>OLLK01000287.1_pt1 | contig 109639 bp, 103 predicted proteins | sample 1604531 | NCBI WGS metagenome assembly OLLK01 (sample SAMEA104055722, study PRJEB20765) | soil metagenome | isolation source: soil | reverse complement strand
TTTTTGTGTTTCTATTCTCACGATTCGGTTCTCCTTGTGTCAACCCTAATCAGTACGACACACCGCGTGTAAAAATGGAACGCTTTGGAACGTTAGCAGCTACCAAACTCAAGATTTTTTACGGCGCGTTGCGTTACTTTATCAGGCGACATTTATTGCATCATTGTTGCAATAACTTAAATCATTAAACGTTATTCATTTAAACAGACCAAACAAAGTTAACCGATCATTCACCTTAAACTTTTATATCATGGCTGAGCTGAATTCAACACCCGAAAAATCAGGCCGCAAGGGCTCTTCAAGAAGGGCAATCCCCCGCGTTGACCTGACCGCAATGGTTGATCTTGCATTTTTGCTGATCACCTTTTTTATGCTGACCACCATATTAACCAAACCCAAATGGATGCCGGTAGTAATGCCCGCTCCCGGCCCTCCCAGCGCTGTGCCCGAATCCAGCACCATGAGCATTTGCCTGGGTAAAAACAACAAAGCCATCTGGTACATTGGCCGGCCCGAAAAACCTTTATCAACGCCAAAGCAAACTAATTATGGCAACGATTTAAGCAAAGCCATATATGATACCGAAATGGCCGTCTATAAAAAATCAGGCAAAGGCATATTCGTCATCATCAAACCTGCCGACCATTCGCGGTATGATAACCTGGTTGAAACGCTGGATGATATGCACATTTTTAAAGTACCCAGTTATGCTATCGCCAAAATAACGCCTCCCGACATCGATTTGCTGAAGCAGCGGAATATTTATTGAGTCCGAAAGTCGGAAAAGTCGGAAAGACAGATTCAGGTAAATGCTTGCATTAGTCCGGTATCTATCTTTCGGACTTGTCATCTGGCGGACCTCAACAAATGTGTCCCCCTTACGGCGTAAATCTTCCGGACTTTCGGACTTTCCGACTTGCGGACTTCTCCCCCCAAATACTTTTCTCGCCTGATACTAAAAAAAGTACAATTAAGTTTTACCTTTGTCCCCTGAAAAAATTTGGCGGTAAACTGCGCCAAATAAAAAAGGGCGCGTGTTTTTTGCCAGGCCCATTGAGTAATGGATACACTTTTATTGGTTAAAAGGCCGTTTTAAAAAAGCGACGAACCTGCAAACCAATAAAGCAACGACAAGCAGATGGGTTATAAGGACCAGATAGATTTAACGAAATTACCGCAGCACATCGCCATAATTATGGACGGAAACGGCAGGTGGGCTAAAGGTAAAGGCAAGTTAAGGATATTTGGCCACCATAACGGCGTACTTTCCGTACGCGATATTGTGGAGGCATCGGTTGAGCTGGGGGTAAAATACCTGACACTTTATACGTTTTCGACAGAAAACTGGAACAGGCCCAAATTAGAGGTGATGGCGATAATGGAACTGCTGGTGAGCACCATCGATAAGGAGATCAATACGTTTATGGAAAACAATGTGCAATTGAATGCGATTGGTGACCTTGCCATGCTCCCGGAAAAATGCTACAATGAACTTAGCCGCGCCATTAAAACCACATCGGTTAATACCGGGCTGGTGCTTACGCTTGCGTTAAGCTACAGCTCGCGGAAAGAAATTGTAAATGCTGCCAAAAAAATAGCAGCGAAAGTGCAAAGCGGGGAGTTGAAATTGGACGATATTGACGAGGAAGTTTTTGAAAACAACTTATACACCTATAATATGCCAAACCCTGAGCTACTGATCAGGACCAGCGGCGAATTCCGTATAAGCAACTACCTTTTATGGCAAATTGCCTATGCCGAATTATACTTCACACAAAAATTATGGCCTGATTTCCGCAGGGAAGACTTGTTTGAAGCGATACTGGATTACCAGAAAAGGGAACGCCGTTTTGGCATGACGAGCGACCAACTCAACTAAATTTTTACGTTTAACACTTTTTAACAACTGTATAAATTATTTTTAGCCCACTAAAATATTCGAATGAATAAATTTCTTTTTGCGCTTCTTTTCTCTATAATAAGCACTTCTGCACTGGCCCAGGTTTCTAATCAGCGGAGTTACAACAAGTCAACTTTACCAGCCGATAGCTTAAGTTACCTGGAACCCAAGGACTATATTATTGGTGGCGTTACCATAACCGGTACAAAAAATTTGGATAAGGATGTATTGCTTACCATTTCAAAATTAAATAAAGGCGATAAGATCAACCTTCCCGGCGATGCAAATGCAAATGTGATCAAAAACCTGTATTCGCAGGGCCTTTTTGATGACGTGCAGCTAAATGTCACCAGTATAAAACTGGATACCATTTACCTGGAAATTGTGGTGGTTGAGCGGCCGCGTTTGTCGAGAATGCACATTACCGGTATTCGCAAAGGCGAAATAGAGGATATTCAAAAGCTGCTGGCCGACAAAACGGGCAAGATTGTGAACCAGAATATGATGAGCACAACTGATGCCATTATTAAAAAGCACTTTGCTGAAAAAGGCTTTTTAAATACCACGGTTACGATGGTGCAGCGCAAAGACCCGGGCGACGCTAACAGCGTTATTTTGAATGTCAAGGTCGACAAAAAGGAAAAAGTAATGATAACCGAGGTCTCGTTCCAGGGAAACACCGCCTTTTCGCAAAAGCAACTCCGGAAATACCTATCAAAAACCCGCACGCGAAAATTCTACAACCTGTTCGGCTCAAGGAAATTCAAGCAGGATAAATATGATGAGGATAAGCAAAACCTGGTGACCAAGATGCAGGAAAAAGGCTACCGGGACGCCCAGATACTCACCGATTCCGTTTTCAAAACCGGCGATAACACCGTCGGCGTTAGAATAAAACTGTTCGAGGGGCATAAATACTATTTCGGTAATATCACATGGTCGGGTAACGCCAAGTACCCTACAGATGTGTTGAGTCGGATATTTAAGATAAAAAAGGGCGATATTTTCAGCGAGGATGAAATGAATAAACGCCTCACCGGTCCCACTCCCAACGATGATGATGTTTCTTCATTCTATCTCAACGATGGCTACCTGACCTACCAGGCCGACCCTGTGCAGACCAAAATATACCATGATACCGTGGACCTCGACATCCGCGTGTATGAAGGCCCACAGTACACCATCAACCGGGTGTCTATTAAAGGCAACGACGTAACCAATGATAAAGTGGTTATGCGCGAGGTTAAGACCAAGCCGGGGCAGAAATTTAATAAGGCACTGTTAATACGCAGTACACGCGAAATTGGCCAGCTGGGATTTTTCGACGAACAAAAAACCGAGCCAAAGCCAACAAACATTAACCCGACGGATGGAACAGTTGATATTGTTTACAACGTAGTTGAAAAGCCGTCCGACCAGATACAGCTTTCCGGCGGCTTTGGCGGCGGGCAATTGGTGGGTACGCTGGGCTTAACGTTCAATAACTTTTCGCTGCGTAATATTTTTCACCTGAAAGATTATAAGCCGCTGCCAAAAGGCGACGGACAAAAGCTGAGCCTGGTAGGCCAGTCGAGCGGCCGTACCTACCAAAACTTTTCGTTTACCTTTACCGAGCCCTGGCTTGGCGGTAAAAAACCGATATACTTTGCTCTTTCTGCGTACACGCAAGGCAGCTCTACTGGTCAGTATTACGCACCAACCAGCCCCTTATACAACAATTTAAGGATAAACGGCGTAGGAATAACTTTGGGAAAACGTTTAAACTGGCCGGATAACTATTTCCAACTCAACTACTCGTTAAACCTCGACCACTACAACCTGGATAATTATGCGGGCTACCTGTTTTCAAACGGTACATCCTACAACATCAGGCTAACACAAGAGTTATCCCGTAATTCACTGGATGTGCCGATCTATCCTACCACGGGGTCAAATATGAAGTTAACCATACAGGGAACACCTCCATACTCGCTATTTAATAATATCGACTATGGTATAGCCACCCAGCAACAGATCTATCACTTTGTGGAATACTATAAAGTTAAATTTGATGCACAATGGTTCCAGCGCATCACCGGCAAACTGGTGTTGATGTCGCAGGTGCGTTTTGGCTTCTTGGGCGAGTACAATTCGGCGGTTCCCGCTTCGCCTTTCGAGCGGTTTAAGCTCGGCGGCGACGGTATGGCCAGTTATCAATTCCTGCAGGGAAGTGATATTGTCGGCTTACGCGGTTACCAAAACTTCAGCATCATACCTGTCGGAACAAATTATACAGCAGATACTAACCCCGGAAGTACGGTTTATAACAAATTTACGTTTGAGTTAAGGCATCCCGTTATTCAAAGCCAGTCGGCAACAATTTTTATGCTGATATTTGCGGAAGGCGGTAACGTTTGGAATTCATTTGATAACTATAATCCGTTTAATATCAGGCGTTCAGTTGGAGTTGGAACAAGAGTATTTTTGCCTATATTTGGCCTGCTTGGTTTGGACTATGGTTATGGTTTCGACGCCATACCGGGTATACCGAGCGCAAATAAAGGCCAGTTCAGTTTTTCAATATCACAAAGCTTAAGTGGCGGGTTTAATTAATTTGCCAAACATTGCAATGAAAAAAGTACTTCTAGTAGTGTGTTTCACATTTATCGCGGCAACCGCTGCGGTTGCCCAGCGCTTTGCTTATGTCGACTCGGACTATATATTAAAACACATGCCTGAATATGCTTCGGCGCAGCGGCAGTTAGAGGCGCTATCGGCGCAGTGGCAAAAGGATGTTGACGCAAAGTACCAGGAGATTGACAGGCTGTACAAAGCTTACCAGGCCGACGAAGTTTTGATGACGCCTGATATGAAAAAAAGGCGCCAGGCCGAAATTGATGATAAAGAACGGTCGGCTAAGGATTTTCAGCGCCAAAAGTTTGGGCCTGATGGTGAGCTTACTCAAAAAAGCAATACCATGATCAAGCCTATACAGGAAAAAATGCAGAAGGCTATAACTGCTGTTGCCGAAGAAGACAATATGGACGTGATCTTTGACAAAAACGGCGAAGTGGTCATGCTGTACTTCAGCCCCCGCCTTAATAAAAGCGATGACGTGATTATCAAACTGGGCTTGAAACCCGGTACCTTTGCAAAATAATTAACAAACAATAGGAATCCCATTATTTTTAAACGCAGAAAAAGAAACAATGAAAAAAGTATTTAAAGTTGCCATAGTTGCAGTGTGCATATTACTTGTAGGCAACTTTGCCAAGGCACAGACAAAGATCGGCTATATTAATTTCGGAGAGGTGATTCACCAGATGCCGGAATTAAAGACAGTTCAAACGCAGATGGACGTTTATCAAAAGCAATTCACTGATCAGTGGAACACCATGCAAACTACCTATCAAACAGAAGTTAAAGCTTTTCAAAGCAACACATCGATGACCGATGCTGCGAAAGCAGTAAAGCAGGGGGAGTTAGAGGACATGCAAAAACGTATGCAAGGCTTTCAAACCGATGCTCAGCAAAAAATAGAAGCTAAAAGCAACGAGCTGATCAAACCGCTTTCGGACAAAGCAAAAGCAGCCGTAACCGAAGTAGCAAAAGAAAAAGGATACACCTACGTATTTGATACTTCGCAAGGTGCACCGCTGATCGTTTCTCCGGAAGGCGACGACCTGATGGCTGCTGTTAAAGCTAAATTAGGGCTGAAATAATTTGAAGTTAAAAACGCTTAAAGGCGGCCAGGTTTTCCTGGCCGCCTTTTTTATTGTATTGAAAATAGTGCGAAGAAATTAAGAAGCTATCTGAAAACAATTTAAATTCTCGTTCCGCTGGAACACAGATTACTGGGGATACCCGGAAGCAGAATATTGCTGACACCGTCCTGTCAATGACAAAATCTTGTCAGTAGCTAAATCACTAATAATCAGCGCTGTTTCGGTTTGTTGCACGCTGTTTCACTTGTTGCGAACGCAACAGAATTGTATCGATAGGATACACGCATGCTGCGCTACTCGATCAGCAGTCCTTTGGCTGAATAAAGCGAATATCAAGGAACTCAGGCCTATAGCAATTACATTGAATCGTTTTTTAACAGTCTTTAAGGGGAGTTATAGCCCAGGTGCTGTTTTTATAAATGCAAAATGCCCGAAAATTTCGGGCATTTTGCATTTATAATTTTTCTTTCAATCCGTTACGGCAGCACGAAATTAAACCCGGCGTTTAACCTTAGCCTGTTGGTAGCGCCGCTTACTTTGGTAGTGTTACCTCCAAAATTTTCGCTATAACTATCGTGCGAGTATACATAAGCAACTCCAAGGTCGAGCCCAATATTTTTCTGGATATAATGGGTTATACCAATAGCCCCTAAAAGATTGTAGGCAAATACACCACTGCTGCTGGTACTTGACGTATTGGTGCCTCCCGGATCAACAGTAATAACAGAAGAACTGTTATTGCCTGAACCTATAGCTGCCGAGCCCTGCAAATAAAACAATGTTTTTGACGGTGTTTTATCAAAGAAATAATACCGCACAAACGGGCCGATCATGTAGTTTGCCTGGTCGGTGGTAGTTGCAATATTCGAAACGCCATTTTGGGTCATCGTTTGACTTTCCTTGTCGTGCGTATAGCTGACATCAAGATTACCGCCAAAAATAAAATGATCAGTTAAATACACGCCAATTTCAGGGTCCACACTCAGCGAGAACTCTTTGGTGTTGCTTTTATTGAAACTGCCGTCTGAATAAGTGAAAGTAGGGCTGCTCGAACTATAGGATGCTGTTCCTAACGTAGCCCCCATAAATATATTCCCTTTACTGCCCTGCGCTTTTACAAGTGTTATGCATACCATGCATACCGCTACTGCTAAAATAATTTTTTTCATAGGTGTTACTAATTTGTGTAATCAATAGACAAATTATTTAACCTATTGTTTGTATTTTTTTCACTGCGATTGTTTTTCAACGATAACCGGAAGGAGCAATGACCTTCAATCGATGTGTTGGGAAGCGTTATTTCTATCGGTGTGAAAGCCCGCCACCTCCCCACGTGCTTTAATATTCGATACCGTAAAAGCGGACTGTATTGCCATCAGTTTTTTTACTTTTGCATTAATGTTAAATAAAACACCCATCGGGATATTTGATTCCGGCTACGGGGGGCTAACCGTATTTAGTTCCATTCTTCAGCAACTACCCGGTTATGATTATGTCTATTTGGGTGATACCGCCCGGGCGCCTTATGGTAACCGGACTTTTCAAACCATTCATCAATACACCTGGGAATGCGTGCAATGGCTGTTTAAACAGGGCTGCCCGCTTGTAATACTTGCCTGTAATACGGCCTCGGCCAAAGCGTTGCGTACTATACAGCAAAAAGATCTGCAAAACCAGGACCCTGCAAAACGGGTGCTTGGCGTGATCAGGCCCACAGCCGAGGTAATAGGAAATTATACGGAAACAAATGAAATCGGTGTATTGGGTACTAAGGGAACCGTGCAATCAGGATCGTACCTGATTGAAATCGGCCATTTCTTTCCCGATGTGAAAGTTTATCAGCAGGCCTGCCCCCTTTGGGTGCCGCTGATAGAGAATGGCGAGTACGATCAGCCCGGCGCCGACTACTTCGTTAAAAAATACCTGGACCAGGTTTTGGCCCAGTCTCCGGATATCGATACGCTGCTGCTCGCATGTACCCATTATCCCCTGCTGCAAAAAAGAATAGCGGAGTTTATACCAGCTGGTATTAAGGTGGTGCCCCAGGGCGATATAGTGGCATCCAGCCTGGTCGATTACTTAAAACGCCATCCCGAAATGGATAACATGCTATCCAAAAACGGGACGCAACGCTTTTTCACCACTTCCGATGATACGGCGGATTTTGATCATTATGCTGAGATTTTCTTTTCGCGTCAAGTTACATCAGGATACGCCGAACTGAAATAATTTAAAAAATCTACTAATTCCGAAATCGAATCCCGATAGCTATCGGGACCGACATCCGAAATCAAACCACCCATTCTTTCCGCATCTCCCGGCTCATCAGCTTGTTGGCATCATCATCGTCGAACTTTTCCTTGCCCGGGTTCCATTTGAGCGGCTTTTTCAATTCATAGGCAATGTTGCCGATATTGCAAACAGTGGCGGTGCGGTGGCCTATCTCCACATCGGCAACCGGTTTTGTGCGGTTTCGCATAGCCTGCAAAAAGTCTTTGTAGTGATCTTCGCTATGATAAACATGTTTTTGATCTGCGCCGATAACCTGGTCTTTTAAAGATGCAGGAGTAGTCTCCAGCTTTCCTCTTTCTACGTGTACAGTACCTGTTGAACCAACAAAGGTGACGCCCTGATTGCCGTTTGGCTCGTGAGTCATCGTAATGCCGTTAGCATAAGTGTAGGTTAAAAACTGGTGACTGCTATCCGGAGGTATAACGCTAACAGGCCCGGTATCATCCATATCCAAACCCCACTGCGCAATGTCGAACATGTGTGCACCCCAATCGGTCATGCCACCGCCGCCAAACTCTTTATAATCGCGCCATTTGGCCCAGAAATCATCGGTAAGGCTGGGCGCCAAAAAGTGATGATAGTTTTGAGGTGAATTGGGGCCCAGCCAAAAATCCCAGTTCAGGGTATCCACCATGGGTTCGGCTTGTAAGTTATACGGCACAGGGGGCGGGCCTACATTTACCTTTACCGTCTGTATTTGGCCGATATAGCCGTTGCGCACCAGTTCAACCGCCTGCCTGAACTCCGGCCAGGAGCGTTGCATGCTACCGGTTTGAAAAACTCTTTTATGCTTCCTGCTCTCGTGCACTATGGCGCGCCCCTCGGCAATAGTTAACGACAACGGCTTCTCGCAATAAATATCCTTTCCAGCCCGTGCCGCAAGTATGGCACATACCGAATGCCAGTGATCGGGCACAGCAATTACAACTGCGTCAATATCTTTTCGCGCCAGCAGGTCGCGGAAATCAGCGTAAGTGGTCATCCCTGCATACTGGGTTTGTCCGGCCTGCGCGGCATAATATTGGTTTACCTCATCTGCAAAGCGCTTAACTTTAGTACCGTATACATCAGCGGCTGCCAAAATTTTAGCCTCTTTGGTATCCAGGAAAGATTGCTTAAGGCCAAATGCCTGCTTCCCGGTGCCAATGTGGCCAAGGGTGATCAGGTCGCTTGGCGCGGTATAACCTCTGCCGCCCAGCACAAATCTTGGCACAATCATAAAGGCTGACATTACCGCGGATTTTTCAATAAACTTGCGCCGGTTCATACCCTCGCCTGTGGTGTTCTCCTTATCCATCATATTTCAATAAGTTTAATTGGCTTTACTATAGGTTTGCTAAATATAAAGCAAAATGCAGGTAAATAACAGGTAACAAATTAGTTATTTTTTGATCACAGATTGCACCGATTTTTAGACATGATTACACTGATTACATTTGGTAATTATCTAAACTATTGATCAACCTAATCAACACGATTTACGCCAATAGGAATCTGTGCAATCATACAAATCATCCCAAAAATCTGTGATCTTAAATCAGTGTAATCTGTGATCAAAAATAATTCCTACCTTAACCTCACCATGAAGAAACCAATTGTCCTCCTATTGCTATTTTTCGGCCTGTCCGCTATTGCCGCACATGCCCAGCAAAAAGAAAAGCTGATCTACCATCCCATTCAAACCGACAAAGCCGGCCAAATCGTCCCCTGGTACAACCCCAACCAGGCCATCGCATTCGACCATGATCTCCACATCATCTGGAATTTTTGGTTCAACATGCGGCGCGACCCTAACGGGCTGGCCTATTATATGGAGCACCAGGTTTTTAATCCCAACATGGACGATCCGCGTGGCATCGGCGGCGACCAGTTTATGATGGCCATGTCCTCGTGGCGGCTGTACTATGCTTATACCGGCGATGAAAATGTAAAAAACAATCTTTATTTCCTTGCGGAGTATTACCTCACGCATGGCATGTCGCCTTCAAACAGCAAATGGCCGGATATTCCTTTCCCCTACAACACGCTTATTTATTCAGGCATTTATGATGGCGATATGCGCAGCGGCCGTGGCGTGTCGCAGCCCGATAAAGCCGGCTCCTTCGGCCTGGAGCTTGTTCATGCTTACAAGGTAAAGAATGACCCGCTGTTTTTGGAGGCCGCTATTAAAATTGCCAATACCCTTGCGGCAAATGTAAAAACCGGGGACGCCAACCATTCGCCATTGCCTTTTAAGGTGAATGTATTCACCGGGGAAACAGCTTTGCTGCAGGATGACGGCATTGTTAAATCAAAAGATACCGGCTGCTATACCAGCAACCTTACCGGAACGGTCCAAATGTTTGATGAACTGATCGAACTAAAACGCGGCAACGTTGAAGCTTATAAGGCCGGCGCGGATAAAATACTGGCCTGGCTGGAAAAATATCCCATCCAAAACCAAAAATGGGGGCCTTTTTTTGAAGACGTGGGCGAATGGAGCCAAACACAGATCAATGCCATGACCTGCGCCCGCTATATGATGGAACACCCGCAATATTTCCCCAACTGGAAAATCGAAGTGAAAAACATCATCAACTGGGTACACACCAATTTTAACAACGATAAATGGAAAAAATACGGCGTTATCGTCACCAACGAGCAATCCATTTCCCCGGTACCCGGCGAAAGCCATACTTCAAGGCAGGGGGCTGACGAACTGCTGTACACCTCGTTAACCGGCGATACCTCAAACTACACCAATGCCCTGCGCGAGCTTACATGGGCCACCTATTCGGTTGATTTCGATGGCAAAAACTGTTTCCCTTTTGATGAACCCTGGCTTACCGACGGCTACGGCGATTACGTACGGCACTACCTGCGGGCAATGGCCACTTACCCATTCCTGGCGCCGGTTGACGATCATATCCTATCCACAACGTCCGTCATCCAGCAAGCCGATTATAAGGGGCATTTTCATAAATACTACAGCGTTGAATTTACAGAGATCGACTCAAACAAAGTGCGCCTGTATTACCGCACCTTCGACAGTACCGGCACTGAAGAGATCAAACTAAAAGACAAAGCGAAGGGTGTGCTGCTGAATGATAAGCCACTAAAAGAGGTAGCTGATGGCGAGGGCTATACCTGGGTTGCCTTGAAAGAAGGCGGCGGGGTTTTGTGGGTGAGAAGGAGGAATGGGAATAAAGTGATAGTACAGTAGTCTTTCCCTACCGACTGCCAACTAAGACAAAGGATTGCAAAGTTCCACCTTGCAATCCTTTGTTTATGTTATACTATTAATTTATTGTTTTTTCAAAGTCCCGAAAAGGCCGTGCCCTTCGTCATCAGGACCTGCGGTGAAATACAACGGATCGCTGGGGTTTCCGCCTGGCGTGTTGCCTTTCAGAAAATCAATTGCCCACAAGCCATCAATCGTTACGGATTGCCCGCCTTCATTGCGAAGCTGTCCTTTAAAAAAGCCCTGCATATCAAATATATTGATTTTGCCGTCGCCAAAATTGCCGATAAGGATCGTTGGCTGCACGTCGGCAAATCCTGCCGGCGCCAGGGCGATGCCCCATGGTGAATTAAGTGTGCCCTGGGAAGCAAAACGTTTTACGAGTGTGCCCTGGGGGCTAAAAACATCAATATATCCGTTGCCCACCCCTTTTTGGTCGTCCATCTTATCAGGCAATTGTTGTTTAGCGTAGGTTATATATACCTGGCCTTGTATAACCTGGATATTGAAAGGCGCGAAACCCGAAGGAATGCCTGGGTCGACAAAACGGCTGTTGCTGACAAAATTGAAATTCTTGTCGAAAACGTCGACGGCAGCCCCTCTGAAATTAGTTAAGCAAAGAAAATTAGCGGTACCGTCGTTAACAATGGCCAGTCCTTTGTAGACAGCACTGGTTGAAGACCTGTCTGCTACTGTTACTGCCGCCCCTCCTGATTTCCAGGCGAGCACTATACCATCTTCACTTCCGAAAATGAATTTATTCCCGCCAAAATCGGATGTGCTGTTAAACACAACACCTGATGGCGCTCCTGTCCCGCCCGGCGTAACCGATGGAATGGTAACAGGTGGGATGACGGTATTGCCATTATTATCATAAACAACACTAACCCCACTATGGTTAGCCGAAATCCAGATAGGACTGCCCGGCGCAGCGGCAATCCCCCATGCGTTGGATAGCTTGGGATCAATCCGTACCGCGCCGAAGCCTGCTGTGTCGGAAACAAGATTGGTTTGATGAACATTGAAGTCAAAAGGCAAAGGATTATGGTCTTTATGACATGCATATAAACAGAGGATGGCCACAAGTCCTGCAAGCAAAACTTTGGCTTTGATTAAATTTTTCATAGGTGTATAAATAAATGTGTAGATAATTAATTGATGTTATTCGTTTGCTTTATTGTTTTTATTCATTGACCTCCTTTCTTTTTTTGGCTGATAAATACAGCGCACACTTTTAGTCAACACGCAGTTGGAAATGAAAAGGTTGCCCTATTGTCAATAAAATTAATTTATTAGAAATAAAAACAATTGGAGGGATTATGTGTAGAATGATCGCACCGCCGCTTTCAGCTTGTCAGTTTTGCGGCGGTTGTCCGGTTATGCGGCTAAAATCCCCACTTCAATCTTAAGTAGATGCCGTTTCCGAGTGGTTTGTAGCCACCGTCCTGTTGAGAATAGAATGACTGCCCGATCAAATCAAGCACCCAGTTATCCGAGATGGAGTAAGTAAGCGAAGGAAGGACAATAAGTGAATTACCCGAAAGTGAATACATCCCGCCGAGCGAGGCTTTAAGTATGGGCGAAAAGGAATATGAAATTTCAGAAAACAGGGTGTACTTAAACGGAAAGATGTTTTTAGCCGAAAGGGTTGACGCGGTCAACTGCGTGATGTTAAGCAGGCTGTCGGTTCCCAACTTGTTGTACAAGCCCGATACCATCACATAAATGCCGTTTTTAAAAGCATAATCAACCGAAAGTGTTGCTGCTATTGACGCGCCGTCAGCACCGCCGTGGCCAGGGGCAAAGTAGGTTACCTCGCCTTTAAAACCGGCATCTTTGATATTGCCGGCCCAACCCGCGCCCGCTGTAAAGTTTTTTTGGTAAACGCCCGAAAATGCCTGAAAATCGTACCCCCATTTATTAAAATGGTACATCAATGCGCCCACATTTTGTGCAGCTGTCCGGCCGGGGCTGAAAGCTGCATCGAGTGATGAAGACGGCGTCAGGTTGTACTGCAGGCGAGCTGCATCGGTGCCGGGGCGTTCCTCGTAGTCAAAATCAAAGTAATTAAAGGTGTTGAAAATGTCATTCGGCGTCCAAACGGTGCTGATGCCCCAATTAACACGCTGCCTGCCCAGGGTGATATCCCATTTGCCATTAATATACTCCGCACTGGCCCTGTCGATGGTGCTGTTGAACAGCATTGAGTTTTTGTTGACCCAGTTTTCGGATAAACCAACAATCCCGTTCTGAGCGGTTTCAAGAGCCGCGAAACCGGGGTAAGCTTTAACCGCATCGCCGTAATAAATGCGGTTGCGTACCTCCAGCCGGAAGGTGAAATGATCGTCGGGCTTGTATTTAAAATTAAGCCGGTTGTGCAGCAGGTCGAGGGTTTGCAAATTGGTAATATCGCTTACAAAACTGATCTGCTCCAAATATTTGATATAGCCGTTAACCGTAAACTTGTGATCTTTATTCAGGCTATCGTTCGTCGCTTGCTTTGTTGAATCGCTTTGCGCGTTTGCGGTTTTAAAAAGGACCACAAACACCAACAGCGTCAATATGCGAAAGACATTTTTCATTTTTTGGTATCCGATATGATCTTACCATCAACCAACGTCACCACTCGTCGGGCCTTGTCGATCACCCGCTGATCGTGGGTGGAGAAAATGAAGGTCATGTTGTCTTCTTTGTTGAGCTTTGCCATGATCTCGAGCAGGTTTTCCGTCGAGGCTGAGTCGAGGTTAGCGGTAGGCTCATCTGCCAGGATAAACCTGGGCTTCGATGCCAGTGCACGTGCTACAGCCACCCGCTGCTGTTGCCCGCCTGAAAGCTCGGAGGGGCGTTTGCTAAGTTTATCCTTCAAACCTACTTCTGTCAGCAATTCGACAGCGCGTTTTTCCCTTTCACTTTTTGAAGTTTTTTGCAGCAGCATTACAAATTCCACATTCTCACTGGCGGTAAGCACCGGGATAAGGTTATACGCCTGGAAAACAAAGCCAATGTTTTTCAGCCGGAAGTTGATCAGCTTATTCTCACTCATGTTGGTGATGTCGACGCCTTCGATCTTTACCTTGCCGCCGGTAGGGTAATCCAGGCCGCCGATCAGGTTAAGCAACGTTGTCTTTCCTGACCCGGACGGGCCTACCAGCGCGGTAAACTCCCCTTCTTCTACTACCAGGTCAACGTGATTTACCGCATGTACCGGTATGGTATCCGGGTTGTATGTTTTTGAAAGATGTTGTAATTCGATAATGTAGCCCATGATCTTAAATTTTATGTATTGCTTCCGCAGGTTTAAATTTCAACGCTTTTATTGCCGGGTAAATAGCTGATAATATGGCAGTCATCGCAGTCATCAGTATGATCGGCACAAACATCGACTGCTTTAAAACCGGGTAAATGAAATTGCTGAAACCATATTGCGATAGGGCCTGTGAAAAGGCCGACAAGTTGATGCCATGCTTTGCAAGCGACCCAACGGTGATGATGGTAAACAGTATCCCCGCAGGTATCCCCGCACAAGTAAGCATCACCGATTCCAGCACGATCATCAAAAACACCCGGGGTTTATTCATGCCGATGGCCATCAGCACGCCAAATTCACGCTGTCGCTCCAGCACCGCCATCAGCATCGTATTGATGATACCGAACATTAATGCCAGCAGTATGATGCCGATAATGATGTACATCATCTTGTCCATAATACCACTTAACAAAGCCATTTGCGGCGAAAGCTCCGTCCAGGTTTGTACCAGCAGCGAAGGATATTCCTTTTTTAGTCCGCCTGCCACTGCATTGGTCTTCTGGCCATCTTTTAATACCACGGCTATTTCATGTATTTCTCCGGTTGTGCCTAATATTGCTGCCAGGTCATCAAACCGGGTAAATACCGTCATTTGGTCGAAACTGGAATTACGTGATTTGAATATCCCCGCTATGCGGAACGAGCCTGCGGTGAGGTCGCCTGTTTTGGGTTGAAAAGTAAGCACGATCTTATTGTGCAGTTTAACACCCAGCGTCCCGGCCAGCTTCTCGCCGATCACAATCTCATTTTTCTTAAGGCCGGTAAAATAGCTGCCTTCGATGACATCCTTTGAAATATTACTCACTGACCTTTCATCTTCAGGAACCACGCCATGGATCTCCACGCCCGAGGCGGTCGACGACGAGGAGATCATCCCGGTAGTGATCAGCCTGCCCGATACAGCCTTTACATTGCGGTTCTGCTTTAACCGGTCAACAATCGCCCGCCCATCAGCAATCGTATCGTTCACCTCCTTATCATCAATAAAGGCAGGGTTATGAAATTGTATGTGCGAAAGCTGGGTCTCCACCATGCTCTCCACCTCCTGGTTAATGGCGCCCTGGAAAAAGGCCATTATAAACATGCCCGCAAACAAGCCGACAGCCACCGCCGAGATGACCACCAGGCTTCGTGTGCGGTTTCTCCAGATATTTCTCCAGGCTATCTTAAAAAGCATTTTTGTAAAATGTTTAACTGTTTATGGCGGCAATAACTCTTATCTTATATATCTTAAAGATGGCATACAGTGACAATAGCACGGCGATGATCAGCACCACATAAGCCTGCACAATAAAGTTGGACGGGTTGATCGAAAATGGCATCACCGGCTCAATATTGTACAACTCGGAAGATTTCCCCATGTCGCCGGTGAGCCTGATGGGGTGGTTGTGATAGTGAAGCACAACCGGGTAAATGCAGACTGACCCCAGCACCACCCCGACAACTGACATGAGCACCATTTCGATCACCACAACCCCTGACAGCAGGCTTTTTTTCATACCGATGGCGATCAGGATCCCAAACTCGTGCAAACGCTCGTTCAGCATCATCAGGATGGTACCGAAAATACCAAAGGCAATAACCAGGTATAGTACACCGGACATGACCACATTCTGTGCCATTTTGGCCTGGAAAAGCTGGTCCAGCTCGGGGATCATTTCCTTCCAGGTCATTACTTCGTAGCCTTGCCCCTTTGTTTGGCTAACGATATCCTGTTTCAGAGCGTCCAGGTTGCTTTGATTATTTATCAATATCGATATAGAAGTAAACCGGGCGCCGGTGCTCAAAAAATCCTGCGCTGCGTTCATCGGCAGCCAGGCCATGCCTTTGTTCATTTCGGGAATGCCGATCTTCACAATTCCCCTCACTGCATATTTCCCCGATGCCATATTGCCCTGGTAGCCCTGCCCTATCAGCATCACGGTATCGTTTACCTTTAATTTTAAATAAGCTGCAAGGCCTTCAGCGAGTATGATGCCCTTATCGTTTTCATCCAGGTATTCCCCTGCAATTATTTTTTTTGAAATACTGGATATCTGGTCTTCCTTTTTGGGGTCGATGCCCATAACCAGGATGCCTTTGGTACGGTCGCCCGACGATGCCAGCCCGAAGGATTCCAGCCGCGGTGTCCAGGCGGTTATTTCTGCCTCGTGGTTAAGCAACGACGTGAGTTTCGGGTTATCTTCGAAAGTGCTGTCAACCGACCGGTTTTCCCAGTACCCGCTGTGGTGCACTTGGATATAGCCGCTGCTCAGGCTTACGGTATCCGCTATCAGTTTATCAAACAAGCCGACAACGGCCACCCGCATCAGGATGGCAAATATCACCGCAAAAAATATCGACGACACCGTGATCAGTGTCCGGCGCCTGCTGCGCCACATATTCCGCCAGGCCAGTTTAAAAAACATTACTTTACGGTTTTCATGTTTTGGGTGGTAAAAAAATCGACGCTGATGGACTGGTTAAAAACCGCGCTGTTATACGTGATGATGGTTTCCTGCCCTTTCTTTTGTACCGGGATCATTTCCAGCTTTACCGGCATCACCCGGCCGCCGATGGTACGGATATCCGAACTCTGCATCACATTCACCAACTTATTATCCTCGTCATAAAACTCCAGGCGCAGCTCCAGGTAATCCTTCTGGTCTATCCAGATATTCACCTTACTCCATACCACAGCCGCCTGCGGCAAAGGGATCATCTCAATCTTCCAGCACTTGCGGCCTTCTATCACACTGTCGCCTGCAATTTTGTGTTTATAATCATCAATGCGCGAGGAGGCTTTCACCAGGTCGTCGTTGGTCAGGTCGGTCCCCATCCAGCTTTGCGACATCATCGAGGGCGGCAGCTTTACCACCCGTTCGATATTTGGCAGCCAGTTCCATATCTCTTTCACTCTTTTCAAAAATACCGTACCGGCATCCTTAGCCGGGGCCGTAACCACGATCATCGAATATTGCTCGCCTTTGGTCCATCCTTTCATGCTCATGGTACGGGCCCATGTCGGGCGTTTGATCTGGATAGTCATTTCGGTAACCGAGGATAAGCCTCGAACATTATCTTCGGCTTTGGTAACGATCTCTTTAGCAGTTTGGGCATTTGCCTCTGAAAGCGCGAAAAGCGCAATTGTGAGGGTTAGAAAAATATATCCAGTTGTTTTCATCTCGTTTGACGTTTAAATTAAAAAGGTTCGATAGTCGCGCCGTATTCGCCTCACCCCAACCCCTCTCCAAAGGAGAGGGGCTAAAGAAAGAAAATGTTGCCATTTTGCATCGAAGTCCTCTCCTTTGGAGAGGATTTAGGTGAGGCAAATCGTTAGGCTATGGTTAATAATCGTGTCGCTTTCATCTCAACTTATTATCTTAAAAAAATCGTCTATTTTTTTATCGTATAGCGCTATAAAGTCCTCATCTATTCGCTTTTCCATCAAAAACATCACCAGCCCGACGCCTTCCAGCAGGTAGTAAAGACATTCAGCCAGCAAAGCCGGGTCTTTGCCTTTTGGCAACTGGCCATGCTTTTCCAGCCCGAGGAAGCATCTTTCAAGAAATTTCACTTCGAGTTTAGCCAGGTCGCTGATGGTAACCCTTAACTTTTCATTTGCGGCGATTGCCTCCAGGCAAAACAGCACCCAGTTAAAGCTTACCAGGTCGGCCCCTAAAAATGCTTTGAAGTCATTCAGCTGCCCGATCTTGATATCTGAGTATAGTTTTTTGAACGAAACAAAGTCGCGCACCAATTCTTCAGGCCCGATGGCGGAAGGTTGCGTACTGGCCTGTGAAAACATATCGAAAACAGCAATCAGCAAATCTTCCTTAGATGCGAAATAATGATACATCGCGCCTTTGGATAAGCCTGTTTTTTTAACCAGGTCCTGGTACGAAACATCTTTATAGCCCTTTTCCAAAAACAACAGCAAGGCTGTTTTTAAGATGTTAGTGCGCGTATCTGTGGCAATTCTGGCCATATTGACAATTGTATTTATTACAAACCGACCGTTCGGTATGCGAATATATTTCATATTTTTTATTTTACAAATGATTTTGAAAATAATGCCCCTTTTGGCTTAAGACTAAAGTTTACATTATATTTATTTTTTTAAGCTATTCTACGTTCATGAAGATTAAACTTTTTGATTTAATATCTATTCTGTTTATCTCAGTTGCCTCAGTTTCGGCACAAAATACGCCAGGGAATGTTTCACCTTCAAAACTCGAATATCATTTAAGCTGGGACGGAAAATCACCTTTGCTGCACGTTGATGTAATTTATACCCCGTCCACCAAAGACAGCACCGTATTTATTTTGGGCGACCCTGGTTTCGGCGGCCAGGCCGATCTATTCAAGGTCGTACAGCAAATAAAATGCGACGCTTCGGATTCCTATAAAACTACCCCCTCAGCAAACAAAGTGGTCATTCGGCACGCCGGCGCGGGCGTCAAAAAACTAAGTTATACCATCAACGGCGCAATAACCGGCAAACCCGAAAGAGCAGTTTATAATGAATTGTTCCGGCCGGTAATTACGCCCGGTTCGCTTTATATTCTCCCTTTATTGTTTATGCTGGAGCCGCAAAATACTGCGGCAACTTCGCTCAGCATCCAGTGGCATTCGGCCCCAAAAAACATGACTTACTTTATGTCGGCCGCTCCTGGAACCGCTCCCTTAAAAAAACAGGTGATCGATATGCAGCATAAAGATGATTTTGTGATGCTGATGGGCGACGACCTGGTGATCAACAATTATAAGGTGCATGGTATCCCCTACTACATGATCACCTCGAAAAAAGACACGGTGAACAATATGCAATCGGCCATTGCGCCTTTCTTTACCAGTTATTTCCCCCATCTGCGCGACATTTGGAAAGATGACAGCTGCGTTAACTATTACGTCAGCCTGTTACCGTTAAAATCGGCGTTAAAACCGCTGCAGGGCGGTTTTAACTGGGCTTCGGGCTTTATCATGAAATACTCCGGTCCCTTTGATGAGCAAAAAAAGCGGGTGCTGGCACATGAAACCTCGCATAGCTGGATAGGCAATTTCATTACTATTGGCCAAAACTCATTTGACGACCAGTGGTTTGGCGAAGGGTTTAATGATTATATCTGTAACCTGGCTTTATTACGATCGGGGATCGACAGCGCGAAAGGCTTTGTGCACTATGTTAATGATGAGAACCTTGCAAAACACTACAGCAGCCCTGTTAAAAACGCGCCGAACGATTCCATCGCCGCACGGTACTGGAAGGATAAGAACTACGAAAAGCTGCCTTACCACCGCGGCTTTATTTTTGCATTTTACCTGGATAACCAGATCAGGCTGGCTTCAGGCGGCAAGCAGTCGCTGCGGGATCTGTTATTGGTGCTGTTTAAAAGAGCGAAAGTGATCAAAGCGGCTGATTCTGATAAAAACATCACTTTAAAAGACTTTTTGGATGCCACTTCGCTATTTTTACCGCCTGCGCAGGTACAACATGACGTGGATACTTACATGCTGAAAGGAACCCCGATAGATTTTTCGCAGGTAAAACTGATCGCCGATTTTAATATGACGATCCAAAACGGGATCCCGGTTTTGGGGCTGAATGCGGGCAGCGACCTGCACGACTTTTGTAACTGGTAATAAGACGATGAAAGTGGTTTATGTCAAGCGCCGGGCTGTGCGATTCCCCTCCTGAGAGGGGAGGAAGGGTGTGTTAAACAGCATGCAGGCTAACACACCCCCGCCACAGCACGTCCAGCCGCACCCCCTCTCGAGAGGGGAGTTGGCATAACGCTAACATTTTCAATTATTTAATACTCGAATCATTTGTAAATTCGAGCGCCAAACACGTTGGTGATAAAATTTTCACTCATGCCTAAAAAAGGGAAAAAAAGCAACAATCTCTCCCGCAGAAAAATGATCGCAGCCATGGCGATGCTTCCGATGGTGCCCGGAATACTGAGCAGCGCCGATGCGGAGGCGAGTTCAAAACTCCCGCTCAACCCCGGCCCTCTGCCGCATAAAGATATGTTCTCTATCAAAGGCACCTATATCAATGCCGCCTACACCCACCCCATGAGCAATGGGAGCGCGGACGCGATGCGGAAATATCTCGACTTCAGGCAGATCAATGGTAAAGAGATTGACACCATCGGCGCCGACCGTGATGAAGCGCGCGCGCTGTTTGCCCGCCTCATCAATGCCGACCCTGAAGAGATCTCATGGATACCCAGCACCATGGTAGGCGAAAACCTGGTAGTGAGCGGCCTTGGTATACCAGGCAGTAACGCACGGGTAGTTACAGATGCTTATCATTTTGACGGCTCCCTATATCTTTACAACCAACTGGCCAAACAGGGTCTGGACCTGCAGATCGTTCTTCCCAAAAACAACACTATCGACCTCAACGAAATGGACGCGGCCATCAAGCGGGGCACAAAACTGGTGGCGGTTTCCCTGGTATCCATGATCAACGGTTTTCAGCACGATCTGAAACAATTATGCGACCTGGCCCATTCACGTGGTGCGCTGGTTTTTGCAGATATTATACAAGGTGCAGGTTCCGTTCCGATGGATGTTCACGACAGCGGCATTGATTTTTGCGCATGCTCCACCTACAAATGGCTCATGGGTGATTTTGGCGTAGGCTTCCTGTATGTAAGGAAGGACAGGTTGCCACTGCTCAAACGCAGCCAATACGGTTATCGGCAGGTTGCACATGATGCTACTCATGTTTTCCCGTTCGACCCGCACGGCAATACGCCTTTCGAGTTTACGCCCGGGACCACCACCCGCGCTCATTTTGAAGTCGGCACCCTGGGCAACGCGGCCGTTCCTGCGTTAAAATTTTCATTGAATTACCTGCTGAATACAGGCGTTAAAAACATACAGCAATACCGGCAGCCAATGATCGACCGTTTGCAAATCGAACTGCCTGCCCGTGGTTATTTGCCCATGACCCCGCATGGTTCCACCTCGCCTATCGTCAGCTTTGCGACGGAAAATGCAGGCAAAAAACTAAAAGGCAAACTGGATGCAGCCGGCATCAATATCCAGCTATACCAAAACCGGTTCCGCATTTCGCCCTCGGTTTACAATACCATGGATGATATCGACTACCTCATCGCTACGCTTTCCTGATATGAAATATATGCATGTCCGACAATTGGCAGGGAAATCGCGTTTAAGATTTAATTGTAGCTACCCTCTTTCTGCCGCAGGCAAAGAGAGGGTGGTCGAGCAAAGCGATGACCGGGTGAGTCAACCCGAGCGACATTTCCGCCAATGCTTGAACCACGCGTGGACTCACCCCGAGTGCGCTGCACTGCTCGACCCTCTCTTCCGCTTCGCGGGAAAGAGGGTAATCACACTTATTTACAATTTTGCACATGAAGCCGTTTTAAACGCGATTTCCTTGCGAAGATCGGTCAAAACCATCTTTTTCATATTTTTCTTTTTAATTGGCTTTGGTATGGGGACTGCTATCGCGCAATCCGCGCCACGGAGATCGGTTACCCATCACCAGGGCATATTTAACGGTAAAAAGATTAGCTATACCGCTACCGTAAACGAGACTTTTTTATCCTTAAATCACCAGGTTTCCCCGGGCGCATCTATTATTTCAACCGCTTATGTTGTCAATAATCAAGGCGACCGCCCGGTAATATTTATTTTTAACGGCGGGCCCGGGGCGTCCTCCTCGCCCCTGCACATGGAGGCTTTGGGGCCATATCGAAGTATTACCGACCCGGGAAATGGCACCCGAAACATCGCCGCAAACCCCTACAGCCCTTTGGATATGGCCGACCTGGTGTTTATTGATCCCGTTGGCACCGGCTTCACGCGAGCGACTGATTCCGCAACCGTAAAAGCGCATTGGGACGTTGAACAGGATGCCAGGGCGGTGGCCGACCTGATTAAGGCCTGGAAAATTGAAAACAAACGCGAAAATTCACCTGTTTATATCTGCGGGCAAAGCTATGGCACTACCCGGGCTGCCGAGATCCTCGGGGTGGCGCCCGATCTGCATCTATCAGGCGTGTTATTGCTTTCCGTTTATATCGACCCGGCATCCGTAACTTATGTACCCGGCAATGACATCCCTTACCTGATCTATCTGCCTACCATGGCGGCAGTTGCTGCGTATCACCATAAAACAAATACCGGCGCCAAAAACGTGGAAGAAATTTATAAAGCCGCGGAGCAATTTGCCGAAAACGAATATGCCCCGGCCCTAATGAAGGGAAATGCGATAAGCGAAGCAGACAAAAAAAGAGTCGCCGCACGCCTGGCTGCATTAACGGGCTTAACTGAAAGTTATATCATCGACAAAAACCTCCGCGTGGGCCTTGAAGATTTTGAGCTAACGCTGCTCGCGCCGGATGGCAAACGCCTGGGGCAACTGGACGGGCGTGTATCCACCACCACGAAATCTACCAACCGAAATTCGCCTTATAACGACCCATCTTTTGGCGGCGCTAAAAAAACGAAGGCCAAAAGTTTGATCAGCCGTTATTTTACCGATTCGCTAAATTTTCCAGATACTTCCAATTACAACTCCATCAACTTTACCGCCAACTTTAACTGGAAATGGCCCGCTACCAACGGTATCTCCAATTACTGGACTGTAGCTCCTTTTATTGCTGACGCGATGGCCAAACAGCCGGGTCTTCGTCTTTTTGTCTCCGGCGGGTATTATGACCTGGCGACGCCCTTATACGCTGCCCAATATACGCTCGGCCATATCGGCATCCCGGCAAACCTGGTAACGTGGGTGCAATTTGCCACCGGTCACGATGTTTTTGACAGCGAGGAGAATTTGAAAGTGTTAACGGAGAAAATCAGGGAGTTTTTAAGGCCGATAACTGACATTATGAAATGATTCTGTCAGTCGCCCGAATATCGCATCCAGTGATATTGCTTTTGATCAATTCATCTCTTAAAGATTGACTTATATAATAATGAGTATCAAAAAAGCCTATTTTAAAAAGATCAAAGTTTCTCGAAAAAAAAGATGGGTATAAACAAAGCCTCTTGGCCCAAATTGTGATATTGATGCCCGGGTTATCGCCTATTAAAACCGCCTTTTTTCGGTTATAGTCACTAATCGAGTCGATATCAATATCGCCTACATCTTCGCGATAATGTTTGTAGATGAAGAAAGTAGAACGGGTGAAATCAACGGTATCAGTAAAGTTTCCCATCAATTGCGCCCAGTAATAGTTTTCAATTGATTTGTTTTTATAAGCCACCTTGGCAGGATAAAATCGATGGTCGGCGAGGTTGTGGTTGCTCAATATTGATTTTAGTTTTTCGCTTACAAATAATCCGGAGCCACTGGCAATAGCATTACTGACTAAATCTGTTGGCTTAGCACGGCCGTGTAGTATAAAGCTATCTAAATCCGGCACTTCATCCGGAAAACCATTCCTCGATTTTTTTAAATGCGAATAAATTGAGTCCGGTTTTTGAACGTCATATCCGGTTTTTAATTTTTGAATTTGTGGAAAGACATGTCCTGTTTCAGGTGTGTCACAAACCTCCGAAAGAATATAGAACGCCATCTAGTTTCAAATTACTCCTTCAACGCTTTTAAATACGTAACAGTAACCAGCATTTGTATTCCAGCGCTAAAACATCTATGTTAATTCGTTCTTGCCGTAGTTGACTTGTTCCATCCTAAACTTAATTGCCTCGTTTGGGTTGGGCAAGTCAATTGGAAAATGAATCTTTTCATATTCATCTATCAATGTACCTAAAACATCCGCTTCATCACTTTCTTCTGTATCTGCCGCCGCATCGAAAATTACCTCAAGCCGTTTCAACGCTTCCCTGTACTCTTGTTCGGTTTCAATCGATTTTATTTGCATAAGTATATATCTAATTAAAAATCAGACTTCGCAAGTCTCCGTCCAGCCTATTCCTTCAACCCCCTCAAATAAGCTACCGTAACCGGCATTTGCGCCGCGTGGTTGGGGCTTTCATCCTCAATAAAATAGTGCTGAATACCTATTTTCTTTGCGGCAGCCAGCACTGCGGGATAATCGATCTGGCCAGTGCCCAGCGCCACATTGTTGATGGTTGGTGTGCCGCCGGTAAGGTCATTGGCTATGCCTTTTTTAATGTCCTTCAGGTGCACCAGCTTCCAGCGGTTGGGGTATTTCAAAAGCAGCTTTGCAGGGTCGCCGCCGCCGTGGAAGGTCCACATAATGTCCATTTCGAAGGAAACATAATCGGGGTTGGTGTTTTGGACGATATAGTCGAACAGTGTTCCGTCGCCGTCGCGCCCGAATTCATAGCCATGTGTGTGGTAGCATAAGGTGATACCATTTTCCTTTAATATTTTGCCTTCGCGGTTAAAATCGGCAACCCCTTTTTTGGCATCGTTGATAGTAAAAGATTTACCGTGGGGTATCCATGCCACCATCACATAAGTGGCGCCGAATGTTTTGGCGAGGCTTATTAAGTCGTAAATATTGTTTTGCAGCGCATCATAGCCCGCCCCGATGGACGGGATGCTGATGCCGCGCTCATTGGCCAGCTTTTTGAATTCTTCTGGCGTCACAATACCCGGTCCCGGGCCTTCTATTTCAGTAATACCAAGTGCCTTTAGCGAGTCCAACACCGGCACAACGCCTTTGCCCCAGCTATCGCGATAGGTATAAGCCTGTACGCCTATCGGGGCTGTAAATAGCACTCCCCCGGTTTGCGCGTTACTTATGCTTACCAGTGCAATAACAAGAAAACAAGGCAACAATAATAGTTTTTTCATGAGTGGTTCGATCATTAGTTGACGGTAAAATTAACAATTCCGGCCGCTATTAACAACGCAACAAACCCAATCCAACTCAATCAACTTAATCCAACTTAATCAACCCAATCAGCCCCACATTAATGCACAATTATGACATTGTTAATTTAAAAGTTTCAACATTAAATCATACCTTTGCGTGCTCATTCCCAATCATGAGCGATCAGATTAAACATGAATGCGGTGTGGCATTTATCCGCCTTTTAAAGCCACTTTCATATTATCAAAAAAAGTACGGAACTGCGCTGTACGGACTAAATAAACTTTACCTTTTAATGGAAAAACAGCATAACCGCGGCCAGGATGGCGCCGGTGTTGCTACCATTAAACTGGATATTGAGCCCGGCAAACGCTACATCAGCAGGCACCGGTCCATGGCGCCAAATGCGGTTTCGGATATATTTGAATACGTACAAAAAAAGTTTGCCGACATCCAGAAGACTACCCCCGAAAAGATGGAGGATGCTGAGTGGCTGAAGCAAAATGTAAGCTTTATGGGCGAAGTTTTGCTGGGTCACCTGCGCTACGGTACCCATGGGAAAAACAGTATTGAAAACTGCCACCCTTTTCTTCGCCAAAACAACTGGATGACGCGTAATTTGGTAATTGCCGGTAACTTTAATATGACCAACGTCGACGAGTTGCTGCAACAACTTTACGACCTTGGCCAACACCCCAAAGAAAAAGCCGACACCGTTACCGTACTTGAAAAAATAGGCCACTTTATCGACACCGAAAACCAGGGCTTGTTCGATCAATATAAACGCGAGGGCTTGGACGATAATATCGAGATCAGCAAACTGATAGCCAACGACATGGATGTTGCGAAGATACTGCGTAAATCGGCCAAAAGCTGGGATGGCGGTTATACCATTGCCGGTATTCTGGGGCATGGTGATGCCTTTGTGATGCGCGACCCTGTGGGCATCAGGCCTGCCTATTATTTTAAGAATGACGAGATCGTAGTTGCGGCGTCTGAAAGACCTGCATTGCAAACGGCCTTTAATGTGCCCATCGAAGAGATCAAAGAAATAAAACCAGGGCATGCGCTGATCGTTAAAAAGAACGGCCGCGTAAGCGAAGATATGATCAGCGAACCGCAGGAAAAGAAAGCCTGCTCTTTTGAGCGCATTTATTTCTCCCGCGGCAGCGACGCCTCCATTTACCGCGAACGTAAACAGCTTGGCCGCTTGCTTTGTGAACAGATATTGGAAAATGTTAATTATGACATGGTAAATACCGTGTTCTCGTACATTCCGAACACGGCCGAGGTAGCTTTCTATGGCATGGTTGAGGGTATGCATAAACATACCAAGCAGGTGCAGCGCGACCGGCTGCTTAACCGTGCGGATAAAATAACCGACGAGGAACTAACGGAAGTACTTTGCATGGCGCCGCGTGTGGAAAAGATCGCGATCAAGGATGTTAAGCTGCGCACCTTTATTACCCAGGATGCTGACCGCAGCGAAATGGTTGCCCATGTTTACGATACCACGTACGGGCTGATCAAAAAGGACCAAGATACGCTGGTGGTGCTTGACGATTCGATCGTACGTGGAACAACCCTTAAACAGAGTATCTTAAAAATCCTGGATCGCCTGGGTCCTAAAAAGATCGTGGTAGTTTCATCGGCCCCGCAGATACGCTACCCCGATTGCTACGGCATCGATATGTCGCGCATGGGCGAATTTGTGGCCTTTGAGGCGGCCATCAGCTTGTTGAAGGAAACGAACAGAGACGATATCATTCTGAATGTTTACCAGCTTTGTAAAGACAGCGCCGTTTTACCAAAGGAAAAAGTAGAAAACTACGTTAAGGCCATTTACGAGCCATTTACTGATCAGGAAATATCAGACCGGATAGCGAAGATCATTACGCCGAAGGAGATCAAGGCGGATGTAAAAGTACTTTATCAAACCCTCGATAATCTACATAAAGCTTGCCCCGATCATCTCGGTGATTGGTATTTTAGCGGCAATTACCCCACCCCTGGTGGAAATAAAGTAGTTAACCGCGCTTTTGTGAACTGGATGGAAGGGAAGAACCAGCGGGGATATAATTAAGAAGCCGGCAGTTTGCAGTGAGCAGTTGGCAGTCGGCAAACTGATGGTTTAAAAACTTAAACGCCAAACTGGCTCAGATGATGGTCGAGGTGTTTAACTTGCAACGTATCCCACTCATCAATTGTTAAGGGGCCGAAAAAAGGATGCGGGGCTTTGTTAATAATCTCGGGACCTTCGGCAAATCTTTTTACCAATTCAATCAGACCGGCTTTTTCAGCTTCGAAGCCTTTTTCATTTGCAATTCTCGCCTGTTTAAAAGTGGGCACATTGTGCTTAAGCGGCAGATCGTTCAATAGCTGTTTCTTTGCAATCTTGCCGAATAAAACGCCCATCAAACCACGTTTGAGTTGTAGCTCGCCAAGGGCCACTTTGATAATCACCTGGCAATGGGCCAGCATTTGCGATACATTCATTTTACCCCAAATTGCCTGCGAAGTTGGCGTGAGCTTGTTGATGCGCGCAATAAATTCTTCGTTGTCGGATGAGTTGAAAATACTTTTCATGGACACGGTGATTGATCAGGTAAATGTATATAAAAAGCGCATAGCCTAAAATTCAGCTATATAGTGACCGCAATTACTTTCCTGGTGCGGAGAAGATAAAGTTGGTAACCAGTTTATCAAAAATGATGAGGCCGGCGATGATTAGGGCTATTCCGGCTACTTCGTTAAGCTTATGGATAAATTTTACAGAAATTTTAGCCCGTAGCTTGTCCGCATAAAAAGCCTTTATCGTATCGGTGCCAAACTGCATCACCAGTATGGTTAAAAACATGATACCGATCTTAATGGCCCGGTTGGGCACACCTTCGTGATAGACGGTACTGGCGGCACCGATCACGATACTCCAGTGGAAGAGCAGCGTGGGGTTAAAAATGCACATCAAAAAGCCCTTAAAAAAATAGCCGGCATGGTTCACGTTTTTAGGCACGCCGCTGTTATAGTTTACAACGGCTTTTTTAAAGATGTAGTAAATACCTATGCCCACTAATACCGCGGCGCCGATAATACCGGCGTAAACCTTATCGGCACTTGAGATGACGAAATATTGCGAGCCGAAAAGAATAGCCCCCACAAAAACCAGGTCGCTGCTTACTACGCCCAGGGCTAGTGCAAGCCCTGCGGAAAAACCGCTTTCGATACTGGTTTTTATTAAGGCAAAAAATACCGGGCCGGTTAAAAATGTAAGCACAAGTCCGAAACCAATACCCGAAATAACTGCTTCAATCATTAAAATAGGCTTTTAGGCGCATCAGTTCTAAAAAGAAACCACGAATATGCAATTTTATCTGATAAACCACCAAACTTAAAATTGTGATTAATAATTCAAAAAATATAGCGGAATTGCAAAAAATACTTATGTTTAGTGTTTCAATTATACCTGATTAGTAACCTAAAATAAAAATGGAACAAAACAAGACAAAAAGTTACGGCTCTGCGCTGTATACTATTATCACTGTGTTTTTCTTCTGGGGCTTCCTGGCAGCCTCAAATGGCATTTTCATACCGTTTTGTAAGGCGCATTTTCATTTATCCCAATTCGAATCACAATTGATCGACTTTACCTTTTATGGTGGTTACTTTATTGGTTCATTGGTGTTATATTTTGCATCGCAGATTACAAAGGTGGATATTCTGAATAAGCTCGGCTACAAAAACGGGATTATTTACGGTTTGGTTTTGTCGGCAGTAGGTGCACTTTTGATGGTTCCGGCTGTAAATTCCGGTTCATTTGGACTTATTTTAGGTGCCTTTTTCGTTATCGCATTAGGTTTTTCATTACAGCAAACAGCGGCCAATCCTTTTGTTATTGCCCTGGGTACGCCTGAAACAGGTGCAAACAGATTAAACCTGGCGGGTGGCGTAAACAACTTTGGCACCCTATTGGGGCCGGTGATCGTGAGTATCGTGTTATTTGGTGGCGCAAGTAAACTTATCCCGGCGGCAGATGTAAAGATAACCGCAATTAATAACCTGTATTTTATCCTTGCCGGACTTTACATTGCTGTGGCCATATTCTTCTGGATATCCGACTTACCAAAAGTAACCAGCGACGAGAAGATAGAGGCAAGTCACAAAACAAATGTTCCATTGCTTATTATATTCGTTGCGTTCTGCCTGGTTTTAGCCGCAGGCCCGCTCGCAGATGCTACAAACCTACCTAAGGCATGGTTTGTTTATGCCGCTTTGGCTATCATACTTATAACGCTCATCATTTCTTTACAACTTGCCGGTAAAGCCAAGGAAGGGTGGGGAGCTATGAAATACCCGCAATTAATTTATGGCATGATAGCCATTTTTACTTACGTAGGCGTGGAAGTTACCATTCAAAGCAATATGGGTTCGTTACTGAAAACGCCGGAATTTGGCGGATTTAGCGCAGCGCAAATTGCCCCTTTTATTTCTTTATATTGGGGTAGCCTGATGATAGGCCGTTGGACAGGAGCAATTGCTGTTTTCCACTTGTCTAATACGGCAAAAAATATTTTAACCATTGTAGTACCATTCTTTGCCTTCGGTGTTGTTTTACTGGTTAACCGCCTCAGTGGCGTTGACGTTAGCAGTTTGTACATCTATGCATTATGTGTGGTTATTTTGGTGGTAGGTTTTTTTATCGGACAACAAAAACCAGTACGTACGCTCACTATCTTTGGACTGTTGGGTGTATTGGCTATGGTAGTTGGTTTATTAACTACCGGCGCCGTGGGCCGATTTGCATTTATCAGCGGCGGTTTGTGCTGTTCAATCATGTGGCCATCGATATTCGCGCTGGCCGTAGCGGGACTTGGCAAATACACCAGCCAGGGTTCAGCATTCCTCATTATGATGATACTTGGCGGCTCAATTATTCCACCGGTTCAGGGTATCCTGGCAGACAGCACCCAACATTCATTTGCCGGAATGAGTGGGTTGCATCTTTCCTATATAGTGCCTGTATTCGGATTTGCCTACCTTGCGTTTTTCGCATGGAAAGCCGGTGCTGAGTTGAAAAAACAAGGCATCGACGTCGACAATGTTGAAGCCTCCGGCGGACATTAATTTTGTTTGTTCGTTCACTGGTTCATTAGTTTATTAGTAATATCGCTTTAATACTAATGAACTGGTGAACCAATGAACTAATGAACATTTTCCTATGACACATCTATCTTTTGATCAAATATTTATGAACCTGGCAAATGACCTGGCCATGCGCTCGCATTGCGTTAAACAACATGTCGGCGCGGTTTTAACAAAAGATACCCGTATTATATCCATTGGCTATAACGGCCCCCCAGCGCATACTCATAACTGCGACGAGGAATGGCCCGGCGTAGGCTGCCCACGAGATTCAAAAGGCAGCTGCTCACTTGCACTTCATGCTGAAGAGAACGCCATCCTGTACGCTGTTAAAAATGGTGCTAACCTTGAAGGTGCAACGTTGTATACAACGCTATCTCCTTGCCTCCCGTGTGCAAGGCTGATCTATTCTGCCGGCGTGATAAAAGTCTTTTACGACCGCTCCTACGCGGCCTACAAAGGTCTGGCCAGCGACGAAGGTGTTGATTTTTTGAGAAGATTTGGTGTGGAAGCTGTGCAGTTTAGTACTTAACCAGGGATTTCACCGATTTTATTTTTTGGGATTTCACCGATTTTTAAGAAGTGATTACACCGATTTATTTCTGGTTTATTCGAAGCAATCTGGTAATCAAAAAACAATCGGTGAAATCAAAAAATAATCGGTGAAATCAAAAAATAATCGGTGTAATCCCAAAAAATAATTGGCTAACTTACAAGTTAGTACAATCACAGCAAATACGGTTCCACCTTACTTAACGCAAACATCAACTGCTCATCAGGGGTAAGGTCGGTGTTGTCGAGCACAATGGCGTCTTCAGCCCTTACCAGGGGGCTCTCTTTGCGGGTGGTGTCCTGGTAATCACGACGGGCAATGTTTTCAAAAATCTCTTCCAGGGTGATGTCCGGGTTTTTTGGCGAAAGCTCTTTATAACGTCTTTCGGCGCGGGTTATCGGGTCGGCGGTCATAAAGAATTTAACAGTGGCATCAGGAAAAACGGCAGTGCCTATATCGCGCCCATCCATCACAATGTTTTTTGAGCGCCCCATGCGCTGTTGCTGCTTTACCATCTCCCTGCGTACATCGTGAATAGCAGAGACGGCACTAACGATCTCGGAAACAGGCATCTGCCTGATCTCGCCCGACACATCTTCGTCATTTAAGGTGATATGCGTTTCATAATCCCTGGCGTGGAAGTTCAGATGAATTTTTTTAAGCGCTGCGCTAACCTGTGCAACATCATTGAGGTCTATCTTATTCCTTAAAAAATAAAGCGCGACGGCCCGGTACATGGCGCCGCTATCAACATATATAAAGCGAAGGTTTTTGGCCAATGCTTTTGCCAAAGTGCTTTTTCCGCACGAAGAATAGCCATCAATAGCAACCACGACGTTGTTACTCATAGGGACTAAAGTACGGATTTGGTTTCAGTTTGCAGTGTGCAGTTTTCAGTTGGCAGTTGGTGCCACCTGGCTACCGCTAACTGCAAACTTTCGTGAGTGGCGGTACCCATTTGCTGCAAACTGCACACTGCCAACTGCAAACTTTCTTAACTTCGCCCCATGAATTTTTCAAAAGCCGATCTGCAGAAAGAGATCAATTATAAAACCTCGCGAAGCGGCGGCAAGGGCGGGCAAAATGTAAATAAGGTTTCCTCGAAAGTTGAACTGTTGTTTTCAATAAGTGATTCGGTTTTACTTACCGACGAGGAAAAAGAACGGTTGACCAACAAACTGCAATCCCGCTTTAACAAGGATGGCCTGGTGCAGGTAGTTTGCGATGAGGAGCGCAGCCAGTATTTAAACAAAGAGAAGGCGGTAGAAAGGCTCATAACCATTCTCACGGCGGCCCTGCACAAACCAAAGGCCCGCAAACCGACCAAGATCAGCAAAGCAGCTAAACAAGCCCGCCTGGAGAATAAACGATTGAATGCGGTGAAGAAGGAGGGTAGGAGGAAAGATTTTGGGGAATAGTTTTTAGTCCATGGTCGATAGTCCATGGACCATGGCAAATTATACAATATTCTTAAAATGCTCCAAAGCTTTTGACTATGGACCATGGTTTATGGACCATGGTCTATGGACTATGGTCTTTCTCACTTAAATCTGTACAGACCCGTCACCGCTGCCCATTGATGTGATTGCACCATTTCCTTATCATCTATGGAATGGAAAATGGCGGCGATATTAAAAACAAAATGGTTTGCTGTAAAACCTACGCCAAATTCCTGGCTGAAAATAAACGGCTCTTTATCTTTTGTGATCTCGAGGCCGCTGTGGTTATCCGATAAACCGCCCTGTATGGTTGCATCGTAAGCTACATAGTTTGCCAGCGGCTTGTAATAAAAAAAGAATTCGTTTTTATGGAGCAACTGCGTGTTCTTATCCTGCGTCACGGTGCTTTGTGTGCTCACCGAATTGAATAGCTGGTTAAACGATCCTAACCGCACCGTTGGTCCAACACCTGCGCCGCTAAAACCAAGTCCCAGGTTTACATAACTTGTCAGCGAAACATCGATCCACGAATTACGGGCCAATAGTTTATTATAAGAGGCGGACAGGTTAACCTCAAAATCATTATTGATCTGGTATTCCCAGCCGCTGGGGTGATAAAAGCCAAAGTTATCGTGTACAAAATCCTGCACCTGCTTGCCTTGGGCACCCGGCCCAACCACACCGATCTGGGCACTTAGCTTCAGGCTGCTTTCATCTTTATAAAGAAAGTTTAATGTCGATCCAACATACAGGTAAGCCGCAAAAGGGCGGTCGATTAAAGATGGTTGGTCAGCACCGTCCATGTCAATACTGCCGCTTTGGGGGTTAAATATCTTTTGTCCCAGCTCCAACCCAAACACTTTGTTTTGCAGTTTCGGGCTACCGGTTACATCTAAGGCATGGTGGTAATACAGAAAAATACCGTCGGTGTAATACCTGTCCGATCCCTGGAACAAGTAGGAATCATTATCGGTCTCGGCGCCAATTTCGGTGGCATGTGTTTGTGCAAATGCTCCGATCGAACCAAAAAGAAAAACGAGGAGAGTAAACGATCTAAATTTCATCAGGCAATAATTATAACCGACGAAAATAAGAAAAGCCGCCTGAAAACAGGCGGCTTTTTATTTTTTAGTAGAATGCGGCTATTAAGAGGTCTTGAAAACTAAAACTTAATCAACTCATTCAACTTATTTTACTAACTCAAAACGTATACCCAACACTCAAACCGCCGATCGGAATAAAGCCATATGCTGAAACCGTAGGCACAAAACCGATCCTGAAGTTGATGCCGCCGTCTGCCTGCTGGTACCGGTAGCCTATGGTAGCTGTACCGAAAAAGCCGGTGTCATTATCAAATTGAAAAGTTGTACCGTTTTGGCTGCCCTGCGAGCGCATAAAGGTTGTTCCTATACCCAGTTCCAGGAAACTGCTTTCAGCAAACTTGCTGCTGCCTTCCTTGCCCAATGCGTAGAGGTAATTTAACTGCAGGGGAATGCTCGCTATCCAGTTTGCACCGGTATTATAATAACCGGCACCTACCCTAAAACCCCATTTGTCCCTGGCGTTGCCAAAGCGGGTATCGTAGTTGGCAGTAAGTGCAAGGCCCGGCCCGCCAAGTTCAAGAAACACTGCACGAGGCTTTGTAGCCAGCACAATGGTCGAGTCTCTTTTAACTGTATCTTCTTCCAGATTTTGTGCTTTTACACAAAGCTGTGAGGTGGCCAGCAGTAGTAACAAAAATCCTTTAATTAGTAACGCCCTTTTCATTATTGATATGCTTTAGATTGAGTTTTTTTAACTTATACCAAAATAACTTTATTGTTAAGATAGAGCGTAATACGGCATGCGTTATCAAAAGGTTTCAGTACAGGTAAACCCAAACCTGTAATATGTCCTTTAAAAAGGGCATTTCTAATTGAAAATCGGGTGATTACTGCGTTTTCAAATCGTGATAAATTATTTACTTTGAATGGTATATTGCAGGCTGCATTAAGCACCCAAGTGGCTGCCGTGCCAAAAGTGGGCACCATAATAAAACAAAAAATGCCCTCCAAATTGGTGAGCATTTATAGTAAATTCAAGTAACTTTTACATCAATTAAGTGTGGCCTTCAGCTCTTCCTTAACGGTAAGATCAAGCGGCTTGCTTACTTGTTCATCCAGTAAGGCCAACTGGATCACTTCGCGCATATCAGTTACATAGTGGAACTTCAAATCTTTGATGTAATCGCCCTTGATCTCCAAAATATCCTTTTTGTTGGAGGCACAAAGTATGATCTCTTTGATATTGGCGCGTTTAGCAGCAAGTATTTTCTCCTTTATTCCGCCTACAGGCAACACACGGCCGCGTAAGGTGATCTCTCCGGTCATGGCCAGGTGAGGTTTAACCCTGCGCTGGGTGAATGCTGACGTTAATGCGGTGAGCATGGTTACGCCAGCCGATGGGCCGTCCTTAGGCGTAGCGCCTGCCGGCACGTGTACATGGATGTCCCATTGGTCAAAAAGCCTTGCATCGATGTTAAAATCGGGTGCATGAGCCCGTAAATACGCCAGCGCTATGCTGATGGATTCCTTCATCACATCGCCAAGGCTGCCGGTTATGGATAGTTTTCCTTTACCGCGGCTCAGGCTGGCTTCAATAAATAATATGTCGCCGCCAACCTGCGTCCAGGCCAGGCCGGTAACAACACCGGCAACCTCGTTCCCTTCGTACAGGTCCTTGTCGTAAATCGGCGCGCCCAGTATGGTTTCCACTTCTTTTTTAGTCACGGTCGGGTTATAGGGCTCATCCATGGCAATGCTTTTTGCGATACCCCGAACGAGTGAACCAATCTTTTTTTCCAGCGCACGCACACCCGATTCCCGCGTATAATCAACCACCAGCTTTTCAACTATTTCGTTCTTCAGGGTCACATCCTTTGCTTTCAAGCCATGGGCCTCCCGCTGTTTCGGGATCAAATGCTGCCTGGCTATTTCAATTTTTTCCTCTATGGTATAACCATTCACTTCAATGATCTCCATACGGTCGAGCAGTGCTGGCTGTATGGAACTTAAAGAGTTTGCCGTCGCGATGAACATAACGTTAGACAGGTCGAAGTCCATCTCGACATAATGGTCGTAAAACGTGCTGTTTTGTTCCGGGTCGAGCACCTCAAGCAGTGCCGACGATGGGTCGCCCCTGAAGTCGTTGCCTACCTTATCGATCTCGTCCAAAATAAACACCGGGTTTGCCGCGCCTGCCTTTTTAACCGATTGAATGATGCGGCCGGGCATAGCGCCGATATAGGTTTTACGGTGGCCGCGAATTTCAGCCTCATCGCGGATACCGCCTAGCGCCATCCGTACATATTTACGGCCAAGCGCCCTTGCGATGGATTTACCTAACGAAGTTTTACCAACACCGGGGGGGCCCACCAGGCAAAGGATAGGCGCTTTCATGTTGTGCTTTAACTTCAATACTGCCAGGTATTCAATAATGCGTTGTTTTACCTTGTCCAGCCCGAAGTGGTCCTTATCCAGTATTTTCTGCGCACGCTTTAAGTCAAAATTGTCTTTGGTGAACTCGTTCCATGGTAGATCCAGCAATAGTTCAAGGTAATTGATCTGCACCGAGTAATCGGCTGCCATCGGGTTTGTGCGGATCAGTTTATCCAATTCCTTATTAAAATGTTCGCTAACCTCTTTTCCCCATTTCTTTTTAGCCCCGCGCTTTTTAAGGCTGTCTATCTCCAGGTCTGGCGAGTTGCCGCCAAGTTCTTCCTGGATAGTTTTAAGCTGCTGGTTTAAAAAGTAATCGCGCTGCTGTTTATCCAGGTCAACCCGCACCTTGCTTTGTATCTGGTTTTTAAGTTCCAGCATCTGCAGGTCCACAGTCAGGTGTTCCAAAACCATGTTCGCCCGGTTACGGAGGCTGGGTTCTTCCAGCAAATGCTGCTTGGCGTTCATGTCAGCATTCATGTTTGACGAGATAAAATTGATCAAAAATGAAGTGCTTTCAATATTACGGATAGCGATACCTGCTTCGCTGGGGATATTAGGCGACAACTGGATAATGCTCATGGCCATATCCTTAATAGATGATACCATCGCCTTAAACTCCTTGTCGTCCTTGTGTTTAGTCTCTTTAAACGGCTCAATGGTAGCCTTTATGTAAGGCACACTTTGAACTTCGTCTTTTAGTATAAACCTTTTTTTGCCTTGCAGGATAACGGTGGTGTTACCGTCGGGCATTTGCAGCATCTTGATGATCAGCGCAATGGTACCCACCTTGTTCAATTGCGAAAAGGTCGGATCTTCAATACTCACATCCTGCTGCGCCGATACCCCGATCAACCGGTTGCCCTTATTGGCATCGCGGATGAGCTTGATAGATTTGTCGCGCCCTACTGTGATGGGGATGACAACTCCGGGAAATAATACGGTATTACGTAAAGGCAATATGGATAATATTTCGGGAAGCAGTTCATTATTCATTTCCTCCTCATCTGCGGATGAGAGCAAAGGAAAAAATTCCGACTCCTCGTTTATTACCGGTAACGCGCTATTAAAATCAAATGGATCAAAATTCATTAAGTACCTTTCAAAGGATAAATTAAAACGTCATATTGTCAGCCTTTCTAAAGAAAATGACGATACAACTAACCAAATAGCTGCCTGCTGCCTGGTTTATCTTATGGGTCAAGACCTGTGCCAATATCGGCCCCGGAGCTTAATCAACATATAAAAAGTTGATTACATGCTTGTTATAAAGTTAGGCGCTTTTAATTAAATACCCCGAAATTATTGTTAAAGATGAAAAAAAGTCATATAATCGCAGGCTTTTTGATTGATAAATTGCTAAATTATTTTGTCGAAACCACCTCCGATGAGATAATAATTTACAGGAATATCAGTTAATGATATACTGTTTTGATAATATTTTGATAAACATTTGGCCCCGATGAAGTTATCTGTCATCCTCTCTTTCCTGCTCATTACTTCGCTCGAAACTGCATCGGCACAAAATGCTTATGTAAAATTGGGTCAGCAGGCATTGATGAATGGCGATTTCAAAGCAGCAGTGCAGCAGCTGGAAAAAGCTTGTTTAGTTGATTCAATCAATGCCAATGCGCTTTGGATGTTGGGGTACTCCTATTATCACAGCGAAAACTATAAAAAATCAATTGCCGCTTACTCTAAGGTTCTCCTGATCAATCCGGTTGATGCAAGTGCTTTTTATTATCGGGCAAGGGCGAAGGGTTATATGGGTAAAGATAACGGCCTTTCAACAGCTGACAAGGAAAAATATTTGTTAGGGGCGATCTTCGATCTTACCAAAGCTATTTCTATCGATCCAAACGACTCCAGCAATAAATTCTTTCAAACACGGGGCATTGCTTACCGCGAGTACGGCATATTTAAACTGACTGCCACCGGGCGCTATTTTGATAAATACCGCGGTATCAACTCGCTTAAAGCTTCCATCGCTGATTTTGAAAAAGTATTGACTGACAACCCCAACAGGTTAGATATTGAGGCACTTATTGATGTTTCAAAACAAAAGCTGGACGACGCGCTGGCGAAGAGATAATTAGTGATTTGCGATTTAGTGAATTAGTGATTGGAAAATCATCCGCCAAACTTGTGCCGGTAAAACTTAATAATTCACTAATTCACTAATTCACTAATTCACTAATTCTTAATAACCCCCTGCACCTTATAAACATTTGTTCCCATCAGCTTAACGTGCTGCTGCATTTCGATGGAGTACAGTGAGTCGGGATAATACACCAGTTTTTGCGTGGTTTTGTATAGGGCGTTATCTACTTTGGTGTAGATCAATATCCATCTTACCTTTTGTTTGGTGCGATTAATGAGTAAATATCTGACCTTCAAATCCTTATCCTTGTCTTTTGCACGATAAACTAAAAGACTGTCTTCTGCGGTTACATCGTAGTTACTCCTCCACGTGGGTTTATTAATATCGGCCGAAATAAAAAGCCCTAATTCCTGCTCCCAGTTATCAATATGCACAGTTTTGGTCTCCGTCACGCCGTTGTGAACTACGGTTTTAACAACCGGCTTGTTTAGCTTTTTAAGCCGGGCCGCATCTTTGGTTATATATCCTTTCAGGTCAAAAGCTCCGTTATTAGCGATCTGTGGTTTACATGCCGGCAAGCAGGCAATCAGTACAATACCGTACATCAACCGGACGGTATTTCCCCACGGTTGTTTAAACCAATACATTCCCGCTCATTTTTTCAGGAATTGGCACGCCTATCATTTTCAGGATCGTCGGCGCTATATCTCCCAGTTTACCATCCATTACGTGTGTAACATCTTTATCAATAATAATGCATGGCACCAGGTTAGTTGAGTGCGCAGTGTTTGGTGTTCCGTCATCGTTGATCATATAATCAGCATTGCCATGGTCGGCGATGATAATAAACGAATAGCCGTTTGCCAAGCCGGTTTCTACCACCACTTTGGTACAGGCATCAACTGTTTCGGCAGCTTTTACCACAGCGGTAAAAACGCCGGTGTGGCCCACCATGTCGGTGTTGGCAAAGTTCAGGATGATCACATCCGGCCAGCCGCTTTTTAGCTCGGGCAAAATAGCATCACGGATACCAAGTGCGCTCATTTCGGGTTGAAGATCGTATGTGGCCACTTTGGGCGAGGGTACCAATAGGCGCTTCTCGTTTTTAAAAGCCTTTTCGCGCCCGCCGGAAAAGAAAAACGTCACATGCGGATATTTTTCAGTTTCTGCGATCCTGATCTGGTTTTTACCGGCTTCTTCTAATATCTCGCCAAGCGTTTTGGTCAGGTCATCTTTATCAAACAGCACCTTGACGTTTCTAAACGTTTCGTCGTACGGCGTCATGGTGATATAGTAAAGACCAAGCGGGTGCATATTGTACTCCGGGAATGCCTTTTGTGTCAGCGCCAGGGTGATTTCCCTGCCACGGTCGGTCCTAAAATTAAAACAAAGCACCACATCCCCTTCCTCAATCACAGCGATTGGATTGCCATTATTGTCTACACCAACGATCGGCTTAATAAATTCATCAGTAATGTCTTTTAAATACGATTGTTTAATAGATTGAACGATATCTTCCGACGGCTCCCCTACCCCATTCACCATCAAATCGTAGGCCAGCTTAACGCGTTCCCATCGGTTATCGCGGTCCATGGCATAATACCTGCCGATAGCCGAGGCAAGTTTTATGGGGGTATGTTTAATATGTTCCTCAAGGTCCGTTATGAACATCGCGCCCGACTTAGGGTCCGTGTCACGGCCGTCGAGGAAGGCATGTATAAATACTTTTTGAAGACCGTACGCGTTGGCTGCGTCGCACAAACCTTTGATATGCCTGATGTGCGAATGCACGCCGCCATCAGATACCAGGCCTATAAAATGTACTTTTTTATTGTTTTGTTTAGCGTATTCAAATGCATCTTTCAATACCTGAATATCCGGCAGTTCGTTATCATCAACCGCTTTATGTATGCGGCCGAGCTCCTGGTAAACCACGCGGCCGGCGCCCAAATTCATGTGCCCCACTTCCGAGTTACCCATCTGCCCGGCAGGCAAGCCAACGGCGGTTCCTGAAGCTTCAAGTTTGGAATTCGGGTATTTTTTTAACAACGAATCGATAAATGGGGTTTTCGCCATAAATATAGCGTTTGAACTGTCTTCGCGGCCGTATCCCCAGCCATCAAGAATGATTAATGCAACTTTTTTTTTGTCTTCCACAATGCAAATATAAAGGCAGCGTTTTAAAATGGTAATTATATTTACTAATCAGCCTGTTTTATTGCAGGGCCTGCAAAACCTTACACGAGTTATACCCAAAACTCGCTAAGCTGCCCAAACCGGTTGATTGTCCTTAAGTTTTGTAACAGTTTTTGTTTTTTTTCCGTACCTTAACTACGATGAAAAAAGTTTACCTGGGCTTATTCCTTTTACTATGTGCTGCGCGAACATTTGCCACTGATGATCCGGTAATTAAAGTTGCCGCAATCATCAGGCAGGCAAAGATTACCGAACTAACGGCACTGATGGCAGAAAATGTCGAGATATCCATTATTGAAGACGATAATACCTATCCAAAATCCCAGGCAATGGGGGTTTTGAACAAATTTTTCGGGCAAAACAAACCGCTTTCGGTCAAAATACTCCATCAAATAAATTCCAACCCGCAATACCATTTTGGCGTCCTGCTTGTCAATACCGATAAAGGGGTTTATCGTGTTGCCCTTACCTTTAAGGAGAATAATGGTATTTTTCAATTGATAGAACTGAGGATAGAAAAGGGGAAGGTGAAATAGCGGCTGGTTCCAAGGAGGTGAAAGGTAGGAAAACGCTGGAGGTTTTTAAACAAGCTGTTTATCTTTCGTTTTTTGCCTTTCACATAAAAAGTGCCTTTAACTGCTCACCGCTAAGGTGTTGGGCGCCTCCGATCGGGCGCCGTACGCTATTTTACCGGCATTCCGCTTTAAGTGTTCAAAAAAAGTCTCAAAACTGTCCGGATTTGTGGTGTCTTGATTTTATAAGTCGCTAAAAATGAATGTTTTCGCATGCCATTTAAACGGTGATCATGTGCAAAATTTGAACACTTCTGACATGAATTTTCATGGCTTAATAATGTTATGGTCGATAGACCGTGGCCCATGGACTACCTACCCATCAGGCTCCGAACCATGAACTAATTGTCAAACCATGAACCATGAACCATGAACTTTCTTATTTTTGCCAACAAAATATCTACCCGGTTTGGATAAAGACATAGTTGACCCATTTATCATTAATGCGCTTAAAGAGGATGTCGGCGACGGCGACCACACCTCACTTGCAACCATCAATACTGGTGCAAAAGGAAGAGCAAAGCTTTTAGTTAAAGACACAGGAATTTTGGCTGGTGTTGAACTGGCTGAAGAGATATTTCATATCGTTGACGCAGATCTTAAGTTATTCATCCGGTTAAATGACGGCGCCGCCATCAAGCCCGGGGATATCGTTTTAGAGGTACAAGGCGATGCGCGAAGCATACTAACAGCTGAGCGCCTGGTGCTAAACTGTATGCAGCGCATGAGCGGTATCGCTTCAAAAACACACCAAATCGTTGAGCTTTTAAAGAGCACCCAAACGAAAGTTTTGGATACCCGCAAAACCACGCCGGGAATGCGATACCTTGAAAAATGGGCCGTGCGTATAGGTGGTGGGGTAAATCATCGGTTTGGGTTGTATGATATGATCCTGATCAAGGATAATCACGTAGATTACTCCGGAGGAATAAAGCAAGCCATTGAAAAAACACACCAATATTTGAAAGAACAAAACAAAAATCTTGCTATTGAGATTGAAGTAAGAAACCTTGACGAATTGGAGCAAGTAATGCAAATTGGCGGTGTAAACCGGATTTTACTGGATAATTTTAATTTTGACGAGCTGAAAAAGGCTGTCGACATCATCGGCGGAAGGTATCAAACCGAAGCATCAGGTGGCATTACTATCCACAATATCCACGAATACGCAGCATGCGGCGTTGATTTTATTTCAGTTGGCGCTTTGACTCATTCGGTTAAAAGTTTAGATTTAAGTTTAAAAGCGGAGATTGGAAATTAGTGATTAGAGACTGGTGAACAGAGGTTAGAGGGCCCTGTCGACGTCTCTAAAAACTAGTCTCTGGTCAACTAACCGCTAATCACTGACATAAATTTATTAATATTGTGCAGGGATGATAACTCCGTACTCAATAACAGCACTGATCCTGGCCTATTTGTGTGGCTCTATACCAACAGCGGTGTGGATAGGGCAGGCCTTTTACGGGGTCGACGTGCGCGAATATGGGAGCGGCAACGCCGGCGCCACCAATACCTTCAGGGTATTGGGTAAAAAAGCAGGTATCCCGGTGATGCTTATTGACATTGCCAAGGGGTGGACCGCAACTTACCTCGCCCACTTCATCGGCACTTCAGTTACCGGCGGCCCGCATTCCGACCTGGTGAGTTACCAGCTGGCGTTAGGCATTACTGCCGTGATGGGCCATTTGTTCCCCATATTTGCTGGCTTCAGGGGTGGTAAGGGCATAGCAACTTTATTTGGTATGGTGCTGGCAGTAAATCTGCAGGCCGCGCTGCTATGCATTATCGTATTTGTTATTGTGCTGCTGGTAACCCGCTACGTCTCTCTCAGCTCCATAATTGGCGGGTTTACTTACCTTACAGGCGTTACCTTTTTCTTTAACCAGTATACCAATAACCTGGTGGTCATTTTCGGTATGTGCATCTGCGTGCTGATCATGGTTACACATCAAAAAAACATCGAACGTTTGTTGAAGGGTAAGGAATCCAAAGTAAATCTCTTCAAACGCAAAAAAACAATTGGCGAAGAGGCTTAGTCTTGAGTCGATTGTGTTTAGTCGGAAGCCAAAATTCGAATTATTATTTATACCCGGGACCAAAAATTTTCGCTTAACAACGACATATAAAAAACGTTATTCACACACCCCAAAATGAGCAAAAAACGATTTCTGCAAGCGCAATGGACCAACCTTTTGATGCTGAACTATGAAGTCGACCCAGAAGTTTTAAAACCCTACTTGCCTTTTGCTACCGTGCTTGATCTTTGGCAAGGCAAAGCACTGGTAAGCATGGTAGGTTTTATGTTTGAAGACACCAGGGTACTTGGTGTAAAATGGCCGTTTCATGTCAATTTTGAGGAAGTTAACCTGCGTTTTTATGTAAAGCATTTTGACGGAAAAGAATGGAAGCGCGGGGCGGTTTTTGTCAGTGAGATTGTTCCTAAACCAGCAATCAGTATTATTGCCAACAGCCTTTATAAAGAACATTACAGCGCTTTACCTATGCGTCATTCGGCCACTCAAGTTGACCATAACTATACCATGTTTTTATATGAATGGAAGCTGAAAGGCAAATGGAATAAATTAGGCGCAACAATCAGCAATGATTTTGAAGACATCAAACCGGGCAGCCCTGAAGAATTTATTTTTGAGCACTATTGGGGATACAACATTTGGGGCGACACAGTTACAATGGAATACCAGGTGGAGCATGTTTCCTGGCAGGTGGCGACTGTAACGGAACCTTTTTTTGAAGCTGATATAGCCGGATTATATGGTGAAGCTTTTGTGCCTTTCCTGACTAAGCAGCCTTATTCCGCTTTTTTTGCAAATGGGTCGGATGTGGTGGTTAGGATGGGAGACAAGATCAGGATTGACCAAGCACCTCCCTTATCGCCTGCACTTTAAGCAAACACTCCTCGTATTCCTTTTCAGCATTCGCATGAAAGGTTATCGCGCTGCCTGCCTGGAAAGACAGATATTTGCTGCGCTTATTATATAGCAGCGTTCGGATCACCACATTAAAATCAAAATCTCCGTCAGGGCTGAAATAGCCGATAGCCCCGGAGTAGACACCGCGTTTGGTACGCTCGTATTGCTCCATTAATTGCATAGCGCTAATCTTCGGTGCACCGGTCATGCTGCCCATGGGGAAGGCGTCTTTTATTGCGGCCACCGGAGACACATTTGCGTCTAACTCACTAACAACAGTCGAGATCATCTGGTGTACCTGTTTAAAGCTGTAGATGCCAAAAAGCTCTTCTGTTTTTACCGTTCCTGGCTTTGCCGACCGTGTGAGGTCATTACGCACCAGGTCAACGATCATCACATTTTCCTGCTGTTCTTTGATCTGGCTTCTCAGCTCCTGTTTAATTGCTTCATCTTCAGCTTCGTCCTTTCCGCGTTTGGCTGTGCCTTTTATGGGCTGGGATATCAATTTATCGCCTCTTTTTGCTAAAAAACGCTCCGGGGAAGCGGACATCACGTTGTGATCGTTCCATTTTAAAAACGCCGCAAATGGTGCTGGAGAAACCCTATTCAGCGTAGTAAAAACTTGCAGAGGGTCAATCACTGCATTTTCAGCATAAAACTCCTGGCAAAAATTGGTTACGTAGATATCTCCCCGGGCGATGTGCTCTTTTATTTTGGACACCGCGTCAAGGTATTCATTCCTGTTAAATCTCGATTTGATTGTAAGGGGAATTTGCGCATTTGCAGGTTGATCGACTTGAGATTCTATAGCCCGCATCACACCGGATAAGTCATCCGCGATGATCTCGATTTTATTGCCTTCGATGAGGATGAGATATTCAGGAGCAAAAAAATACAGATCCGGGAAGTTGAGCCCATCGAAGTTGGCAGACCTAAGGCGCTCCGTTTCATTTTTCAGGTCGTACCCGAAAAAGCCGGTCAGCCAACCCTGGTTTCCGTTGCGAAATTTCTCTAAATCCGTGAACGCGGTTCCGGCGTTAGCTACCAGTTGGTCTTTTACACCAACCGCTATTAAGCAATCAAATTTCGAATATAGATCAGCAAAACCATTGGAGTCGAGGTAACAAAACACATCAAACGACGAGGCCCACTGCAGGGCCTTTTCTTTAAAAATGTGCGGATCGTCGACGGTTTTGATCACAGTGAAAAAAATAGAGACGTCCTGAACCTTCGGGACGTCTCTTCAAAGGTATTTAAACCAAATTAATTTAATACCAGGGTCTGTAACCTGTCCGGCCCGACGGACAGATATTTCACGGGAACACCTAATTGTTCTTCGAGGTATTTAATATAATTGTTAAGCCTCGCAGGTATTTGCGAAACTTCGGTAATGCCGGTTATGTCTTCGTGCCATCCTTCAAGCTCCTCAAGCACCGGCGTGGCATCCACCGCGCAAATATCGTAAGGCATATAATCTATCGTTTCGCCAAGATAGTTATAGTGCGTGCAGGCATATATTTTATCAAATCCGCTTAACACGTCAGCTTTAGTCATTACCAATTGGGTAACCCCATTCAGCATAATGGCATATTTTAACGCCGGCAGATCGATCCATCCTGTACGGCGCGGTCTTCCGGTAGTTGCGCCGAATTCGTGGCCAATGCGCCTCAATTCCTCTCCGGTCTCATTATTCAGCTCAGTTGGGAATGGGCCACCCCCTACCCTGGTGCAATAAGCTTTAAAAATACCTATCACTTCACCTATCCTGTTTGGGGCTATGCCTAAACCGGTACAGGCGCCGGCCGTTGTGGTATTTGATGAGGTTACGAAGGGATATGAGCCAAAATCAATATCCAGCATGGTACCCTGTGCGCCTTCGGCCAAAACCTTTTTGCCTTTTCGCAAATATTTATTCACGATGTGCTCCGAGTCAACTAACTCAAATTTGTTGATCAGTTCTATTGCTTCAAAAAAAGCCGCTTCGCGTTCCGAGAAATCAGCTACTTCACCATACAAAGCCTTTAACATCGAAACATGTTTGTCCACCAGCTTTTGATAGCGCTCTTTAAAGTCCGACAAGGTTATATCGCCCACGCGCAGGCCATTACGTCCTGTTTTATCCATATAAGTAGGGCCAATTCCTTTCAATGTGGAACCGATCTTGCCCTCGCCCATTTTCTTTTCTGAAGCCGCATCGAGCAACTGGTGGGTTGGGAGTATCAGGTGTGCCCGTTTGGCGATCATCAGGTTGCCTTTTGCCAAAAGATCATGACCTGCATCCTTTAGTTTATCAATTTCACGTTTTAAAGTGATAGGGTCGATCACCACACCATTGCCGATAAGGTTCATGGTGTTCTCAAAAAATATCCCGGAGGGTATCGTGTTCAGTACAAACTTTTTACCATCAAACTCAAGGGTATGCCCCGCATTCGGACCGCCCTGGAAACGCGCAATGAGGTCGTACCCCGCGCTTAGTACATCAACAATTTTTCCCTTACCTTCATCGCCCCATTGGAGGCCTAATAATACGTCAACAGCCATTAAATTTTATTTTCTTCTTTTATAATAATCATCAAATGATTTTGTGATCACTTTTTTTGCTTTATTCCATGTCATGCCGTCTAAACAGTCTGGGTCAAGATTGTTTTCTGCATCGACAAACCAAATGATAGATGTTTGTAGTGCCAAACTGTCGTCATAAGGGTACCTTTCATAATAGTACTGAAAAAGCTCGTCCATTGAATAAATTTCAAGCAATTTCGCTACATCCCAAAAATCCTTTTTTACACCTCGTCCTTTTACGGCATTAAGTTTCAAAGCTATTAAATCTTTAGTATGTGCAAATGGAATTTCTTCGATTATTTGTATCGGATTCAAAAAAGGGTCTTTAACACAAACGAAATCCACTTTTACGTTTTGAATTTCACATTGATAAATCGACATAGACCTGTCATTGACAGTTCCAACGATGCCAAATGCGTTTTCAAGGGCGGGAATTAAGACATCCTTTTCAAGAAGCTCATCGGTAAAGAGGCCTATGTCTATTGATTTTCTATGTCCGAATAAAAGGGAAAGTGCGGTATCCCCAGCCAACCTGAATCGTTGTAATTCGGGCAACTTAACCAACTTTTTTAGAAGTCCCAGTGTGGCCGGTTCGACTGTTTCTTCTCGTAACATTTAAAATCCGTTGGTTTAACTTTAAATAAAACGCAGCAAAAATTAATGCTGATATCTGAAAGCCAATTAGCCTGCAGCGCTAATTCTCCCACTCTTTTAAATCCATAAAATTTCAAGAGATTGTCAACATCCTGTGTCTTTCCTCTTTCAATCACTTTTTCAACAACATGCGCTGCATTCTTCTCGTAGTCGATCTTATCCACATCAACGTCCCAAAATGCCTGTTTGCTTAAAACCGGTTTATCCATCTGTCTAAACTTTTCTATCGCAATAACCCGCACGCAATTTTTCGCAGTTGCCGTACAGGTTCAGTGAGTGGTGCTTGATCTCGAATTTTAACAACCCGCCCATCATGCTTTGTATTTGTTGAATGCGCGGGTCGCAAAACTCAACCACTTTGCCGCAATCGATGCAGATGATATGGTCGTGCTGTTTATAGCCGTATGATTTTTCGAACTGGGCCATGTTCTTACCAAATTGATGCTTGGTCACCAGGTCGCAGGATACTAAAAGCTCCAGTGTATTATAAACGGTCGCCCGGCTTACACGATATTTCTTATTTTTCATGTGGATGTACAACGACTCCACATCAAAATGGTCTGAGCGTGAATAGATTTCTTCGAGTATTGCAAAGCGCTCGGGAGTTTTCCTAAGATTCTTATTTTCGAGGTACGCCTCGAAAATCTTTTTAACCATTCCTATGGTTTCCTGTTGAGGCATGTTGTTTTATTACGGTGCAAAATTATGAATTTTAGTTGGCAGTTGGCTGAGTTCAGTTTGCAGTATTCAGTTGGCAGTTTGCCAAAAAAAATTAACTGCAAACTGCGCACTGCAAACAGCCCACTGATTACGAGGCTTTCTCCACCATCGAATCAAAACGGTTTACTCCGGTTACGCCTTTTACTGTCTTCAGCCTTTTAATCAGGTTGTCGAGGTGTTCTGTATCATTTACATAAACCATTATCGAACCTTCAAATATCCCGTTATCGCTATCAACGGTGATGGAGCGCATATTCACCTTAAAATCGTTGGATATTACGGTGGTCAGTTTGTTGATCAGCCCCACATCGTCGATACCGGTGATACGCAAGCCTGTTAAAAAGGCCAGTTCCTGCTGGTTTGTCCACCTGGCTTTCACAATGCGGTAGCCGTAATTAGCCATCAGCTTAGCTGCATTAGGGCAATTGGTGCGGTGTATTTTAATGCCATCGCTAACAGTAACAAAGCCAAATACATCATCACCCGGGATGGGATTACAGCAGTTAGCCAGCTTATAGTCGATCTTTTGCATATCCTCGCCGATGAGCAGCATATCGCTGTCCTTTGCCTTGAGGTTGCGCATCAGGCTTTGCACCTGTTCTGCCTCTATTTTATCCTGCGGTTTATTTTCAACTACTTTTTCCGAGGCCTGGTACTCCTTCAGGTCCTTCATATCGATAACACCTTGCGCCACGTTATAAAAAAGATCCTGAACCGAAGGCAGTTTAAAAAAGTAGCTTAGCTTATGTATATTCTCGGAATTATAGGTGATCTTTAACGACTTCAGCTTTCTTTCCAATATCTCTTTGCCGTCTTCAGCTATTTTGCGTTTCTCCTCTTTTAAGGCTGATTTGATCTTGGCTTTAGCTTTCGCCGTCACCACAATATTCAGCCAATCTTCTTTCGGTGTTTGCTTGCTGGACGTGATGATCTCCACCTGGTCGCCGTTTTGCAACTTGTGATTCAACGGCACCAGTTTATGATTAACCTTTGCGCCGATACAGCTTGCGCCTACATCGGTATGTATTTCAAAGGCAAAATCGAGCGCGGTGGCGTTAAGCGGAAGCTGGATGAGTGCTCCCTTGGGCGTAAAAATGAATATCTCGTCCGAAAAGAGGTTCATCTTAAAATCATCGAGAAAATCAAGCGCATTGGAGTCGGGGTTCTTCAGCATATCCCTGACCTTTTGCACCCATAGGTCCAGGCCGCTGTCAGTTGTTGATTCCTTGTATTTCCAGTGTGCAGCAAACCCTTTTTCGGCTATTTCATTCATTCTTTTGGTACGGATCTGCACCTCAACCCATTGGCCACGTGGGCCCATCACTGTGGTATGCAATGATTCGTACCCATTTGCTTTGGGCGATGATATCCAGTCGCGGAGCCGGTCGGGGTTGGGTCTGTACAAATCGGTAACGATCGAATAAGCCTTCCAGCAATCGGCTTTTTCGCGGTCGGGGGTGCTATCCAATATGATCCTGATGGCAAAAAGATCATATACTTCCTCAAAGGGAATGGTCTTTTTCTTCATCTTGTTCCAAATGGAGTGAATGGATTTCGGCCTGCCGAATATATCTGCATCAAGCCCTTGTCCCGCCAAAACCTTCTTCACCGGGTCAATAAAATCTCTTACAAACTTCTCCCGCTCGGTCTTCTTCTCATTCAGTTTATTTTTAATGAACTGATAAGTCTCCCGCTCCATATATTTCATGGAAAGGTCTTCCAGTTCTGACTTTATGGCATACAGCCCAAGGCGATGCGCCAGCGGGGCGTATAAATAAACCGTTTCCGATGATAGTTTAAGCTGCTTATCACGCGGCATAAACTCCATGGTACGCATATTATGCAGCCTGTCGGCGAGCTTTATCAATATTACCCTTACGTCATCAGCAAGGGTAAGCAGCATTTTCCTGAAGTTCTCGGCCTGGAGTGAGCTATTGGTATCAAAAACGCCTGATATTTTGGTTAAACCATCAATGATCATGGCCACCTTCTTACCAAATTCCCTTTCAATATCATCCAGGGTCATATTGGTGTCTTCCACCACGTCGTGCAGCAAAGCGCAAACAATTGAGGTAGTACCCAAACCAATTTCTTCGGCAGCTATCTGGGCGACGGCAATGGGGTGGTAAATATAGGGCTCGCCCGATTTGCGGCGCATGTCCTTATGACTCTCCAGGGCCATCTCAAATGCCCTGCGGATCATTTTCTTGTCGCCCTTTTGCAAGGTCGACCGGCACGCACGCAATAAAGCGCCATAACGTTTTAGTATCTCGTTCTTCTCGGCCTCCAAATCAATCACTAGCTCTTTCATCGCTGCGCGTCGTAAATTTTCATTACCTTGCAATAAATTGTGTATTTTGCAGGTTATTATCCAAATACCAAAATATTTACGTTAATTTTGTAACACGTAAAATTATGAAATTTATTGGTCTTTTGCTGGTGTTTTGTTGTCTGACGGGAGTGCTAATGGCCCAGCCAGCGCAGCCAGCTAAACCTGACCCAAAACCTGCACCCCTGCAACTTGGCAAAAATGATACCATCAATGTTTATTTAACGATTGATAGCGGCAAGCTTATACCTTGGATGGTAACTCCTGACGTAATTATTGCAGAAACCAGGATATTTAAGAGTGTGGCCGACCGCGATGCTTACAGGCGCTTAAAATATAATGTCTTGAAGGTTTTGCCTTATGCCAGTTTTGCAGGAAAAAGGTACCGGAGGCTACAGCGCGACCTGGCAGTTACTGCTGATAAGCATCAGCAAAAAATATTAGTTGACCAATGCGAATCGGAGATAAAGGCATTGTTTAACAAAGAGATCAAGGAACTTACCATTTCGCAGGGCGATATCTTGATAAAGTTGATTGACCGTGAAACGGGGAACAGCAGTTATGATATGGTTAAAGACATGAAAGGCGGCTTTAAAGCCTTTGTCTACCAGTCGGTCGCCCGGCTTTTTGGCCATGATTTAAAAGAAACTTACGACCCCGATGAGCAGAAAGATATCGAAGCCATTTTACTCCAGGCTGGATATCACCCCTCTAACGACTAATAATGATTGATAATAGCATCTACCAGTTTAACGTTCAAAAGTTAGATGGTGAGGAAGTCAGCCTGGCTGAGTATAAAAACAAGGTACTTTTAATAGTAAATACGGCGTCGCAATGTGGTTTTACACCGCAACTGGCTGAGTTGGCCGAGTTAAAGGATAAATTTTCCGGGCAGGATTTTGAAATACTCGCTTTTCCGTCAAACGATTTTGGCGGACAGGAGCCGCTCGACGGCAAAGAACTGGCATCCTTTTGCGAAGTTCAACACGTAAATTACCCGGTTTTCGAAAAAATACGTGTTCGGGGCCCTTATGCCGACCCGCTGTTTAAATTCTTTGCTGATAAAAAAGCGAACGGAAAGATCAGCTCGGTACCACGGTGGAATTTTCATAAATTCCTGGTCGACAAGACCGGCGTGGTACGTGATTTCTTTTTCCCGTTCACCAAACCAACTTCGTCAAAGATCAGGAAAAGTATCGCTCACCTCCTGGCTCCGCCCAAATAAAAACAAACCAAATTGCAATGAAACTGGATATATTGGTATTACCGGTACACCCTGACGACGCAGAACTTGGCTGCGCAGGAACGATTGTGAAACATATTGCCGCGGGTAAAAAAGTGGGCCTTGTTGATCTGACCAGGGGTGAGCTGGGAACGCGAGGTTCGGCAGAGATCAGGGACCGTGAGGCAGCCCGATCGGGGGAAATACTCGGCCTCGCCGTACGCGAAAATATTGGCCTGCCCGACGGCTTCTTTCAAAACACAAAAGAATACCAGCTCAAGGTTATTGAGGTGATCAGGAAGTACCAACCCGATATCGTCATCACTACGGCCTATCACGACCGGCATCCTGATCACGGCAGGGCAAGCGAATTGGTTGAAGCATCTTCCTTTCTATCCGGACTCAGAAAAATAGAAACCTTGTCGGATGGGGTGCTGCAAAAAGAGTGGCGGCCACGATTAGTATTACATTTTATACAGGACAATTATATTCATCCGGATATTTTGGTTGATGTGACGGCGCATTGGGATAAAAAAATTGAAAGTATACGGGCGTTTGAATCGCAATTTTATAACCCCGACTGGCAGAATGAACCGCAAACCTATATTTCTTCGCCCGAGTTTATCCAGGTAATTGAGGCCCGCGCCCGCGAATTTGGAAAAAGCATCGGGGTGAAATATGCCGAAGGTTTTACTTCCAAAAAGATTTTAGGGGTGGATAGTTTGTTCGATCTGTTGTGATTTAGAGATTAGAGACTGGAGGCTTGAGATTAGTGAGCAACGGTTAAAAGTCCGTGATCAAAGCATACCGATTAAAAGAAAGTCAAACAAAACTAATCTCTAATCAATAACCTCTATTCACTAACTTAAGCCCTTACGTACTCAAAGCGGTTATTCTCGTTGCTTCTTTCCCTTCTTAACTTATTTTCGTTAGCCAGTTTTAAAAGAATCCCCGATAGTTCGGATGTTTTAAACTCTGAATCGAAGTTGTCCTTACAATAGTTCGCTATTGAAGAGATGGAACGTGGCGTATCAAAAAAATCAGAGGACAGCAACTGGTTTAATATTTTGGTGGCGCCAGGCTTTTTCGGCCCTCTGCCGTAGGCGTAGCCATTTTCCTCACCATTCCGCGGCTTATACCCTTTTCTGATGAACAATTCAGGGCTCTCTCCGTCGGTTTTTTCCAACTCTATCATGGCATCCAGTAACCGATCAACGATCTTTACCTGGACGGCTTCCGATTTGAATGCATTCACAACTTCGGATATCTCCAACAGCTGTTTTTTTAGTTTTTCAATGTGCTTGCTCATGATAGTTGCCGCTTAGAGTTACTTATAATTAGTAACCAAATTTAACACGCCTAATAACCTGAAATATTGCGATAATTGGTCAAAAAATAGGTTATTTTAATAAACAACCTCATTTTAAACCACCTAATGCGTTTTCGTGATCAAATAAGCGGAAAAAGCGCGAAATTTAACTATTAAACAAGCTTTTGTAGCAAAAGTTTTACAGTCTGTTATAATTTTGAAGATATGTTTTCGAGTATTGTCAGCCCCTCGTCGATATGTTTTTCATCAATAATAAGTGCAGGCCTGAAACGGATAGTCCGATCGCCGCAGCCCAGGAACATTACATTCTGTTCCATTCCTAAACCGATGAAAGTATCGCGGGTGTTTTTATCCGGGAAATCGAACGCTGTGAGCAGTCCCTTTCCGCGAACGTTACTGATAATCGGATGCCTTCCGGCAATGCTGATCAACTGTTCCTGCAGGTACTCGCCAACTGCAGCCGCATTGTCGCACAAGCGGTCCTCCTCAATGATCTCCATTATCTTTGATGCCCTAACCATATCAACCAGGCTGCCGCCCCAGGTGGAATTGATACGCGAAGGGACATTAAACACATTATTTTCGATATCGTCAATCCTCGTACTCGCCAGGATGCCGCAAACCTGCATCTTTTTGCCAAAGGCGATAATATCCGGCCTCGCTTTCTCACCGAAATGCTCATGCAGCCAAAACTTGCCGCTCAACCCAACACCGGTCTGCACTTCATCATAGATCAGCAGCGCTTCATTTTCGTCGGCCAGCACTCTTAATTGCTCCAAAAATTCCTGCCGCACATGGTTATCGCCACCTTCGGACTGAACCGGCTCAATAATAATTGCGCAAACGTCATCTTTATTCTCTTCGAATGCTTTTTTGATCTGCGCTATCGACAGCGCTTCCCGGGTAAGCAGATCCTCGTGGTTTGCATCGCTATATGGAAAATTCATTTGCGGGATGGACACCCTGGGCCAGTCGAATTTGGCAAACCATTTTGTTTTTACGGGCTGTGTGTTGGTCAAACTCAAGGTGTAGCCCGACCGGCCGTGAAAGGCCTGCTCAAAGTGGATTACCTTAAACCCGATCTCCCTGGTGTAGCCTTTGGCAAAATTCTTTTGCACCTTCCAGTCCATCGCCACTTTTAAAGCGTTCTCAATGGCTAATGAGCCACCTGCAATAAAAAAGGCATGCGGCAGGTATTCCGGTATCCCTACCCGGTCGAAAGTCTCTACAAACTGCGCATATTGCGTAGTGTAAATATCCGAGTTGGAGGGGTTGGTCATAGCGGCCAGCATCAGGTTCTTTTTAAACTCTTCATCGTTCACCATTTTGGGGTGATTGTATCCCAAAGGCACCGACGCAAAGCAGGTAAAAAAGTCAAGCAGGGTACGGTCATATTTAGCATCGTAAATATAAACGCCCTTACTTTTTTCCATATCAAAAGTGAGGTCGAAGCCATCGGCAAGAACGTGCTTCTGCAAAGAAGCCTGGACGTCCTGGGGGGATACAAGCAGGTTATACATACAAATTGGATTTGTACAAACTTAACAAAAAACCCCTCAAATTGCAAATTTAGGCGGTTTTTGAACCGATTGGCCAAAAAGTAACTTTAAATTGTTTAAAGTTGGTTTTTGGACTAATGTTGATTTTGGTTTTGCTGAGTTTGGTTGGAAAGGTGTATATTTAGTAACGGAAAAAATCCTGAATTCGCTCAAATGAAAGCAATTTGCCTTACTGTTTTACTGGGGTTTGCGATAAACTGTTTTGCCCAGGATAATACATTATTTGATAAGATTATTATTAGCTACGCCCGAGGCGGCGACACTTTCGGGAAACCTGGAATTGCGTCGGTTGGTGAAATATTTGAGTTGGTATCAGGAAATAAGACCAGTTATAAATTTTCATCTTATAAAAAAACACAGGATAGTATAAGCCCTGATGGTAAAAGATATTTAAAAGATACATTAAACATATCTTGGAAAAAAACGCATATATCGAAAAAAAAGATAAATGCACTATTTGCAGCACTCAGCACAACCAAAGATAATTTTACAATTGAGTTTATTAAACCTCTCTTAAGGACGCCGTCGGACGACCAAATATTTGCTGATACTAACCATGTTAATAAAAGTGATGTGTTCCAGGGTGAGGACAAAGAATATTTAAAGGCAGAATTTGACCGGATTAAAAAATTCGAGAAAATTGATGCTTTTATAGATACTACAAAACCTAACACCAAATTTCAATTCGTTGCTGTGGACGCCTGGAACATAGTTCAAATTGCATTTATTAAAAATAAAGACACTACCTTTTTTACTATGAACCGAATGCAGCCTCTTGGTCAACCCATCCGGAAATTTAAAAAAGGCCAAAAGAAGGATATTGGGCTTTACGTAAATCTTGAAGCAAATATCTTGCTCGCTAAAATATTACCGGCTTCGTCAATGACAAGGGAACAATTCGAGATCAATGCCTTTATCGATGATTACATTGAATGGTATATTGATGAAGTACTTTAATCATGCCCCAGTAAAGTCACCCATTTTGAACTTCAATTTAGGATGGTTAAGTTTTAAGACGTTGTTATTTATTTTATTTACCTGCTCGCGGTTTAAAGTTGTAGGTATTAAAACCGATAAATCAATATTCAACAGACGATTGATGATAACCAAGTCATTTAGGGTAAAAGGATTGACGCCGGTAATTAATTCCGACATATAGGTTGAGCTGGTGTGGCCCAGGATTTTCCCCAGCTCCTTTTGGGTTAAATTCAGTTCTTTTAATCTGGCCTTAATAATCTGCTTCCTTTTTTCAAGAAATTCGCGTTCCTGTTCCGCAATTTCCGCGGCTAAATCGCTTTCTCTAACTTGTTCATCGGTTATTTCCCGGTCAACCCAATGCTGTTGCTCATAAACATGTAATAGCTTACGAAGTTGATTTCGTTCCCCGGCTAATTCAGGCATCTCCTTAACCAGCAACCTTAGTTGCCGATCGATAATAGATGCCCGCTGAAACTCTAATTCATTAGCTATAGAGCCTTTTTTCAATATTTTTTTTAAACTGATTTGTAATTCCATCTTCCTGCAATTAAATAAAACCCTTGTTACTTAACCATTTCGCTATCGTTTTCTTATTATTCTTGAAAACGAGTTCATATTCTTTATGCGTTCCAGCCCAAACCACGGTGGCTTCTCCGCTAGCCTCAAACTCGATAAGTATTAAAGTGCGGTGAATATTTATATTGAAAAAATAGAATCCATCGCTATGCACCTGGTCTGCGTCCGGTCTGTCTTTCAAAATTTCAGATTTTGTCGTCCATGTTTTTTGTTCAACCGTTGAAATCAATTGCTCAATCTCTTTACACAATAAGGCATTACCCTTGCTTTTTTGCTTGAGTTTGATCAGTATATTTTTCCCGGTTAATCGCATTCAGATTCAAAAATAATAAATAATTCGGATTTAATCCGAATTATTTAAAGAAAACAACAACACCTTTTAAAGCCGTTCGTCGAATAAATCATTTAAGTTTACAACAAAAACAAGTTCAATTATTTAATGCGCATCATCACCTGGAACTGCAACATGGCCTTCCGCAAAAAGGCCGAAGCCATCCTGGCTTTTGAGCCAGATATCCTGGTAATTCCTGAATGCGAATGCATTGAAAAGCTCGTCTTCAAACCCGGCATCAAACAACCATCATCTGTTTTATGGTTCGGCACAAATAAACATAAGGGGCTTGGCATTATTGCTTATAGCGGCCTTCAGCTTACACTGATCAAGAAACACAATCCCGACATCAAAACCATAGCGCCTATTGCCGTTACGGGCGGAGCGTTTGACTTTACCTTATTTGCCGTTTGGGCCTATAATCCCGATGACCCGGACGGGCGGTATGTGGAGCAGGTTTGGAAGGCGATCCATCATTATAAAAAACTGCTAAAACCCGAAAGAACCATTTTAGCCGGCGATTTTAACAGCAACACCATTTGGGACCGGCCGCGGCGAATTGGCAATCATTCGGCAGTCGTAAAATTTTTGAAAAAAAGAGGAATCCAAAGCGCCTATCACCTCCACCATTTGCAGGAACAGGGCAAAGAACAACACCCCACTTTTTATTTGTACCGGCATGAGGAAAAGCCTTATCATTTGGATTATTGTTTTATATCTGGAGATTTAGCTGGCGGTTTGGAATCTGTCGAGATCGGCCAACATTCGGCATGGTCAGGCTATAGCGACCATATGCCGGTTATCCTCACCTTCAACTCCCTATAACAAACGAAAGCCTGCCCGCATTACGCGGACAGGCTCTTCACAATATAGGATTTGATTTAGTTGGTTTTCAAAAATTAAAGCCGCTCGCCGTGCTGGCTGATATCGAGGCCGATCAACTCGTCTTCTGTCGAAACCCTCAGGGGCGAGATCATATCGGTTATTTTCAATAACAGCAAGGATCCAAAAAAGGAAAAAACTGAAGCCACTACCAGCGCTATACATTGCACGTAAAACAAATGGGTTTGGCCGAAGAATAAACCGTTACCGGTAGTGTTGCCTGCATTTACTGCCTGGTTGGCAAAAACACCGGTTAAAAGCATACCCACCATCCCTCCTACGCCATGGCAGGGGAACACATCTAAAGTGTCGTCGATAGAAGTTCTTGTCCGCCACTCCACCACCAGGTTACTTACCACGGCCGAGATAATACCAATAGCCAGTGAATGCGGCACCGAAACATAGCCCGCCGCCGGGGTGATGGCCACAAGACCAACAACCGCGCCAATACAAGTACCCATTGCCGAAGGTTTTTTGCCCAGCAGCATGTCAAAAAATATCCAGGTTAAGCCCGCTGCTGCCGATGCGGTAGTACTTGTGGCTAGTGCATTTACGGCCAAATGGTTAGCGCCAAATGCCGACCCGGCGTTAAAACCGAACCATCCGAACCATAACAGGCCGGTACCGATCATCACATAGGTGATGCGGGCCGGCGCGTGATTAGGCTCGTTGCGGCGTTTTAAATAAATAGCCGAAGCCAAAGCCGCCCAGCCGGCAGACATGTGCACCACCGTTCCGCCGGCAAAATCAAGCACGCCCAATTTATTTAAGATACCATCAGGATGCCAGGTGCTGTGCGCCAGGGGCGAAAATATAAAGATGGAGAACAGGCACAGGAAAATGATATACGAGTTGAAACGGATACGCTCCGCAAATGCGCCGGTGATCAGTGCCGGTGTGATAATGGCAAATTTTAACTGGTACATGGCAAACAATAACAGCGGGATGGTTGGAGCAAGTTTCCAGGTGGCATTACCCAGCATACCTTTCATCATAAAATAAGTGGCCGGGTTACCAATGATGCCGTGAAAACTTTCACCAAATGCAAGGCTAAATCCGAATATACCCCAGATGACCGTTATGATAACCATACAAACGATACTTTGCAGCATGGTGGAGATCACATTCTTTTTATTTACCATCCCGCCATAAAAAAAGGCAAGGCCCGGCGTCATGATCAATACAAGCGCCGTAGAGGTAAGCATCCAGGCGATATCGCCTGTGTTAAAATTTGGTTTGGGGGTTTTGTCAACCTCGACAGACGGGAAAAAGAAGGTTAGTATTAAAACTTGTAAGATTAAGAAAAAAGGAAGATACCGCTTTATCATAATTTAGCGCTGTGTAAAAGCGGCACAATTTAATACTTAATTCACGATTTCAAATAATAAAATGTTAAAGTTTATGGTCAAAAAAGATGATTTTAGATATGATTTATCAACAAATCAGGCTTTATCCCCATCAAAATGATCAAAACAGCTATAATAATGGAAAAAACGAGCAGATTTAGCGATCTGTAGCTATGGTTTTCAGCAATTTCGGCTCGTTTTAAGAATAAATTACGTGGTATTTTGATGTAATAGAACAACGAAACGATGGTGGTAACGGCACCCGTTATCAGCAGCGCAAGCAGCAAAGGGTTTCTGACGCTTTGAAAAAACCCATAGGTAGTAGAGAATACCAGCAGCTTTCCGGTAAAGCCCGCAGTGATAGGCAAGCCCGTTAACGATACCAAAATAATTACCCAGCAAACAGATGCAGCTGGGAATTTAAAACCCAAACCCTTGTAACTATCTGTCGTCTCCGCATCAGCTGCATTGGCGAAATAAGTGGCCAGCGCCAGGGCGCCGATATTGGCAAGCCCGTAAACTGCAAGATAGAAAACGAGCGCAGAAAACGATTCAGGCCTGAACACCACTATCGCCATCAGCGCAAAACCCGTATGCCCGATACTTGAATAAGCCAGCATGCGCTTAACATTCTTTTGCCAGATGGCCGCAAAGTTCCCCGCGATCATGGTGATGATGCCGATAAAGGCCAGGTAAAACTGGAAATCGAATGCTTTCCAGCCGCTGTAATAAATAAAAGGTCGTAAAAAGTTGATCAGTAACGCAAAGCCCGCAAGTTTTGGTAAGGTTGACAGCCAGGCAGTAACCGGTGTGGAGGCACCCTGGTAAACATCGGGCACCCAAAAATGCAGCGGCACAAATGAGAGTTTAAACCCGATACCCCCCAGCACAAAGAAAAGCGCCACCGTAACTGCCAGGATGTTTGCATGCGACAGGCTCAACAACAAGTTACCCGAATATAAGGCCAGCGTACCGCCAAAGCCATAAAGCAGCGATATGCCATACAGCATCATGGCTGATGCGGCCGCGCCAAACAGCACATATTTTAACCCAGCCTCGCTGCTGAAGGCATTTTCGCTGCGATAAGCTACCATCAGGTAAGATGCGATGGACACCATCTCTATAGCGAGGTAGATAGACAACAAGTTGGCTGCCATGGTCATCAGGTGCAGGCCGAAAACGGCGCCAATAGCGATGGTATACAGATCGGAAAGTCCTTTGGGGTGCGACTTTAGCTTTTCGTCCCAATCAAAATAAAGCAATAGGGCGAAGCCCAGCACATCGATTAGCAGTTTAAAACTGATAGCGGTATGCGTTAACAAAAGCGTGCCGCTGAACAGGACATGGCCGTTAGCCTGCGCCGTGTAAAGCAGCAACTCGATTTGCTGGTAATCCTTATGCGCCACGATCAGCAGCCCCGCGCAGGCAATAATGCGGCAAAGCTTATCCGAACCGCGCCCAAAGATCAGATCTGTTACCAGCACTACGACGAATAAAATAGCGAGGTAAAACTCAGGCATAAACCAGGGGATGCTGTTTAAAACATCATCTATATTACCCGGTAGCAATGGCAACAGATCGTGCATAGGTTATTGAACTATTACAGTTTGACCTTTAAGGTATTTAAGCAAATAATTAACCGCGCTTTTTTTTGAGGCGAATTTAACAGGAATTTCCGTGAAAGTTGATGGCTGTTATGGACAGTATTTGAAACGCAATAAAAAAAAGGCGTTTCATTATCGAACGCCTTCCTTTGTCCCATTGCAAAATGGGCTATTTAATCATTTGCTTCATGCTCATTCAACATGTCTTTTAATCTCTTTACGGCCTCATCCTTTTTAATTGTCGACTTTTCAGATTTATCGTAAATAAACATCAGTAATATTTCAATCCCAGCTTTAGTTTTATTCAAATGATAATACATAACCCTGAAGCCGCCACTCTTACCGCCTCCTTTGCTTGGATCGGACAATCTGACTTTATAAATATCATTTCCATACGGACTTCCCAAAAAAGGATCTTTTGTCAAATTGCTTATTAATTCTTCCAGAGAGTTTTTGAGTGTTTTATGTTTCTTTAACAAAGGCTTGGCATCTCTGTTAAAGGTATTCGATGCTGAAACCGTGTTATTCATTCCACAACTCAGAAATTGGAACTGACTTTATGGTACCCCTTTTTATTAACAACGCCTCTTTATACGATTCTTGCAGCAGGTCAAATTCAGCCTGCGTTAAATCATCGTCTGCCTCAACAGTCACGATATTTCCACCGCGTTTTTTAATAAAGTCAAAAATTACGGCCTTTTCACTATCCGGTATTTCAATTGTTAGCGTTGTCATAGTTCTCAGATTCAATGTTCAACACAAATATAATCATTTAAGAATAAAAGTTTTTGCATCGGTATCCAGGCCGTCACCAAGTGTCAATATTTCTCATTTTCGGTGAGGCCGTGATATAGGGTTGCTTATTGAACTATTACAGTTTGACCTTTAGGGTATTTAACCTGGTATCTTAATTCTACCTTTTTGTTATCAGCAGCGTTGAGCGCCAAATACCAGGAAACTTTTCCTGTAATGGCGTCCATTTTGCCACCAGAGAGTTCCTGTGTTTCCACAACGATAGCGCCGTTTTGTGAAACCGGCACCTGGTCCTCAACCAGCAAATTTACGGTTTGGCCTTTACGGTTCTTCACTTCTATCTGCCAATCTTTAGTTTCTTTTTTATTGGAACCGAGACTTTGTTTGGCCGAAATATCCTTCAACGAAGTACGTGTTACGATGATGTTTTTGTCAGTCCCGAGTGAAATATCCAGCGTATCCTTTGTAGCATCAGTGCTTAATAACGACTTCCCGATAAAAGTGCCCTCAAAAAACAAGTTGGCTTCGCCCGATAAAAAGTTGTATTTGTTCCAGTCGGTAAGTTTTGCGGTCAAAAATACGTCAGTCGATAATTTCGGCGCCACAGCATATTGGTACCCCGCTTTTACTTCAACCTGGTTAATATCTACGGTATACTGCTTTCCGTCACTCGGCACCGAGTAGGGGTCGTCAATGGCAAATTCGATATTGGTTTGATTCTCGGTTTTTGTGACACCAACCGGTATTGATTCCGCTTTGTATTTTACTTCTCTGGGCGGTTCAGGGGCTTCGTACTCATCGCTGCGGGTAGTGGAATACCCTGTTACAACAACCTCATTCAAAGTAGTTGCCGCAGGAGTAAGTGATAAAGTCATCGTAGAAGAAGTGACCGGCATTTCAAGCGGTAGATAACCGATATACGAAACGACCAAAGTAGCGGACCCTGAGGGTGTCTGCAAGGAAAAATTACCGTTAACGTCAGTTACTGTCCCAACGGTTGTGCCCTTAATGCGGATGGATGCTCCCACGATTGCCAATTTATCATCTGCGCCCACCACTCTGCCGGTAACTTTGCTGATCGGGCCCTGGTTGCCAATGTAATACATGTTAAAGCTAAGAAAATCGGGGTTTAAATCTGGTTTGTTCCCGCTAACACTTGGGTTGCCGGTTGACAGGGTGAGTTTAACATTTTTCCAGTCCTCGCCGCTGTTTTGCGAAACATTGGCTTTGTACGAAATATTAACCGGGCTGCTCACATCTTTTGCCCTGATATCGTAGGTGGGATACCAACTGGCATCATGCACCAGGTAAGTCAACGTAAATTGCGACTGCAAGGCTGTTTTTGACGAAACCGTAACGATGATATTGCTGGTAGCTGTGGTTCGGCCCCTGCCTATTTCGGCTATTTGCCTTTCGTATTTGTTCAGTTCAATATTTAAGGCTTCAACCTGGTTGGCCACGTTTATTTCCTTTTGCTTCAACTCGGTCAGGCGTTCCGTTTGAAAGTCAAGGGCGAGCTTTAATTTTGCCACATCCAGGCCGGTAGATTCGGTGGTAACGCTCTGGTTTTTGGCCATCATATTTTCTTCGGCCTGGTAAATGGAGCTCAAACTATTTTGCAAAGTAATTTTATCCCTGATCTTTTTTTCAGCCGCCCTGATCTCCTCCACCTCCTGTTGTTTGGCCTGTTCGTTGATAAAATCAAGTTCGTGCTTTACCGACAGGATGGTAAAGGCGCCATTTGCGTGCACCTGTATGCTTTGCGCATCAAGTCCTGGCGAAATTCCGCCGAAAACCAATTGTGATGTGCCTGCCGTTATGTTTACCATTGCTGTGCGTGTTACCTGCGCCCCGTTTAAAAACACGGTTACTTTTTGAACTTTTGAAGGTACTTTTTGACCTTCGTCTGCCTTTGCGGTCGCTATTGTGCAAAATAGCGCAGCTGCCATTATTAAATTTTTTAGCATGATCTTTTAGGTTTTAAATAAATAATTCCGGTTAATTCAACAGGTGGCTTTAACTGGGCGCCCGTTGAATAAAAGATGCATGCAAACGTGTTATTCCATAACGCGTTATTTATTTTAAATGAAGGAACTGCACAAAGGCCAGCACCGAATCGTTTATCTTGCTAAATACCAGCGACGGCCATAGGCCTATGGCCAGTGTTATTATCGCCAGCGGCAGTAAAGTTATTTTTTCGCGGAGGTTCAGATCGGTCAGCGCCGTTTGCCATACCGAGCCGCCTTTTAAATTTACTTTGCCGAAGAACATGCGCTGCATGGTCCACAAAAAGTAAGATGCCCCGAGCAATATGCCCAGCGAGGCGCAGGCCGCCATCCAGTAAGGCAGCTCGCCGTTGGTGGTTTTTGATTTGAAAGCGCCGACCAGCGAAAAAGCCTCGCCAATAAAAGCCGAAAAGCCCGGCAAGCCCAGCGACGCAAAAAAAGCGATCATCACAAAAGCGGTATAATTGGGCATGATGGATGCCAGCCCGCGGAAGTGATTGATACCCCTGTCATGCACCCTATTATAAATAACCCCGGCCAGGTAGAATAGCATACTAGCCAAAAAGCCATGACTTACCATTTGCACGATGGCGCCGTTTAATCCTTCGGTGGTTAATGAAGCGATGCCCAGCAACACAAATCCCATGTGCGATACGGAGGAGTAGGCGATCATCCTTTTCAGGTCTTTCTGCGCAAGCGCATTCAACGCGCCGTAAATGATGGAGATGACGCCTAAAAGCCCAAGCCAGTAGGCATAGTGGGCCGCGACCTCCGGGAAGATGCCGATTGCGATGCGTATGATGCCATAGCCGCCTACTTTAAGCAGTATACCGGCAAGTATGATCGATACAGCCGTCGGCGCCTCCACGTGGGCATCAGGTAACCATGTATGCAGCGGCACCACCGGTACTTTGATGGCAAAAGCGATGAACAAAACTAAAAAGCCGACAGATCGCGCAGCAAAACCAAAAATATGCTGATTGGCGCCCAGGGCAAACACCGAACCCGGCTGGTAGTTGCCGGGACTCATCATTTGCACCATGTTAAAGGTGTGGTTGCCGGTCGCAGGGTCCTTTACTGATAAATATAGGCCCACCATTACCAGCAGCATAAATACTGAGCCGAAGAGTGTGTAGAGGAAAAATTTGATTGCCGCAAATTCCCGCCGCGCACCGCCCCACATGCCGATGAGGAAATAGAGCGGCAACAACATGAGTTCATAAAAAATATAGAACAGGAAGAAATCGAGCGAGCAAAATACGCCGATCACAGCCATATCAAGAATAAGGAACAACACGAAATAACCCTTCAGGTTGCTTTTGATCTCCCACGAGGCCAGCGCAGCGATGACCAGCACGAGCGAGGTCATTACCAGCAGGGCGATGGATAAGCCGTCGATGCCTACCAGGTAATCGATCTGCATTTTGCCGATGGGCCCGAGATCGAGATTTATCCAATGCAGTTTTTGGACGAATTGGAACTGGCTTTCCTGGTTTACGCCGCCAAAGCCTGCGCCTGTTTTGAAATTACAGTAGATGAACAGGCTGATACCAAACTGCAACACAGTGGCCAGCAAGGTGATGTATTTGAACCCCGAACGCCATTGTGACGGCATCAGCAGGATGACCAGGCCGAACGCAATAGGCAGAAATATGAGTAGGGTAAGGAGGTTCATGTTAGTGATTGGAGATTAGTCCGAAAGTCCGAAAAGTCCGAAAGTCCGAAAGTAGCTGCAGTTAAGGTTTCGGTAAAAAATCTGTTAAAAATCAACATGAATTTAACCACAAGGGGCGCTAAGGAGGCACAGAGAGCACAGAGAAAAAATTGACAAACTATTAAGGCTTTGTGAACTTTGCGTCCCCTTCTTTGTGACTTTTGCGGTAAAATTTCGCAAAATTTGGCTGTATGTAAAAAATTGGGATATCTCATGCTTATATTTCCAAATCTAATGGCTAAGCCCGCCTAAAAAAATTAAAATAAATATTAACAGCATTACGGCCAGCATGCTGTATAAATAATACTGCACTTTACCACCTTGCAACCGCCGGGCAGCATTGCCGATGCCCCTAACCAGTTTCACCAGCAAATTTATAAAACCGTCGATAATATACCTGTCGATAACGGTGGCCACTTTTGAACATGCGAGCGCAGCGCTTGCAAAAAGGATGATAAAACCGTCGATCACCCTTCTGTCTATCCAAAAACAGGCGCGGCTGAGTAACAAAATGGGACGGATGATCAGTTTGTCGTATATCCTGTCGAAATACCACTCGTTGCAGGCTAAGTTGAACAGGATGCCGGTCTGCGGGAAAGGGTTTGCCCTCCGGTTTGAAAAAATGTTGTACGCATAGTACAGCACTATGATGGCAATAATATTGACCGACACCGGTACGATGTTGTGGTAATTGTCGATCGCTTCGGGCCGCTTGACGGTTGTAAGGCCGTTAAAAAGCCAGCTATGCTCGAATGAAAACGGGTTTTGCGAAAACAGCGGGAAAAGGCAGCAAATGGCCAGCAAAGCCAGCGGCAATTTGTACAGCCAATGGCCGTCGTCTATGTTAACTTTAAGGCCGGGTAGCAGCTGGGCAACGCGCAGGTCGCCAAAAAACACTTTTACGATCATTCGCGCGACGTAAAACGCAGTGAGCCAGGTGGTAAACAAAGCCGCAAAAGGCACCAGTTTGAGGATGAGGCCTTTATCTTCCGACCACTCAAACGCCTGTATTAAAATCCCGTCTTTGGATAAGTAGCCCGAAGTGAGTGGCAGGCCCACCAACGCCAATGCGCCGATGAGGGCAGCAATAAACGTAAACGGCAGCTTTTTGCGCAGTCCCCCCATAAACTGGATGTTTTGGGGATCGATGCTGAGGTTGTTATTGTCGCGGATATGCGCCATCTGGTGGATAACGATACCAGCTACCAAAAACAACAGGCATTTAAAAAAGGCGTGCGTGGCCAGGTGAAATAAGGAGGATGAATAAGCTCCTACACCCATCGCCATTACCATATAGCCCAATTGCGAAATGGTGGAATAAGCAAGTATACGCTTGAGGTCATTTTGTGCCAGCGCGATGGTTGCACCCATAAACGCCGTAAAGCAGCCGATCACCGCCAGGATGGTTAATTCAGTTTGATTAAATAAAGGATAAACCCTGCCCAGCAGGAATACGCCTGCGGCTACCATCGTTGCGGCATGGATGAGGGCGGAAATAGACGTCGGGCCTTCCATAGCATCAGGCAGCCAGGTATGTAAAGGGAATTGCGCGGATTTAGCTGCAACAGCGAGGAATAAACCCGCAAAAGCTATGTATTGCCAGTTGGCGGGCAGGCTGCTCCCTTGCGCTACCCACAATCCATTTAGTAAGTTGGACTGGCTTACCAGTCCGCCGCTTCTAAAAAGCGTATCGATATCGAAAGTATGAAACTGGGAGAAAACAATGATGATCGCCGTGAGCAACCCTATATCCCCTATCCTGTTCAGGATAAAGGCTTTTTTGTTGGCAAACACCGCCCTGTCGCGGGTGTACCAAAAGCCGATCAGCAGGTAGGAGGAAAAACCAACCAACTCCCAAAAAATATAAAATAATACCAGGTTATCCGCCACCACCAAAGCCAGCATGCTGAAACAGAAAAAGCTGAGGTAGGTAAAATAACGTTTATAGCCTTCATCATGCCCCATATAGGCGATGGAATATAGGTGTACCGGCAGGGCAATAAGGTTGACCAGCAGCAGCATTAAAACGGAAAGGTTGTTTAATAAAATCCCTGCGGTTATTTTGGTGGTGCCAATGGTAAACCACTCCGTGCGTTCGTGCACCTGGTGGCCGTTCCAAACTCGGGCGAATACAAAAGCGGAGCAAATGGTGCCGGTTAGAATGGCTGCTGTGGAAACCCATCCGGAGAGTTTATTTTGCTTGCCGGGTAAAATAAGATTGATTAAAAAGGCAAGCAGTGGCATGAACACCGCTGCAAGCGTGAATTTTATGGTGAGGGTATCGATTGATTGGAAAAATTCTTTCAATGTTTATGTTTTGGTTCGAATAATTAAAGCCGCACGATCACTTCTATAATCATACACGCCTCTTTTTAGTACATGAGGAATAAATTTCACCGAGATAATACTGTCTTTAGAAATGCGGCAAAGCGCTTTTATAGTTTCGTTTTCATCGCTTTCGAGCGGATTTCCATTTAGAACATATAGAACAGATCGGTCATTATTTTCGCACGACTTCAGATATTTACGGTATTTCCTTGAAAATGAGCAAAACGTATTTTTATACATCGCAGCCGCTGCTTGCTTAGTAGTTATTACAATCACGGTATCAATTTTCCTTTCGAAAAAGATATTTGCATGTTCAACGGCATATTTAAGTTTTTTTCCGGCCAATACACTTCTTTCCAGTATTTCACCGGCTTTTATATGTAATTCATCCGAGATGACGCCGTCGACAAGATAAAGTATACCGTTATCTTCGACAGTTTGATTTGTATGGGAACTCTTCGCGGAATCGTTGACAATTCGACCACTATTTTGAGCGTGGACTCCAAGTGAGAAAAACAAAATGCAGATGAGTATCGAACTTTTCATTTACTGACTATCATATTATAGTGCTTGGGTATATCGATGGATCGTAGAAATTCTTTCAATTTATTTTTTGGTCGTTATAACTAATAGAGGTCTTGTGCGCTCGGGATAAACGTTTAGAGATGCGATACTTTTTATAAAATTAACCGACTTAAGCTTTTCTAAGCTGGCGTATACCTTTTTGATATTGTCATTTTCATCAGCAGCCATCGGTACGCCATTTAGTACATAAAGCACGTTCGAATCATCGTTTCTATTTATTTGAAGATAGTTATTATAGTCTTTAGAAAATGTACTCAACTTTTTTTGATATTGTTCAATTGCATATTTCCTTGAAATGCTCGTTACAATGCTATCAAGTTTCCGTCCGTAAATACCATCCAAAACGGCACCTTTGATCGTTGATTTGATGAGGATATCTTTCTCATTCACACTTCTCCTTTCCGATATCTCACCATCTACGACGTACACCACCCTTCCGTCAAATGAAGTGTCGGTTGAAGGTTTGGAAAAGTACATGGGTAGCTTCTTTTTAGTACCCATGATGATTACTCCATTTGCTGCTTTGACTCCAAAAATCGCACACGCCCCGGGCCCTTTATAAATTTCAATATGTGTGACTTTAACCTTTAAACCCGCCAAATCACCTTCGTATAATTTATCGTTCAAAAAAACTAAAGGATGATCAGGCAGGCCGGACTGGTAATCCATAAAAGCATAGTTCGCAGTATCAGAGGTTCTATCTTGTGCGAGAACGCAAAGCGATGAAAGTAATAATACTGAAATGTAAAATGCTCTTTTCATCTTCTTACAAACAACTTCAAATGAGCATTTCCGCCTGCGTAACGGAGATTGCTTCGCTGCGCTCGCAAAGACGCGTGGGTACGTTGTTTCATCCCTCCCACTCCTTCAGATTATCCACCTTACCCGGATCAATCGTCTTGTATCGCTTATAAACATTCAGAATAATCGCCAATGCCACCGCGGTTGTTGCTGCCGCCAGCACAATGGCAAACAGCGCGAACATTTGGCCACCGTTGGCAAAACGGTCATACTTGCCGAAGGCGACGAGGTTTAAAACTGCGGCATTCAGCATCAGCTCGATGCCGATGAGCACCTGGATGGCATTGCTTTTGGATACCACCATGTAAATGCCGATGCAAAACAGCCCCGCGCCTACCAGCGTATAATCAGTTAGGGTGATCATGCAGTTTCCTCCTTTCGTGATAAATGTGCGGCGCCGATAAGGGCGATCATCAATAAAATGGAGATCGCTTCAAAGGGCAATAAGTAATATGTCATCAGGTTTACGCCGATGTTTTCCGTCATGTTTGTGTTTGGCTGAATGTCGGTTTTTTGGGCGACGGCATTTTTTATCCACCCCAAATTATCCGCATCCATTTTTACCACTACGTTTATCAATACAATTAAAAATGCCACCGCCAGCAATATGGCGGGCAGCTTGCGGACACTGATGAACTTATTTTGCACGGCGGCAACGTAGTTCAAGTTTTCGCGGCCGGAAAGCATAAACGCAAACAGGATGAGCACCAATATACCGCCCACGTATATGACAACCTGGGTGATGGCCACAAAATCAGCCATGGCCAATACATACAGCCCGGCCAGCGCAAACAGCGTAATAAAAAACATAAATACCGAGCGCACCAGGTTTTTGGTAGCGGCGACAAATAGCGCCGACCCCAAGGCGATAAAGGCCATCGCATAAAAAAGCATTTTTACCATTGTCATTGCCCGTCCTCCTTTTTTTGCATGGCGGCTAACTTGGCGGCCTGGCGTTCGGCTTGCTGCTGCTCAAATTCCAGGCGTTTTTGGGCGGCCAGCTCAGGCGTCATGTCCGAGAATTGATAGGTCAGCTCCTCCAGTTTTACAACGCTCCTATCATATTGGTTCGTCATGGTGATACATTCCGTGGGGCAAACAATGGTGCACAGGCCGCAGTACATGCACTTGGCCATATCGATATCAAATTTAGCGGCGTATAGTCTTTTGGTGGTTCCGTCGGAAGTTTGCCCTATAGCCTCCGTTGCTTTTATCGACTCAATATCAATGCAGTCAACCGGGCATACCTTGGCGCACAGGTCGCACACAATGCAATCATCCATCTCCACATCCAGCTGGTAGCGGCCCACCTCGGGGATCGGCAGCTGCTGGCGCGGATACTGGATGGTATTGGTGCCTTCCAGCTGCTTAAAGTAATTGTCGTTACTTGCAGGCAAAATCGTTCGCTGCCTGTGCGAAGCAAAAAGGTGCTTCCAGGTGAGCGACATGCCTTTAATTACTGTCTTTATGCTATTGTTCATTAGTTCATTTGTTCACTAGTTCATTGGTAGGTTGGCGGTGATGCCTGTCTGGGTCAGTCGATCGATAGTGAACTTTTCACTAATGAACAAATGAACCAGTGAACCAATGAACTACATCAACCATATCCTCCATATCCCCGACACAAGCATACATACAAATGCCGTGGGGGTTAATACTTTCCAGCAGAAATTCATTAGCTGGTCAACCCTGAAACGCGGCAGGGTCCACCGTATCCACATTTGTACGCCAACCAGGGCCAGCGTTTTTAGTACGATCCATAATATACCCCAGCCTGCGCCGGTTGTCCAGGTGGCTAATTGTACCGCGCCCATGTTGGGCAGCGGGGTATTCCAGGCGCCTAAAAACAGTACCACACCGATCATCGATACTAAAAACATCATCGAATATTCTGCCAAAAACACGAGTGCGAAACGCATGCCGGTGTACTCGGTATGGAAGCCGGCTACCAGCTCCGATTCCGCCTCGGGAATATCAAAGGGCGCACGGTTGCTTTCAGCCAGCGAGGCGATGAAATAAATGATAAACGCAATGATAAGGTGCGGCGCGCGGAAAATATTCCAGGCAAACAGGCCGCCTATCTGCGACACATCCCAAAAGCCCGCGAATGTTGGTTTCTCTGCAGATAATATACCCTGCTGAACGGCTATAGTTTGCAGGTTAAGCGTTTGGGCGATCATGACCACCGAGATGATGGCAAAACCGGCGGGTATCTCGTACGAGATGATCTGCGCGGCGGAGCGCATAGCGCCCAGAATAGAATATTTATTGTTCGATCCCCAGCCCGCCATCAGAATGCCCAGCGTTTCGATGGACAATACGGCAAAAAGGTAATACAGTCCTAAATTCAGTTTTGAAGGAGCCAGGCCCGGTCCCCAGGGCAATACGGCAAAGCCCAGGTACACAGCGATAAAAATAATTGCCGGGGCCATCATAAACAGCAATTTATCCGCTGCCGCAGGTGTAATGAGTTCCTTTTGCAGCATCTTCAGGATATCTGCAATGGTTTGCAGCGAGCCGAACTTACCGGTTTCGGTGGGACCAAGCCGGTCCTGTATAAAAGCAGATACTTTTCGTTCGGCATAAACGCCAAACAGCGCAAACAGCGCCGAAAACCCGAAAAGGCCTATCGCAATAATAAAATAGGTAAGGTAAAAACTCATCCGCCTTGCTTTGATGCAAACTTAGCTATTTTTGGGTTGATCCGATAGCTATCGGATGAGTTGATTATGTTGACCCGATAGCGATCGGGTTGTTGATTCGTAGGGGCACCCCTCGTGGGTGCCCTGACCTGATTGGTTGATTGGTAGGGCACCCCTCGTGGGTGCCCTGACCTGATTGGTTGATTGGTAGGGCACCCCTCGTGGGTGCCCTAATCCGAATCGGTTAATTGTTCAGTGCAACATCGTATTGCATTACCTGCCTGGCCAGTTTGCCGTTACCATCTACGCCCTCAATAACAACCCGGTATTTGCCGGCGCTGCCGGCGTTAAAATAATCAAATGATGCTTTGCCGTCTTTATCGGTGACGATGTTAGGTTGCCAGTAAACGGTTTTGCGGTTATCAGCGAGGGTTACTTTCTTGTCCACGGTATATTTAGGTGAGTAAAACTCCTTTGCCTTGTAAAAGCCTTTAAAACTATACAAAGTTAAACCCGGCTGCAGCGGTGTAATATAATTGGCTTCGTCTCCATATTTGGTTGTGATGATGATCAGCCCACCAGTAGCCGCTGATCCGTAAATGGCAGAATACATGGGGCTTTCAAGCGCTTCGATGCTTTGAACGTCAGAAGTACTGATAAGGCCTAACACATCCTGTCCCTGTATCACGCCATTAAGCAACACCGCCATCGGCTTGGTAGGCCCTGTAAGCGCGACCGGCGTGTGTGTGCTATATACTATTGGCGTCGGGCCGTTATAAGCAAATCGTACTCCGCCGCGAAGAAGATAGACTAAACAATCTGCAATATTTGCGCAGCCAACCAACTGATCGCCCATGATCACCTGGTCGGCCTGGCCGGGCCCATTTAAATTCTCAGAGTGTTTTAAAAGCACAGCGTAGTCGGGATGGATGGGCGGAATCTTATGATCGGTTACTTTCACCTCCTTTAGCTGGATCACATGGCTTAGCGAGTCCTGCCGCCACGATTTATAAGCCTGTTGTACTTGCTCGCCGGTTAACGCAAAATGATTTTCGATATAACCGTTTTGACCATTTCCATCCTGATGTACAGGCGGAAAGGATGGCTTATCAATCGTGAGCACCACATTGTTTCCGCCGTTAGCTTTTTTTGCATTTACAACTACTTTAGCCGTATCGGCAAAAAGGAGATCATTGAAACCAAATTTGCCGTTTTGATCAGTTAAAGTATCCAAAGCCACCATGTGTTTTGGCGACGTTAAAAATACCTTCCCGTTAGCCACCGGCTTACCAGTGGGTGTAGTTACCTTTCCGGTTATGCTGAAACCTTTTTCGGGCAGGTAAACCGGGGAACTGTTTGTATTGCTTAATATTTTCTTCCATTCAAACCGGTGATAGCCCTGCGTAAGCATCAAAAGATCAAGATCGGCTTTGGTGCGGTCATCCGGGTTGATAAAATAATAGTTAGGATCCTGTATATAGCCTGCAAGCTCCGATTTAAGCAAAAGGTCAGTTAAAATGGTGTTTTCGGTATTCTGATCCACCGGGACCTTGTTTTCATCGATAACCGATACCGAGAATGTGCCGATCGACGGATTCCCGTCCTTTCCCTTAGCATCAAGCCTGAAGTTTACTTTTTCTCCGGGAGCATACGCTGTTTTATCAGCTGTAAGCGAAAGATCCACCTGATCGCTATTTTGAATAAAAATTACCCGCTCATTCAACGGCTCGCCTTTTTGCGAGAAAAGCGTGAACTGGATGATGCCCGAGGGGAACCTGTCTTTGGCGATCGAAGCCGTTAAAACCTTACCCGAGAGTTTACGTGCGGCGACATAAAGATATTTGCCGCCGCTTTGCGCCACCAGGTAAAAAGCAGTATCGGGCACGTTCACTGCCGCAACCTTAATATACAGGCTGTCGCCCAGGTTGTTATTGATGGATAAGGTAAACCCGGCGTTGCTGGCCACAGGAAGCGGAGCGGTAAACTGGCTTCCATCAGCGGCAGTTACTTTTGCAGTGTACTGTTTGCCTTGCTGGGGCTCAAGCGGGAATACACCCATGCCTAAATGCTGCGAGCTGAATGTGGCAACCTCATTGCCCGAATTATCTAAAATACTGCCCTGCACTTCTTCGGCCATTCCATTTTGGTTAATGGCTTTAAACGCAATTTTAGAGCGTAACCCGTTCACCAGTTCGCCACCCTCCGGGAAAAACTGCATATCTATCTTATCCGCACTGCTTTGAACCGCGCTGTTTTGGTTTGACGCTGTTTTGGCACCCGGAAATAGTGGCGCAGTTGAAAAACCGGAGACGGTGACAGGTTGATCATAAAAATATTGCGAACCTGCATTGCGCATAAAGTTGGTATAGGCACGAATCCGGTACACGCCGGGTGCAATATTGTACGGGAGCGCGAAATCACCTGCCGAAGTTCCCGCTTGCAGGCCAAGTGTTAATCGTTTAATGAGTGTGTCTTTGGGGCCAATCAGTTCCGCATAAAGTATACCGCCCAGGGCTGAAAGTTTATGCTGATCGCCTATGACCACATAAGCCTTAAACCAAATGGTATCACTGGGGAAATACAATTGCCTGTCAAGATGCAGGTGCACTTTTTCAACCGGGTTTGCAGCCGCATAATTTTCAAGGGCCTTAAGGCTCCGGTTAATCAGGCTATCAGTTTGGGCGAAGACACCAGAGCAGAGCCAAAGAAGCCCTGCCAAACAAAATATTCGTTTTGTCATTTTACTCCACTTTATAAGTTATAACTTTTCGGCCGAGGCGGCCATTGATATCTATGCCTTCAACCACCACTCTGTAAGTACCTTTCATTCCTGCGTTAAAGTATTCAAACGAGGTTTTTCCTGTTGCATCAGTTGCCAGATCCGGCGACCAATAAACGGTTTTACGTGAGTCGGCTGCTAAAGCCGCAGCGTTTACTGTGTATTTGGGCGAATAAAATTGGCGCGCAACGGTGTAAGGCCTGAAGGCATAGGACAATACCCCCCTTGAGCTGGTAGCGACGTTTTCGCCGCGTTTCGTGGTAATGATAATCAGTCCGCCTGCGGCTGCTTCACCATAAACGGCGATATAACCCTGGCTTACCAGTACTTCCACACTGCTAATATCGTGGGCATTCAAAGTGCTGTATGCTTCTGCCTGTGTCATCATCACGTTGTCAACTACCACGTTCATGGGGCGGTTCGGTCCTGTAATTTCGGTTGTCTTGTGCAGGCTGTAAGCTGTTTGGTCCAGCCATTTTACCCCACCCCTGATCAGCGAGCGCATGCATTCTTTCAAGTCGGTACAGTTTGCAAACTGGCTAGCCAATACCACCTGGTCAGCCTGGCCCGGACCATTTAAATTGGTCGAAAACCTTAAGTCTTTTTCATAGTCCGGATGAAGCGGTAGAATTTTGGAACTTTTAACATTTACCTCTTTCAATTGGATCAAGTTCCTCACAGAATCCTGTTTCCAGTCAACATATGCAAGTTCAGCCTGGTGACCGCTAACAACGAAATTTTGTACAGGCGCACCTGCTGAGCTTCTGGGATTAACTGGGGCATAGTCGGGTGCATCAGTTGTGATCACTACGTTACCGGCGCCTTTCGGGTCGCGGGCGCGTATCATCACTTTTGCTGTATCGGGGAGATCAAGGTTATCAAACTCAAATTTTCCATTTACATCTGTTACAGTATCCAGCGCCATAATTCGGCCCGGTGCCGTTAAAACGACCAGACCATGTTGTACAGGCGTTCCTGAGGCAGTCGTAACCGAACCGGATACGGCCGGGTAGCCGTTCTCCACATGATATTTCGGTTGAGGCAGGTTTCCGGCGATCATTTTTTTCCATTCAAACCGGTGGTAACCTTGCGTCAGCATGAGCAGGTCAAGGTCTGCACTGGTTTGATTGGTGGGATTGGCGAAGTAGTAGTTCGGAGCTTCGATATATCCGCTCAGTTCAGATTTGAGCAGCAAATCGGTTAAGATGGTGCTTTCGTAATCCTCATTTAAAGGCACCCTTGTTTCGTCGATGACTGAAACTGAAAAGTTACCGATATCCGCAACCCCTGTTGCATCTTTTGCCGCCAGCGCAAAATTTACAGCACCGCCAGGGGTGTAGCCGGTTTTACCAGTACTGAGCGAAAGATCGACCTGATCAGCGTTCTGCACAAATACCAGGCGCTCGTTAACGGGGTCGCCGTTTTGTGCAAACAGGGTAAATTGAACGATACCTGTTGGAAAAATATTTTTTGGTATGTTGATCCTGAACAATTTTGACGTCAGTTTATCCCCCGAAGAAATATAATAATGCCCATCGCTTTGCGCCAGCAGATAAAAGGCGGTATCAGGCATATTCTGGTCGACAATTTTAACATATAATGTGTCAGCCGAGGCGCCGACACTTAAGGCAAAGCCTGCATTTTTGGCCATTGGCAATGGAACGCTAAAAGCCTTTCCGTCAGCTGTTATTCCTTTAGCGGTATAAGTTTCGCCCCTTTGCGGCTGGAGTATGAAAGACCCCATCCCCAGGTGCCGGCTGGAAAAAGTGAGCTGTTCCGTCCCATCCTGGTTTACTATTGCACCGTGCACGTCCACGCCAAAACCATTTTGGTCGACGGCTTTAAAAGCAACCCTCAACTTCAAGTTGTTTATAAGGTCACCGCCCTCCGGGAAAAATTGCAGATCGATCCTGCCGGGGCTAAACCCAGCGCCTTTATTTGAAACGGGCGAAATAGTCGTGCCAGGGGAAACAGATGAAAAGCCCGAAACCAATATCAACTGGTCATAAAAGTATTCGGGGCCGGCGTTGCGCATCCAGTTGGTATAGGCACGCACACGGTAATTTCCGGTCGTTATATCAAACGGCAGGGGGAATTCCGCATTGCAAACGCCTTCATTCAGTTTGAGTGTGAGTCGCTTTTCACCTGAATCTTTGGGATTTACCAGTTCAACGTACAATAAACTGCTTAATGCCGACGGCTTGTGCCGGGTGCCCGCTACCACATAGGCCTTAAACCAAATGGTGTCGCCCGGAAAGTACAACTGCCTGTCGAGGTGCAGATGCACCTTTTCAAGCGGGTAGGCTTCGGTATAGCTTTCAAGGGCTTTAATATTCCGCTGCATTACCGCGCCGTTATTCTGCGCAAATGCACAGGCACTGCAGCACATAAAAAGTAAGCTGGTAAGTTTGACGCGTTTATTATTCATAGGTCCCGGCCGGAAAAGGTCTGTTGGTAAATTTAATTAATGTTTAATTAAATAAAAGGATTTGCATTTTTTATTACCGACGGGTTTGAGTTAAAATATAAGCGCCAATAACCTTGGGCAAACGCTTTGAAATTATTTTTTATATGATTGTGCGCCATGATAGGAGGAGATTTAAGTTGTGTGTAGAGGAAATTCCCCAATTATAATGAAACATGTTGAAAATCAGAACATTACAGGCATATATCTAAAAACTTAAATCTTTAAATAATTGACTATCAGTTACTTACAGAATATGGCGATTTTCCAAAAAGGTAAATTAACTGATAATGAGCATGTTTCACAATGTTCCACCTGTTCCGCGTGTAAAAATGGAACGCTTTGGAACGTGCAGCGCTGCCCGTTCTTGCTCTTTAAATTCCTCTTTTTCCTCAATAAGCTTAAAACTATTTTAATGCGTCTGCCCTGGCCAACAACACAATTAGCGCTATATATGCCTCAATCTTTAGTTACTAAACCCAACCAACTTGTGCAACGCTACCGGGTCGTATATCCTGCCGGCTTTAATCACCAGGGTAACTTTTCTAATGTCCCTGATGTTGCTCAAAGGGTCGCCGTCAACTATTAACAGGTCGGCATTTTTGCCGGCTTCGAGCGAGCCGCTTACTTTATCCATCTTCATCACTTTAGCAGGGGTGATGGTTGCGGTTTGTATAGCCTGCATAGGTGTTAATCCTGCACCTACGTACAACTCCAATTCGCGGTCAACGCTGTAACCGGGGAAACCCTGGTCGGTACCGGCAACAATAGTGACGCCGTTGTCATACAATACCTTCACGATCTTTACCATGCTGTCATAAAGCGGCTTAAATTTGGCTGCCCCGGTTGAGTCCTGGCCGGTATCTTTAAACAGCGCCTGTAAAGGCAGCGGCAGGTTATAAAAACCGGGCTCCATTTGGGTGATATCATCCTTTATGCTGCGGAAACTCATTTCAAATACGCCCAATGTGGGGTCGATCACTATATGCCGATCTTTTATAAATTTAATAGCGGCTTTGCTGGAAGAATCATCAAAGTTGATGGAGCGATCCTTGTTCCGTTTCATTATGGAATAAACGTACTGCACGTGGTTCACCATGTCCATCCCGGAGTCAATACCCTGCTGCAGGGTCATCCCGATGGGGATATGACCGGTTACGGTCAGGCCTTTGCGATGGGCCTCGTCACAAATGGCTTTAACGATCGCCGGTTTTACCGAACTGTAAATTTTTATCTGTACAAAGCCGTTATCATAATAACGATCGACATCCTTTATTGCTTCTTCTTTCGTGTCGGCCTGTATCACGCCAAGTGCAAAAGGGCCTTTGCCATCTATAATACCGGCTTTTAGGATCAATGGGCCGATGCCTTCACCGCCATCAATGGCTTTCTTAACGGCGTTGATGTATTCAAACTCGTTGCCGCAGTCGCGCACGGTGGTGGCGCCGACTGCCAGGTATGCCGGGCCCCATTCAGCCTGCTCAAAGTGTGCGTGCATATCCCACAGGCCCGGCAAAATGGTCTTCCCTTTTGCATCTATCACTTTAGCGCCGGCGGGGATTTTTACCGCGCCTGTTTTACCGATGTTTTTGATGATACCATTCTCGATTATGATAGTCGCATCGGGTATTGCTGTGCCGTTAACCACATCTACTATGTTTCCACCGGTAACAGCGATGATCTTGCTGTCGCCGTTGGTTTTAGGCATCGCTTTTTCAAACAGGGCCATACTGTAACCTGCCGCCTTTGAGATAAAGTCAGGCAACAACGACTCATAGGTATCGCGCATCATTTCCAGCTTGTCAGCTTCAGCATCATTGGTGATGAGGCAGATCATTTTCCCGCTGTGATCGGCCCAAAGCAGTTCATTGCCCCATATAAGGCCGCTAATCGTGAAGCGGTCAACAACCAGTGGCTTATTCTCGAAAGTAAAGGTATCCTCCCCTTCTTTTTTTATCTGAACCGAACCGCCGGGCAGCGTATTTATGGTTTGAGGCTGGTGATGATTTTTCCAGTACTGTAATAAAACCTGCTGCACGGTTCCGGGTGCATAGCCCGCTACGGGAAATGTCAAGCCTTTTGTTGGAACAAAGTCCCCCTTTTCATCAACACGCACAAAAGCCTTACCGCGCATGCTGATGCTGTCATTAATACTTGCACTGCGGGCAACATTGCCTTTTATGGTCAATCCCAGCGGCTCAAGGCCGGGGGTCACATACAATTTTGCCTTTAGCGGCACAGGCGAGCCGCGATCGACAAACTTGAAATCCACCGAATAGGTAATCGCATCCGGCGTTTTGGTGACCTGATAGGTTTCCCTGCCGATATGCTGCGCAAATTTGTGCAGATAAAAGGTGCCGCTGTCTATGATTGCAGGCTTGTTTTGAGATTTGGCGGCGCAAAAGGCAAGGGCAAAGCCTGCCGCAAGTATAAATTTTTTCATAAGGTAAGCTACAGGATTAATGCTTCTAAAGTATTGAATTTTTATGAATATTGTAGGGGCGACCCTTGTAGGCGCCCTAATTCGGGAACAACATCAAATTACGAAACCGGACCAATCGATGGGGCAACCTGACATGCGTTCAAATCCAGGGCGACCACAACGCTCAACTTGACATGCGTTCAAATCCAGGGCGACCACAAGGGTTAACCATACATACGTTCAAATCCAGGGCGACCACAAGGTTAACCATACATACGTTCAAATCCAGGGCGACCACAAGGTTAACCATACATGCGTTCAAATCCAGGGCGACCACAAGGGTCGCCCCTACGAGGGGTTCATGATGTGCTGGGATGCCCGCGTTTAATTCGTGCCGTCACTTTCAACCGACTGACCCGCATCAGGAAAACTTATCCTTCATTCCCAGCAGTCCCCAAATCCCGCCGGTGTGTATCGCCAATATCTTCTCTCCCGGTTTAAAAGCGCCTTTCGCGGCCAGGTCGTATAAAGCATAAAACATCTTGCCAGTATACACAGGGTCGATCAAAATGCCCGTTTCGGCAACAAACCGTTTTATAAACGCGATCAGTTCATCTGTGGTCTTCCCGTAGCCGCCGAAATGATATGCTGTGTGCAGATGGAAATCAACCGGTTTGGTCAAAAACTTTTCAATTTCCGCCCGCAGGAATTCACCATTTTTTAAAACGGGGGTGGCATGAAATTGGGTTTGTAAGCCTTTTGATTCGATTCCATTGATGACGCCGGCCGCTGTTGTTCCGGTTCCGCAGGCGCAAAAAATATGGTCGTAGGTTTCGGAGAACTCGTCGAGCATTTCGCTGCATCCCTTTGCGCCTTCAACTGATGCACCGCCCTCATCAATAAAAAATGCTTTGTTATCATTGCCAAAATACTTTTCGAATAAGCTTTGTTTGTCACGATAGCGTTCCCGGTCGGTGAAAATAAGCTCCATGCCATGGAGGCGGCAAATGAATAAGGTATCATTATCCACCGGTTCCCCGCGGACGATCCCGGTCGATTTAAAACCAAACCTGGCAGCAGCCACGGCGGTTGCCAGCAGGTGGTTTGAATATGCACCGCCAAAGGTTACCAGGTGCGTTTTATGCTCTGCTTGTGCTCTTTTAAGGCTATATTTCAGTTTCCGCCATTTATTGCCGGATATGACGGGATGTATAAGATCGTCGCGCTTGATAAAAACTTCGATACCCTTTTCTTCAAACAATTTGTTTTTGATCTGCTGAACCGGGCTGAAAATTTCGAGATCGATATCCATCCGGTAAAAATACGATATAGCCTATTAAAACCTGACTGTAAAAGTGTGGTGCCCCGCCGTAAAGGCGTAATCGAGCTTAAAACCATAGCTTGCACATATCTGCTTGGAGATGGTAAGGCCCAGGCCGCTGCCTTCGGAACGTGAAGATTTATGAAAACGAACAAATATTTGGTCAGGGTTTAGTTCCGGGTCCTCGCTGGTGTTTTCGATCACCAGTTTTTCGCCGGTTAATTGGATCGCTATTGTACCGCCCTTATAGTTATGCCTGATAGCGTTGTTTAACAGGTTGTTTAGTAATACATCAGCCAGGTAGGGGTTAGCATGAATCTGCATGTCAGCCCAATTAGTTTTAACCTTTATGTCCTTGTCGTTCAAAATTTCTTCAAACTGAACCAGCTTGTCTTCAACCAGGGCTTTCAAATCAATGTCCTTTTGTTCGTGAAGCAAGCGGTTTTCGATCTTTGCCAGTAAAAGTAATGATTGGTTTAAACGGTTAAGCCTCGACACTGCGCCGTAAAGATCGGTCAGGAGCTTGCTTTGCCGCTCGCTAAAGTTTTCGGTCTGGATAAGTGAATCCAGTTTTGAATTGATAACCGCTATCGGTGTCAGCAGTTCGTGCGATGCATTTTCGGTAAATATCTTCAGGTCTTTATAGTCCAGTTTCGCCCGGACGGCCATTTCAGTTACAACGGTGTTTAGCTCTATAAACTCATCAATATTGGTATCCACTCCAGGGAGTTCCCGGTTGTCAGCAAGCCGGAAAACACGCAGCCCTTTCATAATGCTGTAAAAAGGCTGCCAAAGCTTGTTGAGGATAAAGCGATTAGTGATCACCAAAACCACCAGCAACACTAAAATGACACCAATGGTGATGGTGAAGATCAACCTGATCAGGTCTTCAGTCTCCACCCTCGACTCCACGATCAATATTTTATAATAGGCATCGCCCACGGTAACGGAGCTGATCAACGCGCGCCCGGTTTCGTACCTGCCGGCGCCCTTATGGTGGCGCTTTTCCCTGCGGTCGTGATCCCATTTCCTGAAATACAGCGTGTCCACAAACTGCCGCTTAACTGAACCCGGGGCCGCGGCAACAAAAGTGATCTGCTGATCGCTTGAATCAAAGGTTTGCGGCAGGTGGTGGTTCAGGCTTACATAATCAAACACCTCCTTTTCCTCAACCTTCAGGTCCTTGTCCTTCTGGGTGGTTAATATCCAGCTGATTGCCTGGTAGTACACAATGCCGGTGAGCAGCAGCACCACGATGGTGGTAACCAGGTTTACGTAATTATAGCGGGTGCGGAGCTTCATCGTCAGGAGAATTTGTAGCCCATGCCATAGGCGGCCTGGATATAATCGTGGCTGCCGGCTTCCACTAATTTTTTACGGATATTTTTGATGTGCGAGTAGATGAAATCGAAGTTATCGGCCATATCCATGCCATCGCCCCAAAGATGCTCGGCTATGGCGTTTTTTGACACTACTTTGCCTTTATTGGCAATAAAGTAAAGCAGCAATGCATATTCCTTCCGGGTAAACTTTACCAGGACGCTGTCAACTTTTACCTCTTTTGCCAGCAGGTCGATCGCGATCTCGTTAAAAACAAGCAGGTTGCTTCCGTTGAAGGTTTTGCGGCGTATAATGGCCGATACGCGTGCCTTCAGTTCGGATAAGTGAAAAGGTTTTACCAGGTAATCGTCGGCGCCGAGGTTGAGGCCGTTCAAACGGTCATCGAGCGAGTTTTTTGCGGAGATAATGAGCACCCCGTCGGGATAATGATGTTGCTTTATCGAATCCAGTATGTGCATGCCGCTGCCGCCGGGAAGGGTAATATCCAGTAAAATACAGTCGTACCGGTAAAGGCTTACTTTAGCCAGCGCAGTTTCGAAATTTGCAGCCGTCTCGCAAACGTTGCCATCGCCGGTAAAATAATCCTCAATACTTTCACGCAGGCCTTGTTCGTCTTCGATGATGAGTAGCTTCAAAACAAATTTTTTAATAAAGGTATGATTGCAATTTGTAAAAATTCTGGATCTCAGATTTTAACTGAATTTTATGATTGCACTGATTTTTATTCGGCACCATCTGTGAAATCCGTGTAATCATTGAAAATCTGTGATTAAATTTAGCCGATGTAATCTTTGAGATCAAATAAATCAGTTAAAATCTGTGATCATATGTGGTGGATATACGCTTTACTATCAGCTTTTTTTGCGGCACTGACCGCCATTTTTGCAAAAGTCGGCATAAAAGGTGTCGATACCGATTTGGCTACGGCTATCCGTACCGCCGTTATCCTGGTTATCGCCTGGGGCATTGCACTAGCGCGGGGTACTACCAATGGCATCGGCGGTTTAACAAAGATCAACTGGATCTTCCTGGTGCTTTCCGGCTGTGCTACGGGTCTTTCGTGGATCTGTTATTTTAAAGCCCTGCAACTGGGTAAAGTTAACCAGGTTGCCCCGGTCGATAAACTGAGCGTGGCGCTGGCGATCATTATTGCGGCGATATTTTTGAAAGAACAGCTCACGTTGCAACAAGGCATAGGCGCCGCGCTGATCATCGGTGGTACTTTTGTACTGATTTTATAAATTTCGTGGTATTTTTATATCCCAGAGGGGGTCTTTTTGCCTTTTTGATAAAAAATTAGGCTTAAGTAAATAATTCCTATAAATTGCAGCCCACTAATGAGGAACTATTTATTAACCCTAACGGCTGTTTTTTGCCTGGCTGCTGCATTTGCCAAACCTGCTTATGCGGCAAGGATTCATCGGCACTATAAATCACATCACGTTCACTATCTTCATTATTCGCACTACTCCCATTACTCCCTGGATACCGATAATATTACCGGCGACAGTGTTATACAGTTTGCACGTACTTTGATCGGCGTTCGTTACCGTTCGGCTACATCCGATCCGGATATCGGTTTTGATTGTTCAGGCTTTGTAAACTACGTTTTCAAAAACTTCAATTTCAGCGTACCCAGGTCATCCCCGGATTTTATAAATATTGGTGAAAAGATCAGCCTGGAAGACGCCAAACCCGGTGATATTATCATATTTACCAGCCCTACCAGGCATCACAGTATCGGCCACGTCGGCATCGTACTTTGTAATGAAGGCGACGACTTTGAATTCATTCATTCCACATCGGGCAAAGAACATGGCGTTACCATTACCGCTATGGACGATACCTATCGCCGCCGGTTTGTCCAGGTGATCCGCATATTAAAGTCGAACGACAATCCGCAACCGCTGTTAGTAGAAAACGATTGAATTTCTTAAGGCATCCCCACCCCTTATTGTAACAATTACACCACAGCGTAACAATTGCATATACATAGGGCATAAATCCAATTTTAATCCAATTTTTCGGCACAATTTTGCAGAATAAATGAAATAAGCCATTTCATATTATTTAATATTCGGATGAAAAATAGTTTTTTGCTGTGTTTGTTAGTGTTCTTTAGTATAAGTTTGAAAGCTCAAAACGGCGGCCCCCGCGCCGGCTCGTTTGATGATAATGGTAAAATAACCGGTAAAGTTGTCGATTCGGTAACCAAACAAGGTGTTGATTATGCTACTATAAGCATTTATAAACAAGGCGCGGCTTCACCGTTTAACGGCGCAAGTACCGACCCAAGCGGTAATTTCACGGTTCCCGGTATTCCGGCCGGCGACTATAAAGTAACCATCGATTTTTTGGGCTACAAGCGTAAAACCATTGCCCATGTTATCGTTGGCAATGGCGTAAAAAATGCTGCGCTTGGCACGGTGCTGCTGGCCCCGTCGCAAAACCAGATGAAAGAAGTGCATGTGACCGCCCAGGCTGCTTCTGTACAAAATAAATTAGACAAATTAGTTTATAACCCCGGCAATGACCTTACCACCCAGGGAGGCCAGGCCTTAGATGTTTTACAAAAGGTACCCATGGTTTCGGTTGATATTAACGGAAACGTTGAATTGCTGGGCAGCAGCAGCATCCAGTTCCTGATCAATGGCAAACCTTCAACCATTTTTGGCGCAAGTATTACCGACGCATTGCAGGCCATACCGGCAAGCCAAATAAAAAGCATTGAAGTAATTACCAACCCCGGTGCTAAATACGATGCTTCGGGTACCGGTGGTATCATCAACATCATTTTAAAAGACAATAATATACAGGGCATTAACGGAAGTGTGAACCTTTCGGCCGGCACACGCCTTGAAAACGGAAACTTTAATATCAATGCCAAAAAAGGCAAGATAGGGTTAAGCGCATTTTTTGGCGGCAACGAAAACCTCACCAGCGCAACGCCCAGTTCGGGCGCCCGCACCAGCACCAGCGGAGATACCACCACTTATTTAACTCAAAACGGCATCAGCAATTTTAAACGAAGCGGTTACCGGTCGGGCGTTAATTTTACATGGGATATAAGCCCTAAAGACGCTTTAACGGCTTCTGTTGGTTTTAACCATTTTGGTAATAACAGCAATGGGTTCGTAAATAATAATCAAACTACCTTTTTAGGCGGCATTGCCGTGGATACTATCAGTCGCACCAATTCAAGCAGCGTTTTTAGCGATAACTCCGTCGACTATAGCATATCTTACAAAAAAACATTTGCCAAAAAGGACCAGGAACTGGATGTGTTGTTTGACCAAAGCATCGGCCATAACAAAAACGACTATACGCAACAGCAGGATTATACCAACGTTACTTTCCCTTCCTCCGGATCGATTGGCAACAACCCCGGTACTGACAGGGAAACCGATGCACAAATAGATTACACACAGCCGGTGACCGACGATATCACCATTGAAACCGGCGCGAAGGCGACGATTGAAGACATTAACAACAGGGTAAATACCCAAACCCTCACCAACGGGGTTTATGCTTTTAACCCCAACCAAAGCTATAGCTTTACTTATAACCGGAAGATATACGCCTATTATTTGTCGACTACCTTTTCGGCATTTAATAAATTTATAGATGGTAAACTTGGGCTGCGGGATGAGTACACCACCGCAACTTCCGATTTTCCAAACACCACCCTTCCATCGTATAATATCCTGGCGCCATCATTCGTATTGTCGCACAAGCTGGACAAAACACAAAGCATCAAATTCAGCTACTCGTACCGGCTGGAGCGCCCTGATTACAACGGGCTAAACCCTTTTTACAACATCAGCGACCCGCATAACATCAGTACCGGCAATCCTGAGTTGAAGCCTGAATTAGGCCACAATTTTGAAATGGGCTATAATAAGTCATTCAGCAATGGCGCAAACATTTATGTAGCAGGGTTTTACCGTTATAATACCAACGATATCCAATCGTTCACTACATTTTATCCCGAACTGAAGGTTGGAGATTCTACCTACACAAATGTGTCGCTTTCCCAGCGGTTTAACATTGGTAAAGAAACAACGGAAGGCGTTAACCTTTTCGGGTCGCTGCCGGTTGGCAAGCTGACATTCCGCTCGAACATGTTTTTTGCGGACAGGATAACCGATAACCCCGGCAGCCCTCAGGTAAGCGGGTTCACCTATCGTATAAACTTAAATACCAGCTATGAGTTTGCCAAGGACCTTGCCGCCGAGTTTTTTATCAACTACCGCTCATCGCAACGTACCATACAGGGAACTAACCCGGCATTCTATTTTTATAACTTCGCTATACGCAAGCAAATATTTAACAAAAAGGCAAGCATCGGGTTAACGGCCGCTAATCCGTTTAACCAGTATGTGAATGTTAACCAAACCGTTTACGGGCCGAACTTCAATCAAAACAGCCTACGTCAAATTCCGCTGCGGTCCTTTGGCATCAATATCATTTACAAATTCGGCAAGCTTGAGTTTAAGAAAGACAAAGAGCAGCAGGATAATGCGCCAGATGACAGCGCCGGCGGGGCTGTTCCTGCTGCAGGCGGAGGCGGGAAATAAATTTTGAGCATTGATTGAGCCTTTGAAGGAATACCGGAGGATAGATATTGTTTATTAGCGTGGGGCCCGGAGTACGGGCCTTTGTTTTGTCTTTATGTTATAAGATCGTATGCCCTATAGAGATACCGAACACATTGTTTCCCTCGCTTGAGTAAAAACCACCCTCATATTTACGCCCCAATGCATAGCTGACGGTAAAAATCGTCCCACCTGTTAAATGAACGCCAGCCAAAATATTGAAACCATAATCGGGGTTATTCGTGCCGTTAAATATAAATTTTTTGTCGATAGTTTCCATCGAAGGCGGCCCCCCAAAGAAACTGCCGTCACTAATATTATCTGTTTCGTGACCGGAAAGCCCAAACCCAATATAAGGACCGCCCCCGAAAAAGAATTTACGATCTGGCGTATTGTACAAAAAATTCAGGGGCACCTGCAGGTATTGTAAACTGTAGGTGTCCGTTGATGATCCACCGGCGCCTTCGGTATCGACAGAGTTGGCAGTGCCGCCTATAACTGCGTAAAATAAGCCGGGCTCTATTGACAATCTGCCAAATGCAAATTCGGTAAATACCCCTAAATGGATTCCCAGTACGCTGGACGAAGTTACCAGGCTCCCATCAGATTGGGGAAAAGTAGACAGATTGGGGCCGATCAATGCACCCAGTTTTGTGGCCTGGGCAGATACCACCGTAAGGCTAAACAGGAAAATTGCGGTAGTTAAAATTGCTTTTTTCATTTAGCTAAATTTAGGCCCTGGTGTAACTTATATCGCCCCCGCGGGTGTTTGGCGATTATAAAGTTAGGTTATAATTTTCTTATTACAAATCCGCCTAAAACGCCTCGTTCAAATTCAAAAAGAATCCCCTGTTACCGAATTTGCCCCAGGCGTAGTCAAGCGCAAGGTTTGTACGGGTGGCTTTATTAAACAGCACCCTTAAACCCGCGCCGCCGCCCGGCTGAAACACCTGGAACAAGCGGGTGCCCTGTTCGTCGTTGGCGGTTTGCATATCCATAAAAACCACGCCACTTATAAATTTATTTGCCAGGATAGGAAAACGGAACTCGGCTTCCGTATCATTAAATTCAGTTCCTTTAAAATACTGCCCTGTATAGCCCCGGCCACTGCGAAAAGTGCCATCGCGGCTGGTTCCAGGCAGCTCCAGATAAGGTACCGTACCGCTTAGCAGGTAAGAGCCCCAGTTCCAAAATGCCAGCACCGTTTCGGGATTGACATCGGACAGGCTAAAATATTTCCTGAAGTCGGTCGTAAATTGGACGGAATTTTTGGTGCTGCCTATCCAGGTTTGGTTAACGCGGAAGCCTGCATCAAAATAAATGCCTTTGTAGGCGCGGTTAGGGTTATCGCGCGTGATATATTCAACATTAAACAGGAAACCGTCGGCGGCGTAGTGATCTTTGGGGAATCCGTGCTGGTTATCGTACACGCTCAGCGGTGTAGCATTGTTTACGGTATCGGCGATTTGAATTCTACGCCTGATCTCAAATGATGCGCCGGCACCGAGAAAAAGATCTTTAGCCACTTCTTTATATATCTTCTCCCTGAAATTAAAATAAAGCGAGTGGATAGCGTAAGTTTTGTGCGTGGGGTCAGCCAGTACCTGCGCTGCGGCGCTTCCTTCGGCTTTGCCATCCCCTATCCCGAAACCTTCGTCCGGCGTAACGGTTTTTGATACTACAAAGTTCCCCTGTAAATTCCATTTATTGCCGGGCGTAAAAATATTGTGGTTAACATAAAAATAAATGATCCCTTTGGTAGTGATCGAAGCAGATGTTGCAGCGACTGACAGGAGGGTGTTGGGATCGTTGCCTAATCTTCTGCCGGCGACAGCTTTAATTCCAATCTGGGCGCCGATGGTGGGATTTGCGGCAATGTTTGGTACAATAGTAATGCCCGAACTTTTATGCAGCGTATCCGCTTTCCTTTTTGGATGGAGGATATTGCGCGCCAGGTCGCCAAAATCATACTGTTTATTTACGTCGTACGATGGTGAGTACTTATTGAATTTTTTAGCGCGAAGTGAGTCCGCCTTGAGCGAATCAACAGGGCCCTGCACCTGGCTGTAGGCAAAGCCCTGCATGCCTGTTAATAATATCAGCAATAAAAATTTGTAAAGTGGGAACTTGCTATAGGTTTGGTTTTGCTGCACTGTTAAGTTATAAATATTAAAATTTGGCAGTCAACGTATAGCTGTGCTATGTTAACTATATATTAAACCGTGTGGTTGGCTAAATGTTTTGAAAGTAAGTGATTGGGGGCGCGCTTAAAGAAGGAATTGGCTTAGCCTGCTTTAGGGAAAGAAAATTTAGCACGCGCCCCCCAGCCTGATACATCGAACCAATCGTTTACAATGACCGTTCCCTTCTCCGCGAAAGTCTTGAAGTGGTATTCGTTTGTTTCAGCACAATAACTATAATCTTTTGCCCAATCTTGAAAACGCACTGAAGTCTGTTCAATGGCATCCATCATATGATTTATCTCGGTATTGGTCATCGTTGGGTGAATGGATAGCCTAACCCACCCCGGTTTCCTTAACAAATCGCCGGAAAGGATCGAGTTCATTATTTCATACGACCTAATCTCATCAACGTGCAGTAGTGTATGCCCATAGGTTCCCGCACAGGAACACCCGCTCCTGGTTTGTATGCCAAACCTGTCGTTCAATAAGGTCGCGATCAAATCATGATGTGCTCCCCGTACGATGAAGGAAATTACGCCGAGGCGCTTTTTCGCTTTCCCTTCAAGTACCTGGACGTTTTTCATTTTTGAGAACCTGTCAAATATGATCCGGAGCATTTCTTCTTCCCGCCGCTGTATATTTTCAACGCCCATTGCTTCCTTCAGACGGATGCACATAGCCGCTTTTATGGCCTGCAGAAAAGGCGGAGTGCCGCCGTCTTCCCGTTGTTCAATATCGGTTACATATTTGTGAACTTTCCACGGATTACTGTACGATACTGTTCCGCCGCCTGGCTGATCAGGAACCTGGTTTTGATAAAGCGCCTTGTTAAAGATCAGAATGCCCGGCGTGCCGGGGCCGCCTAAAAATTTATGCGGCGAAAAATAGATTGCATCAAGGTGTGCACTAGCTTTCGGTGGATGCATATTCATATCCACATAAGGCGCACAGCAGGCAAAGTCGACAAAACAGAGGCCCCCATACTCATGGATCATTTTTGCGATCTCATGATACTGCGTTTGGATGCCGGTAACATTAGAACAAGCGGTAACAGCTGCTATCTTATTTTTGCGGTGTTTATATTGCTCCAGTAAGCTGCGGAAGTGGGCCAGGTCCACGTTACCGTTTTCGTCCGGATTAAGGATCTCCACAGTTGCAATGGTCTCCAGCCAGCTCACCTGGTTGCTGTGGTGTTCCATGTGGGTTACGAAAACAACGGGCCTTAGGGTTTCATCCGGCTCAAAGCAGGCAATGTCATTTTTGAAGTAATCTTTTGCCCGACCGGGCACCCGCAGGCCTAAAATTCTTTGAAGTTTGTTTACAGCGGCTGTCATTCCGCTGCCGCAAAAAAGCAGGACATCGTCGCAGTTCGCACGCACATGTTCCTTAATGATGGTTTTAGCCTCTTCATAAGCTTTTGACATCAATGTACCAGTAATCGTAGCATGAGTATGGGTATTGGCAACAAATGGCAATATTTCCTTTTGCAAATATTCCTCAATGGGACGGTAAGCCCTGCCGCTAGCGGTCCAGTCAGCGTATACTATCTTTTTCCGGCCAAAAGGGGATTCAAAAGTTTGATCAATACCAATACTATTTTCCCGGAACTGCAGGAAATGTTTTTCCAATGCACCATCCGATGGTACTAACCTGGCCGCTTTATAATTATTGGTCATTGCTGCAGTTTTTGAACCTTAACGTCGACCACCAACAGCCAAAGCATAAACACAATTTCCCCCAGCGATGCCACAATTATAAACTTCGAGACTACTGAATCGAGGTCGGGCCAAAGCAGGAATACAAAACTGTTAGCCATGTACGCTATACCCCCTGCGATCAGCAGTATACCGATGATGCATGGAATAAACTGCGATTTAAAGATCAATTGCCCCAGCGGAATGAGCCAGATACCCCAAAACACCTCTAATATGGCTATCCCGTATCCGTGGACGTTAAGAAAGAGACTGGCAAAATCCTGTTTCTGCCCTGCCTGAAGCCCCTTTATTGCTTCACCTTTCAAGATCATCAGGGACGTAAAGTTGAAGATTTCAATAACAAAACTGATGGGAATCTGCAGCACCACCAATATCAGCATCAGTTTAGCCAGTCGTTCATTTACAGGTTTAAGCAAGCGGCAAAGCGTGAGCACCAGGAACAAGAAGATAAAGTTGCCGATAATGTTGCTAAATATGCCTGTTCGAAATAGAAACTCGTGCGCCAGGATATTAGTAGTTGTAGCATTTGCATTTCCCTCAACAAAAATTTGCGATCCGACATACTTTAGGCCGTAGATGCCCATGATCACCAGCAAAAGGTACCATAAGCCGGCAATGCGGGCGGTTTTTTTGGGTGAGTAAATTTTCTCTTCCATGGGGTGCTTATTTATGGGCGTGACGGTTCTAAAAAATCAAATATTCCTTTATTTAGATTTTGCGGGGCCATTTATCCCAAACAGGTCATACGGCTTACGGCTATAGTAACCTTTAAATAAGGATACCGCAAGGACGGCGTAGATGATAAACGCCAGCACCACCAGTAATTGAGCGGGTGATGTTTTCTGTATCTCCTGTTTGCGTTTTACATCGCACACCTCACCCGGGCAGTATTGCGCCTTTTCCCTGAATAGGAAGGAATAAAATTTACAGGCCAGGCAGATACCAAATACCGATTCGAAATAGAGAAAGATGAGGCACAGTAAACAGATGATACCTGTTATGGGGCTGTACGCGTTTACCACCACCAGGAAAATGAACATGATGCCCGATAAGATGACCCCGATGATCCATGCAAACTTTTTTTGTTTGGCGCCAACATATTCAGGATTTTGGTTATTGACGATCAAACGCCCGATAATAAGCGTAGGCGAAAACCGCGGGCTAACGAATACCCGGACAACAAAATCGGTAAAAAACAAAGTAACGGCATACTTCGCCGGCACGAAATTGTTGTTGAACAAAATAAGGATCAGCGAGAAAAATATGACCAGGAATAATATGCCTGCAGCGGCCCGGATTTCCCGTTCGTTCAATACCGGGATATCGTAGCCTTCCACATCTTCGCCGAATTGTATAACTTTTTTCATGGTTGTTGGGTTTGGTTGTAATTTGATGATTTACAGGAACTTTTTGTTACATCTTAATCATCGTTGAATAAAAGTACATCACCTGCCGGTCAGCCCGAAATTTATGTGACAGCTGTGAAGATTTTCTACATAACAGGGCGGTTTTGCATGAAAAGCGAAGAGGCCAAACATTTTGCCCTTCGAAACAATAAGGGGTTATTTAATTCAGCCGGCATAGACTTTAAGGCCGGGGAACGCAAAACAACAAGCGTATACAGTAAAAAATTTATATGACAACCCGACAGATTCACGTGATATCAGTACTTTTTTTCGTGATATCCTGTATGCGGCCAAACTGATATTTCCGGTTATCAAATCAATCAGGTACATTTATTCTATAAAAGGCTGAGGCGGCATCATGTATTTAAAGCGCTATATCTATTATTTACTGTTTTTTGTTGCGTACATCGGCGCGCTGCTGATCGAAAAGCCGGTGTATTCAGTAAATACCGTGCAGGCCTGTTTCTCGTACATGTTTACGGTCATCGTGCACTTTTCCATTTTTACACTAATGCTGGTGACCAGCAATTCCTTTTTGATACCTTACCTGCTGGCCAAGAACCGGTTTGGCCTGTATTTTTTGGGCCTCATCGCGGTAGTTCTGTTGTATACAGTCTTTGTCGGCCACTATAATGGGTTTATTCATGGCACACTTTTCCACGATGAGCCCATCGAAACCAGCTCGAACTTTTGGGAAAATTTTGTGTATGGCGTATGCTGCAGCGTAATTACTGCGATGCTGTATCTCACCCAAAAATGGGCAGAACAGCAGGAGCAGGTTAAAAACAGCCAGATCAACCAGTTGCAAACGGAATTGAAATACCTCCGCTCGCAAATCAACCCACATTTCCTGTTCAATGGGCTCAATACCGTTTATGGGTATATCGATATGGGTAACAGCCAGGCCCGGGACATGATGGTTCAATTCTCAGACCTGCTGCGCTATAACTTATATGAGGCCGATGTGGATATGATCGAGCTGGAAAAAGAGATCAAATACCTGAAAAATTATGTCGCCCTGCAAAAAGCCCGCAGTAATGATAACGTACAGGTGATTTTAAAGATAAATTATCGAAATGGCGCCGTTAAAGTGGCGCCGCTGATCTTTATGGCTTTTGTCGAAAATGCCTTTAAATATGTTTCGAGGGGCGACAGTGGGATCAACAGCGTAACCATCAACCTGGACGAAGAGAATGGGAAAATAGATTTTACCTGCAATAATACTTTTGATGAAGGGGAATCCTCTACTGGCGGCATCGGCTTGAACAACGCCGTGCGCCGTTTGGATCTGCTATACAAGGATCGCTATAAGCTCGACATCAAAAAAACCGAAAGCAGCTATCACGTAAACCTAACGCTGGAACCATGAAGAAGCTGAGCTGCATTATTGTGGACGATGAGCCCGTGGCCAGGAAAATCTTGCATGAGTTTGTCGACCAGGTCCCTTTTTTGGATCTGCATGACAAATTTGAAAATGCCATCAAAGCCGAAGCCTTTTTGAAAAACAACACCGTCGACCTGATCTTCCTCGACATTGAAATGCCAAAGGTTTCGGGCCTGCAGTTTTTGCAAAAATTGCATATCGAATCGATGGTTGTCCTCACTACCGCTTTTCCACAGTATGCGCTGGAAGGGTATGAGCTGGATATTATCGATTACCTGTTAAAACCCTTTGCCCTCAGCCGGTTCCTGAAGGCGGTTCAAAAAGCGAAGGATTTTCACGAGATGAAGCATAAAACGGCCGCCGGCCCGCTATCCTCCTACATCTTCATCAAAAGCGATAAACGGATCGAAAAGATCGAACTGAGCGATATCCTTTACGCTGAAAGCGTTGGCAATTATGTGAGCGTTTATACTGAAACAAAAAAAATTATGGCCTACCTCACCATGAAAAGCCTGGAATCGCAGCTACCTGCGGATGACTTTATTAAGATACATCAATCCTACCTGGTGAATTGCACAAAGATCGATGCCATCGAGGGAAACGAGGTAAAAATTGCCGGCAAATCGCTGCCGATAAGCCGTAATTACCGTGATACAGTGATGAAGATCGTTAACCAGCGGCTGTTGCGGAGATAAAAACCGACTAACATTATGTAAAAAGGCGTTCCGGTGTTCAATTTTTGCGCACGATCACCCTTCAAACGGTAACGAAAAGCCCTCATTTTTAGCAGTTTAAAATTTAAAATTCTCAAAATCCGGACAATTTTGAGCAATTTTTTGAACAGTACAATTATTTTTTATTGAATATCAGTAAGTTAGCAATTTGCCCACTGTGTGCCGCCTGTTGTAAACCGAAATTTTATCACTGATAATCAGTTTGTTATAACGCAAAAGGAGCGGGCAATCACGTTTCCGATCTGTCACGTCCTGAAAAAAGTTTACACTTTTTACTGATTAATCCTGTTTCAAGTTTACAATCATTATACGCAAGTTCGATTCGGATGTTATCCTTTCTTTATTTAAAACTTGAAAATATCGAAGAATAATCGTCATTTTAGGAGTGATATAACGCTCATAATATCTTTCTTGCAGACTTTCGGACTTCCCTCCAAAACCCAATATTTATCCAGAATTAATTGTTAACTATACGAAAAATTTATTGCCATGAAACCAATGATCAAGTCTTTTTGCCGGCTGGCGCTTTTAACCATTGCGCTTATCCCGACGCATCTTTTTGCCCAGGAGAAAACCGGGTTCCATGTTTTAAACGATTTCGCGATCCATAGCTCCGGCGGCTGGGATTACATCACTGCCGACGGCGCTGCCAACCGTGTATACGCTTCGCATGGCAACCAGGTAAACGTGTTGAACGCCGCAACCGGCGATTCCATAGGCTATATCCCCAACACACAGGGTGTGCATGGCATTGCCATAGCCACTGATTTAAACAAAGGTTATGTAAGCTGTGGCCGGGCCAACGCCATCACCGTTTTCGATCTTAAGACCTTGCAGACGCTAAAAACCGTTTCCGCGGGCACCAATCCGGACGCCATTTGCTATGACGATTTTGGCAAAAAGGTTTATGCCTTTAACGGCCGCAGCAAGGATGCTACGGTGGTAGATGCTGCTACAGATGCCGTTGTAGCTACCATCCCGCTGGGCGGCAAACCCGAAACCGGCGTATCCGACGGTAAAGGCCATGTATTTGTAAACATTGAAGATACGGGCGAAGAGGTAGAAATAGACGCAACAACCTTTAAAATATTAAATCGCTGGAAGCTTACCGGCGGCGAAGAGCCATCGGGCCTGGCGATGGACCGCGCCACCAACCGCTTGTTCATCGGCTGCGGCGGTAACCAAAAAATGATCGTGCTCGATGCTACGAACGGCAACATATTGGCCACCTTCCCCATCGGCCGCTGCGACGGGACCGGCTTCGATCCCGGATTAAAACTGGCCTACAGTTCAAACGGCGAAGGTACGGTTACTGTAGTACGCGAGATAGACGCCAATAAATTCGAGCTGGTTGAAAACATCACCACCGAACCCGGCGCCCGCACCATCGGCGTAGATGTGGTAACCCACAAGCTGTATTTGCCCACCGCCCAGATGAAACCGGCCCCTGCGCCAACAACTGATAACCCTCGCCCACGCCCGCAAATGATACCGGGCACTTTCCATGTGGTTGTAGTTGGGAAGTGATTTTTGAAGGTGAAAGGTAGATCCGCCGTCGCTATCACCGTCGCTAAAGCTATGGTGATTAAAAAAGCTATGGCGGATGAAAAAGGTAAAAGGCGAAAGGTTTTGAATCTTTCGCCTTTTTTATTGCCCCTGTTGGGTTCGGCTTCTGGCACTCAAGTTGTTTACAATCGCAGCGCTTTAAGGAGCTCGCGTTTATAGCTTTCGCCGATTGGAATTTCATTTTGCCCGATGAAGATCCGGTTTCCTTCAATCAATCGTATTTTGTCAGTATTGATGACAAAAGAACGGTGTACCTGCAAAAAAAGCCCCGCAGGAACGATATTTAAAAATGCGGAAAAGGCCATTTTGGTTGACACCGCGCCCTCCGTTGTCACAATTTTTGTGTAATTGCCCTTTGCTTCGGCATATAAACAATCCGCACAATTTAGTTTATATGTCTTCCCTTCGGATTTGATGAAAAAATGGCCGGACCCTGGTTGCGTACCCAAAGCAGCCGGCGCTGTTTTGGTGTGCTGTAGCCTTTCTTTCGCTTTATCAACAGCAGCGATAAACCGCTCCAATGAAAACGGCTTCAACAGGTAATCGCAAACCGAAAGATCGAAAGCGTTAACGGCGTATTCCTGGTAAGCGGTGGTTAAAATAACCTGGGGCGGGTTTTTTAAGGTACTCAGGAAGCCAATACCGTTCAGCACCGGCATGTGGATATCCAGGAACAACAGGTCGATTTGATGATCAGCCAACAAGGCCTTTGCGTCAAGTGCATTGCCGCATTCCGCCACTACACGCAGGAAGGGCAAATGCCCGCAGTAATTCCGGATAATATTCCTGGCCACCGGCTCATCGTCCACTATGATGCAGTTAATGCCCATTTTTAATTCTTTATTTTAAGCCGGAGTCCCGCCCGGTAAATATCATTCTCTTTTGCCTGTTTCAGTTCATAATCGCTGCCATACAGCAGATCCAGTCGTTTTACGGTGTTGGCAATACCCAGGCCAGAGCTTTCAATCAATTCATTTTCTGTGCCCTTATCGGTATGGTACGAATTGCTAACGCTAAAACAGATAAAATTACCGGTAATTTTTAACGAAACGGTAACAGTAATTTGCTTTGTAAGTGAGTTTTTTGCGTGTTTAAAGGCATTTTCAACAAACACGATCAACACAAGGGGAGCAATTTTAATCGCTCCGTCGCTCACCTGGTCAACGTCCACAGTAAGTACAAGCCGGTCGCTGATCCTGATCTGCTCAAATTCAATGTAGTTTTTGATGTATTCCAGTTCCTCCTTTAAGGGGACAAACTGTTTTTTAAAACCATACACGGAATAGCGCAGCAGGTTGGATAGTTTGAGCAGCAGCCCGGGGATGCGCTGGTGTTCTTCGATCGAGATGCCGTACAAATTATTCAACACGTTGAAAAGGAAATGCGGGCTTAGCTGCGATTGCAGGAGGTTAAATTCGCTTTCTTTCTGTTGCGCTTTGATTTGGGCATCATGCAACTCCTTTTGCATCGAATGGCTGATCAGTTTTAACAATATCCCGGTGATCAGCCCCACCAAAAAAAAAGGCCCCATACCAAATAAAAGCTCAATAAAACCTGCATCGGGATGATTAAAAGCGTACTTAATAAACAGGAAATCTGTAAATGCCAGCGCGATTGAGGTTAAAACAGCAAACAAAGCGAAGTGTGTGACCCGGCCGCGGAGGTACCATCTGCCGCACAGCGAGCGGCCGCTGTAAATAAATAACAGAAAAAACACGCAATTCAGGCAAACCTGCCATATAGCCTCAAAGCGAAAGCCGGCGACATGCAACAACCATAACCCCAGCGCTAAAAGCACAACCACCGCGGCGCAAAATAAAATGTGCCGCCGGATTTTACTGCCTGCAACGAGGTCGCTAATACTGATCATGTGCTAAATCTCAGTAAATTATGTTAAATATCAATTTATAGTGCCCGACGCCTGCATTTTGGTGACGAAAGCCGTATCCCGGGTTACCAAATGCCTTGTCACCTTTAATCACCTTTCCGGCCCCGCGATCCTTGTTTCCATCCCTGCTACTTCGGCTGGCGCTTATTAAATCTAAAATTTGGCTATCAATCATCGGCATTCATGAAATTTAAACTCTTTTTACTGTTTTCGACGTTCACTTTTATCACCGTCCAAAGCCATGCGCAAAATAATACAGGGAAGATAACAGGTAAAATCTGCGATCAGCAGCATGATCCCCTGCCGGGTGCAACCGTTACGCTGCGTAACCTTCGGGATACTGCTATAAAACAGACCGTTGTTGCCGGCAAAAATGGTAGTTTCTTTTTTGAGCATTTGCCGGTAAGCGTTTACAGTATTATGGTTACCCATGTTGGCTTTACCGCCTATCGTGATGATCATTTAAGTATGAGCGATGCCGTGCCGTCCATCTCCCTTCCGGTTATTATCATGCTGCCGGCAGCGGGCCAGCGCCTCAACGAAGTTGTGGTTAATGCAAAAAAGCCCCTCATCGAACAAAAGATCGACCGTACAGTCGTGAATGTTGATGCGATGCTCACAGCGGCGGGCAGCAATGTATTGGAAGCGCTGTCGAAAAGCCCCGGCGTCATCCTCGACGCTAATGATAACATCAGCCTGAATGGCAAAAGCAATGTGTTGGTATTGATCGATGACAGGCCCACATATATGTCTGGCCAGGACTTGGCAGCGTATCTGCGTTCCCTGCCCGCCGGTACGCTGGATAAACTGGAACTGATCAGTAATCCCCCTGCCCGTTACGATGCCTCGGGTGGAGCTGTGATAAATCTCGTTTTAAAAAAGAGCCACGCCGCAGGTTTTAACGGCGGGATGAATACCGGCTATAACCAGGGCGTTTATGGCCGCAGTAACGATGCCTTGAATATAAACTTCCGCACGCCAAAATTTAACCTGTTCAGCAACCTCAGCTACAGCCTTGATCAAAATTACAGCCACGAAACTTTCGCCAGGTATTTTTATAATACCGGCGGTTCGCTCAACTCAGCCGCCCTGCAAAACAGCTATTATAAATACAACTCAAACGGGTGGAACGGCAGGCTGGGGATGGACTATTTTGCCGGCCCGAATACAACGCTGGGTTTTATGCTTTCGGGTAACACCCGCCCCAGGACCGACCTGCTGAATTATACCAATAGCCAATATGATGCCGGTATGCAGCCCGACGCTGTAGGAAAAGGCTATACCAGCGGAACATACCAGGCGCAGAATGCAGGACTAAACCTGAATATGCTGCATAAATTTGACGATTCGGGCACGCAGCTTTCTGCCGACCTGGATTACCTGCATTTTTATGCCAATGGCGACCAGCTTTCGCCCCTGTCTGTTTACGCGGCCGACGGCAGCCTGTTAAGCGAACAGCAGTACAGGTTTTTGCTGCCATCCCAAATAAACATCTATTCGGGCAAGGCTGATTATACACATCCGTGGGGAAGCGCAACACTTGATGCCGGTATCAAGTCAAGCTATGTAACCACCGACAATCAACTCGACTGGTTTAACAAGGATGGACTAAACTTTGTGCCTGACTACAGTAAAACCAATCATTTTCGGTATGCAGAAAATATTAACGCGGCATATGTGAACCTAAAAAAAGAGTGGGCCCGATGGGGCATCCAGGCGGGGCTTCGCGTGGAAAACACGAATGCCTCGGGGCACCAGTTTAGTAATCCTGCAGTACCCGACTCTGCTTTTATCAAGAGCTATACCCACGTTTTTCCTTCTGCATACCTTTCGTACAAACTGGATAGTGCGGGCAAAAACACCTTAGTGCTTAGTTATAACGAACGGATCAGGCGACCCGGATATCAGCAGCTCAACCCCTTCCTTTTTTATCACGACCAGTACACCTACAGTTCGGGGAATCCGAACCTTGTTCCAAATTATAACCATTATTTTGACCTGAAATACACCTATAAGCACTATGTTGGTATTACGGCTGGATATGGTATTGGCAACAACGAAAGTCAATCGTTAACGCAGGCATCGGGCAATGTTTTGATCAGCCGTCTTGATAATTTTATCAATAACCGCACATATAGCCTTATTCCTTATTTTTCTTTGGACCCCACGCGGTGGTGGACCTCCCGCATCAATGCAGTTTTACTGTACGTCCTTAATAACGGAAGCGCTGACGGCGTAACCATCAACCAAAAAACTAATGTTCATGAGATCGAGACAACAAATGAATTAAACCTGGGCCACGACTGGAGTGCAGAGCTGAATGGCTTTTTCCCCGGCAAGCAAACATTTGGGCAAAGCCAGGGCGATAAGGCCGGCTATAATATCAGCGGCGGAATTCGCAAGTCGATCCTAAATGGGCAAGGCAGCATTAGCTTAAATGTAAACGATATATTCAACACCTTTAATTTTGGAAGCGAAACCATCGGGATAAACCAGGTGAGCGCGTTCTCCACCCGCAAAACGGATACAAGGCGGGTGGGTTTTGCCTTCAACTACCGTTTTGGCAAAGCGGCCAACGCCCGTAAAAGAAACACCAATGGCAGCGCCGAAGATGAAAAGGGCAGAACCAATTGACGTTTAAATGGCCGGATCACGGTTTATGCCATCTTATTCAATGCCGTACTGCGTATCGGTTACTTGCTCCATCCAGTCAACCGGCGAGCCGTTTAGCTTTTCCTGTATGGCGATATGGCTCATCGCTGTGGTGGCTGTAGCGCCGTGCCAATGCTTTTCGCTTGCCGCAAAAAACACCACATCCCCCGGATGGATATCTTCTCGGGGACCGCCTTCGCGCTGCACCCAGCCGCTGCCGCCGGTAACAATAAGCGTTTGCCCCAGCGGGTGCGTATGCCAGGCGGTACGGGCGCCCGGCTCAAAGGTAACATGCGCCGTGGCTACGCGCGCCGGATCGGGCGGGGTAAAAAGCGGGGCTATGCGGACGGTACCGGTGAAATATTCAGCCGGGCCTTTCCCCGAGGGCTGTGAGCCAATTCGTACGATTTCCATAATAGTTTCTCCTTGATTTTTCGTGCCAACGTTTTATAAAGATAAGCACCTGTTCATCATCATTGTTTTAATTTTATTGCCGGAAAAGCCTGGTGTGCGATAACACACTGCCTGGCGGGACGGCTTTAGCAATCCTTAATTGTTCTAAATACTGGACAATATTAGCGCATATACAGGTTGTAGAAGCCTCCTTTCCAGGTAGGGTCCGCTGCATATGCTATATTTTATATCACAAAAACTATGGCATCATATTTATCGTTAATTACGTACAACTAAAAAACCAATATTATGAAAACCTCATCGACTAAAAAATCCATCTCGCTAAGATCAGTTGACAAAGAGCTAAAGGCCATTTTGGAAGACGATATCAGGAAGCTAAACGCGCCGCAATATGCAAACCATAAACTTGCTGCTTTTTTGCAACTGATAGCTGCTTAATATCTTGTTTTTACATGGTAAGGTTGCCAGCGAAATGCTCGCGAAGCGTCGGTATGTCTTGTCGTTTCAACGGGTGTTCTTAACTTATTAATCCAGGTTTAACCTACATTACGCTTACGAGCACCCCTTCAGTCCGTGCCTCCAACTTGCCTATAGGCACAATGCATTTTTCATCAATTCCGTTTTCGCGCAGTAAACCTTCAAAAGCCGAAAGGTTATCTGTATCAACAGCTATAAGCAAACCACCACTCGTTTGCGGATCGGCCAGCAGATGTTTTTGTTGCTCAGTTACCGGGCCTATTTTATCCCCGTAGCTTTTCCAGTTACGCACCGTGCCACCGGGTATACAACCCAGCGCAAGATATTCATCAACGGATTCAATTTTTGGTATTTTATCAAACTCAATAGCGGCCTGCAGGTCGCTACCTTCGCACATTTCGGCAAGGTGGCCCAGCAGGCCAAAGCCGGTAATGTCGGTCATGGCTTTTACTTCGGGCAGCCGGCCCATTACCTCGCCAATTTTGTTGAGCATACACATGCTTTGCAGCGCAATGACGGCATCGGCTGGTTTTAGAACGCCACGTTTTTGCGCTGTGCTTAATATGCCAACCCCCAGGGCTTTGGTTAGGTATAAGTGGCATCCGGCTGTGGCCGTGGAGTTTTTTTTGAGGTTTTCAACAGGAACAATACCGTTAACCGCCAGCCCGAAAACAGGTTCGGGGCAATCAATGCTATGGCCGCCTGCTAAAGTGATGCCCGCTTCGGCGCAAACGGCGCGCGAGCCTTCAAGTACCTTTTGAGCTGCTTCCGCCGGTATTTTATCAATTGGCCATCCCAGTATCGCGATAGCAAGCACCGGTTTGCCACCCATAGCGTACACGTCGCTGATGGCATTTGCCGACGCAATTCGGCCAAAGTCATAAGCATCATCCACTATCGGCATAAAAAAGTCGGTGGTGGAGATAAGGGCCGTTCCATTGCCAAGGTCGAATACGGCGGCGTCATCGCGGGTATCATTACCAACAAGTAAACGGGCATCAGGCGCATGTTTAATAGGGCTGTGCAGTATGGTATCCAATATCGCCGGGCTAATTTTACAGCCGCAGCCGGCACCGTGTGAATATTGGGTGAGTTTTATGTTTTCTGTATCCATTTTTTAAAGCTAAAAGCTGAATGCATAAAGCAGAAAGCTTGAAAATTGATTATCAATCGTCCTATGTCAATTTATGTGAAATTGGTGCGACCGTCCATCGATTTTGCTGCGATGATCAGCCGGGCATTTGCCAGGGCATCGGTGCCGTCGGCATTGATTTCGACAATTTTTGACTGATCCCTTTTAGTTAAACCGTTGCGGTAGGTCTTGTCGTAATACACCAGTACGGTGCGAATAAAATCGGCCATCATGTCTTCATCTATAGCAGTCAATGCGCTTTTGGTTTGTTCGGGGCCAAGGCGTTTCCATATCTTTTGCGTGCAGTCTTTTAAAAAACCTTTGTCGAGCACTCCATATTCCTTTACTAAGGCGTCGACCCTCGCCTCAGCCGAAACTTTAAGTACGGTGATGGGCGCTTCGCGCATCTGGTTAAATAATGCATTCGGGATTGCACATTTGCCAATTGTAATACTTTCATCTTCAATCCACACCGGCCGGTGATGATCGAGCCGGCTGAGTTCGGTGGCAAGGTTATTTTCAAACTGCTCCTGGCTGGGCTGCTCCATGCTGTTCATCGAGCCAAATGCCGAACCCTGGTGCTGCGCAAGATCTTCCAGGTCAATCACCTGTTCGCCCATCGCTTTCATCTGGTGCAAAACTTTTGTTTTGCCCGATCCGGTTAAGCCGCCAAGTATGCGGATGTTGCATTTTTCGGCAAAGGTATCCAGCACCCGGCGCCGGTAATGTTTATAGCCGCCGGTAAGCAGGTAAACCTCGAAGCCATACAGATCCAGGCACCAGGCCATGGCGCCGCTGCGCATACCGCCCCGCCAGCAATGCAGGGCTATTTTTTTATCAGGGGCGATCTCCAGCGCCTGTTTGATAAAACCCGACCATTTGGAACCGGTAAGATCAAAACCCAATAAAATTGCTTGTTCGCGGCCCTGTTGTTTGTAGGTAGTGCCCACCAGCCCCCGCTCTTCGTTACTAAACAGCGGGATATTATACGCCTCGCAGATATGGCCTTGCGCAAATTCGGCAGGTGTGCGCACGTCGACTACCGGGATACTGCTATCCAGTTTTAGAAAGTTGTTGATGCCGGTGTTTTTGATCATGTTGAAGCGCACGGCAAATTGCAAAAATTTATGCGGATAATTTTGATTGCGCGGAAACCGGGCGACGGAAGGACAGACCTGTTCAGCAATACCTGTTATTCACATTATTGCCGGACAAGCGCTTTTCCTGTAGCACCAACTACGTCTTTCGCCCCTACTTAAATCCCAACTGCAATGAAATTACATCGGATACCAAATCAGTAGTTTGGGAATAGTGCCCGTATCGCAGCTCGAGTTCGTGAAAGCCCTGCACACCGAAAACGCCTTTTGGCGGCGCTATCCTGAAACCTGCACCGAAGAACTGGCTATTGAACTTCGAATACTCATAGTTACTGGTGTAATACGCATCGGTGAGGTTATGCATTTCATACGGCGCGAAGTAAAAGGAGGCCGACTGACTATAATACCGGTAAAACGGTGAAATGGAAAAGAACGGCGTTATTTTATAGGGAACTTCAAAGTTTATCGTGTTTGAGCGTATGCCCCAGCTATCCGCATAATAACGGTAGTAGGCCCGCAGGATAATATTATCGCCCATAAAATAATTCGCCCTTAGGCCTACCGGGAGTTTAAAACGGGAGGACGGGAGCTTCTCGATCGTATCTTTTGCATTTGAAAAATATACCCGGTGAAACGGTAAACCGATATATCCGCTTTGCGTAACCAGATCACCCAGCAGCGCTACCTGCAGCCTGGAGTTGATCTGTTGCGAATACTCAAATGAAGCGGAGTAAGTGTTCCTTGAGCTTGATCCATAATTTCTGCGGTGATGGAAGTCACCTGTGCCCGTTATCACCGGCGTTGTTTGGGGTTCAAATTCGTCAGGAAATATCAGTGTTACCTTATCCAAATAAGCCTGCAGCTTTGTGCTGAATTCGCCCATTTTGTTGTCAGTCTTTATTGAAAAATGGGCGTCAAGGCCCAGGGAACGATAGTTAACTTCGCCCGAATAGTAGGCGCCGAAGCCAAAAGTATTACCGGTTTTTGCGCTTTCGGAGGTCCAGTCGAGCGAGGGGTACACCCTTGTTCCGCTTGCCTTTGATGCGCCGGTTGGCGAAACATAGGCCTGCGAGGCAGCGGTGTGGTAATCGAAACCCATACCGGCAACCAGCGTGTTTTTATTACCAGTCCTGCCATTCCATACCAGGTTTAAAGTCAAGCTATTGGCAAAATCAGTCACCGCTTCCGACCCTATACCGCCCTCAACCGCCGCATGGTCGCCGGTTTGATTATAATAACTGGAAACCAGGTCGATCTCATCAAGCCGTAACTTCCGGGGATTATATTTATTACTGTCGGGTTTGGCTGGCGCCACGGGCAGCTCGTTTTTAGGCCTGTTGGCCGACGTGTCCTGCCGCATTTGAGCACGGGCATTCAGGTGGCACAAAAAAGAAAAACCGATAACCGACAGATATACTTTTTTCATAGCAAATACTAATACCGCTTCAGCACAAATAAGCCCGGTCTCATTTGACGCCTGCAACCGCCCGAACGACTGAACTTATCAGTCAAAAAAAGGAAACGGACCGGCACCTTTATTGTTTTTAGCTGCCCGGATAGTGCGCTGCGAAAGTACGCGGCAAATCTGTAGATAGCATGAAGTTGGAAAATGAGTTACAGCCGGAATATGCTTCCAGCGGCGAGGTGTTCATTTATGCTACGCGTACGTGTTTAAATATGATCGTCCAGTCGCCGGCTTTTCTAGTTTCCCCTGCAAAACAGTATTTTTACCCGCAAATCAGCGCGTGGAAGAGCAAGCCCTCCAAACCCGCACACCCGCCCAATACCGGGCAGGCGCGGCCATCTTCTTTTTTATATCCGGTTTTGGTTATTCCACCTGGGCATCGCGTATTCCCTCCATCCAACAACGGCTCCATATGGATAATGGCCAGTTGGGTACTGCCTTGCTGGCACTGCCTGTCGGGCTTATGCTTACCATGCCGTTCACCAAGTGGCTTTTAACAAGATACAGCAGCCGGGCCGTGATGCTGGCTGGCTCGTTGTTTTTGTGCGCTATTTTAATATTGATCGGGTTCGCGGTTAGCTTCTGGCAGTTGCTTTTGCTGTTGCTCTTCTTCGGCTCGGCACGCAACTTAATGACGCTTTCCATCAACACGCAGGGCGTAACCGTACAGGCGCTGTACCCAAAATCTATTATGGCGTCATTTCATGGCATCTGGAGCCTGGCCTGTTTTGCCGCCGCGGGTGTTAGCGTTATCATAGTTCACTTCAACATATCGCCGACTTACCAATTTATGGTAGTCAGCATAGTGCTTGCAGCACTTAGTATTTATTTTATTGGGGATACCATAGTGCAGCAGCCCGACCCGGAACAAACGCGCCAGGAAGAACTAAGATCGCCATGGTGGAGCCGCGCATACGCTTTGCCCGACAAATACCTTTTGAAATTTGCGCTGATCTGCTTCGCTTGTATGGCCTGCGAGAATACGATGTACGATTGGAGCGCCAACTATTTTAAAATACAGGTTAACCCGGATAAAACCTTGTATACAGCCGCCCTGGATGTATTCCTTACCGCCGTTACCATCGGGCGCTTTTTCGGCGACAGGATCGTCAATAACATCGGCATAAAAAAAGTACTCAGGTTTAGCGGCATCCTGATTTTTTGCGGCCTGGCCATTACCGTGGTACTGCCGTATATGGCCACCGTGGCATTGGGTTATATCCTGGTAGGTTTCGGGGTTTCCTGCGTGGTACCCATGGTATTCAGCCTGGCGGGCAAATCAAAAAATATGAGCAGTTCATCGGCCCTGGCATCTATTTCCACCGTAGGGTATATGGGCTTTATCATCATCCCCCCGTTTGTTGGTTATGTGGCTAAAGCGGCCAGCCTGCGGCTTTCATTTGGAATAGTGACTTTTTTCGGCCTCCTCATCGTTTACCTGGTTTCGAAGATAAAAGAGGACAGCCGCGAAGATGATACTGTTATCGTTACCATGCCCGAATAGATCGGCTCAAATCCCCTCCGGCACAGGCAATCCCACAATATTTTTACCATTAATTTGCGGTTAACAAAATATAAATGAATGTATATTTGTTTACCACAGCATCATAAAAAGTTGTTGATGTGTTAACACGTCGCTATCTATGCGTAAAAACAGTGATCTGCCCACCTATGCTATTGTTGAATTGTTGATGCGCCTTGCCTTGCACAATGAGGTAATTGGAAATTATAAAGATCATAAAGTTGATGACGCCGAAGTGCTGGTTAAAACCACCGGTGGGGCCATCCGTTTTCCGCAGGAACTGATCATGAAGCAATTTAAGGATCCTGAACTTATTAATGATCAGCATCTGCTGGAAACCATATCATCGTTTAAGCCGGTCAGGTAATCGCGCGCCAAATTTCCTTGCAGATCAGTTTCCAGCTTCGCTTTTTTAGGCTGCCCAATATCTCCTACAGATTTAATTTTCCACGCAAAGCTTAAAAGCTTTTTAAATGGCATATTCATTTGCACATCGAGACGCGATGCGTCGCGTCTTTGACCAGCCGTTTGATTTATCAAAAAACCGATCGCTCTTTCAGAGACGCGATGCATCGCGTCTCTTACGACTCCTTTATAAAATCATTTTTAAAGACCTTCCTGGCAGGATCAATAAAATATTTATTTTTCATATAGTACTACTTGCCGCGTCGCCCGACAATTGAGCAAATTAACCAATTAACAAATATTAAATCCAGGATAGGGCGCAGCAAGCCGTCGGGGCACAAAAATGGCTTCTCGCTCTTCCTGGTTAATATCACAACCCATAATTAAAATCTTTTTAGATATGAAAAAAATAATATTCGCACTGGCAGTCTTCCTGATAAGTTTTCAGATGACCGCCTTTTGCCAAACAGGCGATGTGGTGGGCAACGCGGTAACCAACCTGAAAACATTGCTGACAGACCACATGATCGAAAAGGCATACCTGCATTTTGACAGGCCTTACGCCTGTTATGTTGCCGGCGAAGTTGTTTACTTTAAGGCCTACGTGTTTATGGGCGAACGGCACGAGCCTTCAACCCTTAGCAACGTTTTGCATGTTGACCTGATCGACAAAAACGATGTATTGCTGCGCTCCGTTGCGCTTCAGCTTACCAATGGTACTGGCTGGGGCGATTTTGCCTTGCCCGATTCGCTGCAAAAGGGCACTTACCGCATTCGGGCCTATACTAACTGGATGCGCAATGAAAAGAACCCCTATTATTTCGACCAGTTTTTGTCGGTTAGCACCGTGAATGGCGTCGACCGTATTGCCGGGAATACCGCGCAGGGACTTAAACCGGATCTCCAGTTCTTCCCTGAGGGAGGAAGCCTGGTTGCCGAAGTGCCCTCAAAAATTGCCTTTAAAGCAATAGGCACTAACGGGCTTGGCGTAAACGTAAAGGGTATAGTCGTCGATAATGAACATAAAGAAGTGGCGAAAATAACCGGTGCGCACCTGGGTATGGGCGAATTTAACTTCATACCTGAATTGGGCAAAACCTACCAGGCAATGGTAGCCTTTGCCGATGGTTCGCAATATACCATACCACTGCCTGCCGTACAGCAAAAGGGCATCACGCTGGCAGTAAATACAGCCGATCCTTCCAAGATTTCGATAACCATACGCGCTAACCGCCCTTATTATAAGGAGAATACAAATAAAAAATACGAACTTTTGATTTACTATTCCGGGGCGTTAAAACATTATTCACCGGTTTTGGATAATTCAATACTTGGGCTTGATCTGCCGGCAGCCGGCTTCCCCACAGGTATTGTAAAAGTTACCCTGCTTTCGGAAAGTGGAGAACCGTTGAACGAGCGGCTGGTATTTGTGCAAAACCCCGACCTGCTGAATCTTTCCGTATCGGGTAATAAACCGGTTTATGCCACCCGCGAAAATGTAGCCTTAAACCTGAATGCAAAGGGTAAAGACGGCAACCCGGTGAATGGATCTTTCTCGGTATCGGTTGTTGACGAAAGTAAAATTTTGGTGGACGAAAACGAGGGAAACTCCATCCTCTCCTACTTACTGCTCACTTCGGAACTGAAGGGCCGCATTGAAAAACCAAACTTCTATTTTACCAATGTAAGCAGCGAAACCCGCGCCGACCTGGACGACCTTATGCTTACCCAGGGTTTCAGGCGCTTTGACTGGAAGGCGCTTGAAAACAACACGGCAACAGCCGCCATTGCCTTTACTGCCGAAAAAGAACTCGATATTACGGGCGATCTGAAAACCAAATCAGGCGATCCGGTGCCAAACTGTACTGTAACCTTGATTCCACAAGGCACCAACGGCGGTGTTCCGCAAGTACAAACCACCGATAACGCCGGTAAATTTAAATTTGCAAATATATTTGTTGCAGCCGGGATGCGATTTATACTTAAAGCACAAACCTCCAACCGGAAAAACCTGGTGTTAACGCTTGATAAAGACGCTACAGGGCCTGTGATAGCCCCGGGCAACCCATTGGATACTAAATACAACGCCGGCGCCGATATCCTTGCATCCCTGCAAAACAGCCAGGGCCAGGGCGCTATAACCGCCAGCAGCACCGCAACAACAACTATGCTGATCAATAACGAAAAGACAAATGCTGCCCCGTCAAAATATAACTACCGCTCGTCAAACCTGGGCGGCCCGGGTCACGCAGATCATGTAGTATTGGGCGACCAGGTTAAAAATTTCACGATACTTTCGCTGGGCTTGCAGGGGATGCTTCCCGGTGTCCAGTTTAGCGGAGGCGTCCCGGCGATGAATAACGCCATGAGCATTAGCGCCGGGGGCCAATCCCTCGAGCCGATGCTGGTGATGATTGACGGCGCAAACATGGGCATTGGTTACAACATTGACCTGGTGAATCCGCAGGGTATTGAAGCGATTGAATTATTAACCGGCGCAAATGCGGTGATCTACGGGTCGCAAGGCGGGCAGGGGGTTATGGTAATTACCACCCGTACAACTTATGGCGGCGACCAGCAGCCCATCAGTAAAGAAATGTCTCCCGGGATTTTCGCTATCGCTCCCGGTGGGTTTTATAAAGCGCGTGAATTTTATATCCCTAAATACAACGCTGCCGGCGGCGGCGATCACCGTACAACAATTTTTTGGAAACCCGACCTGGTAACCGATAGCGGCGGAAATGCTTCATTCAATTTCACCAATTCTGATGGCAAAGGCACCTACAGGGTTGAAGTAGAGGGCGCCGACAGCAAAGGAAATATTGGGGTGCAGGTGTTCAGGTATAAGGTTCAATAATGAATAGCTAAAATTTCTTTTTTCTTTTAAATAATGAGGGGCTGTTGGGTGTGCCGAAAGGTGTGCTCAACAGCTTATTTTTTGTGGGTATTATTTCCCTGCACGTAATCCGGGATGTAATTACGTAATAACCAACGCGCAGCGTGAGGGCTGACGATCAAGTTGTTATAATGACCGGCCGATTACTAATAATTTCATACAAAATCCTCCTGGTAAAAAAACAAATCATTTCCACGTAGTACTAACCCCGCCCTTATCCGACAATTACCCGAACATTCGTTTAGAAGTTTCAAATTAATTTGACCAAATTACACTTCGGTTCAAATTTAAAACCTAACCAATGAAGCCGGTAAATTATCTCATGAAAAGATTCTTAATCCTAGCCGGCATTTTTATGCCCGTTTTTTGCTTTGCGCAGGTAGTGATCACCGGCAGGGTTTTAAACCAGGCCGATACCAAACCGGTAGCCAATGCCAGCGTGTTTTTAAACAACACTACCATCGGCGACAAAACCACATCGGCCGGCACGTTCACCATAAACAATGTAAAGCCGGGCAAGTATGAGCTGGTAGTTTCTATCATCGGTTACGACACCTATCAGCAGCCCATCATCATTGGCCACAATAACCTGGAGTTGCCTGATATTACAATTTTTCCGAAAGCAATTGGATTAAACGTAGTAACGGTAAAATCTCATGTCAACCCGCACCGGGCCGCCGACTATGAAATGTTTAAGCGCGAGTTTTTGGGGACATCGGTACGCGCCAGGGAATGTAAGATATTAAATCCACAGGTATTAAATGTTGATTACAACGATACTACAAGCACCCTCACCGCTTCCTCTGATGATTTTTTGGAGATAGAAAACGACGCGCTTGGTTATAAGATCAAATATAAGCTGACCAAATTCCTGCTTCAGATCAACGATATCACCCGGAAAAATGTCTTCTTCCAGGGCCCCGTTCTTTTTGAGGAAATGAAAGGCTCGCCCTCAGAGCAAAACAACTGGGAGATAAACCGGCAGGAGGCCTACGAAAATTCACCGATGCACTTTTTACGCGGGGCGCTTGCCGACAAACTGGACAAGGAAGGGTTTAAGGTGCAGCAATATTCCATTTACGCAAATCCGGAAAGGCCTGCGGATAGCCTGATCAATGCGAAAATAAAATACTATAAGGGCCTGCGATCACCATCCAGCGACCAGAAAGATAGTTTATCGTTATGGACAAAGAGATCGAAACTCGCCCCTACATTGGAAAAGCTAATGCCTTGGGTGCTAAATAAACAGGACTTTATC
>OLLK01000082.1_pt1 | contig 111451 bp, 105 predicted proteins | sample 1604531 | NCBI WGS metagenome assembly OLLK01 (sample SAMEA104055722, study PRJEB20765) | soil metagenome | isolation source: soil | reverse complement strand
ATAACAGCAGCGAATCGCCTGCAAATATATTACGCTTAAAAACGTAGAACGATAAATAAACGATAATTATTGAAGATATAATATAAGCCAGGTTTTTTTGAAGATTGTAAGGGATAGGATAGTTTTTTTGCCCCCAAACGTAGGATAGAACCATCATGGTTGCATAGGCAATGAACGAAGCCCATGCCGATGCCATGTAGCTGTACTTAGGTATGAATACAATGTTTAATATGATAGTAAGAATAGCGCCAACGCCAGAAATATACAGCCCGTATTTAGTTTGATCGGACAGTTTGTACCACACAGAAAGGTTCATGTAAATGCCCAGACTGACATAGCCGAATACCAGGGGCGGCACCACGGGCAAACCGGTCCAAAACAGCGCCGTTTGACTGGGGTCGCTTCCTTTTACAAAATATTTCAGGATCTCAATGTTAGCGATCAGCCCGATAAATATTACGCATACGGTGATCACGAAGTAGTCCATGATCTTGGCGTAGGTTTGGCCAGCATTTTTATGTTTGGCGTGGCTGAAAAAGAAAGGCTCGGCGCCGAGGCGGAAGGCCTGTATAAAAATGCTGAGGAATAAGGAGATTTTTGCGCAGGCGCCATATATACCCACGTCGCGGGCGCTGATACTTGGCTGCAGTATTTTCCCCAGCAGCAGTTTATCCAGGTTTTCGTTGATGATAAAAGAGATGTTTGCAATTAATACAGGCCAGCTGTAGCTAAACATTTCGCCCAGCATTTTCCAATCGAGCTTAAGGCGTACTTTGGCAAATTCGGGCAATAAAATAAACAGCGTAATGGCGCTGGAAAAAAGGTTCGACACAAAAACATAGCCTACCCATCCCTTTACAAACCAGGTTTGTATCCAGCCGGTTCCTGGCAGGTGATGTGCCGTCCAAAAGGGCAGCCCCCAGATGAAGATAAGGTTGAGGGAAATATAGATCATCACATTGATGAACTTGATGAGCCCATAACGCCCCGGTTTCCCTTCGGCCCGAATCCGGGCGAAGGGTATTACAGACCATGCATCGATCACTAAAATCGCGACAAAATAAATGGCAAAACGTTCGAAATCGTGCTGTGTAGAATGCTTGCCGACCTTTATGAAGCCGGCAATATTGTTCATAAAAGGTACCGTCAACACCAAAAAAAGGATCGTGATAAAAAAAATGGTGGAAAAAGCATTGTTGTAAACTTTTGCCTTATTGTCGGGGTACTTGCTGAGGTAACGGAAAAAAGTGGTTTCCATCCCGAAGGCCATCACTGAATTGAGGATGGACGAATAGCTGTACATGGTGGTTAAAACACCATATGATGCAGTGCCGTATGCGCGTGTATAAAGCGGCGTTAAAAAAAAGCTAAGTACGCGGCTGGCAATGGTGCTTATACCATAGATGGCAGTTTGCCCGGCGAATTTTTTAGCAGTTGACAATGATATTGATCAAATTATGTTTCGAAATCGGCAGATGTGATCACCCTTTCCTAACAACTTCAAAATTACGATAGTTTTTTAATTCGCCTTCATTGCTTTCAACAAGATTTACAATTGCATGTTCCGGGCCTTCGCGGCACCAGTCCAAAAACATCTCGAGCGAGAGTTGATCACCTTCTGCTTCCATAAAAACATCGCCGTTGGGCTCATTTCTAACCCAGCCCTTTACCCCCAACTGATCAGCCACAGCCTTAGTGCTATGCCGGTACATTACGCCCTGCACGCTGCCTTTTACTGTTATGTTGAGGTGTTTCATTATTTGTTGAAATGTTGTAAGGTTGGAATGTTGTAATGTTATTTTTCGTTTGGTCCTTTCACGGCGTAAAATCAATCAACGTTGCAACTTTTCAACATTGCAACCTTTCAACATTACAACAACTCCTAAATTAAGCGTTTTACCCTGGTCTCAGGCGTTATCCGGAATCCATCCAGGCCGGTTAACAGGTTTAAACCCGGGGTTTTGCCTGGCTCAATGGTTCCTTTGTCGTCATCAATACCCAAAAACTTCGCGCCATTTATGGTGGCCCATTCCATCAGCCTGATGGTGGTTAAGGCTGGAAAGTTTTGCTGCAGGGTCCGCATTTCATTCAGTATACACAACTTGTCGTTGGAGGCTAAGCTATCGGTACCAAGGGTGATGTTGAATCCCTGGTCAACAAATAGCTCCACTTTTGGCAGGCGGCCCTCGATGTACAGGTTGGCGTTGGGGCAAAAGCACCAGTGAATTTTATGGTCGAAACGCTTCAGGAAATAGATGTCCTTTAAATTTGTGCAAGTATTGTGCACCATCAATATCGGCTGTTTATTGGTTAACAACGGCAGTACCGACTGTATGGAATTGCGCGCCATCGGCTTGAAATGCTGAATGTCTATCCCGAATGAGGCATACAGATCAATAAAACTACCTTGCTTATACCGGTAAAATTTGTTTTCATCCTCGCACTCCTGGTTGTGTATGCTGATAAGGTTTTCGTTGGTCTCGCAATAATTCCTGATCAGCCTGAACAACTCCTTTGAAACAGAATACGGCGCGTGAGGGGTTATCGACGATGGTCGCGGCTTAAATTCCTTTAGCAGATCCAGGGCCTTATTGAACGACGTCTCGGCCTGCTGGGGCTGAAAACTAAACGTTTCCACAAAGCTATGGTAATACATTTTGCTGGCATCCTTAACCGGGATACTTACGTTGGTGTTGGAAATATCGCCAACGGCTACAATTCCGTTCTCGTACAGTTCGCTATCGGCCTGGTATGCAGCATCCAGGATCAGGGCATCGTCGCTCACCCTGTTTTTCTGAACATCCTTAATAAAGTTAATAAGCCCGCCACGAGGGGCTATCTTCGCCTTTAGGTGCGCAAGCTCCGTATGGCAATGCGTATTAACAAAGCCAGGGCATATAATGCCATTCAATTGTTCCAAAGGAACATCAGGCGGGTGGTTGTTTTGATCGGTTACCGTGATTACCTTACCGGTATCATCAACAGTAACAATTCCATTCTTAATTGGATCGGCACAAACAGGAAAAACGTAATCGGCTCTAAAACTTTTCATTTAACAGTGATAATACTTCTCGTTTCAAAACACACCAATCCAAACATTAAAAAACCTTTAACTTTTAGTTATTGTTTTTAAATTTAAAAAGAATGTACTTAAAAAGATAGTTTTTTTTTATTTAGTACCTTTGCAGTGTGAACACTGCAAAAGAAAAAATAGATATCCGTAGCCTAACGCTTGACCAATTGCACCAGCATTTTGTACGCCTTTGGGGCGATGAAAAAACGTTCCGTGCAAAACAAGTGTATGAATGGCTTTGGAAAAAGTCATGCTTTTCTTTCGACGAGATGAGTAATATTTCAAAAGAACTACGCGCTAAACTCGACGAGTATTTCACCATCAACAATGTTAAAATCAACCGTTCACAGTATAGTGCGGATAAAACTATAAAAAATTCTTTTATTTTACACGACAACCACCTAATTGAAGGTGTTTTAATTCCGGCGCCCGAGCGGATGACGGCCTGTGTATCTTCGCAGGTGGGCTGCAGCCTTACCTGTAAATTTTGCGCTACGGGCTATATGGAGCGCAAACGCAACCTGGATGCCGCCGAAATTTACGACCAGGTGGTACTCATCGACCGCCAGGCTAAAGAGAATTACGGCATCTCCCTATCCAACATTGTTTACATGGGCATGGGCGAACCACTGCTCAATTACAAAAATGTACTGGAGTCGGTGGATAAGATCACTTCGGAAGAAGGGCTCAACATGGCGGCCAAACGCATTACCGTATCCACCGCGGGTATTGCCAAGATGATAAAAAAGCTGGGCGACGATAATGTAAAATTTAACCTGGCCCTTTCCCTGCACGCCGCCAACGACGAAAAGCGCAATACCATTATGCCTATTAACGAGCAAAACTCGCTAAAAGCGCTGGCCGAAGCCCTGAAATACTACTATGCCAAAACCAAAAACCCGGTAACCTACGAGTATATTGTTTTTGACGGGTTTAACGATACCCTTCAGGACGCCGCCGAACTGGCCCGCTTTTGCAAGCACCTGCCCTGCAAGGTAAATATCATCGAATATAACCCCATCGCCTTCGCCGATTTTTTGAATGCCGGCGAGGATAAAATAGAGGCCTTTGCCGATCACCTGCGTGGCCAGGGCATTACCACCAACATCCGCCGCAGCCGCGGCAAGGACATTGACGCCGCATGCGGGCAGCTGGCTATTAAGGACCAGGTCCCGGTTTAAGGATTTCCGCCCGTAGGGGCGACCCTTGTGGTCGCCCTTGACAGGAATATACCAATTCAAAGATTTCCGATACGTGAAAATCTGACCTATCCGATGTCGTCATTGGTCAGGTATCGGAGTGTTTTTTTGAGACGATTACCTGTTTGCCGGCAAGACAACGGAGCGAAAAAAATCAATTTTATCAAAATAAGACATTTTTTTAATTTTTATGAAATACTTGTAGCGTTTCGTATCTTTTTTACGTTATGGCAGTAATTAACAGATTTTTTGAGAATGATCAGTTAATAGTTAATAAAAGCAGGTAGAGCGCAAGGCCAAACCTGCTTTTGCATTTTAAGGGCCTTGGCAGACTTGCGTGAGAGGAAGGCTGCAGTGGAACAACTGGTCCTCTTTTTCCCATATCACCACAATTTTCTAAAAAGAGACTGCAATAAATTTTTTCGAACACAGCAAGCGTTCCAGCGTTCCATTTTTTTCAGCCCTCTAATGGGCATAAAGTGTCCTTCTCGCATTATTTGATGCTTTCACCTCGGTTTTTCGGAAGATTAAAAAGCGGCGGCCCCGTGCGATTCCTTCCCTGGGGAAGGGGAGGTAGGGGTTTAGCGAACTATTTATATGACCGTTTTCGAGCGTTTACAATGTTCCGACGTGACGGCGATACCCCTCCCGCCACCGCACAGCCAGCCGCACCCCTCCCCATGGGAGGGAATTTTAGCGGCAAATAAAATCCTTGCTATGGCACGCGTGCGCCAGCGTCAGGATAATTTGATTTATTTCCCATCATTACGTTCATATCTTTGCGGCGGGGTGATAACACCGGCCACAAGCCAATACAAAATGAAAACATTAACAAAAGCAAGCTATGATAAAGGAAATTAAGCTTCGGGTAAAAGAGACAGACTATGAAGGAAAACTCAGTCACGCCATCCGCTTTCTCAGGAGCAATGACCAGGTAAAATTAACGGTAATGTTTAGAGGCAGGGAAGTTACGTACCCGGAAGCAGGTGAACATCTGCTGTTTAAATTTGCAGAAGATTTGGAAGAATACGGGAAGGCCCAATTGCCGCCCGTTAGGGAGGCTAAGCAGGTGTTCCTGGTATTTACGCCAAACACTGGCGGCTAATAGTTGGGTCGTTTCAACCAAATGCGCGCGTAACAAATGGCGGTTAGGCGCTACCCGGCGCCGGGCAGTCTATTTAGTTTCGGTTAACGGATTCGAACCGCTATCAGGTGATTCGTTTCACCTATTCTATCCATTGAACTAAACCGAAATATAGGTTGACCTATCGGAATCGAACCGATGTAACCTCGTTCACAGCGAGGCTGCGTTTCCAATTACGCACAAAGCCAACATATTAAGTCTAAAGTCTGGAGTCCTTAGTCGAAAGTCGTGGGCGACTTCTGGCTAAGGACAATGCTTTTTAATCGTAAAGCGTACGGGATTCGAACCCGTGAGGAAACATTGAAAGTGTAGTGAATAGACCACTAGTCAAACGCTTCATTTTCTGAAATGGGTTCCGGACTCACGAACGTCTGTCTCCAAACATGCCCGTACAACCGTTCCGAAATATCCCTAAACGAAAAAAGCCCCTTAGTTTTTTAGTCTAAGAGGCTTTTTGCTTTTATGTCAGATAATTACATAGCAGTCCCTGTTCGACTAAACGTCAAATTACGGCGGGGTTGCTCATGTAGATTATTAAATTTCATAGGGGCAAATATAGGGAATGTTTTTAGTATTGTGAGTGGAATTTTTTGGGGGGGGGATATGGTCAGACTACGGGCATAGTCGTTTGGGGTGGCAGAAATCCAACAGCAGGGAATTGTTAATTCCTGCCCTTACTTGGTGTTTTTGCCAAAGTTGGGGGCGTGCCGGGGGGTTAACGGGACCGCCGCACCAACTCCCTTGCAGTACGCTAAATTTGTGATAACAAATATGCCCAGTTTCGTAGATTAGCAAAATGAATGAAATTACCCCAGCTTCGCGGTTTGTTTGTGAAAAACACAAACAAAGGCGGGAACACCGACCGTAAATTGAATCTGACAATATATTTGTGTATCGACCTTACTTCATCACGCCATGGATCTCCGAAAAATAGTTTCAAAACTTTATAATGCTGCTATAAGCACCCCTTTAACCGGATTTATTTCCATCGCTGAAGCTGAGTTATTCTTGCAGCAAGCTTACGAAGGCAGATACCTTTTTGAACTCATACAGAATGTTAGGGACGCCAACAGACAAATCAATAAGGAAGGGGAGATATTTATTACCCTTAAAAATGATCTGCTGATGGTTGCGAATACCGGGGCGGAGTTTAATGACTCCGGGATTGTTTCAATTACAACCATCGGCCAAAGTAATAAACAGAGTCAGGATTTTATCGGGTTTAAGGGGATTGGTTTTAAGTCTGTACAGGAAATCAGTGACCGGCCTCGGATCATTACTAAATATGGTTCGATCATTTTTAACCGCTCCTTAACAGCCAAAGATTTTAAGAAAGTAGACAGGGAAGATTTGCCGCTTTTTTACTGTCCCCACTATAGTTCTGAATCGTTGAGCTCTTTTGAAATTGATAGAGGAATTGCCACGAAGATTGAGTTGCCACTGAAAGCCGGTATCAATGAGCAGATGATTATTAAGGCCTTTGAAAAAATTCAAGTTAAAGAATTGGTTTTATTGGGAAGCATAGTTAGACTTGAATTTCATTCTTCTGTTAAGAATACAACTTATCTAATTGATAAAAAGGAACATTCTCCAAATTTAACCGTCTTCAAAGATGAGTTGCCTTTCAAGTTCCGTACTTATAGCCCTTTGGAAAAGATAACCATTCCAGGCCGGGCGTTGGAAAGTTTGGGTAAAAAGGAGAAAAGACTTTTTGCAAAAAACCCACAAGTCGAACTTAAAATTGTAATGGAGCTGAATGAACAGGGGCACATAAAGTTAATGGAGAATACTAAATTGTATCTATTTTATCCACTGGAAATTCTCTCGGGCTTTAGATTCATAATTCATAGTTACTTTATCGTCGACCCCGAACGGAAATCATTGCGAAACTCCGATTTTAACAAATTTTTATTGGGAGCAATCGGGCAGTATATTGGAAATGACTTATTAAAATCATTAAAGGAAACTAAGAATAATGCTGCCAGGATTCTGACTTTTGTCAGGCAGAATGATGAAAAATTAGACACTTTGTTTGATAGTGTGGTTGAGAATTTAAAAGATAAGAAATTCATTTTCGATTCTAAAAATAGGAAGTATTATGGTCCTCAGGATGTGATTGCTGCAGATGGGTTTGATCAGAATCTTTTCCCCGACAACACGCTCGGCAATAAACACCTGATCTATTTGGATGATAAAGTGACGCTGGAGTGGCTAAAAAAGGAATTCAAGGTTCAATATCTCCACTATGATAGAATAGCTGAGGAAATTGAAAATGAATGTAAAAGACAGGCCAAGTTGAAAAACACAACTTTTTTTCAGCATTTGTACAATTATGTAGCTGACCATGAAGGCCTTAAAATAACCGGAAAAAAGGTTCTTTTGACCGATCAATGGACATTGGTCAGCAGTGACGACGATGTATTTTATGGTGGTGGGCGAAAGTACACGGTATCCCTATCCCTACCTATTAAAAAGCATATTCATTTTATCCATAAGGAAATCAGAATTACTGATCTGCGCGAAGGAAAAAGTCGGACCGGCATCACCGAATTCAGCACTTTCGAACTGGCACGGCGCCTCCTCAAATTGATGCACAGCAATACCAGTCTTTCTTTGGATATTCTCAACGCACTTTACGGGCTTGAACTTGATGCAAAATCCATTTTGGAAATAAGAGAGAAAATTCTACTACCGGATAAAAATAAGACTAAATGGGTATCCCCAATTTTCAATCCGGTTTATTTGGACATTCCTCAGCTAAATGAACTTTATCCAAACGGCAACTTCATAGAAACCAATGTTTTAACTTCAGGTGATTCGGACGAAAACAGCAAGATTGCATTTTTGAAGATATGCGGCGCATGGGATATTCCCGCTGCTTACGTAACAAGTAACTCGATTAGTGTTTCCGGCAGCGACCATCGTGAAGAACTTTTGACAAAAATTTCAGATCTTTCAACGCGTCCCTTTATTATTTCCAATGACAGGGTCTTAGATATCCCAAGAGTTTTTAATTATTGGTTTACCTCCGCCTTGTTTGATAACTGGGAACGCTACAGCGCCTTTATCTCATCAGACTTCCTTCCTAGAATGCAATACGGCAATTCCTATTCTAGTTTTAGAACGCTTTTAGGGGATCATCAAATGTCGTTTTCCGGCTTTTTGGAAACGCTGCGAAAAAGCGCTTGGGTCTATTTTAAAGGAGATGATCAGCCTTATCGGCCAACTGAGATTATAGGAATTGACCCTACGGATTTCTTTCAGTCCCATAATCAAGTCGTCAAAAGATACGTCCACGCTTTACCCGTGGCTTTTCAATTAAAAAAGGAGTTGATAAAGAATATCGGTATGTTGCATCTGGATGCCGACAATTTGCAAAACTTCATTGGGTTATTTGATTACGTCTATAACAGCTATAAGGATAAAGTAACCGAGCGGAAGGAGTTCACCGATTTCTATAATCGCTTATTAAATAAACTTTTCGAGTATTATTCCTTTCGAAGTAGCGAAAGGATAAACCTTCAGGGCTTCAAGGGGCATTATTTTTTGGCATTTGATGAAGTGAAGAAGCTTAATGTCTGGGAACGAACAGAAGATATTTTTTACATCGATGACAAGCCAAATTATGATATCCTGACACCCGCGATCAAGGAACGAGTTCAACCACATTTCACCCTAGCGAATAAAAACACTTTCGGAAAAATTGCTGCCTTAATCGGTAAAAGATTTTCCAATTCCATCACGCGACAACTAAAAAAAGACACTACGGCAAAAAATTATTTACTAAGCGACTTTTTTAAGGAGTTACCGGAAATTATTGCAATTCTGGAAAACCTGATAGAGAGGGATTTGAATAAGGAATTAGAGATCGTTAAAAAGACCATGGTTTACGAACGGAACCAGGTCATTGTCATCGTTATAGTAGGTCAGGCAGAACCGGTCGAAATTGAAACAGATTATTTTGTTGATCCGGAGAACGGTTACGATCTGCACATCACCAATACTTATATTAAAGGCCGCAATAAAGTGATGGCCGAAGCGATGCAGGGATTATTCGTGGAATTACTGGATAGGGATTTAAAAAAATTCGGAGCTGATCTGTTTAGATTCTTAAATACCAAAGATAAAAATGAATATTTAGCCGATTATGATATACCGGAGTCCCGGGTAATAGAAATCAGAGAAAAATTGTTTGCTTCCACTTTGTCCATTGAACAGCGGTTTTGGGACGCGGTCTTATCGGCAAAAGCAATCACCGACCGACATAGTGTGTTTAATGGTCTATTGATTGATGAAAATAGTTTAGCTAAACAGCTTAATACCAGTGAATTTGAAATACAATCATTCTCCCGAAAATTTAATTTTCACAACACGGCCAGACCTGAAAACGTAACTGTTATAAAGTCATTACTAATCAAGATTGATCTTTCTTTAAGTCAACTCAATTTTTACTTATATCCTAAAATTGACTTTCGTGAAAGTTTTGATTTAGAATTGAAACAACTAAAGAACAGGTTTGAGCTTGGTTTTGCTTTGAAACTGCATCATCATTTGAAAGGAAAAGCTAAAACTGACCAACAGACCTATTTATCTCAATTGGATGAATATCAATTGCAGTTCCAACCGGTAAGCCCAAAGGATATAATTATAGATGACGTCGAAAATTATTTTTTGTTGGAGCTTAATCACCATTTCAACTTCTCTCATTTTTCGGCACGGGATATTAAAGCATCCTACATAAAATTTAATCTCACCCCGGTTTATTTGACGCAAGTGGCTTTGTTAAAAAGGGGATTGTCTGATCAATCGATCATCTTCCGAGAAGAACAACTCGCTGATTTCTTGTCTAAATATAAATGGGGCAGCCTGCTTTATTTCGACCAGGTACCCTTCCTCATGTCCAATTTTAAATCATGGTTAAAAACACGGCCAAAAGAGGATACAATGACTAATCAGTCGTCTGATAGTATATTGGCTGAGTTGGATATTCAAGTTGGAGAAATAATAGAGAATGTGGCCACAAAGAGTGTGGTGCCACCTCCTGAAAGACCGGGTACGCCACATAGAGGGCCAGGAAGCCGTGTAGACGGATCTTTAAACGACGCTTACAAGCAAAAAATTGGATTGGCTGCCGAAATGGTGGTGTTTCAATTATTGGATAATAAATACTCGGTAGTGAACTGGATTTCCAAAAATGCCAGCCGTGCGCCAAAGGATCACAAAGGTTACAACCCGCAGGGGGATGATAAATATGGTTACGATATTGATTATTTAGACAGCGATGGCAACAAACATTATGTAGAAGTAAAGGGCCGAGGGGAACAAAACGACTCATTTGAAATAACTAAATATGAAGTCAGTAAGGCTAAAGAAGCAAGGGAGTTTTATCAGGTAATTTTAGTGACTAATACGCTGGATAGCGCGAAACGCAAAATTCGAAACTTAGGTAACCTGTTTATGCTGCAACCTGGACAGGACTTCTTCTCCAACGACAAATTTACTGCGGTCTACAAAACGTTCGAAATTCGCTTTCATCAGGTTTAAACATAAAAACACGCCGCCGCTACAGGTATCGTATGTACGAATTAGTTATGTTCAGAGTCTTTGACTTTGGTGACACAAGCCTCGTCCTGGCTCGGTGCGAAAACGGTTGAAGTGTGCAAAAAAAGGTGAGAACAAAAAAATTTAAAAAACGCTCTGAAAACGCCATTTCCGGCTAATTTTTCAAAGCGTTATTCTTTAAACTAATTCATGCCGGGCAACATAAAGGTCGTACTCCATTTGCGTCCCCAGCCAGTAATTGGCGCTTATATTTAACAGCTTTTCCAGCTTAAGGGCCAGTTTGGCGGAGATATTTCTTTTACCCGCAAATATTTCACTTAAATGATGAGGCAGGATATTTAATTCCCTTGCGGCCTCTTTTTTTACTAATCTCCGTTCTTCTATTTCTTCCAGCAAAAATTCGCCCGGATGAAATGCTTCTATTTCTATTTCTTTATTATTAATATCTAATACTTGATTAGTCATAAGATTAAACGCCTCCCAGGCGTATTTATGAGTAATGATTTTTGGTTGCCCCGGCTTTAGGTATTTAAGTAATCAGCACAACGGGTTTACGCTTTCTCTTTCAATTGTTTAACGCCAACTGAAATTCCCTCTAACTCTTCCTTTATTTTTTCTATCTGTCCACCAAATTGCTCATGAAATTGCTGATCAAATGAGGAATCGAGCATTTTTGCTACAATATCAATATACATGGGTATTGTATATTTCAATCCAAAGGAATTTGAGGGAGTCGACGTATTGCCTGACAAACTTAAAAAGATATGGTCATTAGATATCCTGGCGATATAGTTCTCATAATCTTCGCCCGTAAGCTGATAGGCTTGCAGCGCCTCTTCCAACGGGAAGTCGCCATCGGCGATGCTCTGTTCAACAACCATACACTTATGCAACAGGTCTTTCTGCGCATCACCTGAAAGATCATCATTCAGGTATCCAAATTCGCTGTATTTTTTACGGTCAAGCAACATAATTTCTAAATTTCGTTAAAATAGATGAATTATTCAAATCTATTTCGCCATGCCAGCGGCTGCCGGTCAAAACCGCGTCCATGCCGTCAAGTTCGCTCCATTTAACCATCGGAAACGCCTTACCATCGGGATATTGTTCATAATAGTTATCATAAACCCTTTTTACATATTTAAATTGTAAAGGAGAAAGCAATTGCTCTGCTTTGTCAAGAATGGATTTAACCTCGACCGGCTCAGTAGCAGTAAAAAACGCCTTTGCCCAAACCAGGCCGCCATTTTCAAGCGCCGCTTCAAGTTTGATCTTGTCAACGCCCAAAAGTAAATATTGTTGCAAGTTTATATTTAGCAACTGCTTTGTAATACCCCGCTTCCTGGCCGCCATTGGGATACGCAAATAGTCCAGTTCCGCAACCAGTTGGTCGTCGTGCTTCACTAATGCCTGCGATAAGGCCAAACCATTTTTATCGTCCGAAAAGTCATCGGAAAAGTATTGCATCAACAGCATTGGCGGAGGCGTTTCAAAAAACGCCAATTGTTTTTCAATCCGGGTTTGTGTTAATGGCCCAAGCAGGTTATCGATGGCTTTTATATAATCGCCTAAGCCGAATCCGGAAAAATGCTCGTTAATAAAATCGTGAAAGGAAATGTTTCCGCCAGTAATTTCGAAGCCTTTCGACTCAATTTCAGTGATCTCCGATTTGCTGACAAGATGCGGTGTATCCATTTGGCATGATAAACAAAAGTAATGATACGAGTTTTGGAATAATTTTCGCTGTGTCTGGTATCCTTAGTTTTCAACCTCGCTGCTTGCAGAGTGCGTCTGCGAATTAGCTATGCGCGTAATCTTAGACTACATTCCCTCCGCTTAAATCAATCCCCCCATCAATCCCCGCCCACATTTACATAAAAATAACGGACGTATTGCAGGCTTTGGCTGATGGTGGCCTGCCCGCTGGTATCGCGCAGGCTGGCGGTGACCTCGAGGGTGACTTTATGCGGAAAAGCCACCGGCCAGCGTTTGGAAAACTCCAATGGAAAGGCCCGGAATTGGCCCGGTTTAAGGAGGATGGTATCACCGCTTAAAGGGTTCAAAAGCCGTTCGTTTTTTCGGCCATTGCGCTTCAGCTTTACCACCAGGTTGGATAGATACACGGGGTTGCTTCCCCGGTTGGTAAGTGTTACCACGGTATGATATTTCCGGGGGATAAACGGAAAGATAGCCGTGGCCTCAACATCCATGCCGACGTAGATGTGGCCGCTATTCCCGGTACGGGTACCGGGTATGGCTTTATATTCGGAATAACAGGAGCTCAAAAACAGCACAGCCATAAGGATGCAACAAGGCCGTAAAAATTGTGATGACCGCATATGGATTGATAAACGGTTAAATTACGTAAATAATATATTATTGCCTGGGCTGATTGGTGAGGGGAAAGTATGGCGGAATAGGTTTTGAAAGCTTTCGCCTCAGGCAGGTGGCCTCTGGCAGATTTAGGTTAAGCTATACACACCCAGAACGTCATTGCTGACGAGTCGGCGAAGGATAATATTGCGGCGCGCTGCGTAAGGGACAGCAGTGGATACCGGCCGGGCTCGGGCCTGAGCGCGCGGGCCGCGCTTAACGCCTGAGGCCGTATGAACGTATGGCCCGACCCGGCTAATACCAGCCGGGGTACGCCCAAAAAATAAAAATCCCCAATCCGCCGCGTGAATGCCGTGCAATTTCCAAAAGCGCAAAGGACCGCTCCGCTGACAGGCAGCCACCATAGATAAACCTTTTTCATATAAAAGTCGTATGAGTATATATATTTTCCTGCGGATTGAATTATTTACCCAACACCTATTATAATGGTTAACGAACAAGTACGATTATTGGCCGTTGAGCGGTTTAAATCCTTAATGATTGATGAGGAAAGGGAATTTCAGGAGCTGGTGCAAATAGCGTCAGAAATTTGCCATACGCCTATCGCGCTGATTACATTGCTTGGCGAGGAAAGCCAGTGGCTTAAGGTGAAAAAGGGTACAGATGTAGAGGTGATGCCCCGCAGCACGTCCTTTTGTACACACGCCATCCGGGAAGATAAAGTAATGGTTGTGCCTGATGCGAAATTAGACAGTCGTTTTTCAAACTATCCAATAGTAGTTGGCGCACCTAATATCCGCTTTTATGCCGGCACGCCGTTAACAACCCCTGAAGGCCTCCCGATTGGTACACTATGCGTTTTTGATGTAAAGCCGCATCGTTTAAACAAGCAGCAAAAATTAATGCTAAAAATGCTGGGCAAGCAGGCTTTTAGCCTGATGGAGTTTAAAATAAGCCTTGAAATGCTTGAAAAAAACACCATAGACCTGGAACAAAAAGAGGAGATTATAAAAAAAGCCGAAATAAAACAACGATCGTTTTTTGAAAGCTCGGCCAACATTCACGTTTTGCTGGATAAAAACGGACGGGTGATTGACTTTAATAAAGTTGCCTACACTTTTGTTAAAAACAGATACAATGCTGAACTTACCCTGGGATGCTCGTTTGAACTTTTTTTGGAGTTTGATTTTGTCCAGAAGTTTGCCGGCAATTGTAGAATGGCATTATCAGGCCAACGGGCCAATGATGAAGGGTGCACGGATTATGGCAAAGAGGGCGCTATTTGGTGGGAAGCCACATTTGAAACTGCCCGTGACCTGAATAATGAGATCATAGGCGTATCGTACGTACTACGCGACGTAAGCGACCGCAAGTTTAATGAGCAGAAGATATTACAGCAAAACACATCGTTATTAAAGATAGCGCATTTACAGGCGCACCAGTTCAGGGCCCCGCTAACTACTATTAAAGGAATGATAGAGCTGATCAAAGACGAGCAATACCAGGCGCCCGAAAAATACTTCAGGCTGCTTGAGCAGGCCGTGGATAACCTGGACGAAAAAATATGCGAGATCGTCGGGAATATAGATGGCGCCGGCACGACGAGCGAATATGATTCGACCCCGGTTGATCTGTCTATGAATTTTGGTTAGTGGATCCTGGTATTCGTGCTGTGTGCGGATTTTGTGCCTGGTATTTGACTACCACCAAGCTGTTAAAAAGCCTCCAATATGTCAACGGAGGCTATTGCTTTATTTGAAAGCGGGATATTGATATGATCGGCCATTAGGGCTGCATACTCCAAAACTGCCGTAATATCTTCCTTTTCTAAAAAAGGGAAGGATTCGAAAATTTCGGCTTCGGTTTCACCGGCTGCAAGGTGGCTTAACAGGGTATGCACAGTTAAACGCTTACCCCTTATGGTAGGTTTACCTTTGCATAAACCGGGAATAGCGGTAATTCTGTCCAACTGAGATTGCATAAAGTAAAATTAAGCATATTTTTAACAGGCACAAAATTAGGGCCGTGCCCATTGCAATACTATACGGCGCGTTGCGTAAGCGGGCGTCGCGGATACCGGCCTGCCTGTTTAGTAGTAGTGGCAGTTGCAGTGGTTTTAGGCAAATGTAAGGGGAAGAATAAGCGCCTAAGACCTGCAGCCGTATAAGCAAAGCACGCGACCGCGCCTCTACCAGCGGCGGGTACGCCGAAAAAATCAAATTTCCTCCCTATCTTCATGCCAATGAAATTGCAACAAACGTACCTGGCGGATTTTGTGTCGCTGCTGTTTCCGCAATTGTGCGCGGCCTGCGGCGAAAGCCTGGTGGCGGGCGAGGAACTGATCTGCACCGAATGCCGGTTTAGTTTGCCTTATACCAATTTCCATTTGCATGCCAATAATATTGTGGCGCAGCAATTTTGGGGCAGGATAAAGCTGGAGGCGGCTTATGCGCTGTTTTATTTTATAAAAGGCGGCAAAGTGCAAAACCTGGTGCACGGGCTGAAATACAAGGGGATGAAAGAGATCGGCAGCCTGCTGGGCGAAATGGCCGGCGCGCAGCTGGTAAAAAACGAGGTGTTTAAGTCGGTAGATGTGGTGGCGCCGGTGCCCCTGCACAAAAAACGGCTGAAACAGCGCGGCTATAACCAGGCGGAGTGGTTTGCCAAAGGGATTGCCGCGCAACTAAATGCCCCGCTGGAAACCGGCAACCTGGTACGCCCGGCCGCCACGGAAACGCAAACCCATAAATCGCGGTTTGAGCGTTATGGCAATATGCAGGAGGTGTTTACGGTGCAATACCCGGAGCGGCTGGCAGGCAAACATATTTTGCTGGTGGATGATGTGGTGACCACCGGATCGACCCTGGAAGCCTGCGGCATGCAGCTGCTAAAAATTGACGGGGTGCGGGTTAGTGTGGCTGCGATTGGGTACGCGGAGTGAGGAAGTCCGAAAGTCTGGAAGTCCGAAAGTCCGAAAGATGCATTTTGGTTAGGGCGGTAGACGATCCTTTGATCCTGAGCGCCCGCTTACCCCTACCTTCCCTTCCCTCGGGGAAGGATTCGCACAGGGCCACTGCTTTTTTTGCTATTGTCTATGGACCATGGACTATGGACTAAAAACGTGAATGGCCGGGGAGTTACCAATTTACAGCACACATTTACAGGCAGTTACGGAGCGGCGGGATATTGAATTTTTGCGTGTGGACGCTTTTTTACATATCCGCATACTTAAAGTGTTCAAAAAAATGCTCAAAAATGGACAGATTTGCACAAAATGCAAAAGTTAAATAGCTAAAAATGAGGTGTTTTGTATGCGTTTCGTACGCTGATCGTGTGCAAAAAATGAACACTTGAATGCGTAAAAAACGATGGATTTACCGGCTATTATACCTTCTGGTAAACGCTAAGTTTTTCGAACAATTTTTGCGGGTCGAAGGGTTTCAGGATGAAATCATTCATTCCCGATTCATCGATCTGCGCACGCTCGCTGCTCAGCATGGATGCGGTTAATGCGATGATAGGTAATTGCTGAAAATAGGGATCTTCCATTGCACGGATAACCTGGGTGGCTTCGATGCCGCCCATTTCGGGCATATAAACGTCCATTAAAACGGCGTCGTAATTGCGGTTAGCGGTGATCTTTTCAACGGCTTGCAGGCCATTTTCGGCGAAATCGGCAGTAGCGCCCCACTTTGACAATACTTTATTGATCAGCAACCGGTTGATGTTATTGTCATCAACCACCAATACGTGTACTCTTAAGTCTGTTTCCAAAATAGTAAATGTTAGTACTTTACACTCCATTTAAACGAAACGGCGGGCAAAAGGTTGCAAAAAATACACTTCCCAAAGTGCTAAAACCTATGCAAATAAATAAAGCGCCTGCGCGCTTTGGTTATTGTGATGTTTTAATCTTCTTTATACAGCGGATGTTTTTCCATCAGCTTGTGTACATCTTTCTTTACCTTTTTTATAGTATGCTCGTTTTCGTGGTCGCGGATAACGTGGTCTATCAGCTCAACAATTTCGTCCATATGTTTTTCTTTCAGTCCGCGGGTAGTAATGGCAGCAGTGCCCACTCTTATCCCCGAAGTTACAAACGGCGACTTATCATCATACGGCACCATGTTTTTGTTCACGGTGATATCGGCAGTTACCAACGCATTTTCAGCCGCTTTGCCGGTGATGTTTTTGTTGCGCAGGTCGATCAGCAGCAAGTGGTTATCGGTACCGCCCGAGATGATCTCGTAGCCGCGATCGTTAAATGATTTGGCCATGGCCGCAGCATTTACCTTCACCTGCAGGATGTACTTCATATACTCCTCGGTCAGCGCCTCGCCAAAAGCAATGGCTTTTGCAGCAATAATATGCTCCAGCGGACCGCCCTGCGTACCCGGAAAAACGCCCATATCCAGCAGGTGCGACATCATCCTCACCTCGCCTTTTGGTGTTTTTAGCCCCCATGGGTTTTCAAAATCCTTGCCCAGCAATATCATCCCGCCGCGAGGGCCGCGCAGGGTTTTGTGTGTGGTAGTAGTTACAATATGGCAATATGGCATAGGGTCGGCCAGCAAGCCGCGGGCAATAAGCCCCGCCGGGTGCGAAATATCGGCCAGTAACAATGCACCAACTTCATCAGCCGTTTTGCGAATAAACTCATAATCCCAATCGCGCGAGTAAGCCGAAGCGCCGCAGATGATCATCTTTGGTTTTACCTTAAGGGCGGTTTCCCGCAGCTGGTCGTAATCAACCATGCCGGTTTCTTTCTTCACCCCATAAAAATGAGGCTGATACAACTTACCCGAAAAGTTTACCGGCGATCCATGCGTAAGGTGCCCGCCGTGCGATAGGTCGAAGCCTAAAATTTTATCGCCTGCATTCAGGCAAGCCAGCATTACGGCAGCGTTTGCCTGCGCGCCCGAGTGCGGCTGCACGTTGGCCCATTCGGCGTTAAACAATTGTTTGGCGCGTTCAATGGCTATGGTTTCAATTTCGTCAACCACCTCGCAGCCGCCGTAATAGCGTTTGCCCGGCAAGCCCTCGGCATATTTGTTGGTGGCAACAGAGCCTGCGGCTTCCATCACCTGCCGGCTTACAAAATTTTCCGATGCGATCAGTTCAATGCCTTCTTCCTGGCGCTGCTGCTCCTCATCCAATAACTTAAAAATCAGTTTGTCTCTTTTCATTGTATCAGTAAAACGGGGGCTAAATTAGAAATTAGATTTGAGATATGAGATTTGAGTTAGGAGATTGTTAAAAAACAGGCGGGTGTGTTGAGAATCAAAGGGCATAACCAACAGTTAGGACAAATGATTGAGGTAGATAAATTGATCTTCTTCCCAGCTCTTGATTCTTGGCTCCTGGTTCTTCATTAGGGCGTTCCCCGCCCGGTAGATGGCGGGTCAGGCTGTCCGCTCATACTGCACAGGCCTTAACCACTTTGGCCGGTATCCGCTTCCATCCTTAACGCGGGAACCCGTTCCTACCTCTCACCTGGTTGGCATTTTAAATCTTACTTTACCAAATATCCAGCTTATCAGGATCAGCGCCAGATGCACCAAAATGATCATCCATACGATCATCGAATATCCATACAGAAAAAAAATCAAAAGTGAATCATTATTTAAAAAAGCATCCACCGCCGACAGCATGCACCAAACGAACAATTCGCCAAAAGCTACGAAAAACAGTTTTAACCTGAGGTTTAATCGTTTGAAAAGCAGGATGGCATAAGGCCCGCCCAGCAACAATATGTAAAAAGCTATAACCAAGTTTTTTTCCTGTTTAAAAGTACAAATACCCGTTCAACCTTTTTCCTTTCGCCTTTCACCTTTCACCTATCCTCGCGGATATCCTGAAATTATTATACCCCAACCCTATCTGTATCTCGATCAATTCCTGTTGCAGCATCTCCAGTACGGCTAAAAAATTGTAAACAAAATGCACCTTATTTTCCGACTGCCCGGCAATCGCTTTAAAATCCATCATCTTGTTTATCTTCAACAATTCTTCAATGGCCTTTTTCTGTTGCTCGATAGTGTAGGGATATTGAACAACGGTATGCGTTACCTCCTCGCTGCGTGTCATAAAGCGTTTCAGCAGGCGGCCGTAAACCGTCATCAGCTTGTACAGGTTAACTTCTGACAATTCCTCGCCCGGTAGTGGCGGCACGTCAGCCTGATCAATGTCGTGTTTGATATTGCCGCGCTTTTCCTGTTTAAACCGCTCCTCCTCAAAAGGGTGTAGTTCCACGCATATTTCCTTAAACCTTTTGTATTCGATCAGCTTCCTGATCAGGTTTTCCTTGCTGTCGGCCTCATTTTCGTCAGCGTTCTCGTCATAACGCGGCAGCAGCATTTTTGCCTTTATCCGCATCAGGGTAGCCGCCACAAAAATAAATTCGCTGGCGATCTCCATGTTCAGGTTGGTCATCTGGTGCAGGTAGTTCAAAAAATCATCCGTAATGCGGGCGATGGGGATATCGTGTATGTCCAGCTCGTCCCGCTCAATGAAGAACAGGAGCAGGTCAAACGGCCCTTCAAACTGGGGTAAATGTATTGCGAAATTTTCTTCCACTACAAAAGATACAAACTAAAAAATCACTGGGATATTTTATTGGGGTTAATGTATTTTAAATCAGCAATCTGCTTAAAATCTTTATCATTATCGGCCACGAGCGTAATATCGTTGCTTATTGCGGTTGCTGCGATCAAAGCGTCTGGCAGTTTAACCTTAAAAGATTTGCGAATACGTATGGTTTCCTTGATTATGGCATCGCTAATACCAATAATCGATGATTTTGATACAAAAAGCTGAAAAACCCTTAAATCATCGGCGTTTGGAGGGTTCCAAACCTGCAACTCTATCTCGGTAACAAATGAAATAATACTTTCCCGTTCAATGATGTTATCGATGAAAGACAGCCCTTCTTCAGATAAGGTTTCATTTAGGTATTTGATTATTGCAGAACTGTCGATTAGAAACCTCTCTGCCATTCGTCACGGATGTCGTTTAATTGCTTATCAATTTCCTCGTTAGTCATGGGGCTCTTGATGAGGCCACGTAAGGAAGATAATTTTGTCGGCTCTTTTATTACGCGGATAAGGTCCAACTCCTCCATATCTTCGAGTAGTTTGTAAGCCTTCTTATTTGTCAGCTGTATAATAACTGTATCCATGGTCGAAACCGGTAAAATATTAACAAATATAAGCTATTGTTTATTTGTTTGGAAAACAATGTTGCGTCAAACGCGGGGGCGTTATTAAATAAAATCACCGACCTTGTGCACATCCCCCCAAATTATTCCATAACTTTTCTCGAAATTTTTATTAAAAAATACCGTAATTTGCACTTTAATATATCTGCTTCACATTCATGCAAGTTCCGGCAGGAAATTTATTACAAACAATAAACTACCCATCTGATTTAAAGCAACTTAAGGTTGAAGAGCTTAAACAGGTATGCCAGGAACTACGCCAGTACATCATTGATATCGTATCCGTAAACGGGGGGCATTTCGGCGCCAGCCTGGGTGTGGTGGAGTTAACCGTGGCCCTGCAGTATGTATTAAACACGCCGTACGATCAACTCGTTTGGGATGTGGGCCACCAGGCATACGGCCATAAAATCCTCACCGGCCGCCGCGAATTTTTCCACACTAACCGCATTCACGGAGGCTTAAGTGGTTTTCCAAAACGCTCCGAAAGTGAATACGATACGTTTGGTGTTGGGCATTCATCTACGTCTATTTCTGCCGCACTCGGCATGGCCGTTGCTTCGCAATATAAAGGTGAAACCGACCGGCAGCATGTCGCAGTGATCGGTGATGGGGCTATGACAGCCGGTATCGCTTTCGAAGCGCTTAACCATGCCGGTATCGAAAATTCGAACCTGCTGGTGATCCTGAACGATAACAACATGTCGATCGACCCTAACGTGGGTGCCCTGAAAGAATACCTGACAGATATTACCACTTCAAAGCCCTATAACCGTTTCAGGGACGATATCGCTAATGTACTTACCAAAATATCAGCCATTGGCCCCGACGCCTTTAAAATAGCGCAGAAGCTGGAAAAAAGCATCAAAGGTACCCTGCTTAAACGCAGCAATTTCTTCGAGGCATTAAAATTCCGATATTTCGGACCGATCGACGGGCACGACGTGGAGCACCTTGTAAAAGTACTGCGCGATCTGCGCGATATCCCCGGACCGAAGCTGCTGCATTGCGTCACGGTAAAGGGCAAAGGATATGCACTGGCCGAAAAGGACCAGACCAAATGGCACGCCCCGGGCCTGTTTGATAAGATAACCGGCGAGATCAAGAAATCAAAGTCGGATAAACCGCAGCCGCCAAAGTACCAAGATGTATTTGGGCACAGTATCATTGAACTGGCCGAGGCAAATCCAAAAATAATGGGTATTACGCCCGCCATGCCATCAGGGTGTTCGCTTAACCTGATGATGAAGGCCATGCCTAACCGCGCGTTCGATGTGGGCATAGCGGAGCAGCACGCCGTTACATTTTCCGCAGGTTTGGCCACACAGGGCCTGATCCCTTTCTGTAACATATACTCCAGTTTTATGCAGCGGGCGTACGACCAGGTGATACATGATGTTGCTATACAAAACCTGAATGTTGTATTTTGCCTTGACAGGGCCGGTGTTGCCGGTGCAGACGGGCCTACCCATCATGGCGCATACGACCTTGCTTATATGCGCTGCATCCCGAATATGATTGTTTCGGCGCCCATGAATGAGGAAGAGTTGCGTAACCTGATGTTTACGGCCCAGCAGGATGACATGGGTCCCTTTGTGATCAGGTACCCCCGCGGGAACGGTGTAATGGTTGACTGGCAAAAACCTTTTAAAGCCATAAAAGTTGGTAAGGGACGCAAAATATGTGATGGCGATGATGTTGCCATCTTAACCATTGGTCACATTGGTAACGAAGCTGTAAAAGCGATCGCAACATTAAATAATGAAGGTTACTTCCCCGCCCACTACGACCTGAGGTTTGTAAAACCACTTGATGAGGCACTTTTACATGAGGTGTTTAAAAAATTCGGTAAAGTGATCACCGTTGAAGACGGCTGTCTTGAAGGAGGAATGGGCAGCGCAGTGCTTGAGTTTATGGCTGACAACAATTACAATGCCCAGGTTGTAAGGTTAGGCATCCCCGATGTTGTAGTTGAACATGGCGAGCAACCGGAGTTGTGGGCCGAATGCCATTATGATGCTGATGCCATTGCTACCAAAGTAAAAATGCTGGGCATACCGCAGGCTAAGCACATCATTGCTTCCTGAATCTCGTTCAGTTTACAAAATCAAAACGCTTATTTAGTATAAAGTCCCCGGTTGTTGCTGGTGGGTCGCAAAACTTGCCAGGTCGTTATAAATAGCCCTGAAAGAACTGCGAAGGCCTATGGTAAACCACATGGTTTTATCGCTGAATTGAGCATTGTTTTCTGTTCGGTAGATTGCACCAAGTTCTATCCTCAAATTATATTTCGGATTAAGCACATAAGCCACTTTCCCTTCCAGGTAAGTCATATTGGTGGTTAAACCCTGGCCGGTATAATTACCAAGGGCATTGATATTACTCACTGTTTGCCTGGCAGGGTTAGTATAAAGTTCGAAGATGTTTTTACCCCAATTTAAACCATTCTCGTCTAAACCGTACCGGCCAAAATCAGCTTCGCCGCTAAAGTCGAACCGTTTGTATGAATAGTTGAGCAAGCCAACCCATTCCCTGAAATTTGCACCCCAGGGTTGTGCAAGCGGCTCGCCATTGTCCGAATAGTTTTCAATGTACGACCGCTCCGAATAAGTATACGGTTTAGCCGTATTGTACTCCGCAAGGTAATTTAAACCTTTTGCCCCAAAAAGGTCCGAGCCGCGGAAACCCAGCTGCCAGGCATATTTATTACGGGAACTCCCGTCATTCGTAAAAAATTCTGCAGATTGAAATTCATCCAATGCAAACTGGCCGTATACTGCAAGGTGATCGTTGATCTTATACTTAGCGGTTGCCCCCAGCAATGCATTGTCCGGTGAACCATTCGAGGCTTCAACCGGCCTTAAAAAGATGATCGGGTTTAAATAAGTAAAATCGAGCGGCCGGGCATGGCCAACGTCGTCAACAGTATAAGAAATAATAGCGTCAAAAAAACCAACAGAGATCCTGTTTGAAACATTCCAGTCGAGGTAATGAAAAACAGCGAATTTTTTACGCGACACATTTGAAACCGAATTTGAAGCGGCTACCGGATCATCCATATAGGCCCACATCGCCATGTACCGCACGTTACCCAAAGTACCTGTTAATTTTAAAAACGGGTAGGGCGAAGCATAATCAGACAATAATTCCGACCGGTACCCGTCGCCTATAAAGGTTTTATCGTGGCCCAGCGTAATGTTTAAGTATTTTACCGGTGTGTATGATAGTAAGGCGGTGTAGTAGGTCCAATCATACCCATACGTTGAATAGGTGTTGGCCGCTGCTTGTCCCGGCGCGATACCGGTTTGGTTGATATAGGTAGAAAGGTATTCCGGATATAAAACACTATTGTAATACCCGCTGAAATAATAAGAAAACTTATTGCTTATTGTTCCCCCAAACTGGGCGCCGATGGAAGTAGTATTGGTGTTTAACTTGCCTGACACATCCCTGCCCACACCCACATCAGGTAACAGATCAAAATAAAAAGTTGAATTCGCTCCCCTTGAGTCTAAAAGATGTTCATTAAACAATTTTTGATAACCCAGTCCATGTTGCTTACCGTCGTTCCCAAAATTCATGAGCGAATCGTAGTGGTGTTTCAGCAGCGTATCGTCAACAAAAAAAGGCTTCATAGCGGTATGTTGCCTTGTACTTATTGAATATACATCTTCATTAAGTTTCTGATAAAACTGGTATGAATAGGGCTGATAATCAACCTGCGCGCCGGCTATATTTACGATTGCGAGTAACAGGAGTATACCGATAAAAACTTTCTTCATATCAAAAAATGAATAGTTTAACAATTCTACTCAAAATAATTGAGTGTTTTAAAGCCGCCTTTTTTTAAATAATCGTCTTTTTTTACCTGGTGAAGATCTGACTGTACCATATCGCTCACCAACGCCTGGAGATCGTAACGCGGTACCCAACCCAGCTTTTCCCTGGCTTTTGTCGCATCCCCTATCAATAGTTCCACCTCGGTCGGCCTGAAATATTTTGGATCTACTTTCACTACTGTTTGCCCGAAACTTAGGGCATCACGGTTCAAGCCAAGTTCAGCCACCTTTTCGTCATCAACATCAATGATCACCCCGCGCTCACTTTCATCCTTCCCGCTAAACTCAATTTCAATCCCCAATTCAGCAAATGCAATTTTTATAAAGTCGCGTACGGTTGTGGTAACGCCGGTAGCAATCACAAAATCCTCAGCCTTGTCCTGCTGCAGCATCAGCCACATAGCTTCTATGTAATCCTTAGCATGGCCCCAATCGCGCATGGCCGATAAGTTTCCCAAGTACAGGCAGTCCTGCAGCCCCATTGCTATTTTTGATGCAGCGCGTGTAATTTTCCGGGTTACAAACGTTTCGCCGCGGATAGGGCTTTCATGGTTAAAAAGGATGCCGTTACAGGCAAACATATCGTAAGCTTCCCTGTAATTTACGATTATCCAATAACCGTAAAGCTTGGCAACGGCATATGGCGATCGCGGATAAAACGGCGTATTTTCATTTTGAGGCACCTGCTGCACCAGGCCATACAACTCCGATGTCGATGCCTGGTAAATGCGTGTCTTTTTTTCAAGCTTCAAAAGCCGTACCGCCTCCAGTATACGTAACGTGCCGATGCCATCTGCATTGGCCGTATATTCCGGGGTATCAAAGCTTACCTTAACATGGCTTTGGGCAGCCAGGTTATATATCTCATCCGGTTGAATTTCCTGTATCAGCCTGATCAGGTTTGTTGAATCGGTCAAATCACCATAATGCAGCTTGAACTTAACATTAGGCTCGTGCGGATCGTGGTAGAGGTGGTCGATACGGTCGGTATTAAACAGCGATGATCTTCTTTTAATACCATGTACTTCATAGCCCTTCTTCAACAAAAACTCCGCCAGGTACGCACCATCCTGCCCTGTAATACCAGTTATTAAAGCCGTTTTCATAGGTAATATTATTCCGTTCCGTATCAGTTTACAATATTATCCAATTTAATTGAAAATATCGGCATAAAGCATCCTTATGATCGATTTTTCGATAATAGCAAAATGGAAATCAAATCGCCTCTGGTCACACAATAATACCTTTCAGCGGGCCATTCAAGTGTTCAATTTTCGCGCACGATCACCCCTCAAACCGCAACGAAACGCATTGATTTTAAGCATATTAAAAATAAAAATTCTTAAAATCTGCCCAATTTTGACGTTTTTTTTGAACACTTTAACCGATCTGGATTGATTACCAGGCAGTTAGTGAATTGCACATTGGTTATTGCGCGTTGTTAACGGTAAACTACTAACTGATAATCAGTTAGTTACATCGGAAAAAGCGTGTACGATCATGCGATCTGATAATAGTCGCCAAGAGCATCAAACGCTAAGTTTCAAAAGTCGGCGAAACGCGTTACAAATGACTACTGACAAAACACTGTCAGCATTAATCTTCCGGCTACCGTTTATCTTTGTAATGGCGCTGCTGAAATTTCATCCCTCAATTCAGGCGTGAGTGTCGGCGCAAAGGCCCAGAGCGGCTGCAGCAGGCGTGCACCGCTGACAGGTAGCCCGCTTTACAGTTAGAGTCTTTGTATACTGGAATAAAGCACGGAACTTTACAATTAATGTTTCGAACGCCTCCGCCCTTGTTGGTGTTTTTCACCAACAAGCCCCGCGTGCCAGGAATTGGACGGAACCCGCCAACCCGGCTCCCGTCACGTTCCCCCAGTTCAAGCGTGAGTCTGTCGCCTCGGCCGGGTGCGCAAAGGCGACGCTTGCTTCGCTTACAGTTAGCCCGCTTTAACAGTTATAAACTTCTTTGCATATTGGAATAAAGCACCAAACCTTACAATTAATGTTTCGAACGCCTGCAGGGTCACGCACTCAAACTATCAGCTCCCTGAAAAGCTTTTGAAGACTTAACTATTTCACCGGCGGTTTTTGATGCTATAACTGTGAAAGCATAGGCGTCCCAACCCAGGTCAAAAAAAATCAATCTATGGTTAATTTTCTGCACGTCTTTGTCGGCCGACTTAAATAATTCAATAATGAACTTACCATCTCTTCGAGTGCCTGCGACTAAACCGGCTCTCAATTTCGAAGTATTTTCCCAGGTGATTTCCTGCTTTAACAGTTCTTCAATAAATTGCTCTATTTCTTTTTCATCGTCCTCACCTTTCCAATCAACCAGGTAAACCAACTTTTTAGCATCTGCAAATAAGTACAGCACTTCAATTGGTTTAAGATTTTTCGAATCCGGCCATTCCGCGTCTTTTAATAACTTCTTATTCCGGGTAATGAATTTTTTTTGGTCGCTCAGATACAGATTGTAAAAACCGGCAAACTCATCGTTACAATTGGCGAAAAGCTGTTCGCCCACATTTAGAAGGCCTGTTTTTTCCCTTGCATTTTTCTTCTTTTCCAGGTAATCATACAAAACTGCGGAAACAACGATAATGATAAATATGGAAATTAGCCACGCTGTGCTTAATAATTTTAACAGCTGCCCGGCAAGGATACCAAATACCACAAGCAATACAATCGACAAAATGATTATGACTAAAAGCAGCTTGGGTGTGAGTTTGATTTTCATTTAATATACCCGTTTACAGGTCGTTCTCCAGATAGGTTGCTAACCAAAAAAGATGAACTTAACCAGGCATAATAATAATTAATTATTCGCTGTTCACAAAGGAGCATCGCGATAACGGGTACTGCAGCCAGCCCTGCACCGACACGCGCCTGGATTCTGGGAAATTGAGCCTATATCAATCGTCGCTGCAAGAGCGCCCGTCCGAAAAAATTCGGATCATCGCTTTAACTGGTAGATTTGACCTTTTTAATGCGTATTGATTTTGTAGATCCGCTAATGCAGGAGGTCCTCCAGCAAAACGGTCGCTTCTGCATTTGCCAGGGGCAGCGTAGCGCCTGTTCCATCTGTGGGGTATAGGGTGCAGGAAAAAGTTAGTTTTATTTTTAGACTTTCATTACTACCGACGCGTGCAGCCTCGGGCGACACTACTAAAACATTAGCGCTGCCGGCTGTTTGCGAACCTACGCTGGAATAGGTTTTGCCTTGTGCATCAGTATAATATATCGCTATTGCCTTTACGCCGACGGTATGATTGTCATTTACAGCAAAGCCCCAGGCACCGATATTAACAAAACTATTAAAATAGGCTGGTATATCCTGGTTATAGTTAACGTTGAAAGTCCTGAATCCAATGCCGAGTTGTGGCTTAAATCCTGTGGAAGCTGATAACAGTGCGGTGAGTTCGCCGGTGGTGACTCCCTGGTCAACTGAAAGGGCTCCGGATGATCCGGTAAAAAAGCCTGGGGTACCATCGATGGCTGCCTGCCATGTTACGGCCTGCCCGTTTAACGTTCCTTTGAAATAATATTCAGCTGTTATTGTGTCAGTTTTCTTATCTCCAGAACTTTTCTTGCATGCGGAAAAAAACGAGACAGCCAGTACCAAAAAAACTGTTATTTTTATTGTTTTCATATATGCAAGTTAATCAATTTTAATTTGTTGTCAGTTTGGGAAAAGAATTTATTTGGTACCATAATATTAACTTAACAAAACTTCTGCCATTTCATGTACAGGGTAACAAAGAAGGCACGGTACCTGCCGGGAACCGGCAGTTAACCGTGCCTTTATATGGCTGGTTAAATTTTGTGATAAAGGTTTAGCGTTTTGGTAGCTTAAAAAATTAATGTAATATTACTACCTCTGCGTCAATAAACTAACCCGTATTTTCACCCTTTTTTATACCGTTATTTAACGGCCTGTTCATTACCAACGGACTGCATTATTTGCTTTACCAAAATGCACAGCGCAAAGCAACAGGGCGTGCCGTTTGGGGGGCAGCCGTTAAATCACCGGGAAATGTTTTGTTTTTTATATCGCCGGCGGACTGATTGTTACAGTTCTTCCAGCTTTTGCTCCAGTTCAGTGTACCATTCTGCGCCGTATTTACGGATCAATGGCTCCTTCAAAAACTCATGAACATGAACTTTAAGCTCTGCTCCGAACGAGCAAGCCGGGCTGCAAATACTCCAGCGGTCGTAATTCAACACATCAAATTCGGGGTATTTAGTGATGCGGATAGGATATAAGTGACAGGAAATCGGTTTTTTCCAGTTGATGGCGCCGCTCTCATATGCTTTTTCAATGGCGCATTTGGTTATGCCATTCTCCCAAATTACATAGGCACATTCTTTATTTACGTCAACGCAGGGGGTTGTATAATCGCCTTCAAAATCCGTTACATAAGTGCCGTTCTGCTCGATGGTGGCAATCCCCTTTTTAGTCATAAAAGGTTTTACTTTGGGATAGATGGCATCCAGTATGTCCAGCTCCGCTGCCTCAAGCGGCGCGCCGGAGTCGCCCTCCAAACAACAGGCTCCTTTACATTTGTTCAAATTGCAAACAAAATTCTCGTTCACCACATCTTCATGCAGCAATACGCTTCCAACTTCGATCATCGTTTACGCTATTAAAAGCACAAAGATACAAGAATCACCCGCCAGCATGCAAAGACCGGGGCGATATAAGCGCTCACGCATTAAAATAGTTCGAGGATTATATGGGTTGATCCGATAGCTATCGGATAGAAGAAAACAGGAGCACTTAAAGAATAGCTTTTTAACCACAAGGGACACAAATAAAAACGCTTTGCGACCTTTGTGGTTTTTCACTTTGCGTCCTTTGCGGTTAAAACTTTTAATTATTTCTTCACCGGGTTTAACGGGTATTTCAGGTCCTTCACACTGGTCAGTTCCATTGTAATACTGCCAACAACCAACTCAACATGCGCACGCAGGGGTATCCGGTTTTCATCATCTGTTATCCAAAGGTACAACTTGCTGTCTTTCCTGAATACACGCCCGGGAATAATGGTAGGGTTAAACTTAAGGCAGTTAAACGTACCCAGGTCTGTTTCTATTTTTTCCTTGCCCGAATAGGTAATGCTCAGCGTATGCACGCCGTCCTCCAAAAAATAATCAAGGCTAAACGTATCACCTAATTTAATTTTTGAAATATCGATGCCCCGGGAAAAGTAGTATGCCGACAAAAAATCAAACACCTTTCCTTTGTACGGAAAAACACCTTTATCCGCAGTGATCTTATCATCGTTATGGTTAAAGGTCACCTTATCACTGTGCTTGTAGCTCGACTCGTGCCGGTTTTCGGTATAAAAGTATGGCTCCAGCGTTTTTTCATCTACATAGGTTTCATAGCGGTTACGCACCTTGTATAAAATATCAAAAGCCCCGGCTGTTTTGCCATCCGCCACGATATGGTATACCGGGTGGCCGTCAAATGTTTTATCACTTGCTTCTACCCGCAGGTTGGCTTCGGCAGCTGTAAAAAAACCGTATTTAAGTTTATAATTTAACTGCTCGCCTACCTTAAACACAGGTGCGATCATGGCAGCGGTTTTTTGGCAAAATACATTGGTGGCAAATGCGACGACCAGGGCTGCGGCCAGAAGATATTTTTTCATTTAATTGCTTCTTACACAAACGCAATATTTATGCTTTTAGTCTTTTTTCTTATAGATCGGCACTGTCGAGCAAGGCTCGCCAAACATCAGGCTTTTTACCACCGGGGTGAGCTTTTTTGCCAGCTCGACATAAGCCGAAACCGGCACGGGCACATCGCCGCAGCCTTTTAAAACTACCCGCTGGCCTGCGTACTGTTCCACATCCAGGTTTGTTATGTTTTTTAAAAAAAGCACGGTTTCCAAAACTTCGGCATCGCCAAAAACAACCTCGCCGGCATAAGGCGCAAGTTTGTTAGCCAGCAGCACATATGCCCAGGCCGGTACAATAGCATCTTCGCTGCAGGTAACAGCTACAAATTTATCCTGGTATTGCGTCCAGTCGTGCTCTTTAACAAACTCCCTGAAGTCCTTCTCGCGGAGCATCAGCCCCTGGAACAAGTTATCCTTAATGTCGTATACCACCCGCTCGCCTGCCGGGTAAAACTGTGCCGGATCGAGGGTAACCAGCCCGCTTAAAGCTACTTTATTGACAAAGTTTTCCTGAATTTCCATTTTAACATTTCCCGTTTTAATACTGCATGCCTGTTTAAACATCGGTTGTAGAGACGCGATGCGTCGCGTATCCGGCTTACAGGTAGGCGCCTGATCAACGCACAGGAGACGCGAAGTATCGCGTCTCTACAGTGACCCGTCCAAATAAAAAATCCGGGTATAACCACTAACGTTATACCCGGATATAAAATTACTTTAAAATATCCTTATAAGTACTTGGCGCGGTAATCTTTTACATTCGCCTTATCTTTCAATGCGTCAAATATCTGTCCGTCTGCTCGCTGCATAAGGGCCTGGCCGAGCCGTTGCTTGATCTGGACGGCATCAATCATCGGTGGTGGATTGGTAAAGCTGTCTACATCAAACACGTAAACACCTGTTTGCCCGGCAACGGGTTTTGACAACTTATTTGGCTGCGAGCCAAAAACAGTACCGATCAGTTTATACTCAGCCGAAGAACCGGGGATCACCGGGTTTGCAAACACCATGTTTTGAATAGGCATCGCTTTTGCATCCGCCTTTTGGGCAACCTGGTCTATCGTGGTAGAACCGATAAGCGCCGACTGTAATTTTGCGCTTAATTGTTTGCCTTTTACCATATTGAGCACCATTGGTTGAATTTGTTTTTTTACATCATCAACCGATAGTGTGCCTTGTGGCTTTATCTGGACCAAATGGGCAACCACATATTGATCGCCTTCGATATACACCTTGTCGGAAATATCGCCTTTTGCAGCGCCAAAAGCCCAGCGTACCAGGTCGCGGGCGCTTTGTATACCCACAACCGAAGCGGCGGTGCCGCTAATATCAGTTGCAGTTTGCTTTTTCACACCGTCCTTTTTTGCCTGCTGGTCAAAGTTGTCCTTTGTCAGGGAAGCAAGGAAGCCCTGTGCTTTGCTGTAAACGGCGGTTTGGGTTTCGCTGCTGGCCCTTAACGGGATATCAACTATCGCTACTTTAACAACATTTGAAGAACCTTTAGTATCCTGGATCTCGATCAGGTGAACGCCGAATTGCGTTTCAACTATTTTCAAATCGCCCTTTTTACCACTGAAAGCTGCATCGTCAAAAGGAGCCACCATAGTGCCGCGTCCAAATGTACCGAGGTCACCGCCTTTTGCAGCCGAACCATCCTTCGAAAATTTGATGGCCAGGTCCGCGAATGATGCTCCGCCCTGGATCAGTTTTTTTAATGAATCGGCTTTAGCCATTGCCTTGTCATGGCCGATGGTCGCTTCGTCGATCAATATGTGACGTGCTTTTACGGAGTCAGGCTCTGTACGCGAATCAACCAGTTTAGCAATACTGTAACTTCCATTTGCAAGGTATGGCCCATAGACAAATCCTTTTGAAGCGCTAAACATTACCGAATCAAGCTTCGCGTTACCCAAACGCCCCTTATGTACGTAGGCAGGGTTTGTTTTCGTTTCTGCATTGATCTGCACAAACAACGAATCATTGGTAGTGGCCTTAAAATCGGTTACCAGTTTATCAGCTTGCTTTTGTATGGCTGCCGAGTCGGCTTTTGATGGCGCGGCGCTAAAGCTTACGAAATCAAACGTGCGCGATTCATATGCGTTTTTAAACTCAGCTTTGTGATCGTTATAATAGCTTTTATAGTCGTCGTCGGTAAGGGTTACCTTGTTGTCCGGAATCAAAGTATAAGGTAAGCTTACATATTTAAAATTGACGATCTTGTTTTTTGCAGCATATTCGTCTTTCGCATCCAGTGAATTCACGTACAAGCCGTTGCTCACCAGCGACACATATTTTTCAGATAATTTTGAATCGGCCAGGTCATCAACAAACGTTTTCCATTGATTCTGCATATCAACGCTCAATTTGGGCAGCTGCTGCAAAAATCCTACGATGCGTGACCTGTCGAACTGGCCTGTCTTAGGGTCGCTAAAGGCCCTTACGATCTGCTGATCGGGGTTATTACCGTCGATCATATTGTTTAACTCATCAGCGCCTACCTGCAGGTCAACACGGTCAACTTCTTTGCGCAGAATTGCCTGTCGAACCATAATATCCCAAACATTTTGCTGCACATAGCTGGTGATCTGGGGCGATAAGCTACCCTGACCCTGCTTAAACTGCGCACTGCTTTGTTCAACCTTTTTGTTGAACACATCAAAATTGATCTTTTCGCCTGCGGCTTCGCCTAAAACATTCCGGTCTTCCCTGAAAAAGGACCCGCCCGACTTTGCTACGTCAAGCGCCACAAAAATAAACAACGAAAAACCGATTGATATTGCGAGAATTCTTCCCATCCGTTCCCGCAAATAACCCATGATACCCATATACCTATATAATTTTTATCCTATTAAAAAGAGGGCGCAAGATACAACTTTTAGTAAAGTTTTATAATGAATTTTTTAGGGGTAAAGTTGTAAAGGTTGTAACGAGTTGTAAGGGTTGTAAAGGTTACAATTTACTACAACCTTTACAACTACTACAACTTATTACAACCCTTACAACTCACCACAACCACCTCACTGCTTCCCCGGTTCATCTTTCTCATCTACATGAAATATACCTGTCGATCGTTCAATGTGCCAGGGGTACAAACTGGAGTTACTCTCGGCGCCTACGCCTTGCATAATGTCACCGTTTCCCAAATTTATTTCAACAGGCTTGTCCGTGTGAAATTTTTTGGCGGCCATATCGTCAACCAGTTCTTCGCTTTTAAATGTTTGCCCCTGCGCGTTTGTCACCACCACATTTTTTTTAAAGACAATCACGTTTTCCTTGTCTTTTGAGATTGCATAATCGGAGGTGATGGTCCCTTTTACTGATAGATCATCCTCGTAAAATGTTGCTTTGACCCCTTTTGGCATTTCCCGGTACGGGTTCTTGGCATCGTCAAACTCGATCATCAGCGGGGTCGTCATCCTCACTTTCACTTTGGCCGAGTCGCTGTAGATCACATCAACATCATGTGATGTCGACATGGGCCGGTCTTCTTCTTTTGAAGCTATTTTTTTGATATCGTCCAACGAGTTTTCACATGCGCTCATCGTCAGCATGTAAAGAAACAGTGCCGGCAAACATTTGTAGAACAACTTTTTTGCCCGACTTTGCATGAGGTATCTATTCGAACTTGTATTTGAGGAACCAACGATCGTTGATCACGAAATTTAAATGCAAAGTAATGTATTTCTCCTTTACCAGGCCATTTGCGAGTGTTCCGGTTTGGCCAAGCTCAGCAGCAAAATTAATTTTGTAAAAACTGTTGCCTGCGTTAGCCGGTGTAAGCGGGAAACCCATTCCAAATGTTAACGCATAACTTTTTATATTGGTATTGTTGAGGTATAGGTATGATTGATCGTACCTAAACCCTAACTGGTAGTCCATCCTGGAGAAATAGTTGCGCAGTGCTGTGGGGTCAGGCGTATAATTTCCACCAATATTAAATGTTTTGCTATCGCGTAAACCCTGGTTTGACCCATCCATGCTAAATGATGACCAACTGCCCATGGTATAGTCAGCGCCAACCAGGAAATGCCCGTCGTACTGATAGGATATACCGAAATGGTTGATCTGCGGAAGCTGAATTTTAGTTTTTGCCTGCTGGCTGTTTAAAATGGTATCAGCCGCCGGGTTTGCACCGTTTCCACCGTAGGTAAACTGGCTTACGATATAGGACTCGGTTGAATTTAGTTTGGTGTTTGCCTGGGCCGAATAACCCAGCACCAGGTGCCGGTTGCTGTATTCGCCAAAATCGAAGGAATACTGCACGCCATAGTCATAATTTACGCCGCCAACAACATTGCTTTGCTCGATGGTCGGGTTTAGCATCCCGTATAGCGTCGGTATTTGCGTTGAGCTGTACTGGTGCAAATTGCCGAAAATATAAGAAATATTTGCACCGAGGTATAAATGTTTAGCGATACCAAAGCCATACCCTACGTATGCTTTTGACAGGCCTCCCTCGCCATTGTATACATAGTTGGTAACGTTGGTGTCGGCTGATGAACCCGAGCCGAAACCGGTTTTGGTAATCTTGCTGTTATATCCCATTTCGCTGTAAGGGAATAAGCCAAAGCTTAAGGCCGACTGTTTTGAAACCGGGATGGCAAACGCCACGTGGCTGAACTTAAAATTGGAGTTGCGGTCACCCGCCTGGCCGGTTTGGCTCAGGTTAGTGATGGTGGAATTAAAACCCGCATCAATTGTGGTTAAATTTATCAGCCCGTACGAAGCTGGATTTTCGGGGTTAATGTTGTTGTAAAGACTTATCCGGTTTATGGCTGTTGCAATACCGCCCATGCCAATGGTTTGCGGTAATAATATCGGGTCGATAGTACCCAAAGCATAGCGCGAATATGGAGAACTTGTTGTGGCAGTTGATTGCGCATGTGCCCCAAAAGCAATAACAGCAAATAAAATTGTTATAAAGATCCTGTAACGTTTAGTCATTATTATTGTATAAAACTGCATTTAATCCTTTAAGAACCAGGAATGGCTCGATTTTAACACAGGGCGCAAAGATGCTATTTTTTAACAGGGTATCAAAAAAAATACTGTCGCCCCCGCTGAGCACAATATTGAGTTCGTCACCCGCCTTTTTATAGCTTTCAATAAAGCCCGTTAATTCATATTTTATTCCATTTTGAACGCCCGATTTGATGGCATTAGCAGTGCTATCGCCGTAAGTATTATCGAAGCTTTCATCAGCATTTATCAGCGGCAAACCATCGGTATAATAATATAAAGCCTTATAACGCATATTTAAACCCGGCGATATGCTGCCGCCAAAATAATTGCCTTCTTTGTCAACCCAATCATAAGTGATTGCGGTGCCGCCGCTGATCACCAGGTTATTATGCTTTGGGAATATCCGCCTCGCTCCCATCACCCCTGCCAGCCTGTCGGTCCCTAAAGTGCCCGGGGTAAGGTAGTGGTTGTTTAGTCCCACGGCCTTGTCACTACTAAAATACCTCGGTTCAACTTTTGAAGCCAACGTCTGTTGCCATTCAGGCGTTTCTCTCTTTTTTACTGTTGAAATGATCGCTGCGGCGATGTCATTACCAGCTATGAATTTGTTTATTATGGTGTTATCAACCACCTCGAATTGCTCACTAACAAGCATTTCGTCCCGTTGAAAAACAGCAATTTTTGTGTAGGAGTTGCCAATGTCGATAACAAGGTTGGCCATCAGGCTTTAACCATCGATAATACAGATTCAAAAATGGCAAGGCCATCCTCATTGGCCACCAAAGGATCAGATGCCCTTTCGGGGTGAGGCATAAAACCAAATACATTTCTTGCGCTGTTGCATATACCGGCAATATTGTCCAGCGAACCATTCGGGTTGGACGCCGCAGTAATGTTACCCGCTTCATCGCAATACCTGAATAATACCTGGTCATTGTCATTCAACGATTTAAGCACATCAGTATCAGCAAAATAGTTGCCTTCGCCATGAGCGATCGGTATCTTCAATGCCCTTTGAGGGTCGATCTGAGCAGTGATCAAAGAATTTTGCGTCTGCGGCTTCATGTATATGTTGCGGCAGATAAACTTCCTGTTCTCGTTGTGCAAAAGGGCGCCTTCCAGTAATCCGGCTTCAGCAAGTATCTGGAAACCGTTGCAAATCCCCAGCACGTAACCGCCATCGGCAGCAAAACGGATCACCTCCTGCATAATGGGCGAAAATCGGGCAATTGCGCCTGAGCGCAAGTAGTCGCCGAAGGAAAACCCGCCCGGCAAAACTATAAAGTCAGCGCCCTGCAGGTCGTGATCTTTATGCCACAGGCGCACTACCTGCTGGCCGAGTATCTTCTCCAATACATAGATGATATCCTCATCACAATTGGATCCCGGGAATATTACTACGCCAAACTTCATCTGATTGATTTTTTTAAATGAATAGCTCCAAAATTACACGAGCGATTTCTTTATCTCGCGGAGCTAAAAAAAGCTTCACGTTACAAAATTAATATAACCGCTTTATATTGAGCGAAAGTAAAAGTTAAAAATTGTTAAACTGCAGGTAAACTATAATGCCCGCTAATAAAATATACAGCGTTTCGTAAAACCAACGGCGCCTGGCATGCAGGAAATAGTACGAAAAGAAGATCGCCATGGGTACGGTGCATAACAGGAAATGGCTGAGGTGGAAGGCGCCGGTGGTGTAAAATGTAAGCACCGAGATCAAAAAAGCAACAAACAGTAACTGGAATGTTTTGCGTATTTGAACATAGCTTTTATAATAGTTTTGCTGCAGGCTCACCAGGGCCAGCACAAACAGGATTGCAATAGGAATCAGAATAAGATAATCGTAATAGCTAATGGCTACCGCAGCAGGGAACTTTGTGGCAAGAGGTAGCCAGATATGTCCGAACTGAGCAAGGTTATTGCGCCAATAATAATAAACGGCCAGAAAAAAAAATACTATTGCATAGCCAATCACACACGCTATCCACTCGCGCCAGTTAAATGGTTTAAAAATGATGAGCGATATCCATATGGTGAGAAAAAAGAAAATAAAAGGCAGATAGATCAATGAACCGACGGCCACGATCATGCCCAGGTCAAACGCGTCCGACTTGGAGTCCTTGCTTTTGTAAAAATTAATGAGTTTAAAAAGCATCCAGATCACAAAGAAATTGCAGATGAGCGGGGCGCTTAACACCAGGAACGGCGTATACAAACCCGATAAGGTGATATACATTAAGGCCGGCAAAAACGTTGGTTTGCCTAGTAAGTTAAAATGATTGACCAGGCGGTTTATTAATAAGGCCTGAATAAATACGATTGTACCGGCAACCAGTACATTTAAAAAAGGCGAAAATGTATAGTGAAAGTTTGTGGAGAGCAACAGCCTTTCAAACGGGGCCGCGTAGGAAGGATCGATTTTGAAAGGTAAATTGAACAAATAACCCGCCCGCAGCACAAATAATACGACGGCGAGCCATAAAATATTCAGCGGGTTGAGATTTTTGAAGAAATTGATCATTCCGGGGCGAAATTAGGAGAAAAATCGCGGGTACGGAAAGTATAATAAGAAGAGCTTCACCGAACGCTCAAAAGTTTATGAGCGACATCAAACACCCCGCGCATACCGCTTCACCAAATCATCCACCACCGCTGCCGTTTCATCCGGGAAATCCACTACTATCTTTTTATCGCTGCTTATCCAGTTGTTCAGATGGAATACAAATTGGTCATCGATATCATAAACAACAGGTACGCCAAGCCTTGAAGCGGCCAGGGCGTTGCATTGCTGCTCATACTGCCCCTTCATCGGTATCATCATCACCTTTTTTTGTAAAAAAAGCGCTTCAGCAGGGCCCTCAAAGCCGCCACCTGTGAGCAGGCCCTCGCAACTGGCCAGGCTTGCGTTAAAAGCTTCATTGTTCACCGGGAACACATGCACATTATCCTGGACGTAAGCCGTTTTTTGGCGTTTTGAAAAAATATGCCACTGCACTTTTTTGGCTTTGTTTAACATCCCGGCCAGTAATTTATCATCAAAAGCCGGGAGGTATACGGTATAGTGCCCCGCATTTGAGGTTTGCAAACTCCGTATCTCGCTGCGGATAACGGGTGTATGAATAAAATCGTCATACCGCTCAAAATGAAAGCCAACCTGGTAGGTAGTAGGCGAATAGTATTTAAAAAGCCACTCGGCCCAGCTCCATTTGGCCGGCCGCGGCGTTTTTGGCGATTTAAACGAGCACTGGTGACTCAGCGAAACACTGGGTATCTTTAATGACCGGCATGCCCAGGCACTCACAGGTTCAAAATCATTGATGATCAGGTCGTATTGTTTAAGCGGAAGGCTGTGGATGTCCTTCCAAAGCTGCGGCAGGTTCATCAGCTTAAAAGTTGCCCAGTTGTCAACGCCCCCGTTTGTCCCAAAAACAAAGCTAAAGCCATGGAACCGATATTTTAGAGGCTGGGCCAAACTAACCTCGGCTTCTGTTCCGCTAACCAACAGGTCAAGTTCGCCGTATTGCTGCAGCAGCGGCACTATTTCGCGCGCCCTGCTGATATGGCCGTTACCTGTTCCCTGGATAGCGTAGAGTATTTTCATTGAAGATGTTGGAATGTTGGAAGGTTGAAATGTTGTAATGTTGTAATGTTGTAATGTTATTTCTTAATTTTTTTATCAGCCTCAAATTTCTTTAAGTACTCGATAAACTTTTTTGTTTTACTGGAGAACTCTACACTTTTTGCGTATAGTTCCTGAAATACTTCATCTTCGATTTTTTCCGCTTTGTTTAATATAACCAATTTATTTCTAAATTCTCCGGATGATCCTTTGGCGTAATTCAAAAAACGAATGAAATCGGGATTATTATTGTACTCAAAGCCTTCTGCTATATTATCCGACATGGAGCATGCCGCCCTCCTTATTTGATCTTTCATCCCCCAATCAGATCTTAACGGCTCTTTATCGCATAAGAAATAGATATCAACTGCAATTGCATTGGCTATTTTCCAAATTTCCAAATCTTCAAAACGCTCAATCTTGCTCATTAATTAAAGCAACGTGTTAATATGTTGTAATGTTGAAAGGTTGTAATGTTGAAAGGTTATTGAAATTTACAACGCTTGAACTAAAGCGAAAATGTCAACTTTACAATATTACAACTTTGCAACGTTACAACTTTACAACATTTCAACATTGCAACATTACAACAAAATCTCCTACCCTGCTTCCTGCTTAAAACGTTCGAGCAATACTTTCACATCCAGTTTGGCGTCGAGGTCTTCTGCATCTGTTTTGTCATCCTCATCAATATCTGTGTGGAATGCCTCGGGTTCATATTTAAATACGGTCCATTTTCCATCATGGTACTCCAGCGACGTAAGGCTTTCCACCCAATCGCCGGAATTGAGGTACAATACTGAGCCGGTTTTATCAGTTGATTCAATTTCCCTGATCTCGGCGTGATGAATATGTCCGCAGATCACATACTGGTAATGTTTATCCACCGCAAGGTCGGCGGCTGTTTGTTCAAATTGATTAATAAATTTCACCGCTTCCTTAAACCGCGCTTTAACTTTTTGCGAAAAGCTCATTTTTGGCCGACCCATTGCGGTTAATATCCAATTGGCAAAGCTGTTGATCAGGATAAGCGTATCATAACCCACTGCGCCCAGTTTGGCCAGCCATTTGGAGTGCTGCATGGTCACATCAAATACGTCGCCATGAAATATCCAGGCTTTTTTGCCATCGATATTCAGCACGATCTTATTTAACAGCTGGAACGAACCAAGGTTAAAGTCGGTGAACTTGCGCAGCATTTCGTCGTGGTTTCCTGTCAAATAATAAACCGGGATACCCTCAGTAACAAACTTTAATATCCGGCGCACAACCTTCATATGCCCCTCGGGCCAGTACGATTTACTGAACTGCCAAACGTCGATAATGTCGCCGTTTAAAATGAGAATTTTTGGTTTGATGCTCTTCAAGTATTTGAGCAGCTCTTTGGAATGACAGCCGTATGTGCCTAAATGCACATCGGAAATGACCACCAGGTCAACTTCGCGTTTTGCCATGAAATTTGGGGGATAATGTTCCGCCCGGTAAAAAATACCGGTAAAAAAGCTGGTAATTAAATGGGCAACGATTATTCGTCGTCGTCGTCATTATTTACTTTTAGTTCAAAAGGGCTCAGATAGAATACTCCTACAAGGAATAACAATCCGGCTACTATTAAATATGCGAACTGAAAATGCATACCGTACAATTTTTGCAAATATCCGCGAATCAGGTTATTTAAATGTTAAGACTCCGTTAAATGTAAAAGGTTTCATTTCTATTTAAATTTTTTCCGGATGCGATCCAACTGTTTCAAATGGTGCTGAAGGTGTATACGCATAAACTTTAGCCACTGCCCTGCGTCAAGGGCACCGAGGCGCGGATGCTTGTGCTTTGCGCTGGGTAATGCGTCTTTTACCAGCGGCGCTAGTTCCTCCACCCTTTTGCGGCATTTTATCAACAGGTTTTTGGCTTCTTCTTTATCTATTTTAAGAGCTGGTATTATTGCGTTGATCTTTTCCGGGACTTTGACCTTAACCGGCGGGAACCTGCCGGTGAACATCATCAGCCGGCCCAAAAATGTCCGTTTATTATTGGTGGGTTTACAATTGTTATTTACACAGCGATCCAGCGCGATTGACGAGCTCATGGTAGCCTGTAAAATATGGCTGTACACCTCTGCAAACGACCAGCCCCCGCCCCTTGGTGTTTCGGTAAATAATTCGTCGGGAATAGTATCCATCTGCGCCCGGTAATTATCCAGCGCCTGGTAAATAGCTATTTGCTCTTTTGCGGGGTTCACAATTATAAAAGTAAATGATTTGTTGCCGGGGGCACAAGGGAATCTTTCAACATCCTAACCGTACACCCAATATTTTGCACCCGGAACCCTGTTTCTATACATCCGGATTTGCAAGGCCGTACAATACATGCTTTTTTAATAAATGCCCGTCTTCCATAGCCGGGTGGTCAAAGTATCCTTCTTTCACCATCCCGATACGCTGCATTACTTTTTCCGACGGAATATTCTGAACAGCAGTGAACGAATATATTTTGTCGAACTTAAGGTCCTCAAAACCAAATTCAAGGCAGGCTCTACCGGCTTCGGTGGCATAGCCGTATCCCCAGCTTTTTTTGTTTAATCGCCAGCCAATCTCTACACAAGGTGTAAAATGGGCTTCAAATGCAGGTCGCATAAGCCCGGTAAAGCCAATAAATTCACCGTTATCTTTACGTTCCATAGCAAAAAAACCAAAGCCATGCTGTTTGATGTGGCTTTTAATGCGGGTGATCTGCTCCCTGGTCTCGTCCGCCGTTTTAACTGACGGGAAAAACTGCATCACTTCTGCGTCGCTGTTTAAGTCGATGAACGGCTTGTCGTCGTCCGTCAGCCAGTCACGCAGGATCAGCCTTGGCGTTTCTATAAATATTTCCGGTTTCATTTCCGTAAAGATAGCGCTTGTCTCGCACAAGCCGTTATGCGAAAGATCACCGGTTTGCGTTATTAACCCAAACGTTTTTATTCTGTTGGCGGTTACGGAGTAATTATTTGTCAGACTGCTTTTCCGCCCTATTACCCTATGGGCTAAATTTACGATTTAGATATTAGCAATAATTCAGTTAAATTATTGCTAATATCGCAATTTAATAATTTATCGGTACGAGTTTATTTAGATTTCGTTAAAAATATTAAGAAATTTTCAATTAAAATTTTCTATCAGTATCTTCGTAGTTGACCATTTTGTAAACTGTATTATAAATAAATGATGGATCAAGATGAAAGCCGACAGGGCCTCTATAGGCCGGAATTTGAACACGACTCATGCGGAACAGGGTTTATAACCAATATAAACGGGCATAAATCCAACCAGATCATAAATGATGCGCTCACCATGCTCGAAAATATGGAGCATCGCGGTGCATGCGGATGCGACCCTGAAACGGGTGATGGTGCAGGGATTTTGATCCAGCTGCCCCATGAATTTTTAATGGAAGAATGCTCAGACCTGGAGATCAGCTTACCCGAACCGGGTGAGTACGGTGTAGGGATGATATTTTTCCCTAAAGAATCAGCCTTAAAAAAAGCCTGCCGAACCATTATTGGTAATGCCATAGAAAAATTGGGCCTGCATAAACTGGGCTACCGAAAACTGCAGGTCAATTCGTCAGTAATAGGTGAAACCGCCCGCAAAGCCGAGCCTGATTCAGAACAATTATTTATTCAAAGGCCGCATCATATTCATAATCCGGAAGATTTTGAGCGTAAACTATACGTTTTAAGGCGTTATATCAATAAAACCGTAACGGAGACATTACCTGCAGCAGCGGAGCATTTTTACTTTACTTCGCTCTCCTGTAAAACCATTATATATAAAGGACAGGTTACCACTTACCAGCTTCGCCAGTATTTTAACGATCTGACCGATCCGCGTATCGCCTCAGGCTTTGCCATGATCCATTCGCGGTTCTCTACCAATACTTTCCCGTCGTGGAAACTGGCACAGCCGTTCAGGTTGATCGCACATAACGGCGAAATCAATACTTTAACCGGTAACCTCAACTGGTTTTATTCCGGCTTGAAATCATACATGTCGCCTTACTTCACACAGGAAGAAATGGAGATGCTTTTGCCGGTGATTGATAATAACCAGTCGGACTCTGCCTGCCTGGACAATATCATCGAGATATTACTCCACAGCGGCCGTTCGTTACCGCATGTAATGATGATGCTGATCCCGGAAGCGTGGGACGGCAATGAGCAGATGGACCCGCTAAAAAAAGCCTTTTACGAATTCCACGCTGCATTAATGGAACCATGGGATGGCCCGGCCGCCATTACCTTTACTGATGGTAAACTGATCGGAGCTTTGCTGGATCGTAATGGCCTGCGCCCGCTGCGCTTTGTGATCACTAATGATGGCCGCGTTATAGCCGCATCCGAAGCTGGTGTGCTTAACCTGGATGAAAGCCTGGTGGTTGAAAAAGGCCGCCTGCAGCCCGGAAAAATGCTGTTGATCGATACCGTTAGAGGCAAGATCATTACAGACGACGAGATCAAACACCAGGTAGCCTCACGCCAGCCTTACGGACAATGGCTGGAGGATTATAAAATAGAATTAGGCCAGCTTGGCGAACCGCGTTTGGCCTTTGCCAGCCTAACTGACGATTCTGTTTTCCGTTACCAGCAGGTTTTTGGGTACAGCCGTGAAGATATTGATACCATTATTAAATCGATGGCTGTTGACGGCAAGGAACCGATCGGCTCCATGGGTACTGATGTGCCGCTGGCGGTTTTGTCAGACAAACCACAACACCTGTCCAGCTACTTCAAGCAGTTTTTTGCGCAGGTAACCAACCCGCCGATCGACCCGATACGCGAGCGTTTGGTGATGAGCCTTTCTACCTTTATCGGTAACAATGGCAACCTGCTGGACGAAGATAAAATGCATTGCCATTGCGTGGTGTTGAAGCACCCGATACTAAAAAATCACCAGCTGGAAAAGCTGAGGAGTATAGATACGGGAATGTTCCATGCCAAAACGCTGCAAACTTATTTTAATGCGGACGGTATGCCCGGCTCTCTTGAAAAGGGCCTGGCAAGGCTTTGCCGTTATGCTGAGGACGCGGTAAATGATGGGTTTGAAGTACTTATCCTGTCGGACAGGGCTATCGATTCCGATCATGCACCTATCCCATCGCTATTAGCGGTATCTGCCGTGCACCACCACCTGATCAAAACAGGTCGCCGCGGCGAAGTAGGTTTAGTGATCGAGACTGGGGATACCTGGGAAGTGCACCATTTTGCCTGTTTGCTGGCATTCGGCGCAACTGCCATTAACCCATACCTTGCCCTGTCGACCATAAAAACGATTAAAAACAATGGCAGCCTGGAAACTGAACTGGACATTAAGGAACTGCAGAAGAACTATGTAAAGTCGGTTAATGACGGATTGCTGAAGATATTCTCAAAAATGGGGATATCCACGCTGCAATCCTACCACGGCTCGCAGGTGTTTGAAATTTTGGGTATTAACCAGCAGGTGGTCGATAAATATTTTACCGGCGCCGTTACACGCATAGGCGGGCTGGGGCTGGATGAGATTGCCCGGGAATCGCTCTGCAAACATAAAATAGGTTTCGGCGGCTCAAAAACAGGCGCACACTTATTGCCTGATGGCGGTATTTACCAGTGGAAACGCCGGGGCGAATCGCACCTGTTTAACCCAACGACGGTTCACCTGTTGCAGCACGCTACACGCACCAACGATTACACAACGTATAAAAACTACGCAAAAACGGTAAATGAGCAAACCGAAAAGCATTTTACCATCAGGGGATTGCTCGATTTTGCACACCACCGCGAGCCGATCACCCTGGACGAGGTTGAACCGGCAGAAAACATCATGAAACGTTTTGCGACTGGTGCCATGTCATTCGGCTCTATCTCGCACGAAGCACATAGCACGCTGGCTATCGCCATGAACCGTATCGGCGGCAAAAGCAATACCGGCGAGGGCGGAGAAGATGAGTTAAGATACGAACCGCTGCCTAATGGCGACTCGATGCGCTCTGCCATCAAACAGGTTGCGTCGGCACGTTTTGGCGTAACATCCAACTATTTAACCAATGCCGACGAACTGCAGATAAAAATGGCCCAGGGTGCAAAACCTGGTGAAGGCGGGCAGCTGCCCGGCCATAAGGTAGACGACTGGATCGCTAAAACACGTCACTCTACACCTGGCGTCGGCTTGATTTCGCCGCCGCCACACCACGATATTTACTCCATCGAGGATTTGGCGCAGCTGATCTTCGATCTTAAAAATGCTAACCGCGCGGCACGCATCAACGTTAAGTTGGTATCAAAAGCCGGCGTAGGCACCATAGCAGCAGGTGTTGCAAAAGCACATGCAGATGTGATCCTGATCGCCGGATACGATGGTGGTACAGGTGCCTCCCCTATCAGCTCTATCAAACATGCCGGGCTCCCCTGGGAACTTGGTTTAACCGAAGCTCATCAGACCCTGGTTCGTAACAAATTGCGCAGCCGCGTAGTTTTGCAAACAGACGGTCAGCTGAAAACCGGCCGCGATATTGCCATCGCCTGTTTAATGGGCGCCGAGGAATGGGGCGTAGCGACTGCTGCATTAGTTGCCGGTGGCTGCATCATGATGCGCAAATGCCACCTGAATACTTGCCCTGTTGGCGTTGCAACACAGGATCCCGAATTAAGGAAACTGTTCTCGGGCAAGCCGGAGCACATTGTTAACCTATTCCGTTTCCTGGCCGAAGAATTAAGAGAGATCATGGCTGAACTGGGCTTTCGCACCATTAATGAAATGGTTGGTCGCGTACAGTTCCTGAAGGTAAAAGATGGCTTAACAAATTGGAAGGCTAAGAAGATCGATCTCTCCGGCATCCTGCATCCGGTAACCAATCCAAAAGAGTTGACGCTTTACAACAGCGAAAAGCAGGATCATGGCATGGATGACATCATCGATTGGAAACTGCTTGAAGCTGCTCAACCCGCATTGGAGGACAAAACACCGGTATTTGCTACCTTCAACGTGAGGAATGTGGACCGAACTATCGGCACCGTTCTCTCCAATGAAATATCTAAAAAATATGGCTCAGTAGGACTACCCGATAATACGATCAACTATAAATTCATCGGTTCCGCCGGACAGAGCTTTGGCGCTTTCGCAGCGAAAGGGATATCATTTGAGCTGGAAGGCGAAGCGAATGACTATGTAGGTAAGGGTTTGTCAGGTGCGCAACTGGCGATTTATCCATCAGCAAAAGCAACCTTTACGCCCGAAAATAACATCATTATTGGTAACGTGGCGCTGTATGGCGCAACTTCCGGCGAGGTGTTTATTCGCGGCATGGCCGGCGAACGTTTCGCCGTTCGTAACTCGGGCGCCACTACGGTAGTGGAAGGCATTGGCGACCACGGTTGCGAATACATGACCGGCGGCCGTGCGCTGGTACTGGGCGAAACAGGCCGCAACTTTGCTGCCGGCATGAGCGGCGGTATAGCCTGGGTTTATAACCCGGCAAGTACCTTCGAGGAAAACTGCAACAAAGAAATGGTTGACCTGGACCCGCTTACTGCGCAGGATGAGGAGCAAATTACCACGCTGCTACGCAAGCATATCCATTTAACAGGAAGCCAGGTAGCAAAAGACCTGCTCGCCAACTGGAACGAGGCTGCACTGCAATTTGTGAAGGTATATCCAAAGGAATACAAGAAAGTTTTACAGAAATTACAATACCAAACTATAGGCTAATGGGAAAAGTGACAGGATTTATGGAGTTCGACAGGGAACTGCCTGAAAAAGTGCCCTCCGCTGAACGCGTAAAAAATTACCAGGAATTTGAAAGTTTGTATAGTGCCGAAAAGCTGAATCACCAGGCTGCCCGCTGTATGAATTGCGGTATCCCTTTTTGCCATTCAGGGTGCCCGCTTGGGAATATCATCCCAGAGTTTAACGATGCCGTTTATCGCAAAAACTGGGAAGAGGCTTACAATATTTTATCGTCGACGAACAACTTTCCCGAGTTTACCGGCAGGATTTGCCCTGCGCCGTGCGAGTCGGCGTGCGTTTTAGGCATTAACAAGCCGGCAGTAGCAATTGAGGAGATAGAAAAGCATATTATAGAGATCGCCTACGAAAAAGGCCTGGTAAAACCTACCGCCCCGCTGGTAAAAACCGGCAAAAAAGTAGCGGTAGTTGGCTCTGGCCCGGCAGGGCTTGCCGCTGCAGCACAATTGGCCAAAGCTGGTCACCTGGTAACGGTTTATGAACGGGATGATCGCCTGGGAGGTTTGCTGCGATATGGCATTCCCGACTTTAAGCTTGAAAAGAATGTTGTGGAGCGCAGGATCGAGTTGATGAAGGAAGACGGGATAAATTTCATCTGCAATACCGAGGTTGGCCGCGATATTCCCGCTGATGAACTGGTGCGCAGCCATGATGCCGTAGTGCTGGCCGGAGGTTCAACTATCCCGCGTAACCTGAATATTCCCGGAAGGGAGCTGAAAGGTATCCATTTTGCAATGGACTTTTTGAAACAGCAGAACAAGCGCGTAAGCGCGACCAAATTCAACCACGAAGATATCCTGGCCACTGATAAAGATGTAATCATTATCGGCGGTGGTGATACAGGGTCGGATTGCGTGGGCACATCCAACCGGCAGGGCGCCCGATCCATCAAACAGTTCGAGGTAATGACACAGCCGCCCGTAGGGCGCACGGTGCATATGCCATGGCCTACCTACCCGATGGTGCTGAAAACCACCAGCAGCCACGAAGAAGGCTGCGACCGCTATTGGGGCATCAACACCGAGGAGTTTTTGGGTGACGAAAACGGCGACTTAAGGGCTATCCGCGTAGTTGACATTACCTGGGAACTGGACGTGATGAATCGCCCGATAAAATTCAGCAAAGTGGAAGGTTCGGAGCGTGAGATCGAATGTCAAAGGATATTCCTGGCAATGGGCTTCCTGTTCCCGCAGCATACCGGCATGCTCGAAAACCTGGGTGTCGACCTGGACGAACGCAAAAACGTAAAAGCCAAAGAAGGCATTTACCGCACCAGCGTAAGCAAAGTTTTTGCCTGCGGCGATATGCGCAGAGGGCAGTCGCTGGTGGTTTGGGCCATCTCCGAAGGCAGGGAAGCAGCGCGGAAAGTGGATGAGTTCCTGATGGGGCATTCGATACTGGAAAGTAAAGATGCAGTGAACCAGTTTGAGCAGGTATTTTGATGTGCGGATGTGCAAATATGCTGATGTGCGGATGACGAAGTGATGCGTCTTTCGGACTTTACTGACTTTTCGGACTTCCGGACTAAAAGAAATCAATCAATCAATTATAGTAGCGAAGCCAGGCAGCGAATTTGCCTGGTTTTTTTGTTTGAAACCTATAGTTCTACCGCCATAAGTTCGGCGCCTAATTTATGCAAAGCGATTTCAATCTTTTTTGCCTGCATGGGGCGCGGCGTACGTAATCCGGTTGCATAGTGCTGTAATTGCTTTTGGTTGATACCAGTGATCCGCTCAAGCGCGGCATTGGTAAATATCCCTTTGTAGTAGTTTAAAAAACTTTGGGTGTCGAATTTATATAACAGTTCATATTCTCCTTTTAAAATCGCCGGAGTGTTTGAAGGATTATTTTCCTTGTAAAATGCGATTGCTTCAAGTACCGACTCTTTAGCTTCTTCAACGGTATCGCCGCCACCATAAATCCCTTCAGCATTTTCTGCATAAGCCCCGTAGTTATCCTTGCTACGGCCAATAACAATTTTCAATTGTTTCATTTTTCTGTGATTGCGTTGTCGTCAACAAATCCAATTATGGTTTAGATAAGAGGAGTTCAGAGGGATATCTCAAACACTTCGATCTGTGGGCAACAACAACAAAGGCAAAAAATAGCATTTTACTTGTAAATCACTTCCTTCGCCACCCACTCTTTTTTGCCATTAATAGTTTGTTTCTCAAATAACACCTCATACAGCCAAGTGCGAAATTGATCATTACCTGACTTACTAACCATAACAACCGATTGTTTGAATTCTCGTTGAGGACCATCAACATCTAAACCGATATATTCAGAAGCTTTGGCAATAATTTCTTCCTCCGTGTGCATAATATTAGGTCGAAACCAAAAGGTTATAAAAAACAAAAGCTGGTTTCATCACCAACACAAAGTTTGGGAGAGGAGGTACCAGCACCACAACACAAAGATAAGTTTATTTGATTATTTTCGGATATTATTTAAATTCCCATGCAACCAAAACCCGGCCGCTTTATTGATCCTTTAAGCGATTTTGGCTTTAAGCACCTATTTGGTAATGAGCCAAACAAGGATATATTGATCGATTTTTTGAACCAATTATTCAAAGGCCAAAAAGAAATTAAAGACCTTACTTATAACTCCACAGAACATGCCGGGGATACCGAAGAATTTAAGAAAATATTTTTCGACCTGCTTTGTACCGGCAAAAACGGCGAGCAGTTCATCATCGAAATGCAAAGGGCCGAACAGCGTAACTTTAGCGACAGGGCAGTATTTTATACTTCACGCCTGATTAACGAGCAACTCCCCAAAGGCGAAAGTCATTGGAACGTTGAGCTAAAAGAAGTTTACCTGATAGCCATACTGGAGTTTAACTTTAAGCATGATGCATCCGATAGATACTTGCACAATATCAGCCTCACAAACACGGATACCGGCGAAATATTTTACAATAAATTGGGTTATAAATTTTTAGAATTGTGTAAATTTGTTAAAACGGAGGCAGAACTGGAGACAGATTTAGACCGTTGGTTCTACCTTTTAAAGCACATGAGCCATTTGGACAAGGTTCCGGCTGTACTAAATAAACGTGTCTTTCAAAAGATATTTAAAATTGCTGAAGTAAGTAATTTAACAAAGGAGGAAAGGGCTATGTACGATTCGAATTTAAAATCAAGATGGGATTATGAAAATTCCATAATGTTTGCTGAAGAAAGAGGCGAACACAAGAAAGCTTTAGATATTGCCCGTGAACTTAAAAAAGAAGGTTCTTCCATTGAGTTTATTGCAAAAATCACCAAACTCCCTATCGAAGAAATAGAAAAGCTGTAAAAATCTTCTATCAGTAGTCTATAAGCAATGCGTGATTCGAGTTCAAAAGTCAAATTGCAGTCCGAAAACATTATATCATATGAATTGGAAAAGGCGGCTGGAAAAGGCAAAGAGCAAATAGAGATCAATATCCCTGATTGGCATAAAGACATCGTTCGCAAGCGCATAGCCGACTATAACAACAACCCCGATCAAGCTATGGAATTTGGTAGTGCCATAGATGGTATAGAGAAAGAGTTGTAAGACGCACAGTGTATGTTTCCCACTTTATAAAAGTCAATCAATTAAAGCATCGAAACCAGGCAGCGAATTTGCCTGGTTTTTTTTGTTGGCCAACCCCTGGCTTGCATTTGCTTTTATGTCTGACTACATTTGAGCTGAGCCATGATTTTTTCCAATTGATGATTTAATAAAATGAATACCACCGAACCTGAAAACTTGGACTTAAATCCGGTTGTACACGATCATAGCAGCCTGTATTTCGCAGCGTCGAAAACGCTTTCTAATAAGATCGCTTTTATCAAAGGGCGGGTTTTAAGCATAACTCTCATATTATGGTACATCTTTTTGCGGGAGTCGGTCGGTCTTTTTTACAGATCAGGAAAAACGATGAACCTGCCATACCTTCTGGCCGAAACGGCATTATTGGCGGTTGCGATTTTCGCATCGTACAACTTCATTAACAGGGTGATACCCGTGATCAAAATAACGGGAAAGCAGGTGTCGATATCCAATGAAACAATTTCGATAACGGCTTTTACATTTGATCTGCGATTTTGGAGCCCTCGTCCGGCGCAAAATTTAGTATTTAAGATAAATGAATTGAGAATTCGAAAAACCGATAATCCTTTGATATCTATCAGAGTTTCTGATAAGTTTGATAACAGGGTATTTGAGTTAAGGGATAAAACCAAAAAAGCATACATCGTGTTTGACTATTATGACGCACTGCTAAAGGAAAAGTTAACCGAGATATTGGTTGAAGTTACTCCGCCCGAACTTTTGATCCCCGGCAGGCTTAGGCATCGTTGAGGTTCATTTTAGTCGTGCCCGGCTTTTAAAAAGTAAAAAATCAATCAATCACAGTAGTGAAGCCGGGCAGGAATTGACCCGGTTTTTCTGTTGTTGGTCCGTTATATTCATACCTGTTCAAATCGCCTAAAATACCTTTTCAAAACAGCATTCACCGGGAAAAGTATAAACAGGTAGTACATCGCCCAGCGCAATTGGTAAAATGCAATTGGAATAGCAAGCGCAAAAACAATTATGGCTGCGAAAAGGCGAAAGAACAGGTATTTTACAATTGCGACAGGTAGGTTTTCTTTGATCAATCGCGATTTATAGGAAGCATAAGCAACCATGACCATCGACATCAGGTTGACCATTAGCATACAGCCAATGTAAAATACAAAACTGAACGTTTCGTGCGAATAGCTGCCAAACAATGCCGATGGAAAAGGTATGAACGATATCATCAGCAGGTAATAAATATTCATCCACAAAAACGGCGTATCAATACGCACCACCAGGTTCATCATACGGTGGTGAAATGTCCAATAAATAGCCACTAGCAAAAAAGAAATAATATAGGTTGAAAAATTAGGAAGCATGCCCAGGATGGCGGATGGCAACTGCTGGTGCACTAAATCAGCAGGTAAATGTGGTACTTTAAGGTTAAAAACCAACAACGTAACTGCAATAGCAAACACCCCGTCGCTAAATGAGGTAAGGCGCGTTATGCTTATGGTTTCATCGGTGTATCTCGACATCAGTTTTCGGCGACCAGGCCGCGTTTTTTAAATGTTGGCCTGATCATCGAATGTACATTATTTAGTCTTTTTCCACAAATTCCCTCAACGAAGTGGCAGCGACTCCGGTCCGGCCTTTTTCAAATTTTGCGGCCGGAAAACATAGCCCGGGGTCAAATAGCCATACCGGTAATATCATTTCCCCGGTTCTGCCATAAAATGGGTAGTTTTGCCATCCTCAAAAACAATCGGAATGGCGTGGTCAGAAAAACTAAAGCTCAATAAACATTTAATCACCAAAATAACAGGGATGGGATATACATCCCCTCGGGAAGTTCAGCAAAAAACCCTTGCCCGAATTTACGGCGGGCAGGACCTGATCGTCATTGGCCACGAAGGCAGCGGAAAGACCACCGCTTACGTTCTAGCGGTTTCGAACCGGGTAGGCTATTCATCAGAAGGCGTGCCACGGGTGCTCATCCTGGTGCCAACCAAAGAGCACGTGCTGGAAGTGGTCAGCCGTTTTGAAGAATTGAATAGCAATAAAAATCTCTCAGTCGTAGGCTTATATGCAGCACCAGGTATTGAAACGCAAATGAATGCTTTAGCCGACGGCGCCGATATCGTGGTGGCTACCCCCGACCGGGCCCGGGCTATTTATTTAAAACTCGGCCTCAATCTTAATAAAATAGAACTTTTTATTGTTGATGATGCTGACGAAATAGTAAAACAAGGCCTGCAATTACCGGTTGCCGAACTCGCAAACAGTATCACCAGGTGCCAGCGGCTGGTATTTGCCGAAGTGATGCACGACAAACTTGAAAAGATGATCGGGCCGTTCATGGAAACAGCTGCTTTTGTTGAAGTTGACGAAATTGGTGAAGCAAAGCTTGAAACCTACCCACAGGTTTTATACCACGTACCCAATTTTGGCACAAAACTTAACCTGCTCAATTTATTTATGCAGGACGATGAGTTATTTACCAAAACATTAGTATTTGTAAATACCCGCCACACTGCCGAAAAGATATATAAAACGCTCCAAAACCGGCAGGATACAACCGTAGCCATACTGAATTCCTGGTCGATAGAATTTAAAGGGGTTCCTACCCTAACAGAGTTCAGCAAATCGGAAGAGGCAAGAATATTGATCATTGCGGATGAAGAAATCGCAGCCGAAGAACTTCAACAAATCCCCTTTCTGATTCATTTTGAATTACCATCAACCAAAGAAGAATATATTAACAGGGTGACCAACGATGCAGGCGCCGACGTGGAAACTGTAGCAATAACTTTTGCTACCGATATTGAACTTACCCTGGTAAAAAGGATTGAACAGACTATCGGTAAAAAAATACCCCTCAGCGAATTACCCGAGAGCCTTGTTATTGCGCAGGACAGAAAAATTATTGAAACTGAAGCAAAACAGCCGGCAAAAAACAAAACGACACTGCCCGTAGCCGGCGAAGCTTTTCACGCGAAAAAACCTGAGAACGCCAAGAATTATAACTACAGTTCGGGGCAAAAGGCTAAGATGAATAATAAACGGAAGCACTAATGGAGGTGAAAGGCGAAAGCTGAAAGGTAAAAGGCCGAAGGCAACGGGAAGAACGAATACCCAATCAACCTTTCGCCTTTAACCTTTTGCCTTTCACCTCAAACATCAACCTTTCAGCTTTTACCTCAAATATCCAGGTATAAACTGGGAGTTCCGAGGTATAATTCTTCCACTTTTTTCCTTGCCCATTCAGTTTTACGGAGAAATTTAAGACTTGATTTTACACTCGGGTCGCTGGTAAAGCAGTTGATGCGAATACGATTACCGAGTTCGACCCAGCCATAGTGCGCTACAAGTGCATTCAAAATCATCTCTAAAGTTTTGCCGTGTAGCGGGTTGTTGGGTTGCTGCGTCATCAGTACAAAAATAATAAATAAAGGCAGAGGGCCGACCTGGTTGGCCGGCCCTCTGCATTATAAATGCACTATCAATCCTTAGCCAGGTATTCTGCAAGCGATATGCCGACGATATGCGTCCAGCCTTTGACAAAATTTTCGCGTGCAAAGTCCTGGTGAACGGGGAAAGTTTCCAATCCAGTATGTGTAAGTTTCACTTTGGTTTTATCACCATCGGGAAATAACTCCCAGGTAACATACGACTCACCCGGTTCGCCATCGTATCGCCAGCTGTGCGTAAGTTTTTTGCCGGGGACAACTTCGGTCACCACACAAACGTGATGGTAAACTCTTTCAGGCGGGCCGCCATCGAAGCGGAATTCGAAACCCACTTCTGGTTTGAAATCCTCCAGCTTAAAATACCATTGCTCCATTTTATCCCTGTCGGTAATGGCCTGCCAAACTTTTTCGGCGGGCACATTGTAGGTTCTTTCAATTACAAAAGGTGCCGTTTCCATATTTTTAGTTTATTTTTAGTTCTCAACTTCGGTTTCTTGTTCAACAAAATTCTTCAGTTTGGTGCCGATAAAGCTGGTCCATCCGGCAACAAAATTGTGGGCCGCCAGATCGGGGTGCAGGTCTGCACGGAAGGTTTCGAGGCCGGTGTGGGTTAACACGATCCTGGTGCCCTCATCCTCAGGAAACAATTCCCACGAAACGACAGAATCACCCGGATAACCGGCAAACTTCCATTCATAGCTGATCTTTCTTAGTGGGTCTACTTCTTTGATCTTCCAGATATGGACAAAAACTTTGCCGCTGTGGCCAACATCAAACCTCGTTTCAAAACCTACTTCCGGTTCAAATTCCTCCAGCATCGGGAAATACCATTGCTTCATTTTTTCTATATCGGTGATGGCTTCCCACACCGTTTTAACAGGCGCATTGTAAACACGCTCAATTACAACAGGTTCACTTTTCATTTTTATCTGGTTTTATGGGTGAGTTTTTATTCATTTCGGCTTCTTTCTCTAAAAAGTCGCCCAGGGCATCCAGTTTGTTGTTCCAAAACACCTTGTATTTTTCAATCCAACTGGCTACCTCTCCAAACTTTTTCAGGTTAGCCGAACAATAATGCTCCCTTCCCTGCCGGGTAATGGTCACCAGCCCGCATTGGGTTAATATTTTTATTTGTTTTGAAATAGCAGGCCTGCTGATGCTGAAATTATCCGCAATCGAATTTAAGTTCTGCGGATTCCGCGCCAGCAAATCAATTATTTCCCTTCTCGTCGGGTCGGCTATTGCCTGGAAAACATCTCTTCTCATCATACAAAATCAAAACCAGTAACCATTCGGTTACAATTATAAGCATAACCATTCGGTTACGCAAGTTTTATTCGAAAATAGTTTGTGGTAAGTTGTAAAAGTTGTAACAAGTTGTAGAAGTTGTAATAAGTTAGAATTTGGTTAGTTGGTAGAAATCCTACTAACCCTTACAACTCATTACAACCTCTGCAACCCTTACAACTAAGGCAATCTACTTTTCGGAAGGATTTTTCTTCCCCGTCAGCAATTTCTCAGTCAGTTTTTCAAGGCGATCATTCTTCGTTTTTTCCTGTTTGGCAGAGAGGATCCAAATCACGTATTCCTTTTTGTTGGTGAAGGAGAGTGCATCAAAAAAGCTCATCGCTGCGGATGATTTGCTTAAAACAGCCTGCATATCCGGTGGCGGAATGATCTTCCGGTTTACCAGGTCGATGTATTGCGAATTATCGTTTTTCTCTATTTCCTCGTTGCAAAACTCCGATACTTTAGTTTGCTCTTCGGGGCGCAGGCGCATCGCTGTCCACTTTTCATCAATACTTGCTGCTGCCACCGGGCGCAGGCCATATTTAGCAGCCTCGTCCCAGCTTTTAGTCATCTCCAGGTCGGTTTTGATGCCAGATGCCTTCTTTGGATAGGTGGCCCAAATCAGCGTGTCGGGTTTTAATAAAGGGGCAATGATTGCTAAGCTGCTGGCGAGGTCGGCGCTATCTATTACAAACAATTGGACGCCGTCAATATTCCCAACTGGTTCAAAAGTCGTGGTCGTTGCATCGGGCAATGGCTCAAGTGCAGCCAGGTAATGATCAGGTGCATTGTAAAAAAGCCAGTGTTTTCCTGGTTTTATCTGCAGTTTTTTTGCGATTGAGCTGATTTCCTGAATTGGCATAAGTTTAAATTTTGAATGTTTTAAATTTGCGGAAGCCCTGAGTTATCCACACACGTCGAACAAAAATAGGCGATTAGCATAAGTTAAAAAAGAATAAATTGCGAACTATCGCATTTTAATTGTATCAATATGGCAAAATAAAACGTAATGAAATACAGCGATTTAGACCAGCGTAAAAAGGCGTTTATTTTTGAGCTGGACAACGTATTATACCCCGAAAAAGATTATTTATACCAGGTTTATTATCTTTATGCTGCAATGCTGGAGTATACCGAACTTATAGATGCAAAATCGGCAACCGATTTGATGGTAGCTACGTATAATAATGAAGGAAAGGATGTTGTATTCGATCGGTTAAAGGCTGGTATGAACGTGGATGAAAAATACCGCGGCAATTTTAACCAGCTTTTACTTAATGCCAAACTACCCCTAAAATTGCTGCTTTACGAAAATATGTTAAATTTACTGCAGGAAGTTGTGATTGACCGGAAAAAATTGTTTATTGTGACGAATGGGGAGCCGCTGCAGCAATTGAATAAAATAAAACAAATGGAATGGCAGGGCCTGGAGAATTATTTGACTGTTTATTTCGCCGAAGAAGTAGCGGCAAAACCTGAACCTGATATAATTCACATGCTGTTAAAAGACCAGGGTCTGCTGAGAAGAGACATATTGATGATTGAAAACTCGGAAACCGACAGGCTTTGTGCCGATGTTTGCGGGATAGATTACATAAACGCACAAGAATTTTTATAAACAGCAGGAATACCATACTTGTATTATATTCGTTACACTAAATTGATTATTGACAAAAGACACTAATAAATAAAAAATGAAAAAAATATTTTACTTAACGCTTGTACTTTCTGCTGGTATGCTTGCATCATGCAGTAAGAAACCCGCTAATAACAATGGCGGCGGGCCTTCAAAAACCGGTACAGCACAGCAATTGATACAGGATTCGATTTATCTTTATGCCGGCGAAGATTACCTGTGGTTTAACCAGTTGCCCAGCTACAGCAGCTTCAATCCGCGGGGGTTCACCAATCCCAGCCCTATAAATGCTTTATCCAGTGAGCTTGATGCTTTATCGCAATATGCAATCAACCCTTCAACCAACGCGCCATACGAGTATTCTACATTCAATCCGGGTACGGCAAAGTACTCATTTATCGATGACGGCAGCGAAAGCGCCGCGTTAAACGGCAACAAAGGCGACTTTGGTTTCGACGTACAGTATAATCAGGTAAATGACCTTCGGGTTGAATTTGTTTATGCCGGATCACCTGCGGGGCTGGCCGGCATCAAGCGCAGTGACGAGATCACCGCTATAAACGGCAGTACCAGCATTTCGTACGATGCACCGGGCTACGGATCAGGTACCAGCACAAACCTGAACTTTGTAAGTAATGCTATTTACAATAGCACAACCATCACCATGACGCTGCTAAGAACTGATGGAACCACCTACAATGTGAACTTCAGCGTGGGCAATTATAATGTTAACCCGGTTTTAAAAGACACTATACTTGCGGAGACCGGCGGCAAAAAACTGGGTTATATTGTTTTTAATTCCTATGTGTCCGATGCTGTTGCTGACCCCATCCTTAACCCGATTTTTGCACATTTCGCAGCGCAAGGCGTTACCGACCTGGTTGTCGACCTTCGTTACAATGGCGGCGGCTATGTTTCAACTGCCGAGCATATTGACAACCTGATCGTTCCGGCGGCAAAAGATGGTTCGCTGATGTATAATACCTATTACAACAGTAACCTGGTAGCCGGGAAAGACCCATTGCTTCACAACCAATGGCGCTCAGGGAATCCTGACTACAATTATGGCCAACTTGACTTTACGGTTGCGGGCAACGCGGTAAATTTTCAAAAAGTAGGAACATTGGCTGTTAACCGGGTATTCTTTATCATCACCGGGCAAACTGCTTCGGCCAGCGAGTTAACCATCAATAACCTTCGCCCCGAAATGGACGTGCAATTTGTTGGCGAAACCAGCTACGGCAAACCTGTTGGATTCTTTGACATCAACATTAATAAATACACTATGTTCACTCCTGAGTTCTCTGTACAAAACTCAGCCAGCCAGGGCGGGTATTATGGCGGGTTTACCCCCGGAACAGCCAGCTACCCGGGTGTGAATGACTATGACGACTTAACCAAAAACTGGGGCGACCCAACCGAAGGCTTACTGGCCGATATATTGAGCTATGCCAACACCGGCACTTATTCGGTACACAAACCAATTATCCAGGGACTGGATGCAAAATCCAGGGCTCTTAGTTTCAACACGCTGAATCCTAAAAAGACCATGCTGAATACGCATCATTTTATTGGAATGATCGGCAAACAAGCCAGTTTCAGGACAGCACGATTGCTAAGGAAGAAATAGTTTTTTTAAGGTAAAAGGCGAAAGGTTTTAAAGAACCTGTCCTTTTACCTTTCGTTTTTTTATTGAGTTAGGCTTACCCCCAGACTTACGAAGTTTCAAAAACTTCGTAAGTCTGGTGCGTCCACCTCGTCATACGCCTAGCTAATCAATCAACCAGTTCTCTCAAATCGACCGGAACCACCCTGGATATGCCCTGCTCCACCATCGTTACACCGTAAATAATATCGGTACTGGCAATGGTTCTTTTGTTGTGGGAGATGATAATGAATTGGGATTCTGACGAGAAACGCCGGATAATGTTGTTAAACTTATCGATGTTGGTATCATCCAGCGGCGCGTCAACCTCATCAAAAATACAGAAGGGCGCAGGTTTAAGAAGGTATAACGAGAATAGAATAGCCGTGGCGGTAAGTGTTTTTTCGCCGCCGGAAAGCTGGTTGATTGACAGTGGACGCTTCCCTTTTGGCTTTGCAATGATGTCTATGTCAGATTCCAACGGGTTCTGAGGATCGGACAATATCAGATCGCAGGAGTCCTCCTCATTAAACAGGGATCGAAAAACCTTAATGAAGTTTTCGCGCACCATGGTAAACGAGTTCATAAATTTCTCGCGGGCAGTATCGTCAATTTCCTGTATGGTTGCCAACAATGAAGCTTTAGCGTCACTCAAGTCTTTTTTCTGGGCCTGGATAAACGTATAACGTTCGTTCATCTCATTATAAGCCTCTACCGCCATCGGGTTAATAGCCCCAAAATCATCCAGCTGCCGTTTTAGTTTATCCGCTTTTTCGCGGATATCATCTTCGCTTTCCCCCTCATTCATTTCGGCTTCGGGGAGCTCATGGATATCTATATTAAATTCTACAGAAAGCCTTTCTTTTAAGGCGTTCAATTCAATTTTCAGGTTATTACGCTCATCTTTCAACTCATTTTCAATGACTTCCGCGTTATCTTTTTTTCGTCTAAGTGCCGTGATCTCGTTTTCCGTTTCGGATATTTTACCGCGCCAGTCGTAGTATTCCTGTTCTGCCTGCTGGGTTGCCTTTTCAAGTTCTTCTTTTTGGCTATACATCTCCAGCAGGTCCTCGTCGGAATTATCGGCCAGCTGCAAATTCTCCTGTATCGCGATCTTAACTTTTTCCAGTTCCGCATTGTTCTGCTTTATGCGTACTTCCAGGCTTTCGCGCTGGACTTCGCGATAATCCAGGTCCTTGATCAATCCCGATACTTTGTTTTGCTGCTGGTGAAAGCGAATATTCTCCTGGTTGTACGCATTCGACTGCACCGAAACATATTCATTAAGCTCGCCAAACGCTGCTTGTTTTTCTATCAGCAGATCGCTCTGAATTTGCTTCTGTGTCTTCAACTCTTCCAATTGCGGCTCCAGGGCAATACGTTCAGCAATAATGCTTTCTATCTTTCGCGCAATATCTTCTTTGCGGTTAAGGCTGTTTTCAATAAAGGTTTGATATTGTTCCTGTCGCGTTTTTACGGTGATCAATTCGGTATTCAGCAGGTTCAGCTCGTGCTCCTTTTGCTTTATTTCCGCAGCCTTGCCGGCCGATTTTAATTCAGAGAGCTTCCGCTGCAACTCGTCAAACCGGGTTTTAAAGTCGTTCAGCTCAATGTCGATCAGTTTGATCACTTTCAGCAAAGCTTCCAGGTTTTTTGCCCGCCCGATACGCTTTCCTTCAAAAAGTCCCACCGACCCACCTGCCATGGTATACTTCGACTTATTGAACTTCCCGCTTTTACCAATCAGCACTACCCCTTCGGGCAGTTCGGCGCTATTCAGTGCATTTTCGTTATTATCCTCTATCAAATAAACATTCCGCAGCAAATGATCACATAACGGCTGGTAATGTTTGTCTACCTCAACAACATTCAGCGCCGGGATAGCGCCGTCAACATTTGCCGGGACATTTTCCTTTTGGGAATCAAAACTGCTTAAAACAAAAAACTGTGCCCTCCCCTGCGTGGCATTACCTAACAAATTGATCGCTTTTATAGCTTCGCCATAATTTTCAACCACGTAATGGTTCATTACCGGTTCCAGGTAATTTTCAATCGCCACACGGTATTCCTCGCGGCAAAATAAAATATCGCTGAACAACGGCGCGTTTTTCGACCAATCGGTGTTTTTCTTTAAAAAGCGGATGGACTCCGGGAAACCTTCCAGGTTATCCACCATACTTTTCGTAAGGTTATACTCGTTTTGCTTGGCGTCCAGTTTACGGCCTTCGCGGATGATGCTTTCCTGCAGGGTGTGCGCCTCATCCTCAGCAACCTTTATCTGCTCCTGCAAATCCTTTTCATATTCAACCACTTGTTGGTGATCAGCCTCGGCATCACCAACCCGTAGCTCAAGCGCAGCAACTACCTCATTAAAGTGCGAAAGCTCGGCCTCTTTATTGGTGGCATCTTCCATATTGCGCTGGCTTTCCTGTTCCAGGGCCTGTTGCTGTATCTGCAGGATATCGAGATCTTTTTCGGCCTTGTAGGCCTGGTTTTGCAGCCGCGTGCTGATATTGGTTAACTCATTAAGCTCATTTCGTTCAGCGGCTTGCTTTTCGCGCAGCTCATCAACAACTGCCTTTAAATCCGCTACTTTTTCACGCACTATTTCCAGATTTTCATCCTCCTGTGCCTTTTCTTCAGCCAGCCGTTTTATATTATAAAGTACATGGTTAAACTGGTTCCTGTCCCGGTCCAGCTCTTCTGTTAACCTCGACTCTTTATCCTGCTGGAATTTTAGCTGCTCGTTCTTTATCTTCTTCTCGCTCTCGTAAGCCCTTATTTTGGCCACAAATTCATTTGTAGCCTTTTGCTGGGTAGAAAGATTTTTTTCTTTGGTGAGGTTATCCAGCTTTTGCTGCTGCAAAACAGCCTCCAGCGTATCGATTCCGGCAACTATCCCCGATTTTTCAACTCGGTGCTTTTGCTCCAGTTCCTCAATCCGGGCCAGTGATTCGCTAAAGGAAGCTATCCGGAACGAAGCCAGCATTATACTGAGCGATTTGTATTGCTCCTTCAGCCGGTAATAGCGTTCGGTCTTTTTCGCCTGGTTCTCCAGCGTTTTCAGGTTCTTTTCTATCTCAAAAAGCAGGTCCTCCACCCTGTCCAGGTCTGCCTCGGTATCTTTCAGTTTACTGAAAGTTTGTTTTTTGCGGAGCTTATATTTCGATATGCCCGACGCTTCCTCGAACAGGTTGCGTCGCGAACCTTCTTTATTGGTGATGATCTCGTCGATCATTTTCAACTCGATGATCGAATAGGAATCAGCACCGATACCGGTATCCAGGAAAAGATCGGTGATGTCTTTCAGCCGGCACTGCACATCATTTAACCTGTATTCGCTTTCGCCGGTGCGGAATAACCGCCGGGTAAGCGTTACCTGGGTAAAATCAGTTGGCAGGATATTTTTTGTATTGTCGAAGGTTAATGATACTTCGGCAAGGTTGGCTGCCTTGCGGCTCTTGGTGCCGTTAAATATCACGTTATCCATTTTCTCCGACCGCAGCATACGGGTGCTTTGCTCACCAAGCACCCACCGGATGGCGTCCACCACGTTGGATTTTCCGCAGCCATTCGGCCCAACAATGGCTGTAACCCCCTCATTAAAATTGATGGTAATTTTATCGCCGAAGCTCTTAAATCCTTTAATCTCTAATTTGGTAAGTTGCATTTATCCGTCGCGGGTCTCAAATATTCCAACCTTCAAATTAATCATAAATAATTCATTTTTTATTAACAATTTTTGAAAGAAGTCCGGAAGTCGAAAAGTCCGAAAAGTCCGGAAGATAGGCGCCATGTAGTCCGAAAGTCGGAAAAGTCCGAAAGTCCGAAAGATAGGCGCCATGTAGTCGGAAAGTCGGAAAAGTCCGAAAGTCCGAAAGATGGACGCCGGTAGTGGCCAAGCACTATCTCCAATAGCGATTACTTTTTTCTTCCGGACTTTTCCGACTTTCGGACTTTCGGACTTCCGGACTTCCGGACTTTTCCGACTTTCTCCAAAACATTTCCAACCTTTACAACTTCTACAACATATTACAACTCATTTCAACTAAAATGAAAATAGCCGTATTTGGAGCCACCGGCCGCATTGGCAGCCGTATTGTTAATGAAGCGTTGAACCGCGGGCACCTAATTACCGCCGTAATGCGACATGTTGAAGATTACGCGCTTGAAAAACCGCACCTGAAAGTTGCCAAAGGTGATCTGTTTAATTCGCAGGATGTGGAATCGGCAGTATTTGACCACGATGCCGTGGTGAGCGCATTTAATTACAAACAGGGTGTTAATCCCCCTTCAACAATAACTGAAGTAGCAACGCCGCTTTTAAATGGCCTGAAGCAAGCCGGAGTAAAACGGTTGCTGGTAGTGGGCGGCGCCGGCAGCCTTAAAAACAGCGAGGGCGAACAGTTGGTGGATCTGCCGGATTTTCCGGCAGCCTACAAGGAATCCGCGCTGGCACAGCGCGAAGCATTAAAAGTATACCAAAACGAAAAAGATATTGAATGGACTTACCTGAGCCCCGCAGCTGAAATAGCACCGGGCGAACGCACAGGGAAATTTCGCACTGAAAAGGACCAATTGATCGTCGACTCAAATGGTAAAAGCTTTATTTCGATGGAAGATTATGCTGTGGCCGTAATCGATGAGCTGGAAAACCCGATGCATGTGCGGGAAAGATTTACAGTCGGGTATTAAAGAATTTCGGAATTCGGATTTTCGATTTCGGATTCATTTTTATTTCGGAATTTCAATCTCTGAATTTTTTAGTTCAACTTGTCAATTTAATTAAGGGCTTTACTTTACCGCTTGTCCGGACAAATATCTCAAATTCAAAATCCTATTTAAATCCGAAATCGAAAATCCGAAATCCGAAATCAAAAAACTATTTCCCCCTTCAGGTAAGTAACTGCTTTACCGCTGATCAACACCCTGTCGCCGTTTAGTTCGCACCAAAGTTCGCCTTTTCGGGCCGACAACTGGTAGGCATGTAATTTATTTTTGCCTAGTTTTTCGGCCCAGTAGGGTATAAGGTTACAATGCGCCGAGCCGGTCACAGGGTCTTCAGGGATACCTGCGCCAGGCGCGAAAAAGCGAGACACAAAATCAGCCGTTTTACCCCGGGCGGTTACAATTACGCCAACCGTATCCATTTTTGATAGCGCAAAAAAATCGGGAGAAATGTCTTTTACTTCATCCTCCGATTCATAAACCACAAAATAATCTCTCGACCTTAGCACCTCGACCGGTTGTTTTTCTCCAAGGGCCTCCATCAATCCTATGGGTGGCTCAATGTTGATCGGCGGGCGCGAAGGGAAATCCATTGCATATTTATCGCCGTCTTTTGTTACCGTCAGCGTTCCGGCCTTCACGGTTTCGAAATTTATTTCGTCGCCCGGATAGCCTAATTCGGTAAACAGGATATGTGCTGATGCCAGAGTGGCATGCCCGCACAGATCGATCTCGTATTCCGGAGTAAACCAGCGCAATTTGTAGCCGGTATCATTTTTTACAAAAAAAGCGGTCTCCGCGAGGTTGTTCTCAACCGCAATTTTTTGCATGGTTTCGTCCGGGAGCCATTCTTCCAGCGGGCAGATAGCAGCGGGATTTCCTCCAAAAAGCTTGTCGGTAAAGGCATCGGCCTGGTAGATGGGGATCGTCATAATTTTGAGGTGAAAGGTAAAAGGCGAAAGGTTAAAGGTGCTGCGAAATTATTTGCTGATGTCCAACCAACCTTTCGCCTTTTACCTTTCGCCTTCTACCTTAATAACAGTTGCTAATTTAGTATAAATACTTATAAAGACCCTGCTTTCGAACATAGCGTTACATTTTTTACAAAATTTAACACCTGCATGGCAAACTATTTTATCCCGCTCAGGTAGCGGTAGGTCACCAGGTCGTCGACACCGTGCACCGGCCTGGTGCAGCCATTCTCTAAAATGATCAGCCGGTCGGCAACATCAAGCACATTATAATATTGGTGATCTGTGATGATGATACCTTTTCTTTTGGCGCATGCTTTTATAATCGGTTTAAAAAACTCCGTTTGCACGGGCGAGATATGGGTAAATGGTTCATCCAGCAAAATAAAATCGGCCCGGTTGTAAACCACCATCAAGGTTTCCAGCATGCGTAATTCCCCGCCCGAAAGCTGTCCGACCGTTTTATGGTGATGTTTTTGAAAGACGGTCTGTTCAGTAAATTCATCCCAAAATACCGGGTCGATGAGCATCTTAGCCAGGCGGCTAATCCTGATCCCATGTGGGAGGTAATTGTGCTGGGGTAAATAAGCAATGGCACCGTTCGCATAGCCGTTATAAATGTATTTGCCGTTGATGCCTACATATTTGTAAGTGGGTTTAAGTGAGCCAAAGATGATCTTCAATAAGCATGACTTTCCCGAACCATTGCGCCCCAGCAGGCCTACAATTTCGCCCTGGCTGCATTGCAGGGCAATATCCTGCAGTATCTTCCGGTTGTCGAACGCCAGTTCGACGCTGTCAATGTTTAAGGTGCGCGGCTGCATTGGCAATAAAGGTGAATAACAGGAAAATGGCAATTAAACTTAACGCATCTGCTAAAAAGGCAGTAATGATTACCCGCCGCATCCGGTAGCCTGCGTTGCGGAAATAGAAATAGCTTTCCTTAGCCGAATAGTAATGGATGAAAGCTGCCGATACAAACCCGCTTACTTTGGCCCAGAACAATACGACCACATTCAACTCGCCAAAGCCATAAAGCGCGAAGGCTATCCATAAAATTGTAAACGCCACATTATACAGCAACAGGATGCGATAGTATTGAAAAGTAAGGATTGCGGTTCGTTTCAAAAGGTTAATTGCGACAACCTATCAAACAGAAATAGAGGGAGTTTATTGTTATGGTAATATCGTAAACGCAAAAAAACCACCGGTTTCGCGATGGCTTTCAATGGCTGTATCAGATTTGACAACCCAGTACGTATGGGGCTGTCAAATCTTAGGGTTATTTCTGTCGATTACCCTAAATAGGATTTCAATATTTTACTTCTCGAAGTATGACGCAAACGTTGCAGCGCCTTGTCTTTGATCTGCCTAACACGCTCGCGGGTAAGGTTGAATTTTTCTCCAATTTCTTCCAGCGAAAGCGGGTGATTGGTGCCTAAGCCGAAGAATAATACGATGATCTCACGCTCGCGCTCAGTTAATGTGGAAAGCGAACGTTTGATCTCTTCGGATAATGATTCGTTGATCAGTATCGAGTCGGTATTGGGTTCCGAGTTTTCCAGTACGTCCAACAGCGTATTTTCTTCGCCCTGTACAAACGGTGCATCCATGGACACATGGCGGCCCGAGTTGCTTAGTGTATCTGAAATCTTATCAACGGTAGTTTCCAGCATCTCGGCCAGTTCTTCCGGCGACGGTTCGCGCTCAAACTCCTGCTCCAGTTTGGAGAATGCTTTGCTGATCTTGCTTAATGAGCCCACCTGGTTCAATGGCAAACGCACAATACGAGACTGCTCGGCGATAGCCTGCAGGATTGACTGGCGTATCCACCAAACTGCGTAGGATATAAATTTAAAACCTTTGGTTTCATCAAAGCGTTTTGCAGCTTTTATCAAACCTAAATTACCTTCGTTTATTAAATCGCCCAGGGTAAGGCCCTGGTTTTGATATTGTTTGGCAACTGACACCACGAAACGCAAGTTGGTTTTAGTCAAACGTTCTAACGCAGCCTGGTCACCTTCACGTATTTTTTGAGCTAATATTACTTCTTCTTCGGCTGTTATCAGGTCTACTTTACCAATTTCGTGAAGATATTTGTCAAGCGACTGGGACTCACGGTTGGTTATGGATTGGGTTATTTTGAGTTGTCTCATTTATAGTAACCTCTATTGTTTTTGTTTTAGAAATGAACGTGCAAAGGTAGGAAATTGTTGGCGGAATTTTCCGGGAATTTTCAAATAAATAAATCTTTACATTTTGTTGATTTTATGCACGTTATTGCACGATTTTTGTGGGGTGGTACTTGTCTGCTCATATAACGTATAGGTTGAATTTCTTCGTAAAACCGGCCCGCTGTCCAATTTTTTTTTACCAAGCTGCAATCATTTATCAAATCGGCCAAACACAAAGCGCATCGAAAAATAAAACTAAGCTTTTTTTATTACGCAACAAAATTGTTCAAAAAAATATCAGTTATTACTACCCGCGAATTCTGCTATAACTCATTCAGCCTGAAAGTCTCCAATAGCCTTATCCCTTTTTCCGTCATCTGCAGCGTACAGCATTCATTCACAGGGTCGTGTTCCAGAAATAAAACATAGTTTTTTTCTACTGCTTCGGCCAGGATAATTTTTTTCTCGGCCAGCGTTTTCACCGGGAACATGTCATAAGCCATAATGTAAGGCTGGGGAATATGCCCGACGGAGGGCAGCAGATCTGCCATATACAAAACCTGGCGGTCTTTGTAGCTGATGAGTGGCAGCATCATCGCATCAGTGTGCCCGTAGACAAATTTTACCGTGATATTTGGCGTGAATGCGGTACCATCTTCCACCGGGATAAATTTTAGCTGCCCGCTTTCCTGCAGCGGCAGGATGTTTTCCTTTAAAAACGATGCTTTTTCCCTTTCATTCGCGTTTGTTGCCCAATCCCAGTGCTGCCGGTTGCTCCAATAGGTCGCGTTTTTAAAGGCGGGGACCAACTGATCTCCTTCCCGGGCCACCGCACCGCCGACATGATCAAAATGCAGGTGGGTGAGAAAAACATCGGTAATATCATCCCTGTGGAAACCAAGTTTCGCCAGCGAACTATCCATTGTTGCATCGCCGTGCAGGTAATAATAGCTGAAAAACTTAGCGTCCTGCTTGTTGCCGATGCCGGTGTCCACCAAAATCAGCCTGTCACCGTCTTCGATCAACAGGCAGCGCAGGGCCCAGTTGCACATATTATTTTCGTCGGCGGGGTTGAGTTTTTGCCAGATGGTTTTGGGCACTACGCCAAACATGGCGCCGCCGTCGAGTTTAAAAAAGCCGGTATCGATGGTAAATAAGTTCATAGTTGATGGTTCATAGTTCATGGCCGGAGTCTGGCGTTATTGAGATGCCGTATTCCTCAAATAGTTGTTTGGCCGTATTTAGTTGGATTTGTTCGTGCTTTTTTAAGGGATAAATATGATCAATTTCCTTGTCCAAACATAAACTGAGCATTTCATGCGCATATGCCGGGGACGACGGGTTCGGCAACTGTATCATCGTGTTTGACAACATGGTTGAAGGCAGTTCGGCATAGTCACCCAAAATGATATTTTCCGCATTCAGGCTCTTTTTAACCCTGTAAGCCATCGAAGTTGCTGCGCCGGTAATTAGCGTGTACATCTGGTTATGGTTAAGCGCTTATCAATCCGTCTTTCATCATCACCGTCCTGTCCGACATATTGGCCAATTCCTCGTTGTGTGTAACGATAACGAATGTTTGGTGAAATTCGTCGCGCAGCTTAATAAATAATTTATGCAATTCGAGTGAGTTGGCCGAATCAAGGTTACCCGATGGTTCATCTGCAAAGATGATCGCGGGATTATTGATCAGCGCCCTTGCTACCGCCACCCGCTGCTGCTCGCCGCCCGAAAGTTCATTTGGTTTGTGGGTTAATCTTTCGCCAAGCCCGAGCCGTTTAAGCAGATCGGTCGCACTTTTTTCCGCATCACCGCGTGATACGCCTTTGATAAATGCCGGGATACACACATTCTCCACCGCATTAAACTCATCCAGCAAATGGTGAAACTGGAATATAAAACCGATGCGCTGGTTCCTGAAATCGCTTAAACTGGTGTTGTTCAGCTTACTTACTTCAATATTATTGATAAACAATTGCCCCTGGTCGGCCCGGTCAAGGGTACCTAAAATATTCAGCAGCGTACTTTTCCCTGCGCCGGAAGCACCCACAATGGTTACGATTTCACCTTTTTTTACTTCCAGGTCGACGCCCTTTAATATGTCGAGATGTCCGTATGCTTTGTGTATGTTTTTTGCCTTGAGCATGGGGCGAAGTTAGTGATTGGAGACTAGAGATTAGAGATTAGGATGAAAAAAGGCTTTCCTTCCCCGCTAAAATAACTGCAAAAAACAAAAATTAACCGCAGAGAGCGCGAAGAAGGCGCGGAGAACACAGAGAAAAATTGACAACCTATTATGGCTTTGTGGCCTTTGTGTTTCTCACTTAGTGTTCTTTGTGGTAAAAAATCCGTAGTGCTAATTTGTGGGTCATCGTCAAATTTTCAAATTCAACTAATCTCCCGTCTCTAATGTCTGCTCTTCCCGGCTAAAAATAAAAATTAACCGTAGAGCGCGCGAAGAAGGCGCAGAGAACGCAGAGAAAAAATTGACAAACTATTCAGGCTTTGTGACCCTCTGTGCTTTTTCTCTGTGTTCTCTGTGGTAAAAAACCATACTGCTAAATTGTACGTCATCTTCAAATCGTCAAATTTTCAAATTCAACTAATCTCCAGCCTCTAATCTCTTAAAACTAAATCGTAGCTTTGGCCAAATTCTTCAAAACACATGAACATTCACGAATACCAGGGCAAAGCAATATTAAAAAGCTTTGGCGTAAGGGTGCAGGAGGGCGTATTAGCCGAAACCGTTGAGCAGGCTGTTGAGGCTGCCAAAAAATTGAAAGTGGATTTTGGGTCGGATTGGGTGGTGGTTAAAGCCCAGATACATGCCGGCGGCCGCGGCAAAGGCGGCGGCGTTAAACTGGCCAAAAATCTTGAAGAGGTTAAAGAAAAAGCCGGCAATATATTAGGCATGCAGCTGATCACACCGCAAACCGGTCCCGAAGGCAAAAAAGTGCATAAGGTATTGGTAGCGCAGGATGTTTACTATCCCGGCGAAAGCCCAACCAAGGAGTATTATGTGAGCGTTTTGCTCGATCGTTCAAAAGGCCGCAATATCATCATGTATTCAACCGAAGGCGGGATAGATATTGAAGAAGTGGCGCATTCCACCCCTGAACTGATACACAAAGAAGAAATTGACCCGAAAGTTGGCCTGCAGGCTTTCCAGGCACGTAAGATTGCCTTTAACCTGGGCCTTTCAGGCGACGCTTTTAAGGATATGGTGAAGTTTATCACTGCACTTTACAAAGCCTATGACGCAACCGATTCTTCGCAATTCGAAATCAACCCGGTGTTAAAAACATCAGACAATAAAATATTAGCTGTTGATGCCAAAGTAAACCTGGATGATAATGCCTTATACCGTCACCCTGATTTTGTTGCGCTGCGTGATATAGCTGAAGAAGACCCAATGGAGGTTGAGGCCGGCAAATCGAACCTGAACTATGTAAAGCTCGACGGCAACGTAGGTTGTATGGTAAACGGCGCCGGTTTGGCAATGGCCACCATGGATATCATAAAACTGGCCGGCGGCGAGCCTGCCAATTTTTTGGACGTAGGCGGAACAGCCAATGCCCAAACGGTTAAAGCGGCGTTCAACATCATTTTAAAAGACCCGCATGTAAAAGCTATCCTCATCAACATCTTCGGCGGCATCGTTCGCTGCGATCGTGTTGCCCAGGGTGTGATAGACGCTTACCAGGAGATCGGCAATATTCCGGTACCAATTATCGTTCGTTTGCAGGGCACCAACGCCGTTGAGGCCAAACAGCTGATCGATAATTCAGGATTAAAAGTATACTCGGCCATTTTGTTGAAAGATGCGGCGGACAGGGTGAAGGAAGTGCTGGCGCTGTAAGCGTTCATTAGTTCACTGGTTAATTAGTTCATTGGTCTGCTTTGTTACCTGTACGTGGGGAGGACGGTTAACTGATTAAACCTACAAACCGATAGGTATTGAACTATTTACCAATGAACCAATGAACCATTGAACTAATGAACCATGAACTACCACATCATCAAAGTAAAAGGCGTTGCTAAAATACCCGACTATGTTCAGCTTCGGGACGATAAGTTTACGCTTTTGGCTTACTTTAGGGTTGACAGGCCTGAGAAATCGCTGGATAAGGTGGGTTTGCATGATAAGACCGAGGAGATAATGAACATTATTAAGGATCTGCCTTTTGGCCAGATACTTAAATTAGAGTTATAAGTTTGTTCATTGGTTCACTGGTATATTCGTTCACTGGTTCATTAGTTCATTAGTTCATTGGTTGTTAGCGGATAATTTTCATGTTAGCTAATTGAACAAGACTAATGAACTAATGAACTAACCCAGCCATAAAGACCAATGAACAAATGAACTAATGAACTAATGAACAAAGAAGCATGATCGGAAATTCAATTATAAAACTCAAAAGCGTTGATGTTTACCAGCAGAAACACCTGGTATTGACCAACGTGAACCTGCATATCGACAAAGGGGATTTTGTTTGGCTGATCGGGCAAACCGGGTCGGGCAAGAGTAGTTTACTGAAGGTGCTTTATGGCGACGTTCCGGTTTCAACTGGTGATGGTTACGCCTGCGGGTATGACCTCAACCATATCAAAACAAAAGATATTCCTTTTTTGCGCAGGAAACTAGGCATCGTTTTCCAGGATTTTCAATTACTGATCGACCGCTCTATCGAGGAGAACCTGATCTTTGTAATGAAAGCCACAGGCTGGAAGGATAAGAAATTAATTGCCGATAAGGCGCTAGATGTGCTGGAGAAAGTCGGCCTGCGTTCTAAATTAAAGAAGATGCCGCATGAACTTTCCGGCGGTGAACAACAACGCGTGGTAATTGCCCGGGCACTGTTGAATGACCCCGAAATCATCCTTGCCGATGAACCCACCGGCAACCTCGACCCTGATACTTCCGAAGAAATTGTGCTGTTGCTGAAACAGATCAGCCAGATGGGCACAGCTGTAATCGTGGCTACGCATGATTACCATATCATCCGCACGTTTCCGTCGCGCATTATTAAATGTGAGAGCGGGAAGGTTTTGGAGGATGCGACGATTGCGTAATTTAATTATTAGCGGTGGGCCATTTCGACCGAATTAATATTTCTTAAAATCCCATTTAGGATTAAACCTTTTGAACTCTTCAGGAATAACGAGCTTATTATTGTTGTTGATTTGAACTTCGGTTAGTTGCGGCATCTCTTTTGGCAGATCGGGAATAGCGACAAGTTCGGTATTTAAAAAAAGTCTAAGTTTTTTCAGATTCTTGAATCTGGTTATGCCCCTTAAGTCTGTTACTTTTTTATTTCCAACAATGTCCAGGTCTTCGATATTCTGATTCGTAAAAAGCGATTCAGGAAGTTTTTCAAATTGAAAAAATTCGAGTGAAAGCTTTTTCAGTTCGGGCAAGTCCCGTATCATCGAAATGTCGCTGTTCCAGCTTGCAATTTGCAGGTCTTCTAAATTTTTGCAGGTAAATAACAGGGGCGGAGGGACAAAGTTTTTATCGACGTCATCAATACGCAATAGCCTCAAGTTTTTAAGTCCTGCTATGCCACTGGCAGATTTCAAGCTACGGCAATATTGTATATCAATAGTATCGATTTTTTTATTGGTTTTAAATTCACCAGGTATTTCGTTCAGGTCGCAGCCGTAAATGCGTAAGTCCGACAGCGCCTTCATGTGGTTCAAACAGGATATATTGTTGACCGGCAAACCAGTTAGATCTAAGAATGCCAATTTTGGCATTTGATTGAAGTCAGGTGGCAGCCTCGTTAATGACACATAAAATAAACTTAGCCTTTTCAGCGACTTTGAGGCAGCTATGATGTCGATATTATGCAATGAATTACAGTATTCCAGGTCAAGTTCTTCCAAATTCATTGCAGCCACATCTAAATCGAATTTGTTAAGCGAACCCGATAATATTTTAAGTTTCTTCAAATTCCGGCAACCTGAAAGACCGGAAACGGAAATTAAATTACTAAAATAATAGTCTTCAATAGTGACAGACTCAAGATTTGGCAAGTCGCTTAAGTCTGGCAACTCTTTGCCATCGTAAAATTCAACAGTTATCGATTTGAGATTTTTCAAAGTCTTAAGCGCTGACAAATCTTCCAGGTGATGATTACCGTCGATCCAAATTTCTTGTAACGAATCTGATAAATACGCCATTTCTTTGGGCAACGATTTTAGGTAAGCATGCAAATTGATGCTTTTTATCCCCTTTAGGTTTTTGAATTTTGAAAAATCTGTTGCAGAATCTATGGCATAATGATAATAAAAAGAATTAAGAGAATTAAGGCGTTGTCCGGATGCGTCAGGCAGTCCAATAACCTCATAACCTGGCTGTGCATTCAAATTTGTGGCAAAAAGCAACATCAGTAAAGCAGTAACCAGTTTGTTCATACGCTACGATCCGATTTAAAAACAACTTAAAACCGTTGAAAAAATTGTTTCGCATGGCGCCTTTATGTCATTATCTCATCTCTTTCTAAAATCTTGTCACTCCTTGCCAAAACATACTGTCACCTTGTCTTATATACACTAATGGCAGGATACTTGATTGGAACTATGCATTATGAATTTTGACGACATGCTCAAGAAAAAAAAGAAGGAAGAAACCGAAAACCCTAACGACATACATAACGAAAACGGACAGGCTGTCATTCCTGAAACTGTGGAAGAAGAAAATGTGCCATCGGCTGCCGATGTTTTAAAAGAAGAACTGGCTACTGCTAACGACCGCTATTTGCGTTTGTATGCCGAATTTGATAATTTTAGAAGGCGCACCGCTAAAGAGCGCGAGGAAGCCCGCAAAATGGAGGGTAAAGACCTGATGGTTGCCCTATTGCCGGTGCTGGATGATTTTGAGCGTGCATTACGGTCGATGGAAGGTGCAACGGATGTTGCCCCGGTTAAGGAAGGCGTTGAACTGATACAAAATAAATTAAAAAATACGCTCACACAAAAAGGATTAAAGCCAATGGATTCCATCGGGAACCCATTTGATCCTGAATTGCATGAAGCGATCACCAATATCCCCGCCCCTACCGAGGAATGGAAAGGTAAAGTGATTGATGAGATGGAAAAAGGTTACCTGCTGAATGACAAGGTGGTTCGTTTTGCGAAGGTAATAGTGGGAGCGTGAGGAATTTCGGATGTTCTGATTTCGGATGTCGGATTTTCGATTTCGGATTTAAAAAATTTGAGATTGACATCGAAATTCAAATCCGTATTTGCCATAAATGCCCTAATAAAATATAAATTGAATAAATCCGAAATCGAAACTAAATCCGAAATCGAAAATTCGAAATCCGAAATAACAGTGAAATCGAAAATTCGAAATCCGAAATAAAAAAGACATGGCTAAAAGAGATTACTATGATGTGCTGGGTATAGCGAAGGGGTCAGATGCTGATGAGATAAAGAAAGCTTACCGTAAAATGGCCATCAAATATCACCCGGATAAAAACCAGGGTGACAAAGCTGCCGAGGAAAAGTTTAAGGAAGCTGCCGAAGCCTACGAGGTTTTGAGTAATCCGGAAAAACGCCAGCGGTACGACCAGTTTGGCCATGCGGCTAATGCCCATTCGGCAAATGGCGGTGGTTATGGCGGCGCCGGTATGAATATGGAAGACATATTCAGCCAGTTTGGCGATATTTTTGGCGGCGGCGGCAGTCCGTTCGACAGCTTTTTTGGCGGCGGGCGCCAAGGCGGCGGCGCGGGCCGCAGGGCTACCCGCGGCAGCAACCTGCGTATAAAAGTAAGGCTGACACTGGAAGAAATTGCCAACGGCACCGAAAAGAAGATAAAAGTAAACAAACAAATTTCCTGCAAAACCTGCGACGGCACGGGCGCAAAGGACCAGGGCTCATTCCAAACCTGTAAAACCTGCGGGGGCTCGGGCGCGGTACGCAGGGTAACCAATACTATACTGGGCCAGATGCAAACCACCAGCACTTGCCCTACCTGTAATGGCGAAGGCTCCATCATCACCTCCAAGTGTACCGTTTGCCATGGCGACGGCGTAACCAGGGGCGAAGAGACCATCAGCATAAATATACCTGCCGGCGTAAGCGAAGGCATGCAGCTGAGCATGGGCGGCAAAGGCAACGCAGCCCCAAGGGGTGGCATGCCGGGCGATTTGATCATCCTGGTGGAAGAGATCCCCCACGAAACCCTGAAACGCGACGGGAACAACGTTATATATGACTTGCATGTCAACTTTGTGGATGCCGCTTTAGGCACCAGCGTTGAAGTCCCGACAATAGACGGCAAGGTTAAAATAAAGATCGATCCCGGCACACAGGGCGGCAAAATATTGCGACTAAAAAGCAAGGGCGTGCCCGAAGTAAACTCGTACCACCGCGGCGACCAACTGGTGCATGTAAACATCTGGACGCCAAAAGCATTAAGCCGCGAGGAGCGCGAACTGCTTGAAAAACTGCAGGACTCGCCAAACTTTAAACCCAGTCCGGGAAAGAATGACAAGAGCTTTTTTGAACGGATGAAGGAGTACTTTGAGTAAGGTGAAAGGCGAAAGGCGAAAGGTTTTTTAACGCCAAAATGGAAAGACTTACGAAGTTTTTGAAACTTCGTAAGTCTGATGAGGCCCAAAGTCGAAGAGATTTTGGGCCTTTTTTGTGCCATAAATATTTACTATGTTTAGTGTAAATAAACCGCACAATTATGTTGATCCATATCAGCCTCAAGACCAATCAGTACATCAAAATTGCCGCAATTATTCAATTTACACTGCTGCTGGCTTCAATAGTTATCACAGCTGGCAAACTAGTAGCTGCCACTTTGGTTTTTTATCTACTGACTTCTGCCGCCGCGATAATCGATTTGTTGTTATATACTTATATGATCAAAGTCTTGATTTTCTTTTCGGAAAGACGGGCAATTGTTATCGCCTTTATTATCTATTTAGGTTTAGATGTCGTAAGGTACATTTATAGCTTAACATTAGGGAGATTATTCGGATCTCAATTCGGCTTGATTTTAGGTTTGCTTACTTTTTTAATAACTGCTTACCTTTTTATTGTAACTCTGCTGGTAAAAAGCGCCCACATTTCTTTCGGTTTTAAGCTGTTTGCTTTCAGCCTTTTAATTTTAATACTATTAAAGGCTACCGTTAGCATTGTTCTGCCGTTGCTGGCAGACGACTTTTCGTTGCATACCGAAAATCCATATCTATTTCAGGATATAATCAACTGGCTTGAGGCTTTGTTATTTGTGATGCCGATATCAGTTATCTTAATAGCCAGGGGAACAAATGATTATATTAGTGCGCAAATTGGCGGGTCATCAAATTCACTCAGCGAGATGGAGGAAACGTATTAGCGGCTGTGCGGAAATTGGGTTCGCACTTTATGTGTACAACCTAAATTTACCAGCTTTATAAGCTTATATTGGCAGAAAAAAGCTGATCCTGTCCATGCAAACATTTCCATTTTATGAAAACTATGTGTTTGTGACTAATCTTTCGGCAGAGAGGGTCATGAACAGGTTATCGAATAAACTTGCCGAAATAGAACCCACGGACGATCACTTTTTAAAGGGCAAGACTAAAGCCCTTAGTTTCAGGCTTTACAGAAGAATTGCCTTAGGCTCCGGAAACTCATTTAACCCGATTTGCTACGGCGAAGTTATACCTGGCGACAATAAAGGAACCACCGTCCAGGTAAAAATGCGGATCGCTTACCCGATCTATTTCCTTTGGATCATCATCTTTTCGATGACGGTTTTTGGGCATATCACTTTAACCTATGGTTCGTTCCAAACCGACGGTGTAGCCGGCGTATTGTTAGCTACCGGCGTAATGTCCCTGTTTTATGCCGCACACTATCTTTTTTACCGGCTTGGATTTAAACGCAATACCAAAAAAACGTTGTCATTTTTAGTGGCTTATTTAGATTTAAAGCCGAAGGAAGAAGCGGGCGATAAAAAAGTGGTTAACCATCATGAGGTTTCCCGGCTCTTCCTGTAAATATTAGTTTCAAGGTGCAAAGCCGTTTCCTGGCACCTTACTTCGTTAAATTCCTTATTATCCTTTAAAAATTTTGACGGGCTGATGCCGAACATTTGCACCATCATTTTATGAAAATGGCTGCTATCCGCAAAGCCGGCATCAATGGCCGCATCGCTTACCGAAAACCCGGCCATTATCTGGTTGGTTGCATATTTTATTTTGTTCCAGAGGATATAACGGTACAGTGAAATACCGGTTACCTCTTTAAATAATGACCGCAGCCTGCTTTCGGACAAACAGGCTTTGTCGGCCAGCATTTTCATCGACAGCCCGTCCGGGTGTGTGGTTGAAATAAGCTGTTCAGTCGCTGTGATACGTTCATCAGTCCGTTTACGGGTAATATCGAGCGACAAACTTTCCAAAACCCGGCTCACTATTTTTTCAAGCAGGGCTGGTTCAGCACGCAGTAAAGCTTGCTCCAGGTCGTTGGCATTTACAAAATGAAAGATATTTAAATCCAGCGGGCAAACTTCATTTTCGGACAGGTATTTTGATCTTATCGCCTCAGCTACGCTTGCCGCCGGATCAATATAAATGATCAATTGCACGCTGCTGTTGGTGTCCAGCTGATGAACAACATTCTCGCGGATGATCAGGCTTTTGTAGGTTTTCCATGCCCCGCCCTTTATTTTCAGCCTGAAATCGGTGTGCGTATCCAACACCAGCTGCATGGTATTATGGCTGTGAAACGAGGTAAGATGCGAGGAGTAGAAGAAAGCGGCAACGCCATTCCACAAATAAAAAGTTGTTGTATAAGGGCTCTTGCCGTGTTTCATGATGCTAATACGCTGGTAAAGGTCAGTTATTATTTACAACTTTTCTTACATGGCGCCGGGTAACTTCATCCAAAATAAAAAAATTATGAATACGATGAAAACACCGAATGTTTATACAAATCCCGGTTTCAAAAAAATGCTGAAACGGTTAAGTCTGCTCTTTTCACTTGCCCTTGGTTTGTTACCCATATTTTCCACCGCGCAAACCAGCCGGCCGTTAAGCCCGGTGCGTGGCAATTATAAATTATTTGCCTCACTAAGCGCGGCGCCAAAGGCGCCAAATCTTGATATTGACAAACTCCGCTTTCCATTTGACCAGGCCTGGGCCGACAAAGTGTTGAGCGTAAAACCGGTTTACCTGGCCAATGTAACCGTTAATGATTTTAAAATTCCCGACCCGCCGGCAAACAGTTCGGACCAAGCCCGGGCCGAACTGAATTACCTGCTTTCGCTGCAGTACAGCAGGACACTTGAAGATATCACCACGAGTATTTATATGTCGGATAATCCGGAAAGCCCCAGTGATGTTGGCCGCCTAATTGGTTATTGGACCGATCCCCAAAAACTTCCGCTTACCGATTCGCTCATGAACAAAGTGGAACGCGATGGCGATTACTTCCTCTGGTCGTTAAAATTCAAATACGCCCGTGTGCGGCCATATAATATCGAACCCAAAATCCATGATCTTGAGGAATCGCGCGCGTCGTCCTATCCGAGCGGGCATGTTACATATGCCTATATACGGGCCTTTATTTACCAGGAGCTGGCCCCGGAGTTTACCGATTTTTTTATTGCGAAAGCGTACGAGATGTCGCGGGCGCGACAGATCATCGGTGTGCACTACCCCAGTGATTGCGAGGGCTCGCGCATATTTGCGCGCCAGTTTGTCAATATGCTTCTGGCAAATGAAAAGTTCAGCCAGGATTTTGAAAAAGTTAAGCAGGAGTGGGCGTCGAAAAAACAGGGGAATTTAAATGACTCAAAAACATCAAGTAAATAGAAAATAGGGGGTATTGCCGGCTTTGGCCGAACGCCGGGACTTTGCGGTTCCCGGCTTTTTGTTTTAACCGGGTTGATGCGTAAGTTTACCCGGCCAATCAATACCGCCCTAATTCGTGAAAGTTACTTTAAAAAATACCCGTATTCTTTTTTATGCCAGTATTGTCAATATCCTGGTTTGCGCGTTGATCTTCGTGTTTTTACTTGCTGAAAACAGGAGCCTGTTGCTGAATGTGCTGCTGGCGGAATATTGCCTGTTTTTTATCCTCATGCTTGTTTATTTTATCCGCATACTGCTACGTTTTAACGAGGCAACCGCCATAGTGGCGGCATATACCATGTTTACGTGTACCCTGGCCATCAGCGGTATCGATATTATTTTTCCGCGTTTGCTTGGAGCTGGCTCAACATGGCTCGGCACTTTAACCGAGGTGATCAGTTTGCTGGTTGCCTTCCGCTCATTTTTTGTAAAAGCGCCTGCAATAAGCTTACCCTTCAAGCTTTTTGGTGCGGGGGTAGGACTGGTAACGCTGCCGCGACTTTTTGTGCTGCTGGTACCCGCCAACTTTAACGAAGGGCTTATCAGCATAACCGGCGACATTGGCATCCTGGCAATCCTGCTGGCAAGTGTCTTTATTTTGAAAAAAATGATCGATTATCTCAAAAACGAGGCTGAACAACCAGTTCAAATCGAAGGAGAACGAACACCATAAGCTTCAGTATCCTTACCTGCTATTTAGCCGCCACTTGCTGATCCAACTCACTTACCTTATCAAACATCACTTTAAAGCAATTGCCTTCGGTATTGTCGCCACGGGTATTGGGCGTTCTACCATAATATGCATTCAAAAACTGTGTTGAGCTGGACCATACAGTTTCAGCTACACCGTAAAACCGGAATTTCATCTCTTTACTTGATATTTTTCTCGAGCGATAGATATCCTCCACCTGGTTTACCGCCACTTGTGGATGGTTCCAGGCGCAGGTTACCACACGCAAACCTTTCAGCGCAAAATAAACTGCCGTTTGATTGTCCTCATCATATTGCCAGTCGCAGATCACCACATCACGCGGTATCATATCGACAGCGCGATAGGTGTCGTTATAGCTCGCGGCCCATTCGCCGATACCTGTTGCGCGGCCATCGATGAGGCGGTCGCCCCATATCCAAAGGTCGCGTCCTTTTTCGGCCAGGTGGTCGCGGATGGTTTGTACTTCGTTGGCAAAAAGCACAGCTTTGTCACGGCCGGCGCAGCGGGGGCATTTGTCCTCGCCCAAATAAAACACCTCGTCCATGCCGGCATGGAAGGCATTGGCTTCAAAAACATCACATATCTCGTCAACCAAATCAAACACCACCTTATGCACGCCCGGGTTGAGCGGGCAATAGCTTTTACAATATAACTTATCGTCATTTGGCCATTTATAATCTTTGGCCGCCGGCATTTTTATCCAGGGTGTTTCGTCAAAATCCGGGTAAACTTCCAGCAATTTATCCAGTTTACTGGCCCACGATTGGTGCCCCAGCAAATTGATCTGCGGGATGATGCTGATGCCACTTTTTTTGCAAGCCTCCAGTATCTTTTTCACGTCGCCTTTTGATAGCGCTGCTGAGTCGCGCAACTCCGGGTGGCTTTTAAATTGGTAGTTGTAATCGACGCGAAGAATGAGGGTATTTATCTTTCGGGGCGCCAACTCTTCATTAATAAACTTCACAAAATCATCCAGGCCACTGGGTTTTGGCGCGGCAATGGCGAAACCTTTTACAATGAAAGCACTATCAGCAGGTGTACCGGCGAATAATCGACCGGCAACAATGCACAAAAGGGACAGCAACAGATATTTTCTCATGAGTTGGAGGGTTTTATTTTGACGATTAAAATTGTGTTTTATTTCGGAAGAAATCAAAAGTTGCGGGCGTTAAATTTATCCTCTTCCACTTTTGACGGTTAGCTGACGCTGATCGTTGCGATCACACATAGCTTTGCTGTGTCACCATCAATCAACCTAAAAAATTCCTGTTATGCAAAAGACAGAATGGTTTAAAAGAAAATTTCCCTTAATGGACGACAATGGGGTTTTGCCGTCGATCATCGAGCGTTTGGCAGGCACCCCGGCGCGGGTTGAGGAGCTAACCAAAGGCCTGGACGATCAACTACTTACCATTAAGCCGGATGACAAATGGAGCATCAAGGAAGAAATCGGCCACCTGTCCGACCTGGAACCATTATGGAGTGGCCGGCTGGATGATTTTATCAGCCGGTTGGCGGAGTTATCTCCGGCAGACCTTACCAACCGCAAAACACACGAGGCAAATCATAATAACATACCATTGAGCACTTTGCTGGCCCGGTTCAGGCAGGAACGCGGCAGGCTGGTAGCTAAGCTGGGGAATTTGGACGAGGCGCAACTGTTGCATACGGCCCTGCATCCCCGGCTAAAAACGCCCATGCGGGCGATAGACCTGGCGTACTTTGTTGCCGAGCATGATGATCATCATTTGGCAACAATCAGGGAAATTTTACAAAAGGCGTAGACGCGATGCATGGTGTGTTTGCCGCTGTGGTTTGACGCAATTTGCGGTTGTTGCCGAAATAGCTTTATGCCAGCGGCGAAGACAGCATCGCCTGAGACTTGCCACGCTGTTCCGCTTCATTAACCCAACAGAGGGTTAACACAACTTAACATATTTCAATGTTAATATTTTTAATAATCTGATAATCAGACTTTTAAAAAAAGAAGGGTTAACATAGCCCATAAATTTCAGGCAGGGGATTTGGCATCCCTGAAGTGGCCCATCAGCATGGAGGCTGACAATTGCTTAAAGTCAAGTATGACGCTTGACTTGGCGGGGTTTGGTTTCTGGATAGGAATTTGACGTGAAGTGTAACCTCGGGGCGCCGTATCAGACGCAATATTTTGCGTCTCGGCCCCGATGATTGCAAAAGAATTCTACAACCCGGAGATTTCGTTTAGAGTCGCAAAATATTGCGTCTCTACGTTAATCCTGCAGCGATACTGCCAACAAATACCACGTGGTATGCGGCAGCCATTGCTCGGCCCAGCGCCAGTCGGCATCTTTATTGGTTAGCGTGTAGGGCAAGTTAAAGTCGATATCGTCCTCGTTTTCAAAACCTGAAGTAATGCCGTTTACAATACCGCCCGGCGCGTTAGTGTATTCGGTGGTACCGAAGAAACCATATCCCGGGTTATTATGCCCGGTACCCTGCAGCATGCTGGCATCAAACGGGTTCAGGCCGAGTATCCAGTTGAGCTGATCCAGCGCAAAACTGTCCAGTTGGTCGTGAAAGGATTTATCATCTTTGAACAGATCGGCTGCCATCCTGGCCGCGGCGGCCATCGAGGCGATCCGGGCATCTTCACCCTGCCACCAGGGAGCGGCATCGCTGCCATGCGGGAAGAAAAACGAGCTGCGGCGGTTGCCAATGGTATCCTGCACCAGTTGGCGGCTGTAGCCGAAGGGATTATTTACTTCAGTAGTTATACCCAGTTCAAACTCCATCGAAGATTTTACGGACGATTTAATTTTCGCCCGCATTTCGGGCGAGGCAAGCGGGTAATAGTTTAGCAGGCTCACCACCGGCAGCCCGGCATCAGCCGCGTGAAAAAACGGCCGGTCCTTATCATCAGCACGCCAGTAGTTCTTATAGTTTTTCCAGGACGCAAGGCGGTTCACAAGGCTGGCTGCTCGTTTTTCGGCTGCTTTTTGATAAACGTCTTGGTGGGTGACCCTGAACAATTCCGTTGCGGCGGTTAGTGCACAGTAGTCATCAACAATATTTTCTTTGCCGTCGAAATCCTGCAAAGTATTATCTTTCTCTAAAAAGGCAAATGCTTCTTCGGCAGCTTTTAAATAGTCGGCATTGCTGTAATCGCCGCTAACGGGGTAGGTTGAAGCAACTGCCAATGCGGCAATTCCCATTCCCGCACCTGAGCGGTAGCTGGCCTGGTAGCTGCGCCAGCTTTTGGCTGCCGGTTTACTGGTGAATGATTGGTCCTTAGCCACCTTTATGCGGTAATTGCCTTCGTCGGGTTGGATCCGCCTGTCCTGCGGCAATTTGCCGGGGCCGGGTGCGCCAACTGAGCGGTAAAATGAGCCGCCTTTAGCGTGCATCCTGGTCAAATAATCTGCGCCGTACATGGCTTCGTCCAGGATGCGCCGGTCGATCTGGCGGAAATCGGTCCCCGGTCGGTGTGATAACAAGTCGTACGTTTTAAACAGGGCCCAGTCCGTAAACGATATTTGCTGCGGGTTGAAATAGTTGGAGAATGACAGGTGCGACAAATGCTTGCCGTAATCGCCGGTCGCGTCGTACCAGCCGCCGTGGGCGTCGATGGTATCAGCATCCGAGCCGGCCAGCGCGAGGTGATGGTCGGCTTTATCAAACAAACCCGAGCTTCGTTGTCCCTTAAAATAATAGACTACATCGGAAACGGTGGCTTTTTCTAATACACCCTGGCCGATCGTGAATGGGTAAGACGACTGAATCTCTTTCGGCGATTGAATTTGCAATTTGAAGGTGCCTGGCGTGGTACAGGTGCTGAAATCAATGGTCCAGAACTGGAAATTTTTCCATTTGTCTACCGGGCCGTTATAAACCGGTTTGCCGGTTAGCACAACCTTGCCGGTATTGGCGTCGATGAGTTGAAATTGATCGATGGCCACTTTTGCATCGGCCACAATCACGGCATGTTTGGCTCTATTGTATTCGTAGCCTACCTGGTTGGTGACGATTTTTATGGGCTGGCCTTTCAGCAGCGCGGGCACCAGCAGTATTGCGAATAAACTCTTACAAGCCTTAATGAAATACACCATTTTTATTATCTGATTACTTTATTTGGAACGCTTCAATTTAGGCTAAAGCCGCTTTTGCATTTTTATTATCCGTCGGCTAAAGCCGACGGCAATGATTTGTGCTACGTTAATCCGTCCATCTCCTTTTTCATTGCCGTCGGCTTTAGCCGACGGGACACATGCAGCACTCAATGGCTTTAGCCTAATTATTCGCCCTTGTGCCTCACCGGCTCATGCTGGATGAGTGAATTGATCAAATTCTGCACCACATGATAGTCTGCTTTCTCCACCAAATAAGCCTGGCCGGTTCCGGTGTCATCCCACCCGTTTTTGCCGTCGTCGGCAACGGTTATTCTTCCCGGGTGCAGCGTATACCAGGTTGAATAGCCTTTTATCGCAACCAGCACAGCGGTTTCATCCCAGCTCATTCTGCCCAATGAATCTTCTTTTGCCATCGGGATGCAGATGGTGAAAACATCTTTGGTCGGGTTGTTTTGAATAGCCTCTTTGCGGATCAGCGGCAACCCGACTTTTATCTTCTCCCCTATTTCAAATCCGCTAAAAATAACCTGCGTAGGCCAATTGGTGTACACATTTTGCGAAGCTTTTGCATCCTTCATTACATTGAACTCATACCCGGAAGGGAATTTACCGCCCATGCATACCAATAGTTTTACCTTCTTTTTAACCAAATCATTTCCATTTAGGGTTGAATATTGGTCGGCAGTGGTGTTTAACAGGTTGGAAAGATTGGTTAAAAAGCCGACGGTAACAATGGTGACACTGCCATCGGGCTGGGCAGCCAGTACTTTGCGGTACAGCTTTACGGCGTCCCAGGCTTCATCATTGCTTTTTATTTTATGGGAATACCTGGCGAGTATGGTATCGGTCCAATGTTGCCAGTCGCGGAGGGTTAACGCTTCGCCTTTTGGCACGCCAACCGGCACATCAGCCCGGTTAAAATAGGTATTAAACAAGTTTAAAACGCCGGCAACACCCTCGTATTTGGTGCTGGCCATGGTCGCCAATATTTTCGCTTCGCCTCTGTCGGCATAGTTGTGCAGGATGGTTATAGCGCCTACGTCGTCGTAATCCGGGCCCATATCGCTATCAAAAATGATATGCACGGGCGCTGTCTTTTGCTGACCGTTAACCAGCAGCGCGCAACAAACGGCCAGGAAAAATAGTCCGGCTTTCTTTGACATGGGTTTTATTGGTTATTGAGTTGAGTAAGTTAGATGAAGTTGATTGGGTTTGCAAAAAATCTTTCAAAAATCTTCAGCCAATCTTATCCCCCGTCGTCTGTGTCGCCACAGACGACCTTCGTTCCTGGCCATACGGCAAGGCCTGGTCCGGAAAATCAAAGAGCTGTCTGTGGGGACACAGGCAGCGGAGGATGCGCTGGGTGCAGGTAAAGACAAAGACGATGAACGATAATCTTCGGGGCGAAAGCTTTTCGCCCGCTACAGATGGATACCCTTGACTACTCGTTACGACCCTTACAACTTATTAAAACCTTTACAACTTATTCCAACCAAACCCGTAACTTTATTCCCATCCGTTTATCTAATGCAAAACCACTAACTGATAAAACCCACCTATGCTAAGCATCCGCAACATTGTTAAACAATATGCCGGGCACACGGCGTTAAGCGATGTAAGTTTAGAAGTAAAAAGCGGGCAGATCTTCGGGCTTTTAGGACCGAACGGCGCCGGCAAAACTTCGCTTATCCGCATCATCACCCAGATTACAGCACCCGACTCGGGCGAAATTCATTTTAACGGCGAAAAACTGAACCAGTCGCACATTGAGCGAATGGGTTATTTGCCCGAAGAGCGCGGCCTGTATAAAAAAATGGAGATCGGCGAACAGATGATCTACCTGGCGCGACTGAAAGGCTTAAGCCGCGATGAGGCCATCAAACGGTTAAAAGTTTGGTTTGCCAAGCTGGGTATGGAAACCTGGTGGAAGATGAAGATTGAAGAACTATCCAAAGGCATGCAGCAGAAAGCGCAATTTGTGGCTACGGTGCTCCATGAGCCAGACCTGATCATCCTTGACGAGCCTTTCAGCGGGTTCGATCCCGTTAATGCGGAAACGATTAAAAATGAAATCCTTGAGCTGAATCGTAATGGCGCTACCATCCTGTTTTCAACACACCGGATGGAATCGGTAGAGGAATTGTGCGATTCGATCGCGCTGATCCATCAATCCAAAAAAATCCTCGATGGCCCGATCAAAGATATCAAGAACGCCTACCGTAACGATATTTACCTGGTTGAATACGAAGGCGATCAAATGGGCATTAACGGCGCAGCGCCTTTTGACGTGGTAGAGGAAAAAGAAGGGGAAGATAACCTGCACACCATCAAGGTGAAGTTAAAGGACGGCTCAACCTCAAATGATGTCCTCCAATATCTAATCCCTAAAACCCGCATCAATATGCTGCACGAGGTTATCCCGAGCATGAATGAAATTTTTATTGAAAAAGTTAGTAAAATCGGCTAAACCATGAACAAGATATTATTAATCATCCAACGCGAATATATTACCAGGGTACGCAAGAAGGCTTTCATCATCATGACCCTGACGGTGCCTGCGCTGTTTGCCGCCATGTTTGGGATAATTGCACTGGTTGCCAATCAAAAAGATCAAACCATGCATGCGGTGTATGTTATTGATAACAGCGGCGAATTTAAGGGCAGATTTAGAGATGAACCCTATGTTAAGTTTAGCTATCCAACGGAATCTGTTGACGCGGCAAAAAAGGGCCTTAAGAGTGATGACGACCTCGTGCTAAGTATTCCTGCCAATTCGATGGATACAGCCCAACTGTTCGCAAAGAAAAAAACGACGCTTTCCCTTTCTGATCGTATACAAGGGCAAATGAACGATATCGCCACCGGCGCCAGGATGGTAACAGCTGGTATAGATACCGTTAAGCTCCACAAAATAAAAAGCAATATCCAGGTGAAAGCCAGCGAGATCACCGAAAAGGGCGAAAACAGCACTAATATAGGCGCTACCTACGCCTTGAGTTTCGCAGGGGCAATTCTTATTTACATGTCGCTGTTTATTTATGGCGCTCAGGTGATGCGTGGTGTGATCGAGGAGAAAACCAACCGGATCATCGAGGTGATTGTGTCGTCAGTAAAACCATTTCAGCTGATGATGGGTAAAATAATAGGCGTTGGGCTGGTTGGGCTAACACAGTTTGTGTTATGGATTTCGCTATCGGCGGGGATAAGCTACGTTGTAGGGGGAAATACATCGCCTACCAATAGCGCCCTGCATTCCTTTTTACACAACCTTGGATCAAATGCCGGCTACGAATTGTTTTGTTTCCTGTTTTACTGGATAACCGGCTTTTTGTTTTACAGCTCGCTGTTTGCAGCGGTTGGCTCGGCGGTAGACAGCGAAACCGAGACACAGCAATTTATGTTCCCCATTACACTGCCTTTGCTGTTTACCTATATTCTTTCGGTTTCGTACCTGTTTACCGTGCCCGATAGTCCGCTATCGGTTTGGTTATCCATTATACCGCTTACGTCGCCCGTTGCTATGATGATGCGTATACCCTATAATGTGCCGGGCTGGCAACTGGGACTTTCGATGGTGCTGATGGTAGTTGGATTTATTTTTACGACCTACATCGCCGCGCGCATTTACCGGGTAGGAATTTTGATGTACGGTAAAAAGGCGAGTTACAAAGAGCTGGTGAAGTGGTTTTTTTATAAGGAATAGTTTGATTTCGGATTTCGGAGTTACGATTTCCGATTTTTTCAGGGTAGATGGATGACACTATTATTTATTGGAAAAACAAAATGTCCGCTATGCGGAAATGTTATCAGCAAAGCTGTGGACGTTTATGGATTTACAGCGTTTGTCATTAATCCGAAAGACCCACTATTCCCGTTTTCTGACGCATCCTTTCATACCCAATGCCTGATGAATTCTGCCAACGGTAAAATGGCCATTGAATATAGTGAAGAACATTATTCGAAACTCAGCTCAAAAGTTTGCATAGTTACAGGAGAACTCATTACAGAACCTGACGAATGGTTTTTCATTCCGTGTCTTACGTCTGACAAAGATTCACCACTACATGAGTTTAATTTTACAACGATAAAAAAATCTTAATCAATTGGCCTAAGCGACACTACTTCGCAACATTAATTACTGAATTAAAAGAAAGCGGTGCATGGGGAGATAAAGGCAACACAAGTTTATCATACTATATCGAAAACTTGAGGGGGATAGCGTAAAGCATTCACGCTAATTGGGCCAGCTTTTTTTAAAACAAATCTCTCTCATTAGTTATTTTAGCAGCATGACTAAACGCCTTGCCGTGATGGATCTCGGCACCAATACTTTTCACCTGCTGATTGTTGAGGGCGACCGCACCATCGTACACGAACAGGACGCCGTAAAACTGGGCGAGGGCGGCATTAACAAAGGTTTTATTGTACCCACGGCATTTGAGCGGGGCCTGCAAACCATGCAGCGGTTTAGCCATATTATGGCCGATAATGATGTAAGCGAGGTCCGTGCAATCGCTACCTCTGCTTTGCGCAACGCCTCAAACGGCGAAGCCTTTATCAATGACGTAAAGAAAAAAACCGGTATCAATATTGAAATTATTGATGGCGACCAGGAAGCTACTTTGATTTACGAGGCAATAAAAGTCGCCGGATGTCTCACCGGCAAAAACAACATTATTGTTGATATTGGCGGCGGAAGCGTGGAGTTTATCATTTGCAATGATCAGGATATTTTTTGGAAACAGAGTTTTGAGATCGGCGCGGCCAGGTTGATGGACAAATTCCACCGCACCGATCCTATACCTCCTGATTCCATTAATGCTTTATACATTTACTTGGAAGATTGCCTGCAACCCGTTTTCGCGGCAGCAAAAAAACATCCAATCGAAAACCTGATCGGCTCATCAGGCGTTTTTGAAAGCTATGCCGAAGTTATTGAACGGTTGAAAGGAAACTCATTCGACTTGAAAAAAACCAAACATTATACTTTTAACCGGGCTGAACTATTACAACTCATCGAGAAAATTATTCTTTCCTCGCACCAGCAACGGGTGGCTACCGCAGGTATCATCCCGGTAAGGATAGATATGATCGTGACGGCATCGCTGCTGACACGGTTTATTATGGAAAAGCTGGGAATTATGGAGGTGGTGATGTCGACGTATTCGTTGAAGGAAGGTGTGTTGGCGGGGATGGGGAGTTAAACGCCGCCCTTTAACCCCAATGTTATCATCAATAATGCCACAAATCCTATAACGAAAACCGAAACCGCACTAAACGACCAAACGCTGGTTTTTGTTCCGTTAACGGCCATCAAAACACAAAATATAAAATGAATAACGATTAGGCAGATTTCAATAAAAATCCCTTCGTCGCCAGCCCCTATCATAATAAAGATAGCGTAAACGACCGTATAGGAAACGATAGCAAGCAGGTTGTAACCGACGATCATCGCACCGCTAATTGGTGTTCTATCAATCTCAAGAAGCCTGTCTTTTAATCGCGTTCTCATTTGTTTTTATAGCCGGTATCATACCCTTTCGTTCCGATGCGCAGCTGAAAATAGTTAGCCATGGCTCAGTGAAGGTACTGTTTTCGAAGAGCCCTGGCAAATATAGGTAAGGCAGGATTTTCCGGCGCGTCACTTAAATAATTTGTTTATCGGCCATGGCATATATTGATAAAGCATTAGAGTTCGGGATTGCACTGACGTTGTTTTGGTGATCACAATCCCTCCCAGAACTGCCTGTGAAGGTTGCAACGCAATGGTTAGGCTCTTTTGGTTACCGGCAGACACTTCCATTTCCCTGGTTTGATAACCGATATAACTGATAACCAATACAGCGCGTGCATCGACATGGGGAAGCTTAAACCGCCCCAGGGTATCAGTTTGAGTGCCGGTATTGGTGCCTTTTAATTTAATATAAGCCCCAACCACGGGAAGTTTATCATCGGCGCCAATAACCACACCAGTTATGTGCAGAATGTTAGTATCCAAAACGGCCACCTTACCCAACATGAATTCCTGTCGCGAATTATCTGAGGCGTTTTGCTGCGTATTTACCGGGCTGGCCGGCGCGGTTTGAGCCATCGCACGATTTACCAGCCCTGTTACCAATAAGCTAACCGCCGCCACCCATTTTTTCCACCCCAGTTTTTTACGCTGATTTTCAAGTCCAAGCTGATAGTTCACATTAGGTAGCTGAAATTCGTTAAATCTGCCGCAAACGTTGCTGGTTCCGGCCAGGTAAGCCAATATTTCATCATTTGTCATTTTTGAAAAATCGACCACTATTTTGGCGCAATGCGCGCAATGGCGACCGTTTTCTGTTGTTTCCATCTGCTGCCACGATTGGCCGCACGGCTGCGGGATGCTGATGTTTTTTATGAAGGACATAGTTGCTTATTTAAATAATCTATTGATCGGCCATGGCATATATTGGTACAACATTTCAACCCTGTTAGCGGGTTGCCATGTTGTAATATCTAACAAGCCCGATACCGCCGGGTTAATTTTTAGCGTAACGTTTAAATCGCTGGTTTTTTCAAATGATACTTTAATTTCCTTCTTTTCATAGCCAATATAACTTATCACCAATACCGCTTTTAGCTTTTGCATTGTAAATTGAAATCTGCCTTGTATATCCGTCACAGCGCCAATATCTGTCCCTTTTATACGTACACTTGCCCCAACAACCGGCAACTTGTCATCAACGCCAATTACCACACCTGAAACATGGTAAATCGCCGGTTTTACGCTTGAACTATCCTTAGGCGCAACCACTTTGCGGGCGCTATCTGCCTGCATTTGTTTTGTAGTCAAACCGCTCGCAGGTATTGTTTGCCCATTGGCCCTGCTGAATATACCGGCGCCGAAAAAACTGGCAGCTATCAACCACTTTTTCCAATGATTTGCCCCGGCAAGATTTTGATCGTTCAATTGGCGGTTAATAGCTGTTAATTGCTGCTCACCGAATCGCCCGCAAACATTGGTTTTGTTTGCCAGGTACCCGATGATCTCATCGCTGGTCATTACAGAAAAATCAATAACGGTTTTGCTGCAATGCAGGCAATGCCGGCCCTGCTCCTTTTGTTCCATCTGCTGCCATGGTTGGTGACAGGGTGATGGGATGCTTATGCTTTTTATATTGGACATGGAAAATGGTTTTTATTTAAGATGCGCGGAACACGTTGATTCCATAATCCCGCTGTAAATATTTTTTACAAAAGATTTACGCCGAACGGCAGGACGCGAAAGCAAATTCAGGTTCATCCTTTGTATATTGCCGACCTATCCAAAAACCCCATGAAGTTTAGAACTGCCTGTTTTGCCCTGCTTTGTTTTTTTGCTATCTCAGCCAACGCACAACGACGAGCGCGTGGCGCCAACAACGACACCGCTACCACCAAGTATCAGCCGTCGGAATTATTTTCCCCTATGTTTTATAAGGACAAGGGCACCGAAACCCATTCGGCAAGTGGTGCGCCCGGCCCAAAATATTGGCAAAACCTGGTAAATTATTCGCTGGATGCCAGCATCGATACGGCAACCAAAGTATTAACCTGCACCGAGCGTATCACCTATGTTAATCACAGCCCTGACGCGTTGCCATATTTGTGGCTGCAGCTTGATCAAAACACTTATAAAGCTGATGCACGGTCTAATTTTGTGACCGGGTTTTCGCCGGCGCCAAACCAGCATACCAGCGGGTATGAGATTGCAGCAGTTATGATTGATAATGGCGATGTAATGCGCAGGGTAGATTTTATTATTTCGGATACCAGGATGCAGATCCGCTTGCCAAAACCGATAATTGCTAACGGTGGAGGAATAACTTTGCTGATCAAATACAAGTACGCCATCCCAGGAAATTTCGGCGGGCGTACCGACTATTTTGATACCAAAAACGGCAAGATATACGAGATTGCCCAATGGTTTCCAAGAATGTGCGTTTATGATGATAGCCATGGCTGGGATACTCTCCCCTTTTTGGGCTCCGGCGAGTTTTATTTAGAATATGGCGACATCGATTATAAGGTGACTGTTCCGGCGGATATGATCGTTGCCGGGTCGGGCGAGTTGCTTAATCCAACTGAAGTGCTTACCGCCAAACAAATTGCGCGGTTGAACGAGGCACGCGGCAGCGACAAAACGGTTATGATCCGTAATGTTGAGGAAGTGACGGAGCCATCGTCTCGCCCAAAAAATACGGGCACGCTTACCTGGCATTTTAAAATGCTGAATACACGCGATGTAGCGTTCGGCGCCTCAAGAGCATATGTTTGGGATGCAGCAAAAGTTAATTTGCCCGGCGGGAAAAAATCGCTGGCCATGTCGGTTTACCCTATGGAGAGCGCAGGTAATGACGCCTGGGGGCGGGCGACAGAGTACTTAAAAAAATCGATAGAGTATTTTTCGGAGAAATGGTTTGTCTACCCCTACCCTGTTGCGGTCAATGAGGCGGGTATTGCCGGGGGCATGGAGTACCCGGGCATCGTATTCGACGGAATAAATGACAAAGGCGGCGAGTTGTATTGGGTTACCGCGCACGAGATTGGTCACAACTGGTTCCCGATGATTGTTGGCAGTAATGAGCGGCGCTACGCTTTTATGGATGAAGGCTTCAACACCTTTATTGATATTTATGCTGCTGACGAATTTAACCATGGTGAATATGGGCCAAAGCGGGATGGGGAGTATGCCCCCGGCAAAGGCAACCCTGCAGACGAGATCGTTCCGACCATTGCCGACCCGAACGCACCTATTATTATGACGGCTGCCGATGCGTTCTCAGAAAAATACCGCCATCCAATCGAATATTATAAACCTGCATTTGGCCTGGTGTTATTGCGCGAACAAATTTTGGGTAATGACCGTTTCGACTATGCTTTCAAGAGCTACATCCATAACTGGGCCTATAAGCATCCGCAGCCGGATGATTTTTTCCGATCGATGGATAATGGCGGAGGCGAAGATCTGTCATGGTTTTGGAATGGCTGGTTTTATCACAATTGGTCGCTTGATCTGGCGCTTACCCAGGCAAAATATGTAAATAACGACCCCAAACAGGGCATACAGGTAACCGTAGTGAACAAAGAGCAAATGGCGATGCCCTTTTCCATCGAAGTTAAACTGAAAGACGGTACCAAAAAGCGAATGAGCCTGCCCGTGGAAACCTGGCTGCAAAATAAGTCGGCCACTTTTGTGATTTCAACTACCAGCGAGGCTGAAAGCGTAACGGTTGACCCGGATGCGGCGTTGCCGGATATGAACAGGAGGAATAATACGATGAAGCTCCCGTAGAGACGCGATACTTCGCGTCTTTTCCTGTTTGGCTGAACCTCAGAGATTTGGGTTTGGATTGAAATATCCGGAATGCAAAACGGGAATGCAAAACGGGAGACGCGAAGTATCGCGTCTCTACAATTTCATCAATTCCCTGTACAATTTCTCTGTCGGCAGTCCAACCACATTAGTATACGAACCATCAATCCTTTCAATACCGATCAGTCCTATCCGCTCCTGAATACCGTAGGACCCGGCTTTGTCGAAGGGCTGGTATTTGTTTACGTAGTCGATAATTTCCTCATCGGTCAATTCACCAAAATAAACTTCGGATACATCATAAAAGCTATGATAGGTGTGCTTGTACAGCAAGCAAACCCCTGTGATAACGCGATGCATCCTGCCTGATAGTGTTTGCAGCATTTGGATAGCATGGGCCGTATCGTCGGGCTTGCCCAGTATTTGGTTATTAACACAAACGATGGTGTCAGCCGTTAATACGATTTCGTCCGTTACCGATTCGTCGAACGCTTTAGCCTTCTTTTCGGCAATGTAAACGGCAACTTCTTCGGGTTTCAGTTCAGCCGGATATGACTCATCCACCTCTTTTAATACAATGCGGAAATCAATATCCATCAGCCTTAACAGTTCCTGCCGGCGGGGTGATTTGGATGCGAGGATAAGCTTCATTTTTTTGGTCGATAGACCATGGACCATAGTCCATGGCAGTTTATAAGTTCTGACTGCTATCGGTATTACCCGGAAACAGCCATGGTCCATGGACTATCGACCATGGACTAAAAATCACCAGCTGTAGGCATTATCGTTCAGCCAGTTATCCTGTATTTTCAGTACTTTTTCAATAATATCGCGGGCGCAGCCTTTGCCGCCGTTAAAAGGCGAAATGTATTTGCTGATCGCCTTTATTTCTTCGGCAGCGTCGGCGGGGCAAACGGGCAGGCCTACCAGTTTCATGGCTTCCAGATCGGTAATGTCGTCGCCCACGTATAGCACCTTTTCAGGCAGCACGTGTTTTTCTTCAAAATAAAGCTTCACTTTTTCAACCTTGGTGTGTGTGCCCAGGTAAACATCTTTTACGCCCCAGCCATTTAACCTGTACAGCGCACTCTTTGAGCGACTGCCCGAAATAGCGCAAACATTATAGCCACATTTAACCGCAAGCTGCAAAGCGTAACCATCCTTAATGTTAAAAGCACGGGTCTGCACGCCTTCTTCCGAAACGTAAATGGTGCCATCGGTGAGCACGCCATCCACATCAAAAATGAACGTGGTTATGTCTTTTAGCTTATTTAGAAACGGTTCCATTATTTATTGGGATTACACCGATTATTTTTTGGGATTACACCGATTAACCTATGATTTCACCGATTAACTGCAAACTGCTGACTCAAAACTGCCAACTGATTTATTGGTTATCCCTCCACTCATAAACCCAGGCGGATTGGATCTGCTCCAGGTGGCCTTCGTTGGATTGTTCGCGCGTACCGGCGAAGTTGGGTAGGCTTAGCACCCATTCCAGCAAGTCAGTAAAACGGATCCGGTATATTTTCGATTCATCAAAATCATCGCCAAACTTTTCGTAGAGCTCCATGGCGATGTCTTCATGATCGTTCCAGTGAATGGGCAGGCTGAATTTATTGTCTGTCATTTGTTTATAGCTAAAAGCTCAAAATCATATTTTAACGCTAGTGTCCTAAAAATCCCGACTGGTCTGGCAGCGTTACTTCTATATCACCATCAATGATCACGCACTGGCAACCCAGTCGCGAATTAATACGCGGGTTAACCGCACGGTCGATAAAATCCTCTTCTTTGTCCGATATTTCCTGGATGTTATCCATCCCTTTGTTCACATAAATGTGGCACGTACTACAACCGCACACACCGCCGCAGTTGTGCTGCAGCTCAACACCGTTCTCCAGGCAAACATCAAGCACTGATTCCCCTTCGGCAATCGGCAGCTCAATGCTTTGCAGCGCCTTATCCTCAAAGTTTATCTTTACTTTAAAAATGTCCATTGGGGCAAAAGTAACAAAATTACCGGGGGTCAGTGTCCCGCTTTTTTGTTTGTGATAATACCCTGACTTAACAGCTTATATATCGTTTGCAGTTCCGGCTCGCTTTTCAGCAATTGCAGGTGATTTTCCATGGTCAATTGGTCTTCGCGCACTGCCGGGCCGGTTTGTACATCGGCTGGCAAATTACCTTGTACTTTTTGTGCAGTTTCCAATATCAGCGGTCTCAATAAATCAAAACCCATCTGGTTATCCGCCAGCAGGTTCCGGGCTACATCATACAAATAGTTCGGAAAATTGCAGGCAAAAACGGCTGCCAGGTGGAGTATTCGTCGTTGATCGGAGCTGATGCGATATACATTATTACTAACGGTTCGCGCCAGCTGTTCCAATTCTGCTGTCACTTTTTCATCAACGCCTTCAATACACAATGGTACCGTCCAAAAGTCAATCTCCTTTTCCTTGCTGAATGTTTGCAGTGGGTAAAAAACACCGGCTTCCGGAATGATCGCTGCTAAAGTCGCCAGGTTGGTTGCGCCCGATGTATGAACGGTAATCTTTTTGAATTTTGCCAATTCCTGCGCTACCGGAACAATTGCATCATCCTTTACAGCAATAACAAACAAATCCGTTTCCGGGTCGATCTGTTGTAAATCATTAATCGCTTCCGCTTTTACATGATAGGCCAGCAACGCAGCATGCTGCATATCGCGGCTGTAAACCTGCACCATACGATGGCCTGCATTTTTAAATGCCGCCGCCAGGTGGGTAGCCACATTTCCGGAACCGATGATGGTGATGCGCATGGTTAAATTAAAAAGCAAAAATACGAGGACACCGTCAGAATATATTCTTTCCGCGTCACAATATTAGGGTTAGTTCTTTAAGATGTGTAACCTGTAAGGGTACGGCCTCCGGCTTCGGCGCATTAAACGGGTTAAAATAAATGGCATCCATGCCAAAGTTCAGCGCGCCGTAAACATCGGCTTCGAGGCTGTCGCCAATCATCAGGCTTTCATTTTTTTCGGCGCCTGCCACTTGTAAAGCGTGTTCAAAAATGGCCCTATCAGGTTTATTAACGCCGACATTCTCTGAAATGATGACCTGCTCAAAATACTTGCCGATATCGGTATTACCGATCTTCATTTCCGAAGATTCCTTAAATCCATTGGAAATAAGGTGCAGCGTGTATTTGCCCTGCAGGTACTGCAAAGTTTCGTGCGCGTGCGGGAACAGGTTGGTTTTAGTGGGGCACAATTTAACATAGTCATCCTCGAATGCAATAGGCAACAGTTGAGGAGCGACGCCCAGTTCCAGAAATGTACGTTTAAACCGGGTCTCGCGAAGTTCTTCTTTGGTGATCTTGCCGGTATGATATTCCGCCCAAAGCTGGTGGTTATTGCGCGTATAGGTTTGAATAAAGATCTCTGCGGATGGCAAGCCTATTTCATCCAGGCGGTAAATATCGTAAAGTTCATAAAGCGTTTCTTCCGCGTTCTTATCAAAATCCCAGATGGTGTGGTCGAGGTCGAAGAAAATGTGTTTGTATTTGTTTGAAACCGCCTGCATTTTTAGCCCAAAGGTAAAATAACCCGGTCAATTCAGGAATTGAATTCAAAAATCTTATACCCCCTGATCGATTCATTATTTAAACCCAAACATTCCCTGCTGACATACCGTTGTCATTCCGGCATTTAATTTTGGCCAAAACGATTGGCGTTTAGCGTTATCAACTGACCACTAATCTCTAATTCACTATCTTTGCATTTCATCTATGGATTTCAGTTTAACTTCTCAATATCAACCCACCGGCGACCAGCCCGAAGCCATCAGGCAACTGGTGGAAGGTGTAAATGCCGGCGATCCTTTCCAAACTTTGCTGGGCGTTACCGGCTCGGGCAAAACATTTACTATTGCCAATGTAATTGCGCAAACCCAAAAGCCTACGCTGGTGCTCAGCCATAACAAAACGCTGGCCGCGCAGCTGTACGGCGAGTTTAAACAGTTCTTCCCGGAGAATGCGGTTAACTATTTTGTGTCATATTACGATTATTATCAGCCGGAAGCTTTTATTCCAACTACCAATACTTATATTGAAAAAGATCTTCAGATAAACGAGGAGATCGAAAAGTTGCGCTTGCGTACCACTTCGGCCTTAATGTCGGGACGGCGTGATATTATTGTCGTTTCGTCTATCTCCTGCATTTATGGTATGGGTAATCCCGAGGATTTTAAGGATTCGGTTTTCCGTTTTGCTGTGGGCACGCGGATAAGCAGAAATGCTTTTTTGCATCGCCTGGTCGAAATACTCTATTCAAGAACTACTGCCGATTTCAAGCGCGGCACATTCCGGGTAAAGGGTGATATCGTCGACATTTTCCCGGCTTATATGGACCATGCGTACCGCATTTCATTTTTTGGCGATGATATTGAGGAGCTAAGCACCTTTGATGTAAGCACCGGCAAAACAATGGAGAAAATGACGCACATGGTGCTTTTCCCGGCCAACTTGTATGTGGCGCCGCGTGAAAGGTTCACCCAATCCATTTGGGCCATACAGGAAGAACTGGAAATGCGCAAAAAGCAATTTATTGATGATGGCCGTTACCTGGAAGCCAAACGGCTGGAAGAAAGAGTGAATTACGACCTGGAGATGATCCGTGAACTGGGCTATTGCTCGGGCATTGAAAACTATTCAAGATTTTTTGACGGACGCCTGCCAGGCGCACGGCCTTTCTGCCTGCTGGATTACTTCCCGGACGATTACCTGATGGTGATTGACGAGAGCCACGTTACTGTGGGGCAGATCAGGGCTATGTATGGCGGTGACCGTTCGCGCAAGATATCACTGGTTGAATATGGTTTCCGGCTGCCTGCAGCATTGGATAATCGCCCCTTAAATTTCCAGGAGTTTGAACGCCTTGCACCGCAAACGATCTATGTAAGCGCTACACCCGGTGATTTTGAACTGGAAAAATCGGGCGGCGTGGTGGTCGAGCAGGTGATCAGGCCGACCGGGCTGCTCGATCCTGTGATTGACGTTCGGCCGGTGATCAACCAGGTGGACGACTTGCTGGAAGAGGTTGACAAGACCGTAAAAATGGGTGACCGCGTGCTGGTAACCACCCTTACCAAGCGCATGGCCGAGGAATTGGCCAAGTATATGGACCGGCTGGGAATTAAATGCCGGTATATCCACTCCGAAGTTAAAACTTTGCAACGGGTCGAAATTTTGCGTGGTTTACGTTTGGGTGAATTTGACGTGCTGATCGGGATCAACCTGCTGCGCGAAGGGCTTGACCTTCCCGAAGTATCGCTGGTGGCGATTTTAGATGCCGATAAAGAGGGCTTTTTACGCTCGGAACGCTCCTTGATACAAACCATTGGGCGCGCTGCGCGTAATGACCGGGGCAGGGTGATCATGTATGCCGATAAGATAACCGATTCCATGCAGATCACTATGGACGAGACCGACCGCCGGCGCGATAAACAGATCCAATATAATACTGATCATGGTATAACACCCACAACTGTAGGCAAATCGAGGGCCGAGATCATGGAGCAAACTTCGGTTGTGGACTTTAAGGGTGGCGTTCAAAAAGCTTACGTGGAAGCAGATTCGGTTACATTAGCCGCCGACCCAATCGTGAATTACATGACCAAAGTCGACTTAAAAAAATCTATCGAAAATACCCGCAAAGAAATGGTGGCAGCAGCCAAAGACATGGATTTTTTGCTCGCCGCCAAACTGCGCGATGAAATGTTTGCACTGGAAAAAATGATGGCAGAGAAGTTTTGATGCGCGGATGTGTCCCGCACGTGCGGGATGCAGATAATTTGAAGATTTGAAAAGGAGTTGATCTGATAATGGAACCCGTCTCAAATCTTGAAATTAGTTAATTTTTAAAATTACCAGGATGAATGATTAAATTTGAGAGAAAATTAGGATCAAATATCCGAAATTAATTATGCAATTATCAGATCTCGATCTCTCCAAAACCTATAGCTATGCCGATTACCTTCAATGGACATTTGAAGAACGGCTGGAGTTAATTAAGGGCAAAATCTTTAAGATGACACCTGCTCCGGCGTCGAGGCATCAATATATCTTATGGATAATCTCCGGCGAGTTGTACGCCTATTTAAAAGGCAAAAAATGCAGCGCATATCCAGCCCCTTTTGATGTAAGATTACCTCGAAAAGGGGAAAACGAAGACAGAAAAATATTTACGGTTGTACAGCCTGATATATGTGTGATTTGTAATCCTTTGAAAGTCGATTCAAAAGGCTGCACGGGAGCTCCTGATATTGTTATAGAGATTCTCTCCCCAGGCAATAAACAAAAAGAACTGCTGAATAAATATGAGGTTTACGAGGAATCCGGTGTTGCTGAATACTGGATCATATCCCAACAGGATGAAACTTTCCTAAAATATGTTTTAGTCGACGGACGCTACCAGGCCTCCAGGCCAATGATTACGGGCGATGTTATTACGACAGACATTCTGCCAGGATTTGAGCTGCCCCTTGACACCGTATTTGGCAATGCAAATTGATTTATCCTTGTAACAAGTATTATGGATTGTACGTCAAAAACCAAAGACGTATCATAGCGAAACATTTTTGACGTTATTATACTTATATTTGAAGGCTAAATTTTTCTAAAAAAATGGGCGAGTTTATTGATTTTCTCATCGTACTTATTGTTATCTACTACATTTTTAAAGCGTTGTTCCGTATTTTTGTGCCGGTGCTTTTTGAAAATGCAGTAAACAAGGCACAGCAGCAACAGCAGCAATATCGTACAACTGATAACCAGCAACAAAATTACAACCGTACCAACGCGAGTCCGGGCAAAATAAAAGTTGATTTTGTACCACCTAAGCCGAAGAAAAAAGGCTCAATACCTGATTCGGAAGGCGATTTTATCGATTACGAAGAGCTAAAATAAATCCCGGCGATGATCCCCGAAGAAATATTTAAACGGCGGCCGAGGCATAACAATACGCCGGCGTCAGTTACGTTGATCATTGCAAATTTTGTAGTTACTGCCGGTGCGCTCAGCATTTTTGGCGACAAAGAACATGTTAACTGGTTTTTTTGGGTGATCGAAGGCGGTCTTGCGGTTTATAACTTTTTTACCATCCGCCGTAATCGCGAAGAGTTCGAAGAAAAGGGCGTTTTATATTCGTACATCTTCAGTCTCTTTATCCTGGTAGGCGTCTTTTTTATTTTCAGGTATATTTAACCGGCCGCCATTAAGCCATTGCCAGCTCAACCCTGGCACAATAAAAACTTATAATTTCTATTCTGAATCTAATTTCTATTTTTGGAGAATAAAATAATCCTCTTTAAAAAACTTAGATGAATAACTGGTTCAAGCGTAATGGCATTCACTTTTTGATTGCCGGTATTTTCCTGCTGATATGCTTCTTTTACTTTACACCTGCTTTCCAGGGAAAAACATTGGGGATAGGCGACGTGATTGGCGCCCAATCGACCCAAAAGGAAATTAGCGACTATAAAGCAAAAGATACCACTATTTTATGGACCAACCAGATCTATGGAGGCATGCCCACTTTCCAGATATGGGCTCCTTACCCCAACAACATCACCACCGGCATTGTTAGCGGTCTGATTGCAACTTTTCCAAATCCGTTATACATTGTGTTTTTGCTTTTGTTCGGCTCCTACTTCCTGTTTTCGGTGTTGAAACTCAAGCCATGGATAGCTGCTGCAGGCGCAATTGCCTTTACTTTTTCCAGCTATAACATTATTTTGCTGACGGCAGGCCACACCAACCAGGTGTTCGCCATCGCATTTTTTGCGCCTATCCTGGCAAGTTTAATTTTAATATTACGAGAAAAATACTGGCTCGGCAGTTCGTTACTGGCATTTTTTCTTGCACTGGAGATCAGGGCCAACCACATCCAGATGACCTATTACCTGCTGATCGCTATTTTGATATTAGCAGCCATCGAGCTTTATCGAGCTATCAGGAACAAGACCTTACCAGCATATGTAAAGTCGCTGGCGTTTGTCGGCGTTGCTGTTATTCTTGCCGTCGTTGTAAATGCCTCATTGCTGTGGAGCACTGCTGACTACGGGCAGGACACCATCCGGGGGCCGTCAAATTTGACGCAACACACCAAAGAACCCAGCAACGGCCTGACTAAGGAATATGCATATGAATATAGCCAAACCTTTGGAGAAAACCTTACATTCCTTGTACCCAACGCTTACGGCGGCGACTCTGGTCTCGCATCAATTGATCTACCCAACTCTGATCTGAATAAAGCCCTTGTAAACGCAGGTGTACCACAGGAGCAGGTTGGGGCTGCGGTGCAACAGTTAGCGGGCATTGGCCTTGAACTGAGCACCTATTGGGGCGACAAGCGGTTTACCTCGGGCCCCCACTATTTTGGGGCTGTTATTTGTTTTCTATTCATTTTCGGCCTGTTTGTTGTTAAAAATCCTTTAAAATGGTGGATATTAGGGACAGTTGTTCTTACTACCTTGCTATCGATCGGCAGTTCCTTCCCTTATGTATCCGATTTTTTCTTCAATTATTTCCCGCTTTATAACAAGTTTCGTGCAATAGAATCCATACTGGCTATAACAGAACTATTTGTACCGATACTCGCATTACTGGCGATAGGCGAAGTAATTTCCGGCACTACCACCAGGCCGGAATTGTTCAAAAAACTAACCATCTCTTTTTACATTGTCGGGGGGCTTACACTCATCCTATTGGCATACCCCGAATTATTTTTAAGCTTTAGGCAAAGTAACTCAGCAGTCTTTATGACCAACCTCACCAAGGTGCTGAAAGGCAATGGCCAAATGGCAAGCGACATTATGCGCGCTTTGCAAAACGACAGGGAAGGTATTGAGCGTATGGATGCCCTAAGGTCGCTGATATTTATTGTGATTGCTTTCGGACTTCTTTGGGCATTTATCAAGCAAAAAGTCAATGCAACGGTATTATCAATAGGCTTTTTTGTGCTAATCCTGATCGACCTGTGGCAGGTTGATAAAAGATACTTGAAAGACTCGGATTTCCAGGAAAAACAAGATGTAAGCCAGTTAGTACAACCCAGCCAGGTTGACCAGGTAATTGCCCGGGATCCTGACCCTGACTTTAGGGTATTTAATTTAACGCGCGACCTGAAAACCGACAGCTACACGCCGTTCTTCCATAAAAGCATCGGCGGTTATTCTGCCGCCCGTTTAAAAAGATTTGATGAGCTGGTTGATAACCAGATACTGATGAACCCGCCAAACCACGACGTCCTTGATATGCTAAACACAAAGTATGTGATTACACAGGACACCGGCGGTAATTTAAAAATGATTCAAAACGAAACCGCTTGCGGCCACGCCTGGTTTGTAAAAAGCATAAAGTTTGTACCAAATGCTGATAAAGAAATGCAGGCCATCAGTTCGTTTGCACCCAAGGACGAAGCAATAGTGGATGAAAGTTTCAAAAAGTCGATCGATACAAAATTATCGATCGCTACCGACGCAAGCGGCACCATTAAACTGGTTAAATACAGCCCCGACGATATGGTATATGAGAGTGGTTCAACCAGCGCGCAAGTAGCAGTTTTTTCGGAGATATATTACAATAAAGGCTGGAAAATGTATATTGACGGCGCAGAGGCGCCTTATTTCCGCGCTGATTACGTGTTACGTGCAGCGCAGATCTTAGCCGGTAACCACAAGATCGAGTTTAAATTCCATCCTGCATCTTATTATACTGGGGAGAAAGTTTCGCTGGCAGGTTCCATTATCCTGATCCTGGCGCTCGGTGGGGCGGTTTACGCAGAGACGAGGAAAAAGAAGCAGGAAGCGGCAGCGCCTACGGCTGAACCACACCCTGTGCCAAAAGGCAAAAAATAGTGCCGATTTGCATTGGGGGAACTTACGAAGTTTTTGAAACTTCGTAAGTTTTAGCGTCTCTTTTACAACTTATTACAACTTATTACAACCTTTACAACCTACCACAACTAAACCCTAATCATTTGTCCGCCGGTGTTTCACCCAGTATTTTGCCAGGTTATACGCAATTACAAAATGATTTGCTATGGTGGGGAACAAGCCGTAATAACGGCGCATAATATCAAAACGCTCCATTAAACTTTCCCGGTGTTTAGCTTTTGACACCCCTCCCACCAGGTATTTTGCAACGTATTGGTGTACATTGATAATTTTTTCAGCTTTTGCCGCAATGCGTATGATCCAGTCGATATCGGCACTGAGTTTATATCGGCGGTCAAATGGCAATACGAGTGCTGAGCGAACGTAAATAGCCTGGTGACTTATGCTCATACCATATTTGAACCCTGTCCAGTCGAATTGCTCGGGCGCCTGGTGCCGGCGCTGACCTAAACTCTCTCCCTCCCCGTTGATCATCTCCGTCTCGCCATAGTAAATATCTGCGTCCGGTGATGAAGCAAAAACTTTTTCAACCGTGTAATAGTCATAAAATTCGTCGCCTGAGTTCATAAAAACAACGTAGTCGCCGGTAACTGCCGCAAGCCCTTTATTCATCGCATCATAAATGCCCTCGTCCTTCTCGCTGAATAATCTTGAAATAAGGCTTCGATACCGGTTAATGATCTTCAGCGTCCCATCGGTGGAACCTCCGTCGACGATGATATATTCAATATTCGGATAGGTTTGAGTGAGTACAGAAAGTATGGTCCGCTCAATGTCTTCAGCGTTATTATAAACAACAGTGATAACCGACAAAACCGGTTTAAATTCCTTCACTTCTTTAAAATTGACTTGTAAATGGTCATATACTTCTCGGCAACAATATCATTGGTAAAATTATCCAAAACTTTTTTCCGCGCATTTGCGGACAGTTCATTTTTTTTATCCGATGTCAATACGTAATGCAGGCCCGCTGCAAGATCAGCAGCCGATTTAAACGCTGCCAGGTAACCGTTTTGCAAATGGTCGACCATATCGGGGATGCCGCCTGTATTAAAAGCGACTACCGGCGTCCCGCAGGCCAAAGCTTCCATTACCGTATTAGGCAGGTTATCCTCAATAGCAGGCGTCACATACACGTCAGCCAGGTTGTATAGTTCAGCCATGTCCCGCTGTGAGCTGATTATGCTCATTTCGTACACCTTAAACGGCAGCAGGCTTATATCGAAAGATTTATTTTTACCAAATATCACTATTCCCGCGTCGCTCAAATCGGGATATTTTTCTTTCAGCACATTTAAGGCATCCACAAGGTAGGTGATACCCTTTCTGCGATCCAGGATATTGGCGGCGCCAAACAGGATAATTTTTTGCTTTGGATCGATATTCCATTTTTCCCTGGCTTTCATCTTATCCCCGGGCGAAAAGATTGCTGTATCAATTGGGTTGGGTATGGCTTCAATGCGGAAATCTTTTAAAAGCGAACTGGTTTTTGCCACGCCGGCAAGCCAGTTACTACAAGTTACAAAAACAATGTTTGTTGCCGCTTTGTACATCGAAAGTTTCTTCAGCCAGCCGGTATGAGACAAGTCGTTTTCACCCGGGCTTCTCAGCATCCAGCAGTTACCGCATTCCGCGATAAAATGATCGCATTCACCCGCGTAATGACAGCCACCAGTAAAGGTCCACATGTCATGTAATGTCCAAACAACTGGTTTGCCGGTTTGTAAAAGTCTTTCGAGGTTATCAATAGAAAGAAACCCGCCATTTGTCCAATGCAGGTGCAAAACGTCTGCATTGGAAACCACCGCCCACGTGCTAACATCGGTACCGGTATTAGCGGGCGAAAATGCAAACCTTACTTCACGTGATTTTGCCTTAAACCAGATAAAAGGCAAGCGCTCATACAAAAAATTAAACTTTGTTGCCAACCTGCCGATAGGCCCTTCGGCTATACTTGAAACGCGGGGCTCATTTGTCTTTTTTTCCTGCACCATCATTTGCACATCAACTTGCTTATGTTCAAGCGCTTTAAGCAGCCGCATACATGCCGCGGGCGCGCCGCCGCCGGCATCAGAGGTGTTGATCAGGGTTACTTTCATCGGGCGGCGCTATTTTAGCGGCAAGTATAACAATTCTGAAATGAAAACTTTACTTTTGAAGCTGAGGCATCGCGAGGTTTTTAACCACGAAGTGCGCAAAGGTTTCACAAAGACCACAAAGAAAAAAACTTCGTGGGCTTTGTGGTTTTCACTTTGTGTACTTTGCGGTGTAACGCGCTTGTCCCTGAGGATACGGTACATCAAAACGGAACGATCATCACATGAATTTTTTTGCTTATTTATTCCAGGACTGGAGCGCCAACCGCCAGAATTTTAAAGCACAATCCGTATTGTTTTCGTTTCGTTTGCTGCAGGTTTTTAACCGCTATGCCGTCACTAAAATTATCTTTTATCCCTACCTGATGCTGTACCGTTTTTGGGTAGAGTGGGTATTAGGGATCGAGCTTCCGCGCAAGTTAACCATCGGCAAAGGTTTGTCCCTGTATCATGGCCAGGCTTTGGTGGTGAACAAAAGCACCGTTATCGGCGAGCATTGTGCTTTAAGAAATTCAACCACTATCGGTCATAAAAAATTGGCCGACGGTTCGTTCAGCCGCTGCCCGCGCATCGGCAATAATGTTGACATCGGTGCAAATGTTTGCATCATTGGCGACATTACTATCGGCGATAACGTGATCATCGGTGCAGGATCAGTGGTTACCAAAGATGTGCCATCAAATTGTACAGTGGTGGGCAACCCCGCCAGAATTTTGGAAAATAAAATCATAACAGAGCAGACGGCTTCGGGCCAGGGAAATTAATGGAACAAAATTTAACCGATCGTGCGTTTTGGAAGGCCTTTTGGGAATCAAGGAAAGGCCTTATTTTTCAAATCAAACCAAATTATGTTTTTGGCGATATCCTGGCAAAGCTGATCAAAGAAAAAAATGTCGGAAATGCTGTTGAGCTTGGTGGCTTCCCGGGTTATTACGCAACTTATCTGAAAAAATACCAGGGGCTTGAAACTACCCTGTTCGATTATTTTATTCATGAAGGATTGATCGATCAACTTCTTGAAACCAATGGTTTAAAACCTGGTGATATCTATATAATTGAGGCCGACCTGTTTGAATATAAAGTAGAAAGGCCCTACGATATGGTTTTATCGTTTGGGTTGATCGAGCATTTTAATGATACTAAAGCCATTATTGAAACCCACCTGCAATTTTTAAAACCTGGCGGCGTGCTGTTTATTACACTCCCCAACTTTAAAAGTATCAACGGCTGGGTGCAGCGCAAATTCGACAAAGAGAATTACGACAAGCACAACATCAGCAGCATGGACCCGAAACTCCTGGCCAAATATTTTACCGAACTCGGCTTAACCGAAGTGGAAAGCAGCTATCATGGCAGGTTTACCGTTTGGCTGGAAAATAAATCGGAGCAAAGCGGTTTTGCCAAGGCGGTTGTGAGAGCCATTTGGGTGGCAGGAAAGGTTTTTACCCGGATCGTGCCGGTTGAGAGCAAGGCGCTTTCGCCATATATCTGGGTAAAAGGTGTGAAAAAGCTATGAACCAATGAGAAAGTCCAAAATAATCCTGCTAAAAGTTTTGTCCGCATTTTTTGCGCTGTTCCTGATTAATTTTGTAGTCGCCAGTATACTTTTTAAAGATTTTGCTACTTCTCTCGAACCCGGTTGGCATACAACCGTCTATCCAGGTTGGCATACTACTATTTATCCGTTTGGCGGGTTTTTACAGACAATTATTGTATTATCGTCCTTTATGTGCCTTGCATATTTAGTTTACAAATTGATATGGCGGATGCTTTGCAAATTTTCTCAATAAAAAAGCATCCAAACAGCGGGCTTCGTAAAGCATTCAAAATATATCTTATCAAAAAAGATAAAACAGATTTAGAAAAGAACTACCAATGAAACTACAGCTTTTTAACAAACAGGTTTATGCCGGCCGCAGGGCGGCCTTAAAACAAAGCATCGGGCATGACGGAATAATCCTGCTTTTAGGGAACGAGGATAGCAGCATGAACTATAAGGACAACTGCTACCCCTTCAGGCAGGACAGTAGCTTCCTGTATTATTTCGGCCTGGATGTACAGATGCTGGCGGCGATAATTGATACGGATACTGGCGAAGAAGTAATTTTTGGCGATGAGTTGAGCATAGACGACATCATCTGGACAGGTACACTGCCATCCGTTAAGGAAATGGCATCCATGGTGGGTATCGCTCAAACCAGTCCTTATTTACAGGTGGTTCATTATATTCACAAAGCGATTACTTCGGGCCGGAAAGTGCACATCCTGCCCCCCTATCGACCCGAAAATAAGATCAAACTGGCCAGTTGGCTCAATGTTAGCCTGGAAAATGTTGCAGACCATGTTTCCTTAAAACTCGTTAAAGCCGTTATTGCCCAGCGGGTGATCAAAACGTCGCTGGAAATTGAGCAGATGGAAAACGCAGTGTCCATCAGTGTTGATATGCAGCTGGCTGTCATCAAACATACACGACCGGGTATTAAGGAATATGAACTCGTGGCTAGAGCCGAAGAAGCTGCCATGGCCGCCAATGCACGGCTGGGGTACCCCGCCATCATCACTACGCATGGGCAAACTTTGCACACCCATTACTACGGTCATACGCTGGAAGAAGGACGCATGGTTTTAATTGATATCGGCGCCGAAAATGCCATGCATTACGGCGGAGACCTCACCCGTACCATCCCTGTTGGGCGAAGTTTTACGACTCGCCAAAAGGAATTATACGAGGTGGTATTAAATTCGATGGATCATGCCATCAGCATGTTAAAACCGGGCGTGCGGTATAAAGATATACACCTGGCGGCAAGTCAAAAATTGGTTGAAGGACTTGCACAGGTAGGCCTCATGAAAGGCGATGCTGCGGAGGCGGTTGCCGAAGGCGCGCATACCATGTTCTTTCAATGCGGATTAGGGCACATGCTGGGCATGGATACCCACGATATGGAAGACCTGGGTGAACCAAACGTAGGGTATACCGATACGCTGAAAAAAGAGACGGTTTTCGGCCTTAAATCATTGCGTTTAGGTCGTGAGTTGCAGGCTGGATTTGTACTCACTGTAGAGCCGGGTATATATATCATTCCTGAGTTGATCGACCGCTTGGCAGCTGAGAAAAAATATGCTGATTTTATTAATTACGATGTATTGAATACCTATCGCGACTTCGGCGGGATACGTATCGAGGACAACTTTTTAATCACTGAAACAGGCAGCTACCTGTTAGGAAAATACCTGCCTAAAACGTTGAAGGAGATCGAAGGGTTAAAACAATAAAAGTTTAAAGGGCTTTCTGTTAATCGCAACTCTTTTCCCTATATTCGGTCTCAACCAAATCAAATCAGATGGCCTGGGCCTGGGGGATATCTCCGAAGAAAATAGAAACCATACCGCTCGGGGATTATAACTCCGACTATTACCTCACGCTTATGTACCATGCCATGATCAGCCGTGGCTGGCATGTTGGTTATTTTGATCACGATGGCATCATTGCCTATACCGACATTTCGTGGCCATCCTACTCCGAGGAAGTTTCGGCACGGCTGAAGGACGGTTCGGTTGTCGTGAAAAGTGAATGTGTTGGCTACCAGGGCTGCTTTACAGATTACGGTAAGAACAAGAAAAACCTCGACCTGCTTTTTGATGAGATCATTTATATCGAATTCCACCTGAAGGATATCCTTGAACAAAGCACCCAGGAGTTAATCGATTCTATCCCCGAAAAACAATTTCTCAGTCTTGATGATCCGCCGATGGCCGGGAAAGAGCAGCTTCGCGGGTTCTTCTCGCCCATCATTCCTCAAAAAAAATATTTCGTTACGCCTCTTCTGGTCATTATAAATGTCCTGGTTTACATTGTAACGTTCACCACTTTCAGTATTATTTTGGCCCATTCAGCCGTGCTGCAATCAAACATCGCCCCCGGCGAAACGATCTACGATAAGCTTTACCTGTTATTTGGCTATAATCACCGCACCGAAGTACTTAACGGGCAGGTATGGCGGCTGGTAACCAGCATTTTTCAGCATTTTTCTATCGGCCATTTGTTCTTTAACATGGTCGCGTTGGTTTATGTTGGCTCATTGGTTGAATGTAAATTGGGAAAGTGGAATTACCTGCTGATGTTTTTGTTTACGGGCATCATATCGAGCATGACTTCGGTTGCTTTTCACTACACCGGAATGAGTGCCGGGGCGTCCGGGGCAATAATGGGCTTGTTTGGTATATTGCTGGCCCTGCTAAGTACCGATTTTTACGAACGTAGTGCGCGTAAAGCCCTGCTCATCAGCACGGTGATAGTTGTAGGTCTCAATATTATCCCAATAGACGAGGGGATTGACTATGCTGCGCATTTTGGCGGCGTCATTTCCGGTTACCTTTTTGGGTGGATGGCTTATCTGGGGCTCAGCCATAAAAATCAGTTTATAAATAAATGGGGAATCACGCTTGCAGGATCGGCACTGGTTATCGTCGTTGTATCATCCAGCCTGGTATTTATGCCGCGCTACCAGTTCCGGGAGTATGACACGCTGCTTGGAAAGATGGAAGGCATAACAAATGACCTCGATCATTACTTTTATGCACAGGACGCAAACGGAAACTACGTTACCCTGAACGGAAAAGAAAAATTAGCCGGCATTGAACAAAAGGCCCTCCCCGAAGTGAAAAACTTACAAAAATTAGGGGCCGGTTTCAATAAGTTGATTTTGCCCGCTAAAAAGGAAAAAGAGGCAAGAGCCGAGGCAAAACTGGTCGGCCTGTTATCCCAGGTGTACCCATTGCTTTACCTGGAGATTAAAGAACAAAACATGGAAAAGTACCGGCCAAAAGTAGACAGCCTGACTGTGCTGGTAAATGATGTGCGCATGAATTGGGAAACGGCTAAATAAACGAATTTTATCTTCCGAGCTTTTGCCTGATAAAGCGGATTGTCCGTTGAAGGAGACTTCCTTTGCGGTTTTTCAGGAAGTTTTTGATGGACTGATAAGCCGCCTGGCTTTCCTTTATTTCAGATGGAAATTGTTTTACCGACTGCTGAGCCGGCTGAACCGCGTACATATTTTCTTTGTTTGAATGCACCCCGCTCCCATCATTACCAATGTTATTAACCAGCGACACCGTTGGGTTAAGCGTAAGGCCCCCTTTTAAAAATATGGAAGCGTACCAGCGAATGGCCCACGAGTCGTTTTTACCTGCCTTAAAGCCTTGCAGTTGCTTCCAGAAGTTCATGGTGCCTTCAATAGAAAACTGGCTGATCTTTTTTTGGTCGAACTGCTTTAACAACACATCTACATCAGGTTCAAATTCCTTCCACGCCCTGGCCCAGGTGGCCCAACCCCAGCTGGTAGCGGCGCGAAAAAAGAAGGTTTCCGGCAGGCCCTTTTTGTCGAGGTTATACATGTATGCGCCGATGTGCATCACTTTTTCCTCGTTTTTGTAACGGGTGAGCGCTTCATTAAAAAACTGCAGTGTGTAAGTTGATGACAGCAGGTCATCCTCAAAAACGATCACTTTATCATATTCATTCACCAGTTGCGTTACCCCGCTGATGATGGATTCGGCCAGGCCGAGATTTTTTTTTCGTTCAGTTACCTTTACCGATTTAAAACCTGTAACTTGTTTTACCAGTTGCCTTACCTCGTCAACCTTTGCCTTATCATCGTCTGTTTTGGCCGCATCCGAAAAAATGAACAGGCGCGACTCATCTGCCAGCAAGTTCTTTTGCAAATAGCTGATCGTCCTCCGGGTGTGCTCCGGTCGGTTGTACACAAATAAGGCAATCGGTGCAAGGTTTTGCATGAGTAAGCACTAATCATCCCGAATTAATACGATTTGCACGAATCAGGAATGTGATTGTATAATTGATTAAAAAATTGCTACCTGGTCAACGGATTTTTTACAGAGTACAGTATAGGCATTCGCCATTTTTTCGTTCATTTTTTTACCAAACAGTTTGGCGATGCTGTTCTTTATTGCGTACTCCGAATTGATTTTTATATCAGTTAAAATGCTCTTTGGCTTTTTTTGATTAACGTAACTATTAAACTTAGTTACCTCCGGGCTGATCATCGACGTTAGATCATTTTCAACCGCCAAACCTTCTGTAAATAATAAATAACGTAAGGATGTGGGCGTGTAAATATTAATGTGTCCATAAGCAAGGAAATGTTTGATGCGGCTATCCACACCGAACCGGTAATCAAGCGGCACCTCAATGATACAGTGGCGGGCCACGCGTTTAATTTCGCGCAGCAGCACGCGTTCGTGCTCAACATGCTCCAAAACGTGCGATAGTATGATCAGGTCGAAGCTATCATCTGCAAATGGCAATTTATAACCGTCAAAAATCTGCACCGATTTTACATTTTTGATATCTCTGGCCAGGATATGCTCCACCCCGCTGTCCGATATCTCAACCGCATGGTATTCCGGGGCGAAATCTGCATCGGCCAAAAACTTTAAGATGCTGCCGTCGCCGGCGCCTACTTCCAGCACTTTTTTAAAGGTGCGGCCCTGGCTCACGTCAACAATATGCTGTGCCTTATATTTCGCACCCAGCATGCGCCAGGCTTCGTCGTGTTTTTGATAAAACTCGTCGTATGCTTCCTTTACATTGTCGCTGATGATCTGCTCCGCCATTTAAACATTTTATTGAGGGCTCAAATTTAGTTTATTCCGGTATTTTACGGTCATAAACTTTCATTCTGTTTGAAAGGTTCGTTCTAAAAACCCGGAGAAGCGTTGGAGGGATTGGCGGAATGGCTGCCGAAGATATAGTTTAAAGATAATTCCAGGCCGCCGCGCCCGTTGGTCGCCATATTTAGCGGGGAGGTATTGATATCGTAACTAATGCCTAATACTGTACTTTTTACATGAAAACCAAACGATGCAACCACCGCATCGTCCCACCGGTACATCGCTCCTATAATCAGGCTATTGTCGTCCTTTGATTTAAGTTCTGCATAAATATCAGCAGCCCTTATCTGGTTTTGCTGCTGCCGGATGTAAATGACATTGGGTGTTATATTTAAGCATTCCGACGCTATTATTTTTACCCCGCCGTGTATGTTAAAACGAACAGGAAGCACCGTTTTGGTGCCGGGAGCGGCAAAAGGATCTGGCCCGCCGTTGATGTGAAAGATGCTGGCGCCGCCAAATAGCTGCACCTTATCGCCGGCATTGGCATCTTCATAATATATTCCCGCGCCTGAATCAAAGATAATTGCATCGTTTGTCAAAAAGCTTTCACCGCTTGATATATTGGGATCAAAGCCGATCAACGGGTTATACTGGCCATCAAACTGCAGCATGCCCGGGCTAAAGCTACGGTCGATAAAACCAACCTGTAAGCCAAAATGCAGTTTTTTTGTGCCGTCGCCGGAGATCGCTACGCCGTAACCAAAAGTGCCATAAGCGGCAAAATAATCGAAATTGGCCGACCCGGCCACCTGGTTGATCAGGTTGAGCCCCAGGCTCACTTTTTCGGTTGCTTTATAATCAGCCGATACCGCGCCAGTTTGATAGCCATTGGTGATACCGGTCCACTGATCTTTAAAATTGGC
>OLLK01000058.1_pt1 | contig 117693 bp, 102 predicted proteins | sample 1604531 | NCBI WGS metagenome assembly OLLK01 (sample SAMEA104055722, study PRJEB20765) | soil metagenome | isolation source: soil | reverse complement strand
GCCGCATCGCCCGGCGCGCCGACGGCTTGCTCCGTTTCAAATTCGAAGGTTACAGCGCCGAGCGGCCGCACCTGGCCGGCGCCATAGCACGCAGCGTGCGGGTAGCAGCCAAAGCAGCTGCTTATTATGCGCAGGGCTACAGCCAGCGCCGCATCAGTAAAAAGTTACGCATTAGCCTGGGGCAGGTGAATGGATTGCTGCGGGGGACGGGAGCGAGTTGATGACTTTTATTGACTACCGATACCTGTCCCATTTGCGGCTGGCCTGGTTCCATCGATCCATTTTTGGCGTGCGGTTAAATCTGTTTAGTCCGGGTCTTCAAACTTTATGAATTCGTATCCGAAAACGGCGGGAGATAGTCCGAATGTGATCGTGATTAAACTTAGGGTGGGGATGAGGAAGAAGATTGAAAGGGTTGCAGACCCGCTGCTTAACCCTTCTTCCGTGTCTGTGTCCCTACCGACACCTCCGCGTGCCGGGGGTTTATCACAAACCCGGTGGATTTGCTTGCCATGCAGGTTCGTTGCAAAGGGTTACGCATCGCGTTTGGTTGGTGAAGACATCAGGAAGGATGAAGGAAAATAATAATTTTGACAATTAACTGTTATACCTATTGATAATTCGGAAAAAGTTATATTTTTGCAAACCATAAACTGTCAATCACCGTATCACCTTAAATTATTCCATAAGTAAATGGCTCCAAAAGAAATCCTCCGTTCCGTACAAAACCTTGAAAAATTCGAGAAGCTTTCTTCACAGTTAGGCGTCACTGGTATCCGGCTGATGATCGATCCGGAAAAGGATGATGCCTCAGCCGAGTCGGTGATAGAGGATCTTTGTCGTTTAATGGAGTACAAACTTGTAGTAAACGCTCAAATCGCTGCAGGCAACTGGATACCACCCGAAGGTGCCAGGTATAACTGTTATCAAAAATATTAATATCCTTGGATGCCAAACAACTTCTTACGGTTGCTTTAAGCAAGTCGCAGGAACTTTCAAAAAAAATAGGGACGGATATATATCAAAGCATCTCCTTTCAAGGTTTCAAAATTCCGGAGTTAAACATTGAGGTTTTCGAGAGAAGAGCCATTGGCATTTTAAAATCTGAAAATAAATTATCCGAGCGAACCGTTGTGTCTGTCCAACCTTTTCCTTTAAACGACGAAATTTTGGGTATAGTGTTATACCTGAACAACAACCGTATTGACATTCACCCTTCCGCGAATTTAAATAAATGGAAGGAACGGCTTGTTGTCTGTAAGGAACTTTGTCAAATCTACCTGGACTTTACGGAAAGCAATCCGGCCGATGGGTCGAATCATGTGCTGTTCAGGGAGATTAGAAAGCAGATATTCGAACTGATCACACTGCACAATGAGACTGCTGCCCATTTTGACCAGCTCGACTTGGCTATAGATGATAAAAACCGGAATGAATTTCTTTCATTTTTCATGGCTATCAACATGATTTTTCCGCCTGAGCGTTGGTCTGACTTCAAAATTTTGTACGAAAAGACCACCAGGGCTGATGGCGGCTTAACCTTGTACGATATGGCTTATGCCTACCAAATGCCAAGGTTCGCACTCAAGTTCTTCAGAAAACGAATGCTGCCTTATTACGAAAAATAAGAAAATATTTTTAGCGATTTTCTAGTTGTTTTTTTCAAACCTTTAAATTAAATTACAGGCTGTTAATAGTTTGACAAATCGCGATGCTTTTTCAAACCTAAACCTAAATCTATATGTATATCAAATTTAATCCCGCTGCTGTTTATGCCGGCCTAAGGCGTTTTTGTAGTTCGTCTTTCAATATCAGTTACTATTTTAAGAAGGGGTCACGTAATTATGGCCAGTGAAGCGCTTCCTTTTATTGACAAGTTGATAGAACATATCGACAATCGAAGGGGGCAATGTTTACTTTTGCTTGGGCCTGAATTATCGGTAAATAAAACAGGTACAAACTATCGGAAGTATTGTAAAGAGATTGTTGAGCCGAGTCTGCCATCCCTGAAATATTTTCATCAGGACAATCTTTTCCAAGCGGACCCGACGGACGCAACACTCTTGCCGGAAATTCTAAGGATTTTTTACCGTGAGGTTGGTGACCCAATATTTCTGGAGATGTTATCGAGGATTCAATTTCCTCTCATAATTAACGTGGCACCGGACATTTCATTGCAAGAAAAATATGGTTCTCTAAAAATCGACTTTAAAGAGGGGTACTTTTCAGCGGGTTATAATACAAACATGCCACTGGATTCTTTAGAGCCGACTAAAAATATGCCGATTATCTACAATATGTTCGGGACGGTGGAAGATCCTGGGTCAATGGTTACCACTTATCCTCAGCTTTACACAACCATCGAGTATCTTTTAAGGGATAACGCATTGCCAAACGGGGTTCAGGGTTTTATCAAATCGGCCCAAAGCTTTTTATTTCTTGGGTTTAAGCTCGATTCCTGGTATTACCAATTGTTGTGTCATAAATTAGGCATTACTTCGTCACCTGTAAAACCTGCGGTATGCACCCCGGGGATGGACGAATCAGATCAGGTGAGTATTATTATGAAGAAAAATTTTAATATTAGTTTTTCTTCACTCAATTCACTGGAATGTATTCAAATGCTGGTTGCTCAATGCAAAAAAAGCCTTCGGCCCCCCAGTCCTGTTAGTCACTACAGTACATTCGTTTCCTACGCGCACAACTCCGTTAAGGATCAGGATCGTGAACGGATTGTGGACCTTATCGAGGCATATTACTCCACGTTAGCAGACCGTGCTTATTACCTCTTCCGAGACCAGAATGACATTAGTTTTGGCGAAAGCATAGACTCTTTTATGCATATGATCGGTAAGGGCAAGTCTGTTATCATGGTGATCACTGACAAATTCTTACGCTCAGAATATTGTATGACTGAAGCATTACGAGTAAGCGAATATCATGATGAAATGAAACGAATATTTTTCATTATCGTATCCGATCAGCAGAATGGTGTCGATATGATCCGCCGACTTGCTGATACGGGCTCCTACCACTCGTTCTGGTTGACGGAATGCCAGGAAGCTATTTCAGATCGCTCGAAAGGCGAAAATGGCAGGTTGGAAAGGCTTGCCAAAATAGCGGGACACGTCACAAGGTTCATGAACGATGTCGCAACCAAAAAGAATCTGGTATTGGATTACGCGGATTTTCAATATAACATGGAAAAATCGACATATGAATTATCCGTGGAGCAAGCAGTCGATTTCGAAAGATTTATGGTGAAGGTAATGGATAAATTAAAGCAATAAGTTATGGGTGCGCAAAAGCCAAACAACTACCGTTATCCGGGATTGAGATATTTCACAAGGGAGGATACGGGTATATTTTGGGGTCGCAAACAGGATGCCGATAAGCTTTTTAACCTTACCATGATCAAGCAGATCCTGGTACTTCACGCAGAATCTGGAACAGGGAAGAGCTCCCTCATAGAAGCGGGGCTGCTGCCAAAGATATACGAAGATAAAAAGTATCTGCCAGTTGTGGTTCGTTTAGATAGGCATCCTGAGCAGTTATTGGCAGATGCGTATAGGGATATCCGGACAGAATTAGGCGATGGCCCGCAAATACAGCTCCCTATGCTAGAGGATGTTCCGGAAAATCTTTGGGTCCTGGCCAAGAAACTCGCGCTAAAGACCGGGTCACGCACAGGAAAAAAACTATTGTTGATATTCGATCAGTTTGAAGAATTCCAGATATATTCTCATGAGTTAAGAGCTGATTTTAAAGACGATCTGCGAGAGCTACTTGGCATCAACATCCCGGCAAGATTTTATGAACTTTTGGTAAAACAAATTGGGGAAACGCTTAAAGAAAAAGATATCTCAGATCAGCAGCGTAGTCATCTAAACGACGACCTTCAATTTTTAAAAGACCCCCTTGATGTTAGAGTTATCTTCGCTGTTCGGGAAGACAAATTAGGGACGATGACCTTGTTGGCAGATCAGTTTCCGGATATTCTAAAAAATGACATGATCCTGTTGCCATTGACGAGAAGAGATGCCATTGAAGCAATCATCATGCCGGCGCAGGTTGAGGGCTCGTTCGACTCTCCAAAATTTGAGTTTGATAATGAAGACACTGTACTTTCAATCATCGCCCAAATTCAGGATGGAGAAACCAAAAGAGTTGACCCTCTGCAAATTCAGATCGTGTGCAGTAACCTCGAAAAAAAGATAATTGACGAGATGAACGCTTTACAGCGCACACGACACAAATTGTTGAACAGATCTTTTGTAAGAAAGATCACCAAAAATGATGTGCCGGAGATTGATGATATCATAAAGGACTTTTACCAGGACGTTTGGAAAAAGGTTAACGATGTTGTCCTTGGCAAATATATAAACACCAGCGCCCAAGAGCTTGATGACATAAGAAAGAATATCACCGGCGAACTCATCGCCGGTAATCACCGGGCGATGGTACTCGAGGGTAGATTTGATCATCTGGATAAAGAGAAATACCGTCTATCATTGGCTACAATGGTTAAGGAAGGGTTTCTACGGGAGATCCCTTATAACAAAGACAAATACATACAGCTTTACCATGACCGGTTTGTGCGGCCGGTTTATGAGGATATGCTCGACATCCAGAGTGCGGAAAACATGGAGTCGGAACGTAGTAAACTCGCCACTGAATACGCAAAAAGAAGAGCGTCGGATAAAAAAATGTGGTTAACAGTCTTTACCGTATTTGTCATTGTCATTGTTGGATTGATTGGATATTTATGGTTTGTGCAACAGCAAAAACAAGCTGGCAAACGCCAAAAGATGATCGACATCGCGAAGAGCAGCGGTCGTTCCAATCCACAACTAAGCTTTCTCATTGCGCGGGAATGGTTACAGAAATATCCGTCAGATAATGATTTTGATACTTTGGCGAAGCGTTACGACCTGGCATCGCACGCTAGCCGGACAGGTATATTTTATGAGCCTTCAGGGTTATCGGATATAATGTTAAAGGGCGACACGGTTCAACTCAGCGGCAGCTCTGGACTCACTACCTGGAGTATCTCCGGGCGAACTTTATTGCATCGGCAGAGCATTGATAGTGGTGCGTTTTTAAAACGATTTTCGCTCAACGGACAATACTATTTTTTGGTTCGACACAACAAAAATATTGAAATCCTAAACCAACATCAAACCGTCGTTGAAAGTTTCCGGAGTGCGCCTCCGCCTGCAGTAGTCCAAATTTCGCCAAATGGAAGGAGGTTAATTATAGGGAACAAGGTGTTTGATGTGCTGAGCAAACAACTGCTTGGCGTAGTGCCTTTGTTCCCCTTTAATCGTACAGCGGCCTCCTGCGTTGCTTTTTTTAACGATGGTAATGATTTCGCTGCCGGTTATGGAAATGGTTATAAAATCATATATCGCATTGAACCACAAAAAACAATACGGATCGTTGAGATTCTACCGCCATCCAAATCCGCTGCTATTAATTCACTTGCCATAGGTCATTCAGACCAGATCGTAGCGACAGGAGACAACAACAATACTATTGAAGTTTGGCATATCCGAAAATTGAATACCGGAGGTCAGAACACCTCGACAAACGTAGCTGATTTGCTTACGAAATCTGGGACGTTAAATCCTCCGATGCTTCTAAAGTGGCATACTGATGCGGTCACCAGTATTTCTATCTCGCCCGACGGTCGGTACCTCCTCAGCGGTAGTCGTGATCGGCTTGCAATCCTTTGGGACATCAAAGCAGGCAAAAAGGTAGATGTATTAAAGGGAATTAATTTACCTGTGGTTTTTACTGCGTTTTCGGCCGATGGCATTCAAATGGCCACAGCGACTGATAAAGGCGATATATTTTTGTGGAGCATCGAAAGGCCTTCCAGACTATATGCTAAAGGCAAGCTCAACTACCTCTGTCCGTTTGATTATTATAACGCCGGCCTGAACAGTAACGACCCTTTGATTGAACGGTTTTACCAATCAGCTGACGTTTTGAACAGCTATAGAAATTTATTTGATTATATCATCAATCTGCCAAAGAGCAACCTATATCCTAATGACGAAGATTATACTTCCAATTTGCGTAAATCATTCAAAGATATTGACAGTTTATACCACAAACTTAAAATTAGCTCCAATTATAAAAGCCAGCTTACAATGCTTCAGCAAAATACGATTGAGCAGCTTTATGAACGATTAAAGCGTAAGCAACGTGACTTGCTGTACGAGCCTGTAGGTGAAGATCCGGAGGCGCAACACCATGAGGCGGGTGCGGAGCTGAAAATTAATATAAAAATGCTCATAGAAAACACGGATTTAACGGATATTAACATGGCAGTTTCGTACACGGAAAAACTAATTTCGTTGGCCAGATATTTTCGTGACACGCTTGAAATACCGGACTACGCCACCAGTGTAAGCTATTTAAAGACTGGGCAAAAACTAATAAAAACATTCCAGCAAAAACACGAGAATGATCCTGACCTTGATTACACCTACACCTCTCTCTCTTTTCAGAGGGCAATAACGTATTTATATCAAAAAAAACCTGATTCCGTGGAGCTTGAAATTAGTAAAATTGACACAGCAAACACCGGCGATGGATTGCCCAACATGGTCCGCATTTTAAAATATGTTTGCAAGAATAAACCTGGCCCGGCGAGAACACTTTTTCTGAAGAACGAGCGCAAAGTTATATGGGGTAGCGATTATACTATGGAGCCCTTGAAAAGCCGTTTAATCGCAACTATGAACCGACTCAAGTCCAGAGGTATTACAGCGCCTGCGACCAAGAGTTTCCTGGTTTACCTTCAGGCGCGAGGAACTCCAACACACCTGACATCGCCGCAGCATTACGGAAAAAGTAAATCAAATATAAAGAACAAAAAACCAAAGGCTTCCGATCATCACCATCGCTGATTAATATTTGCTTTTTGTACACGTAATTGGGCGTGGATAGACTCGGCTTTAAACTTTCCCCAGGCATAATTAATCCATATATTTGATAAAGCCCATCACAAACCTTATGTGTTTACACGAATATGCGGCGAAAACGGCTTATTTGATAAATTACTCGAACCCATCACTTATTATGAGCGACAAAAAGACTTCACTAAAAATCGGCATCACAGGCCATCGCAACTTAACTGAACCGCAACTTACTATGCTTATGCCGGTCGTAAAAACGGCAATTGATAATATCATATGTTATCAGTCGGGCATAAGTCACCCGCAAAAAATCGTGTTTTCGACGCCGCTCGCAAAAGGGGCTGACACGCTGTTTGCTAAAGTTGCGTTGACCTACGATGATGCAGAAATACATGTTTTGCTGCCGTTTGAAAAGGAAGAATATTTAAAAGACTTTGGCGATGCCAAAAGCAAGTCGGAATTTGAAGAGCTGCTTAAGGACAAAAAAGTAACGAGCGTTGAATGCCTTGGCCACACTGCAAAAGACGATAGAAACAGTCTTTACTTAAACGTTGGTAAAAAAATTGTCTCGGGCAGCGACTACATAATTGCCCTCTGGGATGAAGAGCCTGCAAGGGGGGTAGGGGGCACCGGCGATATTGTCAGATATGCGCGCAAGCTTAAAAAAAATGTTTTGGTGATAAATCCCTCGCAAGTTAAGCCTGGCATTAGCGCACATTATTTAACTGGCACGACTACAGAAGCCGATAATAAAATCATTGTAGAAACCTCCGGCCCCAACCCGGCAGAGAATTTTTACAAGACCTATGATAAATTAGCCAGGAAGTACCAGAAGAGGTATAAAAAATTATGGCAAACTACTTTCATGATCGGCTGGCTTGGTGTCGCTTTGATTTTAGGCGTTAAGGTAGCGGTGCGATTGCCTGATGCAATTGAATTTATGCTGACGGTTGTCGAGATACTGTCCCTTGCAATTATTTTTGCGTTGATAAATCGTGAAAAAAGCCGCTCTTATCATTCGAAATATTTACAGTACCGTTTTATCGCAGAAGTTTTAAGGGTTGACGAGCTTTATTATTTTTGCGGTTTCTATCCCGCTAAATTTGAAACTAAAGCCATCCACGAGGAACTGCATCAGTTCGCAGTATCGCCTGTGATCAGGCATGCCCGCAAGATGATTGTCTTGACCACATACTCTGGCCTGAGTTTTTCAAAAAAGAAAACGGAAGTTGAACGGTTTATCACTCAGCAGATAGATTATCACCATAACCGAAAACAGCGGCTGCATAAATTAAATAAACAAAACAGCTATACAAAAATGGCTTGTCTCATTATTTTCGCCTGCTTGCTGCTTGTACATTCCTTCTTTGAATTTAGAGATGGTGATTTCAGAGGGATAAACATCAGCCAAATTTTTCACTGTCAGTTAAAGAATCGAAATACATGGGATCAACTCCTGGAGCTTGCTTATTTGTTTATTCCGGCAACGCTTGCCCGGTTCGAAGCAGTAAAATATCTTAACGATTGGGAAAAACTGATTAACAAGTCGAATGTTATGGATAAATATTTTCGCGGCATGAAAGAGAAGCTACATGATGCGACTAACGACTTCGAACTACACCAAATGATAAATTCTATTGCTGAAAATATGTATTGGGAGAATTTGGATTGGGAAATGTTTATGAAAGGCAAAAACGAAAATCTGACATAACACGCAAAAGTACAGGCATGTTTTTTATGCCGCCCGCCGGTTGAAACAGGTTTCGCCTGACTTCAGAATGTGATCCGTTTCTGCGTTGATATCAATATTGCTGCATACATTTCGATCAGGTTGCAAACTGGCAGTCTCTGCAGGGAAAATAATTCCAGGTTGTCCGTTGAAAAGCCTTTAAAAAAAATATGTCACCGGCCAGAAATATCAAACCAATTTCAACCCTATACCAAAACAATATCCCGCAACTCCCTGACACTCTTTAACAAAATCTTATAAAATTATATTTTGTCGAAATATTTTTATATTTTGCATCTGATTATTGATAATTATTGGCCTTTTTACTTTACCCTAATTAAATTATTTGCGGTATCCCGCTTTTAAGATGCATAAAACCTGCCTGCTGTTTTTACTATTGATCAGCCTAAAATTAGTTAACGCACAAACCACCCCATCAACCGACGAACTTTTTAAACAGGCACGCAGCGCTGCGTTTGATCAAAAAAACTATCCGCTGGCCATCAGCCTGAGTAAACAAGCCCTGGCAAAAAGCCCCGATTATTCGGAAATAAGCAATTTTCTTGGTAGGATATACACCTGGACCGGTAAACTGGATAGCGCCCGCCTGATTTTTAACGCGGTGCTGGATAAGCATCCGGATACCGAAGATGCATCATTTGCCTCTGGCAGCCTGGAGTATTGGAACAACAATTCGCCTAAAGCCCTGCAACTGGTAAACGATGGTTTAAAATATCACCCCCTATCAAACGATTTGCTGTTACTGAAAGGGAAGGTGCAGAACGACCTGCATCAATACAAAGCAGCCGACTCCACCCTTAACGTTTTAATAAAAGCCGACCCGGCAAACAGTGATGCCCGCGCGGTTGATGAACGGGTGAAGGACAATGCATCCATTAACAAAGTGAGCCTGAGTTATGATTATATTTATTTTGATAAGGAATTCAGCAGTCCCTGGCAGGTGGTGGAGCTGGATTATTCCAGGCAAACCAGTTGGGGCTCCATTATTGGCACCCTGAATTATGCCAACCGATTTAATACCAACGGCTTACAGTACGAGGTTGATGCCTATCCGCATATATCAAAAATGTTTTATGCGTATGTAAGTGCGGCGTACTCGGGTAATCAAACGGTGTTCCCAAAAACGAGGGGGGGCTTTTCGTTATATGCCAATTTGCCCAGCAGTTTTGAGGGCGAGCTTGGTTTCAGGTATTTATATTTTTCGGGTTCCACATGGATCTACACGGCCGCAATAGGCAAGTATTATAAAAACTTCAGGTTTACGCTGCGTACGTATTTAACGCCGTCGTTTGGCTCGGTGTCGCAGTCGTATTCATTAAACACCCGGTTGTATACCGGCGGGGCGTTTGATTATTTCTCGCTTAGCATTGGTACAGGCGTATCGCCCGACGATCCGCGCAATATTATCCTGCTCAACAACGGGAATAATTATAAGTTAACTTCGGATAACATAGAAGCATCGTACTACCGCACTTTTAAGCGGAATATATTTTTTATAAATGCGAGTCTCCAGAACCAGGCGTACCGGTTTCAAACGCGGGGCAACCAGTTAGATATTGGGATAGGCTATCAAAGGCGATTTTAGTTATGTTTAAAAGAAGAACGTTATTCGCAATACTGATCGCGATTTTATTGATCCCGCTGTGGATGTACCTGGCCTGGATACTAACCCCAAAGAAAAAGATGGTGTTTGCCATTATTGATAAAACGGTTGTGAATCAAAAGGGGCAGGAACATGTTTCGCTAACGTGGATGCTTAACAATCTGCGGCTCACCAAAACACCTACCCAAAAATACCTTACGACTAATGATTATTTTGGCTTTTTTCCTGAGAAGGAGCAAAAATTTAAGATAAAAGGGCTGGAAAGATTTGACTCGGACCAACTGAACAAGCTGAGCGCAGATGCCGACGCGGCCTATTTTACCGACACTTACGGGGTGTACAAAAATGAGTGGTATGGCGAAAGGGATGTAAGTGAACATTCGGAGATGATATATGGCGGCATGAGTTCGCAGGATCTGGAGTTTTTGCAGGATATGAAGGCCAGGCACAAACTCATTATCGCTGAATTTAACACCATTGAATCGCCGACTACCGAGGATAACCGCGACAAATTTGAATACCTTTTCGGTGTGCATTGGACAAACTGGTCGGCCAGGTATTTTGAGAGTCTCGATTCATTAAAAGACAAGGAGATACCAAAATGGCTTACCCGCGCCTACATGGAGCAACACAATAACAAATGGCCATTTCATAAAGCGGGAGTAGCCTTTGTAAGTAATTCGGGGCAGGTAGTAGTGCTGGAGGACGGTATGCAATTAAAGGACCCCATGCCGCACATCATCACCGCAGGTTACGGTCAGCAAGTGCTTTCGCTGCCATCGTCCATCAATTATCCTTACTGGTTTGATATTATCACGCCCGAGCTTACCGTAAATCACGTCATCTCGCGGTTTGATATCAGCGTAAACGCAAAAGGGAAGGCCGAGTTAAACGAGTATGGCATCCCCTCCACCTTCCCGGCGATAGTGATGCACAACAGCAGCGACTATCGTTTCTATTATTTCTCGGGCGATTTTTGCGACAACCCGATAGGCATGGGAACATCTTACTTTAAAGGCGTAGGCGCATTTAAATGGCTGTTTTATAACAGCGAGGACGACTCGGAACGCAAGGGTTTCTTCTGGGAGTTTTACCGTCCGTTGATGGCCGGCATTTTGCAGGGAAAAGGCGGAACAAAATAACGGGCGCAATTCAAATTGTCGCTCCGGCACGAAACGTTCCGACGGAACGTAAAGAATGATTTTCTATGTCTCTACCAACCAAATGTTCCCATGGAACATATTCCAGCGTAAAAAACGTTCCATAGGAACGTCTGGTTGGTAGAAAAACATTTAGGGCGTTTGCGTTCCATAGGAACGCTTGGTCATATTTGACAATTTGAATTGCACCCAAAATAACCTGGGCAATCCACCGCTCCAATAGATTCTTCCTATTCTTTTGGCTTAGCCTTACTGTAATGCTGGTGTATCGAATCGGGTATTATATGATTGCCGGTGATGATCATCTCGTTCCGCTTCTTAAACTCGTCAAATGCGGCCTTCATCTGGCTTAGTTTTGGGTCGTCGTGTATCTCATCTTCCCCCATGTTCGCGTCAAGCTTGAACAGGTTATCCTCATTCAGGTGATACTCTCCTAGTATAAAATCAACGATGTCGGTTTTGGTTTGCATCAATGGGTAGGTGTGTACATTCCTGAAGCTATGGCTGGTATCCAGGCCTTGCCCCATCCAGCTCACCAGCGATGGGCCTTTGATCTTATAGTTATGACGAAGATAAGCCAGCAGGCTGGGCGTTATATCAAAATGCGTCGACACGGCTGCAATTTTTGCAGTATGCGTCAGCATGGGTGAGTAAACGATCAGCGGCACGTGGTACCGGTCGATCTTGGTACTCATCGGGATCTCAGGCATCCGGTGATCACCGGTGATGAGGAAAATGGTGTTTTTATAATCGCTTCGATGTTTGTAATTGTCGAAAAAGCCACGCAAACAATCATCCAGGTATAGTATGCTGGCATATTGCAGTTTATAATCCCGGTGCTCTTCTTTTTGCAGCGAGGTAAAATGCAACTGGTCCATGCGGGTCTCAAACGCTTTCAGGTACTTTCCCTGTTCGTTAATGGCAAAAGGGCTGTGGGTAGAAACCGTTAAAATAACACTTAACTGCGGTGCAACGGCATATTCATCACGCGTGGCCAGGAAGCGTTTGAACAGGCTTTTATCATTAAATCCCCACGAAAAACCATTCGGGTCGGGCAGCCTTACGTAACCTTCGGAAGGGAAGGTTCTTTCATCATTCAGCTCATCGATTTGATTTCTATGGAGGAATATATCCATATTATCAAACTGGGCATCGCCGCCATAGTAAAAAGATGTGTGGTACCCATTGTACTTAAGCAGGCTTAATAATGAAAGGTGTTGAGGCATGTTGTCGCCCAGGGCCAGGAACCCGTTTTTAGCAAATGGCAGCGAACCTAATATGGAAGGTAAAGCGGCAAACGTGCGGCCGCCCTCGCTCAAAAAGTTATTCCAGTAGATGCTTTTGCCGGCCAGCGAATCGATAAACGGGGTAAAATTGCCAAGGTAGGCGCCGTCGTTGGTAAATGCCCTGCCTAATCCTTCTACCAGTACAATGACAATGTTGGGTGGCTTTGGGTTGTTCTTAAAAAAAGGCGATAATACGTCTACAACACTGTCGCCATGCAAAAAAGGATAGTTTTGCGGGTCGGTATATGTAAAGGCTTTTCCGTTAGTAATAACAGCTTTGCTATAGTCAACAATATAATTGTCGGCATAAATATCCAGTTCGTTTGGTTTGGGATAAAAATGTTTATAGGAGGATTGCCAGAAATAGTCTGCTTTGTTAAGGACAAGGTTTTTTGCAAAGTCCGACTTTAACTTAGGCGCAGGTACCATGCCCTGAACATCGAGGATCAACACTAAAAGAACGACTAAGGGCAAGATTATGACTACATACCGGTTCAAATTAAACCTTTTTTGCAAAAACCATAATACCACTATGGTCAGGCTGATGAGCACAATGATACAAGCGATATTTAGCAAGTTTACGACTCCCGACGCGCCCACCGTTTGCCTTACATCGGTCATGGAGTAGCTGTAAGCATCGGCTCCCAAAGGTACCAGGGCCGTGGTAAAGTATAACGACAGGGCAAACTGGAATAGCACCAGTATCACCGCAGCAATATAATAGCATACACGTGTAAACCGCGGCGAAATAAGGTAAAGAATAGTGAATAAGGGATAAATGATCAAAAGCGCCTTAAACCAAAAGAGCAGGTCGTTTAACCACGACCACATCAAAACATCAAAAAAACTTTGTTTGAAATGGTGTATCGCCGAGTTATAGATCAATTCGACAAGGCTGATGATAAGAACGATTAAAAGCCATAAAATAGCAAACCTGGCAACCGAGGTTATTGCCATGAAGAATCGCGATGGGTGGTACTCTTCAGATTTTTTCTTTCCCATATTACTTTTTGGTTTTACGAAGGTGGGTAAATCCCAGCCTGGTCATTTCGCCCCAGGACTTTCTTTTTCTTAATATATCAAAATTGCCTTTGATGGCTGATGCAACCACAAATGGATGAAAGAATATAGGTTCGGCTATGGCAACCAGCAACAGGCGCAGTACATCTTTTTTCTGTTTGTATTGGTTATAGGTAAGCACTTCCATCAATATGGCAAAAATGGAATACAAAACGCCGACGCTGAAAATGCTCATCATCACAAAAAAGCATGTCCAGGTTACCACACCGATAACACAAAACAAAACGAATGCAAGGAAGCCGATGGTTTCAACGATTGGCGCCAGATATTCAAAAAACAGCCAGTATGGATAACTCACCATACCTAAAACATGGTATTTAGGATTAAAAAACATTTTCCGGTGGGTATACAGGGTTTCAATTGTTCCCCTGGTCCAGCGGTTACGCTGCCTTCCTAAATTTTTATAGGTGGCCGGCGCTTCGGTCCAGCAAAGCGGGTCGGGTATAAAGGCAACTTTATAGGGCTCCTTTTTTTCTTCCATATAACGGCGCATCCTCACCACCAGTTCCATGTCTTCGCCCACAGTTTCATTGTTATACCCGCCGCATTTTATCACAATGTCCTTGTCAAATGCCCCAAAGGCGCCTGATATCAGCAACAGGCCATTTAGCCTTGTCCAGGCCATTCGGCTTAACAAAAAGGCCCTGATGTATTCAAGCGTTTGTACACGCGGCAAAAACTCTTCGGGTAAATTTATTTTAACCAGCCGGCCTCCTTCAATGTCGCAGCTGTTCACAATGCGTAAAACCCCGCCAGTTGCAACTACCCGTTTATCAGTTCGCTCCAAAAATGGCTTACACAGTTTCAGCAGCGCATCCTGCTCTAAAACGCAATCCACGTCAATACTTACCAGGTAATCATTTTTTGAGATATTGATCCCCACATTTAGCGCATCGGCTTTGCCGCCTTTAATTTTATCGGCAACAATCAGTTTCTTATAAACAGGGTTGCGGCTTTTGTAAACTGCGTTAACCGGTTGTGTGATAAGCTTGGGGTTAACAAAATAATCCAGCTCATAAAGGTCATAGGCTTTGATCAGCTTACTGAGCGAATCATCGGTGCTTCCGTCATTGATTACAATAACCTCAAGATTAATGTAATTTAAAGAAAGCAGGGAGCGAACGTTGTCGATGATGGTGGCGCCCTCGTTGAAAGCGGGAGCTAATACGCTCACACTTGGGGCATCAGGCGATGAGGCCAGCAGGCGGTAATCCGTAAAGCTGTTTTTGCGAACATAGGCCCGCGTTTCGGCAATTGAAAAGAAACCAATTAATACATATACGGCCAACAGAAGGACTGCATAACTGAGCAGCGCATAAGTAAAAATATCAAAAATTGCGCCTTGCCAATTCACGCTGCTAATTCTCCTTTTACCTGCGTAATAATATCGCCGAGGAGCAGGTCCGATTCGTTATGCGCTATCAGCATGGATAAGCCTTTTAAACCGCTGGATGCCAGCGCCCTTGCGGCACTGAGTTTCATCTCGTAGTTATCGCTGTTTAGCAATGTGCTGAGGAAAATATTGTCGTTTTCAGACCGGATATTTTGTAAGGCCTTTATCATCGCTAACTGGCGCTGCAGATCTTCCCGCCAAAACCTCGAAATAAGATGAATAGATGTTTCATCGGTGTATATCTCGCCGAGGCAGTGAATGGCTTGCAGGCGAATTTGTGGGTCGGCATGATCAAGGCAGGTTAAAATAACGTCGTGCATTTCAAAGCGGTGATAGGTTCGCGCCAGTTTCAGGGCAAATACAACAACGCTGCTATTGGAAGACTTTAGCCAGCCATTGATGTCGACGTGAACCGGCGGCAGATTTGACAGCTTATGTAATAGTTTAATTTGCTGCCACTCCGAGATAGCATAGGTAATTCCGTCCAGGAATCTAAGGCCTTCAAAACCATTAAATTGAACCACGGCAACCTGTGCTTCCATGCGCACCAGCTCGTTCCTGTCATTGGTATAAGCAAACAGGTCGTCTTTTAACTCCTGCATGTCCATTAAAGTCAGTTCCTGTATCGCTTTGGCTTTAATATGCCAATGCTCCCGGTTTAACTTTTTTAATGCGAACGATTCGAGTTTTAACTGGTGATAAAGATGTTTTAGATTTCCGGCAGCGGCGCCGGTAATGTTTTTCTTGGCCGAAATAAGTTCTTCCGTAAAAAGCCGCCTGAAAAGTTTGTTGACCATCAGTCGTTTAGCTTTTTTGGTTCCAGGTATGCCGGTAGCCGGGTCGACCTTGCCATCATAGAATACCGCGCGACGGATCAGGAGGCCCGATATCAGGCGATATCTGCTGTAATTTTTTTCATGCGCTCCTTTCCACAACATAAAAATGAGCATGAACACCAAAATGATCAGTATCATATTGGTAAAAACCAGGATAATTAATCCCAGGGTATGCAAACTCACAACGAGTGATGCGAGCACGAATAATGGACTGCTTGACATGTTAAGGATGGTTGATATGGTTGTTGGTTCTGGTGTCAGGCAAACACCGATTTCTCAAACCGCTTAACACGTACAGACAATTCATTAGGACTGAACGGCTTAGTGATAAAATCATCGGCGCCTAGCTGAAAAGCCTCCAACACAACAGTTTCCTGTCCCATGCCCGAGATGATGATCACCGGCATTGAACCAGGATACGTTGTTTTTACCCAGCCGATTATTTCCAAACCGGATAAGTAGGGCATCATAATATCCGTAATTACAAGGTCGGGCATCAGTTCATCGATTTTGTCTAAGGCTTCGCGCCCATCATGGGTAACGATCACTTCGTGGCCGTCTTTTTTTAGTCGGAACTCGAGCATTTTAAGCATAAGTTCGTCATCTTCTGCAACCAGAATTTTCATTGTTTGATTGTGGGTTATCAATAATTAATCAGGGTGTATCAAATCAAAAATTTAAAAACCCAAGCGGAATTTTCGGTTTATAGGTGAACCAAATACCTTTTCGGTTTTTAAACTTTGGATGAAGATATGCATATTATTCAATAAAGCAACAATATTTTCTTTAAATCAATAAAATTATCGGGTACAACCTAACTCGTTGGCTTTTTGTAAGTTAATTAATAGGAAATATTGAGATTAACTAATATTATATTATGACTATAAAAAACCGTGGTTAGCTTTGGTATTTTATAAATATTTTTTGTTATAAGATAACACCCTTTGTGGGGCTATATCGGTTCGGTTTTTGAACATTGCTACCATCTTCCCGATAGGCAACCGTCTGCAACCCAGGCATAATTGGTGCGTTCATTAACAAGCATTCATCTGCATTCAAAACAAATTGAAATTACGCGATGTTGTGTCAACAAAGCACGATGATTATGGCACGCGAGAGCAGCGCATTGAAGCGGGAGAAAGTAAACCAGGGTGAACATTACGAGTTGCAGTTCGAGGCTGGCCATGTGAGCTCAAAACCCAACAGCGTCAAAAAGGTAAAGCCGTCTTCGAACCCAGATAAAAATGATCGAAAGGCCAAAAACGCAAAAGGTCGATAACAGTGATTGGCAGCCACGAAAGTGCCGCAAACGAGCGACGAATTCCGTTTACTCGTGAAAATAGTTTAAATAATAAATAACAGGGAAATAAAAAAAGCCGGTTGTCCGGCTTTTTAGTTAAATTGTAATTTGCAGCCCGAGCAGGTAAAAATACCTTCCCAAAGGCAGCATGTTAATGTAGCCTGGGAAGACGCTATTTCCCGTTTAATTTGTTTTCAATTACGCTGCGTTGATTGGAGCCGGAGGCTTTTTTAGCCGCTTCCACTTTTTTTGCTGTGGTGCCTTTTTTTTGCGCCTCGTAGCTTAATTCATGTGGTTGTTCAGACACCGAATGTCTCTCTACTTTTAATCCTCTGGTTGCCATAAATTTTTATTTCTAATTGTTTACAAATTTTTTTTACTGTTTTTTAATTATAGCGCGTTATTAGCCTGGCCGGCATTTATTTCATGCTATCATGTATCTTTTGTATCGCGTCCAGGTGCATTTTCAGCGTGGGCAGTGTTTTAACCGCAAAAGCTTTTAAATCAGCATCCTTTAGGTTCTTTGTCGCATCCTCGAAATCTTTGATGTCTTTTTTATGATCGTCGATCATATTGCTCACATATGCCTTATCAAAATCAGCCCCTGACTTTGCCGACAGGTCGTCCTTTGTTTTTTGCTCCTCGCTGTCAATAGCATCGGGTAGGGTTATCCCTTTTGACTTGGCCAGAGCCTTCATTTCGTCGTTCGCTTTGCTGTGGTCTGAAACCATCATCGCACCAAAATCCTTCACTTTGCTGTTAGCTCCTTTTTCCTGGGCAAGTTTCCCCAATTCTACTTCGGCCATACCACCGTTTGCGGCAGCTACAGCAAATTTGGCATCGTCTTTATCAACTGCAGCTGTAGTCGAATCTTTTTTAGCCGTATCGGCTTTGGCGGTGTTCGCGCTGTCGGCGGTTTGTTTGCTGTCCTTGTTACTGTTACAGGCTTGCATAAAGCAGGCCAGTGCGGCCAGCATGGTAATAGTGGTTAATCTTTTCATAGCGTTTGGTTTTTAATTTATTTCACGGTCAACAACTATTTTGATAAATAGTTTATATATTTTCTTAAATATTAATATTTGTGAAAGCCGGCACGATTTGCCGAAACAAAAAATCTAAAAAGCGGGTTGTATCAGGGTAAAAATGCTATTATGGAAAATTTTCCGGTCACGATCAGCCTGGATAAGCAGGTTCATCACTTTGAGGTTGGCGAGTACCTGCACCACGACGGTGAAAGCTGTAAATTCAGGGTTTTTGAAAATGGCGCGTTCGTGGCAAGTTTTGAGCCCGACAATCATAGTTGCCTGCAGGTTTGCCAAAACCCCGGCGGCCTCGCTGACAAAGTGCTGCATTTGCTGGCAGATACTATAGAGGCGCACCACCCGATGGGTGTAAATGACAATGTTAAAAAGTTAAAGGTATGAGATCAATATGGAAAGGCTCGATAGGGTTTGGGCTGGTAAGCATCCCAATTAAATTGTATTCTGCAGTACAGACATCTTCACTCGACCTGGATATGCTGGACAGCCGTGACCATGCGCATATCAAATTTCAGCGGATAAATGAAAATACGCGGAAAGAGGTGCCCTATGACAAAATCGTGAAAGGGTATAAATATGACGACGACTACGTGATTGTGGAAGACGCTGATTTTGAGGCGGCAGCGCCCGAAAAAAGCAAAGTGATAGAAATAGAGAGTTTTGTCGATATCGCATCTGTGAACCCAATGTATTATGAAACATCATACTATACCGAACCGGAAACCAAAAATAACAAAGCCTATGCCCTGTTGCTGGAAGCGTTAAAAAAATCTGGGAAGGCCGGGCTGGCCAGGTTTGTACTGCGCAGCACCGAGAGCCTTTGCATCGTTCACCCGGTGGACAAAGCGCTGGTGGTTACCCGCATCCGGTTTGAACAGCAAATTCGCGACCAAAGCGAGCTTAAGCTGCAGGATAAGGTGGAAGTAAGTAAAAAGGAACTGGATATGGGCCTGGCGCTGATCAACCAATATGCCGAGCCGCTTGACCTGTCGAAATATAAAGACGAATACCACACCGAGTTACTGAAGATGATTGAGGCCAAAGCCAAAGGAAAGCGGCCTACCATTAAAAAGCTAAAGCCGAAGGCCGCCAAAAATGATGACTTGTACGAGCAGCTGATGAGCAGCCTGCAGGTTAAAAAGGGCGCCTGATGACGAAACAGTGGCGTACCAACTGAAAGAAAGCAGGTAGTTGCAATCCGCAATGTCGTGTATCAAGAGGCTACAGTAACCATTAAATGAAGATAGCTACATACAACATCAACGGCATCAACGGCCGCCTGCCTATTCTATTGCGTTGGCTAAACGAGTCGGCCCCGGATGTCGTATGCCTGCAGGAGCTTAAAGCACCGGACAGTCTTTTCCCTGCCCGCATTTTACAGGATGCCGGTTACCACGCCATTTGGCAGGGGCAGAAGAGTTGGAACGGCGTGGCCATCCTGTCACGCTACGGCGAGATCAAAGAGACGCGGCGCGGGCTGGACGGCGACCCGGACGATACACACAGCAGGTACATCGAGGCTTTTATTAACGGGTTGGTGATCGGTTGTTTATACCTGCCGAACGGCAACCCGTACCCAGGGCCGAAGTTTGATTACAAATTAAAATGGTTTAAGCGCCTGAACACCCATGCCGCCAGGCTGTTGTCGTTTAATTTGCCGGTAGCCCTGGTTGGCGATTATAATGTAATGCCAACAGAACTCGATACCTATAAACCGGAAAAATACCTGGATAATGCATTATTCCGGTTAGAAAGCCGTGCCGCATACCAGGATTTGTTGGAGCAGGGGTGGACGGACGCCATACGCAAGCTTCACCCGGATGAAAGGATCTATACTTTTTGGGATTATCTGCGGAACGCATACGGCAGAAATGCGGGGCTCCGCCTGGACCATTTTTTATTGAACGGGCAGCTCGATAAGCGGTTGCTGGCTGCGGGTGTGGATAAACACGTCCGGGGATGGGAACATTCAAGCGACCACGCGCCCGCCTGGATAGAGTTGAAAAATAGATAGTAATAAGCGGCGCGTTATAAAACCATCTTACGCAAAGCTTGTTTAAACCCTGTAAACAACAAATTAACCTGGTATGAAAAAATTAATACTGATCGTGCTGATTGCTTTATCGGCCGGCCTTTTCCAGGCCTGTCACACCAATAATGCCGGCGCCGCTGACCCCGCCGCCGATGATACAGCTAAAATAGGCGGCGACACGGCAAGCAAAGGCCTGGCGAATACAGATATCGACGCCGACGCCGTTTTTGCCAAAGAAGCCGTTACAGGCGGCCTGGCTGAACTTGCGCTGGCAAAACTGGCGCTATCGAAAAGCGGCGATACCAAAATAAAAGATTTTGCAGATATGATAGCCGTTGACCATACCCGCGCAAATGGGGAACTTACAAACCTGGTTAAAACGAAAAGCATGCCCCTGCCAGGCGCGCTGGATGCGCAGCACCGGCAAACAGCAGACAGCCTGGCCAAACTTTCGGGATCGGATTTTAACAAAGCTTATGTGCGCGTAATGATTAGTGAACATAAAAAAGCATTAACCCTGATGCAAAATGAGGCCCAAAACGGGAAAGACGCCGACCTGAAAGCATTTGCGGCTAAAACTGCTCCAATTGTGCAAATGCACCTGGATGCCGTTACTAAAATTCAGGCAGGCATTAAATAAACTGTGTTTCAATTCGGCGGTTTACTGCTCACCTCAACAATATACCCGCTTTGCTTAAGGTCGTCGATGCTCACCGGCATTTCAAATTGGGTGCCCAGGCCCGGTTCGTCAAACCAGGGGATGATCAGTCCGCGTTTAATATTGGTAATGGCTTTTATGATCCGGTAGAGCCTGTACGGCGATTTGAGGGTGCTTTGCGGCAGGGCGCGTTTAGCGAAGGGCACACCTTTAAAACAAACAAACTTGCCTTTGTCGTGAAAAACGCTGTCGGCGAGGTAAAAACCGCCATAACGGTCGATCAGCACGCCTGAATCGAGCGTCACAACTTTTAATGATGCCGCGCCCGAATTGGGAGGCCAGCCTCCGTTAAGACTGTCGATCGTAAAAAAGTGTTCCAGCACGGCCCACTTTTCTCTTTTCCAAAGCTGCCATGAGCTGTCCAGCAGCGTCCGTTTGGCCGTATCCAAAAAATCTTTTACCGAGGCCCTGAAGGCTTCAAAACTAACGCCCCGTACCAGCGAATCCTTTTTGTGGGCGTATAATGAATTAGCTGTTTCGTGGCTTTGCGGTGCTGTTTGGGCCTTTAAAAGCAAGGGTAAAAACAGGAAAGCAAGCAGGAGTATTTTAACTGTTTTCATATGGATGAGGTTGGGTTAAATCCATATAAAAATAACAGCAAAAACGATTTCTTCAAAATATATGATAACTATTTTCTGTCGGCGATATTTAACAGTTATTCCTTGATAATCTCTACTGTTTTTGCCGGCAAAACCAGGTGCGGTACTACAAAGCAAATAATTAACCCGCCGGCCGGGTTTATAGTACTAAAATAGTGATCAAAACCCTAAAAAAGCCCCATTTTTTAACAAAAAAATAACATTTTACTTTTAATTATTGCGAAATGTTTATTTATCTTTACTTAAACGAAGCGCGGATCGGACCAGCCCGTTGAGTTTACCGCACATCACCTGCTAATACTACCCCATTATGAAAAATGAAACCAGTTTTCCGCTGAACTTTACGTTTTGGAACCAGCGTTTCCACTTTGATGTAAAGAAGTTTAAACAAAGGAAGAATTTGACCCGGTACGACGTAAACTTTCATCGTGCTAAATGTTCCTTTGTTGATCATGACGGGACCTGGGAAGTTTCATCTAATTTTAACCTCGCCGATCAGTTGAAATCGGCTATCATCCAGTTGCTGCAGCAACGCGAGCTGGCCTGAAGGTGATTTACCACCACGATGCGCATATGCGCCAATTTATCCTACCAGCATCAGCGTCTTCATAAAATTAGTCAGACCTGTGGTATGGAATTCTCCCGGCGACAAACCCGAAAATGCCTTAAATTCATTAATAAAATGCGGCTGATCATAGTACCCTGCCTGCAGGCCGATGCTGGTTAAATTGGGCTGCTGTGATCCCATTAAATGCACCGCTTTTTGAAAACGAACCTTGCGGGCAAACATCCCCATGGAAAGCCCGGTCGACTGGCTAAATCGCTGCTCAACCCGGCGCCGCGACAAGCCGACATCCGCCAGGCGGCCGGTCAAAGCCTCGCGACCGCAGTTCCCGATGATCAGGCCGCAGATATGATGCACCAGCATATCGGGCTGCTTGTTACCTAGTTTCTTTAGCAGGAATCCCTCCAGGCAATGAAAAAGGGCATCATCACCGGCGCAGTTCAGCAGGTCGTCATAAAGCCTGGCATCGTCGCCCAGGTCATCAAGCGGAACCAATTGATTGGTAAAATCGCCTGCTGAAGCCGGGTATAAAAGGTTGCCGGCCCAGGGGTACAGGCTTGCGCCGATGCACCTGCATTTTTTATTAAAGGTCATCAGGTAAGGCCTTGTAAGCTGCCCCGCATAAAATATAGATGGCTCAAAAAAGTCACTATTGCAGCCTGCCCAGCGTATCAGGTTCGGGTTTTCGAGATAGCAGATCAACTCAAACGATCCGTAAGGGAAGCTCATTTGTGCAAATGGCAATTCATCTTCGCCGATCTCGAAATACCAGTAGTGCCGTACAAACGGCGCCAGGGTGGCGGCAGGAGCTATTCGGCGGCTGATCATTTGTTACTAAGATAACATATATCGGCTATACGTTACAGCAGTCTGATAACTTCAAACCGCGTTTAGCCTGCAATCAGCGCATTGAATCGCGTAAATTCCGCTCTCATTTCGCTTTCATACAATTTTATCCGGCCCCTTTGTGCGAATTTTATCCAAATATTTTCATCTCCATGCAAAAACTAAATACAACCATACTAACCGCATCCATTTTGCTGCTACTGCAATACTGTGCTGCGGCTCAATCAACATCACCCCAAACAAAAAAGGCCGACTCCCTTTATTATGCGCAGGACTGGCAGGCCGCCAAAACTGCCTATAAAACAGTGTTAAACGATACCTCTGCCAACAGCATCGCCTGGAACCGGCTGGGCTTTTGCAATTACAATACCGGCAATTATGCCGATGCCATTTACGCCTATAAAAAGGCTTTAGCAAATCACCCCATCACGCCGGTTAAGGCTTCGGCTTACTCACGCATGGCCCGGGTAAACGCTTTGCAAAACCACGCCGGGGCAGCGCTGGCTAATATAGACAGCGCGATCGCCTCGGGTTATGTTGCCTACGGAGAACTGGACTCGCTAAAAGACTTTAACAACATTCGCAGCAATGCTGGTTTCGTGAAACTACGGGAAAAAGCTTTCCTAACAGCGAATCCCTGCATGGCCGATCCAAAGGCCCGGGTTTTTGATTTCTGGGCCGGCAAGTGGAATGTATTCGTTACCGGCACAAATACCCTGGTGGGGCACAGCCTGGTGCAGGTGGTATCCGGAGGCTGTGCGCTGCTGGAGAACTGGGAATCGCTGGGGAATGCGAGTACCGGTAAAAGCCTGAATTATTTGGAGGCCGATGGCCGATGGAAACAATGCTGGATCGGATCGTACCCCGGAGGCCAGCAGGATTTTGTAGCAGGCGAATATCGCGACAGCGCGATGCGTTTTACCTTTACTACCACCGATGCGCAGGGCCACAAATTGATCGGCCGGTTTATTTTTTATAATGAAGGCCCGGATAAGGTTAAACAGTTTAACGAAACCTCAGCCGACGACGGGAAGACCTGGACTACTGCCTATGATTTTACTTATTTGAGGGTGAAGCAATAGATGGAGGTATTTATTAGCAGCGTAATAATTGATTTTTTTCGTCAAATCCTCGCCCGTGTTTTTGCTAAAACCAGCCAACCGGCTTTTTATTCTTACCAAGTGGCGATTGCAGCTTTGATGCTTTTGGTCTGAAATTTGTATTATTAGCTGTCGCACAGTTGGTTGCATGGGGTACCTGTAATTATACATCGAAACCCTGCCGCGCCACATACGTATAAACCAGCATTGGTAATGGATTTTGACATAAACTCCCTGGGCGGACTGCTCATTTTTACCGGCCTTTTTGCCGAGGCTTGCCTGGTTATATTATACATCAGGTTCAAATTGCGGTTAAAAAGATTATCCGGCACCGGCAGGCTTACTGATATTGAGATTGCCCGAAACTGGCAGAAATTTTTTCGTGCACTGATAGTGGCCGTACCAGTTTTGCTTTATTGGTTAAAGCTGTCCATTTTGCCTGCCTGATGATCTAGGTGTGTATTTTTTTCCCCGCAAGGTGTCCGCGGGGGGCTTTGTTTCCACAAACAATTCAACAGGCTGATCCTGCTATATCCTGCTTTCGGCAAAATTTACTACATTCACCTTTCAATATAACCTCGATTCATTTTATGGCCTGTATTACCAAATCCATTGCGCTGGCTGTGTTCGCCTGCCTGCTTAACTGCAATATTTTTGCGCAAACCACTGCCTTTCCACATGGCGCACCCGAAGCGGAAGGTGTTTCCGCTGCCGCGATCGATAGCTTTTTAACGGCAGTAGGTCAAAGCAAAAATGAATTCCACAGCATGATGTTTTTGCGGCATGGCAAGGTGATCGCTGAAGGCTGGTGGAATCCGTACCGGGCCGATCTGAAACATTCTCTGTACAGCACCAGTAAAAGTTTTACCTCAACGGCAGTCGGTTTTGCAGTTAGCGAGGGCAAGCTTAAACTTACCGATAAGGTGGTATCGTTTTTTCCGCATAGCCTGCCCGATACCGTTTCAGCCTACCTGGCGCAGCTAACCATAAAAGATCTGTTAACCATGAGCGTGGGTATGGAGCCTGACCCTACCGCTGTGATCCCCTTTAAAACAACTGATTGGGTAAAAGCTTTCCTGGCCACGCCGATAAAACACCAGCCCGGCACTGTATTTTTATATAACACTATGGCCACTTTTATGCTAAGCGCCATTGTGCAAAAGGTTACCGGCGAAAAAGAACTGGATTACTTAAAACCAAGGCTGTTTGATGCACTGGGTATTCACGGCGAGGACTGGGAGGCCAACCTGCAGGGTATAAACACCGGCGGCTGGGGGCTGCGCCTAAAAACCGAAGACCTGGCCAAAATGGGACAACTTTACCTGCAAAAAGGCAAATGGAAAGGCGTAGCTTTATTGCCTGCTTCGTGGATAACCGAAGCTACCACGTTTAAAATTGACCAGGCGCCGGGCGCACCAAAAAGCAAAAAAGACAGCAGCGACTGGATGCAGGGGTACTGCTACCAGTTTTGGCGCTGCCGCCATAATGCCGTCAGGGCCGACGGCGCATTTGGCCAGTACATCATCATGATGCCTGAGCAGGATGCTGTGATCGCAATTACCTCGGAAACAGCCAACATGCAGGACGAGCTGAACCTGGTATGGAAATACCTGCTTCCGGCAATGCACCCCGCTGCGCTGGCTGCCAATGCTAACGCCGATGAACTGCTGAACAAACATTTAGCAGCGCTGCAGCTGCGGCCCTTGCCTCAAGCGTTGATAGGCCCGGGCGCCCAGGTACCCGACAGGAGTTTTTCCCTGCAGCCCAACCCGCTGAATATCGGCTCGTTGAAATTTAATTTCAAACATGATACCTGCCAGTTGTACATCAGTGTGGGTTCAGGCATCGACAAAGTGAGCTTTGGTGCAGGCAGGTGGCAAGCCGGTGTAACTTCATTGCCCGGCCCCAGCCTTTTGCTGGGCGCAAAGGAAGACATCTCATTCATGGCGCCTTATAAGATCGACGGCAGTTATACCTGGGCAAACGCTAATACCCTTGTTTTAAAGCTGCGCTATATTGAAAGCCCGCATTCCGAAACCATAACCTGCCATTTTAACGGCGATAAACTTGCAGCTACGGTTGAATACAGCTTTACTTACGGGACAAACAAAATTCAGTTGCAAAGCCAATAGTATGCTCTGTTTTTCGGGCTAAGCAGGCAACGATACCGTTGAAATTGCGGTATTGGTTGTAAAGTTATTGACGAACCTGTCGTTAATGCTTTTAACCGATACACCAAATATGAAAAAGTTGACCTGCCTGCTGCTGCTAGCTATAGCCTTTTCGGCTTGTAAAAAAGATAGTTCGAACAAAATGCCTGCACCTGTTGCCCCGTCGGTGCTTGGAACCTGGGCCGTTAGCGAAGCCAGCGTGGTTGTTTCGTCGAATAATACGGTCAATATCGGTGCTATGAAATTTACATTTAACAGCGATGGCACGGTAGTGGAGGATTTTGGCGGCGGCGTTACTACGACTTATAATTATACGATTGACAAGTCCGGCGCGGCAAACTATGTTAAATTTAGCCAGTCTTCAGGCGTGTACCTCAACGATTATGTAAGGACGCTCAACAACGAGCAGTACATCCTCGCTGTCACCAATGCAAATAGTATATCGCTGACCCGGAACGGACCTTTGAATGATGGTACCGGAACATCTTACCTCACAGTTTATAACCTGGCTAAGTAGGCCTCAGGCTGCAAGGATTGTTTTTCGAAACAAAATAATAAATAATCCTTTATTTGTAATATGATTTTTATAACGAGGGTAGCCGGACTGGTTGCCGGTTTGATTTTATTTTTACAGGTAAAGACGCAAAACGATATTCCGCAATATGATCACGTGATCATTGTGATGGAAGAAAATCATGGCTACGACCAGGTCATCGGTTCAGGCAATGCACCTTATATCAATCAATTGGCCAAAAATGGTGTGCTGTTTACTAATTCGCACGCTATAGGCCATCCCAGTCAACCCAATTACCTCGCGCTGTTTTCTGGAAACACCCAGGGTACTACCGGCGATGAGTGCCTGCAGGGAAAAACCCCTTTTCACACACCCAACCTGGGCGAGGCGCTAATCGACAAAAAATTTACTTTTAAAGGTTATGCGCAGGATATGCCCAAAGTTGGTTACCTGGATTGCACTTACCAGTCGAGCAGTTATACTATCGGGCATTTATACGCCCGCAAGCATTGTCCCTGGGTAAACTGGCTGGGGACAGGGGTAAACACCATACCAGTGACCTGCAGTGTGCCGATGACTGATTTCCCTAAAGATTTCACCAAACTGCCCACCCTGGCTTTTGTGGTGCCCGATATGGATCACGATATGCATAATATCGGGTTTTCGGGCGACGATAACGCGATACATCGCGGCGATACCTGGTTAAAAACAAATATTGCCGAATACGCCGAATGGGCAAAAAAGCACAATAGCCTGCTGATCGTTACCTGGGACGAAGACGATTCAACTACTAAAAACAAAAATAAGATAGCCACTATATTTTATGGCGCCAAACTGCTTGGCGGCAAGTACGATATGGCGATCAACCATTACAACCTATTGCACACACTCGAATCGATGTACGGTTTGCCGTTTACGGATACCAATAATGCGCCACCTATCGCGGGCGTTTGGGGAAAATGATGATCAGGATTTCGGAATTCGGATGTTCGTCCCGATAGCTATCGGGATCGGATTTAGAACCAGCGTTCAAAATCTGTGTAATCAAACAAATCACTGTCCGTGTTACTTAAGTCATATTTTGGCGAAACCTTAGTTGCAGCTTCTTTCGGACTTTCGGACTTTACTGACTTTCGGACTAATCTATGATCAGTTGTCGCTCACAATAGCCGCCTTTTTGCGCTGTTTGTTTACGCTATGCGGTTTTAAAAAATTATAGGTAAAGCTTAGTCCGAAATACTGCGTGCTGCGGCTGCTGTTGGTGCCATCCAGGAATATATACCCCTGCAGCAGCGCGATTGCTGAATTAGCGCTGATATTAAAATTGATGCCATTACATATTTCGGTCATCAGCGCTTGTTTAGCGCCAAAAACACCTCCGGCGCCCAGGCACAGCGACTCGGCAAACCTGCCTTTGGAGAATACATTGATAGTGGGCCGCAGCTCAAGATAATGCGCCGTATCGCTGCCTCCTTTTAAAACGTTCATAAACCCTGTTGCTATGCCGATGTCGAAAATACCGTAGGTCCGGCCTACCTCTACCGCCGGCGAAAATCTTCTGGCAAAGCCACCCCGCGCATTTACAAAAGCATTTGCAATCATCGACACATAAAAATATCGCGGTTCCTTGTTTTCTTTGGAAGTGTCTGATTCAATGGTCGTATCCTTATGTGCTGCGATCACTTTTCGCCCGATACCAACCGCCTGGTTAGCTTGCGAAAAAACGGATGCAGAGACCAGTACAAACAAAACAGTAAGAGCTGTCCTCATAGCGGGCAAAGTCTAAAATGAAACTATTTGCTACCAGACAGATAAACGAGCTAATTGTTTTTGGTGACGAAAATAGGAGGGTAAAAACAAAAAATCCCGCCGGGGCAGCGGCAGGATTTTAAAAATCAACTAACTAATTATAACACTAAAAAACTATTATTTCTCATGCATCACCAGCGTAAACCGGTGGCTGCCGTATGATGCGCTATCGCTTTTATTGATATTGAAAGCATAGCTCGGATATTGTTTGAAATCAAGGGAGTCTTTTTTGTAGCTGTCCTTCAGCCAAATGCTTACCGATGAAGGCACAGTGCTGCTGATAGTGGTCAGGTTCAATTTATAAATGCCGGTTGCATTTGCACCAACAGCCAAACCTACAGTTGTACCGGTTGATACCAGCGGCAGCGTATTTATAGCCAGCGGAAAATTATCGCTCGAAAGGCTCGATAAACTCACAGCACCAAATCCGGCAAATGTTTTGGCGTCTTCTGCTCCTGAATAAGCAGCACGCGAGTTCGGGTTAAATTCTATCAAAACATCATCAAAGCTGGTCGCGTTCATCGCTAGCTGTACCTTCAAATAACCTTTGGTCGTGTCGTTCGCAACCGGGCCATTGTTAGTTGGGGTAGTAACTGATGTTGTTGTTTTTTGAGTTGTTTTATTTGTGGTGCTGGTGGGTGCAACTGCATCCTTCTGGCATGATGAAAACCCAAAACCCGCTAGAACCAACACTGTTAAAATCTTTTTCATTTTTTGATGAATTTATCGAATCACTTTACCGCTTATGGCGGGTATTATCTGTTAAACAGGGGGTTATACGACAGTGGTTACCATTAGGTTATAGGTTTTATAACATTTAACTGGTGGTTATAAGCGGCGCTTATTAAGCAATTTTGGATGCGGTTTTAACTTAGTTTACACATTGCAGTGCTGTAACGTAAGTGTTTGTTAACCACCTTGATGTGATGATATTTGAGCAGGGGGAAATGACACCTTGCGGCGATTGATATCTGTGGCGCCTTCAAAAGGCAAAATTTGTTTATTATAAAAAAAATCTATTTTAGCAACGAAAATTAATTTTATCACAATGAAAATGCCTTCGTCCCTCAAAAAGCTCTGACTGCTTACGGCCTTTTGCTTACCCGCACTTTTATATGCGCAAAATGCGCCGAAAGCCAAGCTTAATTGGCAAAACCTCGATCTGAAAACCGACTCGGTTTTTGGCATAAGCACCGAAAAGGCTTACAACGAGTTGTTAAATGGTAAAAAGCACGTACCGGTATTGGTAGCGGTGATCGACGGGGGGATTGATGTCAATCATGAGGATTTAAAACAAGTGATATGGACCAACCCGCACGAAATTGCGGGCAATAATATCGACGACGACAGAAACGGGTATGCAGACGATCTTCATGGCTGGGATTTTATTGGCTCGGCAAGCGGCGATATTCATTACGAAAATATTGAGCTGACCAGGCTGGTGCGCATGTACCGCGAAAAGTTTGCGAAGCTGGATACTAACAACCTGCAGGGTGCCGATCAAAAACAATTTGATGATTATCGCAAAATGCGCGATGACCTGGCTGAACAGTTGGGCAAGGCCACCCACACACTCGCTATCATCCAAAACTTTAACGACGCGCTGAATGCGATGGTCGCAGCGATGAATAAAAGCAACCCTGGCGTTAGCGATTTTCAAAGCTATTCGCCACAAAATAACACCGAAACTTTTGTGAAAAAGATAATGGTGGAGCACCTGGGCGAATATCCTGACCTGGCCGCCTTCCGTAAAGACCAAATCGACGACGGATCAAAGCACTACCAGGCGCTGGTTGATTACCGTTTGAATGTAAAATTTGAGCCAAGGTCGATCGTTGGCGACAACTATACCGACAGCAGCGAACATTTTTATGGCAATGCAGATGTAACAGGCCCCGATGCCGACCACGGAACGCATGTGGCCGGAATTATTGGCGCGGTGCGCGATAACAACCTGGGCGTAAAGGGCGTGGCAAACGACGTAATGATCATGTCGGTACGTACAGTACCCGATGGTGATGAGCGCGATAAGGACGTGGCCAATGCTATACGGTATGCCGCGGCCAACGGCGCCAGGGTGATCAATATGAGTTTTGGTAAAGGTTACTCATACGATAAAAAAGCTGTTGATGAAGCCGTGAAATTTGCGTTGAGCAAGGATGTATTAATTATACATGCAGCGGGTAACGATAATAAGAACCTGGACAAAGAACACAATTTCCCAAACCGTGTATATGGTGACAACAGCGGGCTTGCCGATGCCTGGATAGAAGTTGGCGCCTCGGGGACAAAGGATGATGAAACCTTAAAAGCGTTCTTTTCCAACTACGGGCAAACTAGTGTCGATGTATTTGCCCCTGGCGTAAAAATATATTCAACCACGCCGGGTTCAACCTATGCCGATCACGATGGCACCAGTATGGCTGCGCCGGTCGTTACAGGCCTTGCGGCGCTGATCCGTTCTTACTATCCCAAACTAACCGCCTTGCAGGTAAAAGAGATCATCATGAAATCGGTTGTGAAGATCGATCATAAGGTGACCGTGAAGGGGAAAGATGGAGCAGGAGACACAAGGATTGCGTTCGCTAAAATTTGCCTAAGCGGCGGCATTGTAAACGCTTATAATGCCCTGGCGCTTGCCGCAGCGTATTAGTCCTAAGTCTTAAGTCGAAAGTCTGAAGTTCCCATGTCTTAAGTCGAAATGAGTAGAAGTTGACTTCCGGCTTATGACTTTCGACCTAAGACTTAGAACACCTATTGATGGAAGCTAACCGTGTTCCCGTCCGGATCTTTCACATTCGCAAACCTGCCCCAGGGCGTTTCATCTATTTTGCCCACGGTTATACCTTTAGCGGATAGTTCTTCCACATCCTGGTCCAAACTATCTGTTTTCACAACAAAACCCTGCTGGCAGCCCGGTGGCATATTGGGGAACCAGGTTACCAGTGTAATTGAGGCTTCATGCCCTGGAAATCCCAACTGTATCCACTTTTGGTCATTTGCAAACGGGGCTTCCGCGATAAGCGTAAAGCCCAGGTCTTCATAAAATTGTTTTGATCTTTCCTGGTCTGTCACCGGGATGGAGATGATCTCAATTGTTTTCATCGGGGATAATCAAATGTTTAAAATGTATATTGATGAGGGGATACTTTTTTGTTTCTTTTTAATTGATCGTTAGCCTCCATATCCAGCGTTACCCAAAATAAATTCCATCGCAGCACGCCCGGTATTTTCACGTTCTTGTTGTTCAAATCGGTTGCGACATCGGCCAGTAAATCATCGAACGACGCCGTTTTTCTCGTTTTTAGGCAGCCTGAAAAAGTAGCTTTTAAGGCTTCGTATTTAGCCCTGTCCATTGTTGGCGCTTTTTTTCCCTCAGGGTGCAGTAGTTGGATTCTTTCCATATCATTATTTACTAGGCAGGTGTTCACCGCCGCCGGATTCTAATCGTTTGTTTAGCAAATGTTCAAGATTTTGGAGTTTCTCTTTCCAGAATTGGTCGAAAAAGATAAGCCAATTTTTTATTTCGTCAAAACCATCTTCACGTAATTCGCAAAGCCGCTCGCGACCCTGGTCCGTTATTTGGATCAGGCCTGCCTCGTTCAATACCCGGACATGTTTAGACACCGCAGGGCGACTCATATCAAAATTGCCGGCGAGCGAATTGATGGACAGCTTGTCCTTTGTAAGCATGACCAGCATCTGGCGCCGGCTTGGGTCGGCTATCGCCTGGAAGGGGTCTAAAACGTTTCTCATTTCATTTCGCTTAAAATTTCTGTAAAACGGCGGGTAATGCCCTTTTTCCAACCCTGTTCCATAAAAATGCTCGCAATAAAGTTTTTGATGCCTTTAAAGCCGGTATGTTCCAACACCATTTTGGTGCCGGCCCCTTCCGGAGTCAGCGTCCAGGTGAGCAGTGTATCTAACCCGATTACGCCAGGCCGCGGGCCGCCTTTCCAGGTATAAACTAGCTTTTGACATGGAATAACCTCCAGCACCTCGCAATAAACAATACCGTCGAAACTCATTTTAGGTATTGGTTTGGTATGAAAACGGAATTTATGGCCAACTTCGGGTTTAAAATCGTTTTTCATCAGCCATTGACTCACCAGTTCAGGGTCCGTTAAACATTCCCATACTTTTTCGGGCTGATGTGGAAAAAACCATTTAATAACAAGATTGCGCTGCATAATACGTAACTTTAAGGTTACGCAAACATATAAGTAACTTTTGGGTTACGCAAATTTATTTTTGAGAAAATTATTTCCAGTATTCGCTCATCAGCTCAGCCACCCACTCCGGTTGCCTGATCTCGCTTCTTAATTCAAATTCTTTAAACACCGGCTTAATGTCTAACACAGGCGTCCCGTCAATCGCATCCAGGTATTTCACCTTTATGCTTCGGCAATCATGTTCAACCAATTCAACCGTACAAATGCCAAGTTGATTCAGTCGGTCTTTTTTTCGCTGGCAAAATATCCCTACCTCGGGCCAGGCGGGATTGCCGCGCGGATGCCCGGAATAAACGATCTTGCTTTGATCAACTTTATCAAAATAATAAATGATCTCCAGGTGCGAAAAAGCTTCAATGCCTTTAAAAGCATCTTCAGGTATATGCGGCAGCAATGTAATCTCTGAAATGGTATAGCCCCAAAAATCATCGGTTGGGGTTAATCTTTTGTTGGTGACGGTGGCGATGGGGTGGAGGGTGATTTGCATGGTTGTTTATTTGTCGAATTTTGTTAAAAAAACCTACTTTTAGAAGTAAAATCCTTGAACTATGGCTAAATCTTTTTATGACCTGGACTATATCATTGATATTAATGAAAAACGGGCAGAACAATACACTTCCGCCTAACAGCAGGTATTAGGTAAATTTACTAACCTGATTTTGATTTATTCTGCGCTTACTATTTTCCTTGTCCCGATTACAAAGGAAGTTTTCTCGGGTAAAATCAACTGGTACCTGGACGTATGTTTCACACTTTTTGTCGTGGGTTTCGTTATTTCAATTGTGTTCACTATTCGTTTGATATTTCCGGTCGAAGTAGCTTATTTAAGCGAACCCGGCAAATACTACAAAAGCTATCGGTTACAATATGAGCAAACAGAACCTGATACAGATAAGGTTGATTTGGCACTTAAAGCATCTTATATCATTGAACTTGAAAAAGCCGTTAAAACAAACGACAAAGTGTTTAAAGCCAAGAGTTCCTTTTATTATAATGCTTTGATATTTGCCTTAATTTCAACAATGCCCTATTTGCTTTGTTTAGGATATCATGTCTTTCAAAAGGATGACAAAATCCAAAAGATAGAGATTGTAAAACCGGTAAACTAACTGTATATTTGATTAAAATAATTGTGATGCCAAATCAAAAAACGCAAAGTCAGCCCACACATACTACGACAACAACGCAGTTGCCGGGGATGAATAACGTACAGGTAATAGTATCGTCACCGCAACTGGTTAAGGAAAACTCCCAACATTCGTCACCTGAGAAAAAATAAGACTCACTGTACTTTGATTTCTGTTGCGAGTCAACCTGATTTTAATCGATAATTTCATTTCTTTATTATTATGAAACGTAATCATCATTTAAAGGACCTAATCGTCAGCATAAAGAAAACTGAACAGATGATTACATTGCACAGATCAATAGGCGATCTTCCGCTGATAATAGAGCAGTACGAGGCTATAAGGCAAAACAGATATCTGAATTGATTGATAGCCTTGCTATCCCGCCGTATCAAAATATTGAGGGCATTTCGTTAATAGAAACTATTCTGGACAAATTTTACCCCGAGTTACCCTCCAACCTGGTTAAACAAAAGGAGTTGCGAGAGTTGGAGGATTCTATTTCTTGAATGCCAAAGCGGCGTGGATTTGATATGTTGATAAATGCGGATGTGCTTTTAAAACATTATCGATAGAAGTCATTACAGACAAACTTTCCAATACTTGCTTAACAGTAATACGGGTGCCTTTAATAACGGGCTTCCCCATCATTATTTTAGGGTTAATTTCAATGAATTCAGATGTTGACATCATCATAAAATTTACGTAAAGTTCAAAAAGTAAATTTATCCGACTTTAAATTAATGATTCAATCGATAGTTGACACTTAAGTCCATTTATTCTAAATTAGGATCAATTATGGATCAAGAACAACCTTTAAACTCTATCAACAATATAGGCCTTTTTAAAAAGATATTTCTTTATCAAAACGTTTGTTGTTTCAAAATATTGATGTCTAAGTCTAATCCGGGACACAGTATACATGACAATCGTACACTCAGTTTCAGCGCGTCTATAACTGCAGTTTTTGAAATTGTCATCTTAAATTATGTGTGCTCTTATCTCGACGAGGGTGCCTACATCAATATTTTAATTGCTCTCCTTATTTTCCACGTCTTAATAGCTTTTGTTTTTGAAAAGGATATTTTGGCACTTGCGGTAAATTTTAACACCGCTTATCCTAAATGGCTCTTCACTGTTTATGTTGCTTTACTGTTGATTGGTTTAGTAGGTGGATTAATAATCCTAAACAATCAAATCGGCCACCTGCCGTCAGGTAAATAAAAACGCTTCAAATAATGACCCTTCCTTTCAAGTTTTTCCAACACAACTAATCTCTAATCTCCAGCCGCTAATCACTAATCGCCATCTTTTTCATTTTTTCCTCCAACCTATCATTTTTATTATAAATTTGGAACGCGGTAAATGAGAAGAACATCCCACCGCCCAATTATATTTTAGGACAAAACCGGCATGAAAAAATTTTTACTTTTTACAGCTTGCTGTCTTGTTACGGCGGTGAGCGTATCGGCCCAAATTCCTGCGCTGGAACGCGTAGAACCCATGTTTTGGTGGGTGGGCATGCACAATCCCGACCTCCAATTGATCGTTCACGGCAACCATATTTCCGACCGGAAAGTGGAGCTGAATTACGCTGGCGTAAAGCTGGTTGCAGTGCACAAAGTTGAAAATCCGAATTACTTATTTGTCGATCTGCGCGTTTTTTCAACCACAGTTCCGGGAACGTTCCCGATAAAATTTGTAAAAGCGGGAGAAAAGGCACTGGTTTATAACTATGCGCTTAAAAAACGCGACCAATCGGCAGGCCGCGGGCAGGGGGTAACGGATAAGGATTTGATCTACCTGATCATGCCTGATCGTTTTTCCAACGGCGATACCACCAATGATTCATTTGCCAATATGCGCGAAACCGGTGTTCGGCGCGATTCGATGTACAGGCGCCATGGAGGAGACATCCAGGGTGTGATGAACCACCTGGATTATTTAAAAGATATGGGCGTAACCGCCGTCTGGCTCACACCAGCCATCGAGAATGACGAACCTCGCGCATCATACCATGGCTACGCGGTGACTGACCACTATAAGATCGACGCCCGTTTTGGTACCAATGATCTGTACAAAAAATTTGTAGAGAAATGCCACGCCATGGGCATGAAGGTGGTAATGGACCTGGTACACAACCACGCTGGTACCGAAGGTTATACCATACAGGACATGCCAATGAAAAGCTGGGTACACCAGTGGCCAAAATATACAAGGTCGAACTTTAGATATGAGGCCGTTACGGATATTCATGGTTCAGCAGCCGACCGGAAATCGATGCTCGATGGTTGGTTTGACCGCCGCATGGCAGACATGAACGAGAATAATCCCTATGTAGAAAACTTTTTAACGCAAAACCATATCTGGTGGGCAGAATATTCTGGTGTCGACGGGTTCCGCCTGGATACTTACCCCTACAACGATCCTGAATATATGGCCAAATGGGCATTGGATGTTAAAGCGGAATTTCCGCATTTGTCGATATTTGGCGAAGTGCTGACATCGATACCTGCGCTCGAGGCCTATTTTGCGCAGGGAAAGGTGATCAACCAGAAACTGGATTCGCATTTGCCGGGTGTAACGGATGCCGCAGTTAAAGATGCCATATATGAAGCGCTGAATGGAAAGGAGGGTTGGACCGATGGCGTGAACGACTTATATAATATACTGGCCCAGGACTTTTTATACCAGGATGCCACCCGGAACACCATCTTTGTGGATAACCACGATATGAGCAGGATACTGTCGGTTGTTGGCGAGGATATCAACAAATACAAATCGGCGATGGCCATGCTGATGACCTTGCGCGGGGTTCCGCAGATGTATTATGGCGACGAGATATTGATGGCCGGCTATAGCAACCCCGACGGGCTGGTCCGCTCGGATTTCCCCGGCGGCTGGTTAGGCGATAAGGTCGACAAGTTTACTGTAGCGGGTCGCACGGATAAGGAGAATGATGCGTTTAACTTCGTGCGCAAACTGGCTAATTACCGCAAAAACACCACTGCACTGCAAAATGGCAAAATGATGGAATACCTGCCCGAAAAAGGCATCTTTGTGTATTTTAGGTATGATGCTAAAAAAACGGTGATGGTGATTTACAACAGCCGTGACAAAGAGCAAATCACTACAACTGAACGGTATTTTGAACGTATACAAGGCGCTAAGAAAGCGAAGAATGTGATAACCGGTGAAACGGTAGACCTTTCGAGCTTGACGGTAGGGGGCAAATCGACGCTGGTGTTGGAGTTGGTGAGGTAAAGCCTTAAGTCAAAGTCGAAAGTCTTGAGTCCGAAGCTAGCTACTTAGAATAGCGGACTAAATGACTTTAGACTTCGGACTTCAGACTCAAGACTTGATTGCGAGTTTGTTAATAAACAACCCGTTTCGGAGTATAAAATTGAGATATTGATAAAAGTAACTTACGGGCGGCAAACCGTAAGGCGCTTATAGCTAATTAATTAAATTTGCCGGTTATAGATGAGTACAATAAAGGCCTGTATATTCGACCTTGATGGGGTGATAGTTGATACCGCGGTTTATCATTATAAAGCCTGGAAACGTTTGGCAAACGAGCTGGGTTTTGACCTGACCGAAGAGGAGAATGAGAAATTAAAAGGGGTGAGCCGTGTGCGCTCGCTTGAACTGATACTGCAATGGGGAGGGGTGACCAAAACCAGGGCAGAACAGGAAAAACTGGCGACCCGGAAGAATGAGTGGTATGTGGAGATGATCAACCGGATGACACCGGATGAGATATTACCCGGCGCAAAAGAGTTTTTGTTGGCCTGCCGCGAAGACGGGTTAAAAACCGCGCTTGGTTCGGCCAGTAAAAATAGCGGCACCATACTGGACAAAGTTGGGATAGCCGGATTGTTCGACGCCGTGATTGACGGCAATAAAGTAAGCAAACCCAAACCCGACCCCGAAGTGTTTTTAAAAGGGGCGGAAGAACTGGGCATGCAGCCCGCTGATTGCGTGGTTTTTGAGGACGCGATAGCCGGGGTGGAAGCTGCAAAAAATGGCGGAATGAAAGCTGTCGGCGTTGGGTCGCCGGAAGTGCTTGGGGAAGCTGACCTGGTGATCAGCGGCTTAAATGAAATGAGTTTACAAAAATTATATAGTTTATAAGCCCCACCCAACCCTCCCCGGTAGGGAGGGCTTTAAGAGATTTTTTTAAAGTCTCCCCTACCGGGGGAGATTTAGAGGGGGCTAAAATATCAGAGTAAGTAATGAAGGACTACATTGAAGTTGACGAGTGGAAGATCATAGAGCGGGGCTTTAACCCGAAATATAATAAGATATCCGAAAGTATATTTAGCATTGGCAATGGCCGTATGGGCCAGCGGGCTAATTTTGAAGAAGCTTATAGCGGCGAAAGCCTGCGGGGCAACTACGTAGCCGGCGTTTATTATCCCGATAAAACCCGTGTTGGCTGGTGGAAAAACGGCTACCCGGAATATTTTGCCAAAGTGATTAACGCCGCTAACTGGATCGGCATCGATATTTTGATAGATGGTGAGCAGCTCGACCTGGCCAAATGCGAAGTGGCCAGCTTTCGCCGGGAACTGAACATGAAGGAAGGTTACCTGAAAAGAACCTTCACCACGCAAACCGCAGCCGGCAAATTAGTAGAAGTGGAAGCCATTCGTTTTTGCAGCATAGCTGACGACGAGACCGGCGCTATAAAATACACCGTTAGCCCTTTAAACTTTGATGGAACGATAACCCTAACGCCATTTATCGATGGTGATGTAGTAAACCAGGATTCAAACTACAGTGAAAAATTTTGGGACGAGGTAAAAAAAGAGACCTGGCCAAATGGCGGCTATATCCAGATGCGTACCAAAAAAACCGGCTTTGAGGTAGCGACCGGTATGTTAGTTACGCTGTCCAAAGATGACGAGTCTGCTGATGCAATTTTCGAGCCGTCAGAGAAAGAAAAATACGTTGCCTCTTCAACCAGCTTGCAGTTAAAAAAAGGCGAAAAGGTTAGCCTGGTAAAATACGCAGCTAACTTGTCTTCGCAGAATTACGAAGCATCAACGCTCGCCGCTAACTTAAAGGAGACGCTATCCCGCATCAGCCAAAAAGGCTTTGACACCATGCTGGGCGAGCAGGCAAAAGCCTGGGCCAAAAAATGGAAGCATAATGACATTATTATTGAAGGTGACGCCGCTGCCCAGCAGGCCATTCGTTTTAATATTTTCCAGCTTAACCAAACGTATACTGGCGAGGATGATCGCTTAAACATCGGTCCTAAAGGCTTCACCGGCGAAAAATATGGTGGCTCAACTTACTGGGATACCGAAGCTTATTGCGTGCCATTTTACCTCGCGACAGCAAAACAACAGGTAACGCGCAATCTGCTCCTTTACCGCTATAAACAACTGGGCAAGGCGATTGATAACGCCACGATGCTGGGCTTTAAGGATGGCGCGGCATTATATCCAATGGTTACGATGGACGGCGCCGAGTGCCACAACGAGTGGGAGATCACCTTTGAGGAGATCCACCGTAACGGAGCTATTGCCTATGCTATTTATAATTACGTTAGGTATACAGGGGACGAAGATTATCTGACCGACTACGGTTTGGAAGTATTGATCGCAATCGCACGTTTTTGGTCGCAACGGGTTAACTGGTCGAACGACAAGCAGCAATACGTAATACTGGGCGTAACCGGGCCCAACGAATACGAAAACAACGTAAACAATAACTGGTACACCAATAAACAGGCCACCTGGTGCATGCAATACGCCATGGATGTGATTGCGCTGGTAAAAGCTGCCGATCCGCACAAATATGCAGCATTGGTAGGTAAAGTAAACTTTAAGGAGGCCGAAGAAACCGCACGTTTTAAAGATATCATCGCCAAAATGTATTTTCCGTATGAGAAAACACATGATATATTTTTACAGCAAGACGGCTATATGGATAAGGAACAAACATTGGTTAAGGATTTGCCGGCCACCGAGCGTCCCATCAACCAAAAATGGAGCTGGGACCGGATATTGCGCTCCTGCTTTATTAAACAGGCCGATGTATTACAGGGCATGTATTTTTTTGAAGATCAATACGATATTGATACCATTCGCCGCAATTACGACTTTTACGAACCACGTACGGTCCACGAGTCGTCCCTGTCGCCATGTGTTCATGCCGTAATAGCCGCAAAGCTGGGCGACGAAGCCCGTGCTTACGAGTTTTACCTGCGCACTGCCCGCCTCGATTTGGACGATTATAACAACGATACCGAAGATGGTTGCCACATCACTTCGATGGCAGGTACCTGGATGTCCGTCGTCGAAGGTTTTGGGGGCATGCGAGTACGCGATGGCAAGTTGTCATTTAAACCTTTTCTGCCTGGTAAATGGAGATCATTCTCGTTCAATATTGGTTTTAGAGGAACTTTCATAAAGGTTAGTGTGGCTCAGGATATCGTAAGGGTTATTCATTTATCCGGACCTGATATGACATTATTAATTAGGGATCGCGAAGTGGAATTGAAGGCCGGAACCTGGGCAGCCACAAAGACAGCAAGAACAAAAGTTAGTCTCGAGGTGCCGAAACCGCCCGCTAATCTGAATATTGCATAGTTTTTATGACGCAATTTTCAGATCATAAGCTCATCATCTACCAATTGCTGCCGCGCCTGTTTGGCAATAAAAAAACGCTTAATAAATACTACGGCTCCATCGAGGAAAACGGCGTCGGTAAGTTTAACGACATAACCGACAAAGCCCTGCAGGAGATCAAAAGCATGGGCTTTACCCATGTTTGGTATACCGGCGTGATCGAGCATGCCACCATGACGGATTATTCGTCATTCGGTATTAAACCTGATGATCCGGATGTGGTAAAAGGTCGTGCCGGCTCGCCTTATGCCATAAAAGATTATTATGATGTCGATCCTGATCTCGCCGTTGAGGTGCCCAACCGCATCGCCGAATATGAGGCATTGATCAAACGTTCACACGATCACGGCCTCAAAGTATTGATGGACCTGGTGCCCAATCATGTATCGCGCACCTACGCATCGGATGTAAAGCCTGATGGTGTACATGATTTTGGCCAGGACGATGATAAAACCAAAGCCTTCGATCCCAAAAATGACTTTTACTATATACCTGGGCAACCTTTTGCGGTTCCGGCAGGCTATAATCCGGGCGGCGATGAATTAAAAAGCCCTTTAAAAGATGGCAAATTCGATGAATTCCCGGCCAAAGCTACGGGTAACGATGTGTTCAGCGCGACGCCTGCGATTTCCGATTGGTTCGAAACCATCAAATTGAATTATGGAGTAAACTATTTTAACGGGCTTACCTCTTATTTCAACCCGGTACCGCCGCTTTGGAATAAAATCCATGACATCCTGGTTTACTGGGCTTCAAAAGGCGTTGACGGCTTTCGCTGCGATATGGTGGAAATGGTGCCGTTTGAATTCTGGGGATGGGTAATCCCCGCGGTAAAAGCCAAATTTCCGCAGCTGATCTTTATCGGCGAAGCTTATAATCCAAATCTGTATAACAATTATATCGAGGCAGGTCAGTTTGATTATCTGTATGATAAAGTGGGATTGTATGATGCCATCAAACGTCTCACCAAAAGCCACCCCAATGCTACCTGCTGGGATTTTAACCAACTGTGGAACCGCGACACCAAAGGGATAGACCAGCATATGCTGCGCTTTATGGAAAACCATGATGAGCGGCGTATTGCCTCGCCCCAGTTCGCCGGCGACCCATGGTTGGCCGTACCCGGGATGATCGTTACAGCAACGCTATCCACAGGTCCGGTAATGGTCTACTTTGGACAAGAAGTGGGCGAACCCGGTACCGGTGTTTCAGGATTTAGCCTGGACGATGGCCGCACCACTATATTTGATTACTGGGGCGTGCCCGAACACCAGAAATGGATGAACGGCGGAAAATTTGATGGAGGCAGATTATCCGACAGCCAGAAAAACCTCCGTGGTTTTTATAGCCGGCTGCTTAATGCCGTTATAAGTCATGATGCATTACGATGGGGTAATTTTTGGGAACTGATGCTGGCCAACGAGCACGAACCCTGGTTCAATCAACAATTGTATATCTTTCTTCGCCATACCGATAAACAACGTATATTAGTAATTGCCAATTTTAACCGCAGCGAATGGGGCTTAAATGTTAAACTACCTGCCGACCTGCTCAATTATTTCAATTTAGCCGGTGCAATGGAGTTTACCGACCTGTTAACGGATAACAAATACGATACGGATAATATTGCGGATGGCCTGCAGCTAACCATACCGGCTTCGGGTGGGGTGTTGCTGGAATTTTAATGTTCATTAGTTCACTGGTTCATTAGTTCATTGGTGTGTGATTTGTTAACCTGCCTCAGGATTAAAAGTCGCATCGAACTAATAAAAATTATCCGCCAGATTACTAATGAACTAATGAACCAGTGAACCAATGAACCAATGAACCAAATATAAATTATGGCGACATTCACCATCCAGCAAAAGCCACGACTTAGTTTCTGGCAGATTTTTAACATGAGTTTCGGCTTTCTCGGGATTCAATTTGGTTTTGCCCTGCAAACAGGGAATGCCAGCCGTATCCTGCAAACGTTCGGCGCCAACGTTGAAAACTTATCGCTGTTCTGGCTCGCTGCACCCATAACGGGCATGATCATTCAACCTATCATCGGTCATTACAGCGACCGCACCTGGACCCGCCTCGGCCGCAGGCGCCCGTTTTTTTTAACCGGCGCGTTATTGTCGGGCCTGGCTTTGTTGTTTATGCCAAACTCTTCAGTTCTGGCTGCAATTATACCGCCGATAATAGTGGGGGCAGGCATGTTGATGATAATGGATGCATCCTTTAACGTGGCTATGGAACCTTTCCGCGCTTTGGTTGCTGATAATTTGCCGGATAGCCAGCATACCGATGGCTTTTCGATGCAAACTTGTCTAATTGGCGTTGGCGCAGTGATTGGTTCGTGGCTGCCTTATGTTTTTGCGCACTGGGTAGGGATTTCTGAAACTGCGCCAAAGGGCCACGTGCCTGATAACCTTTTGTTCTCTTTTTATGTAGGCGCTGCAACCCTTATAGCTTCCATATTATGGACAGTGATCAAAACCAAAGAATATCCTCCGGAAGAATATGCAAAATTTCACGCGCCCGATATTGAACCGGCAGAAAAAAAGAGTGGGATCAGCCAGATATTTTCGGACCTGTTTAGCATGCCCAAAACTATGGCTCAACTGGGTATTGTACAGTTCTTTTCCTGGTTTGCGCTTTTCTCCATGTGGGTATATACCACTCCCGCAATAGCTGAACATGTTTATCACATCAAATCAGGTGATACATCATCGCAGGCCTACAACAATGCCGGGAACTGGGTCGGGGTGCTGTTCGGGGTTTACAATGCTGTTTCAGCAATTTATGCACTCACGCTTCCGAAAATAGCGGGTCGCGTCGGACGTAAAAAAACCCACGCATTTTCATTGACAATGGGGGGGATTGGGCTAATATCCATATTTTTCATTCAAAACGATTACGTGTTAATCTTACCAATGATCGGTATAGGTTTAGCGTGGGGTAGTATCCTGGCCATGCCTTATGCCATCTTATCCAGCGCCATACCTGCTAAAAAAATCGGTGTGTATATGGGGATATTCAACCTGTTTATCACGATGCCTCAAATCGTCAGCGGCATCAGCGGCAAGTTCCTGATGAAATATGTTTTTTCAGACCACGCCGTTTATGGCTTGTTTATGGCCGGCGGATTTATGGTTTTAGGAGCAGTTTCCGTATTGTTTGTGCAGGATGGCAAAAAAATCCAGATAATAGACGAGGCTATCATCGATCCACAATTGTAAATTAAACAGTTTTAGTGGCACAATTATCGTGTATTTAAACGTAATTTGTATATTGCGTTATACATACACAATGAATTTTTTGTGCAGAGACTAATATTTTTGAATGGAAGATAATATACTTAACCAGGAGCTCGTCGTTAATAAGTCAGTAGAAGAGGATGAGGAATTTCATCACCTTAACAACCCTGCGGAGGGTATAAAACCGATCATAAAAAAATACCTTACTGTGCCAAAAAACGCACAGCAGGTTGGTAACAAGATATTCTTTTCAGATGGTGACGCCCGGGTTGAGATCCTGGTGGTTACCGCCGAGATCATTCGCGTACGGCTGGCCCCGCACAGCGTTTTCCTTGAAGATTTTTCATACGCAGTTCCAAAACTGGACAACAAGCCGATCGACTTTAACCTGGTAGAAGATGCTGAGGAATTTAGGGTTTCAACAAGTACCGTAAACTGCCATATCCGTAAGGATAATTTTTTTATATCTTTTTCGGATAAAGACGGCCACGTAACCAGCGCAGACGCAGTACCCATGCACTGGGAAGAGAATGTGAAATTTGGCGGCTACTACGTTTTTAGTACCAAGGTATGCCATCCCGAGGAAAGTTTTTTTGGCTTGGGTGATAAGCCTACTGAATTTAACCTGAAGGGCAAGCGCCTGAAAAACTGGAATACCGATGCCTACTCCTTCGCCTGGAACCAGGACCCTTTGTACCGCAGCATCCCTTTTTATATCAGCCTGAACGAAAATATAGCTCACGGTATTTTCTTCGACAATACTTTTAAGGCGCATTTTGACTTTGCTGCTGAAGACCCTACCAAAACCAGTTTTTGGGCCGATGGGGGCGAGCTGCAGTTTTATTATATTCACGGCCCGCACATGATGGATGTGGTGAAACGTTACCACATCATCACCGGTACGCACCCCATGCCCCCACTTTGGGCATTTGGCTATCACCAGTGCCGCTGGAGTTATTACCCGGAGGCAAAAGTGAGGAAGATAGCTAACGGATTCAGAGAGAATAAGATACCGTGCGACGGCTTGTACCTGGATATCGACTACATGGATGGCTATCGTTGCTTTACATGGAATAAAAAATACTTCCCCGATCCGAAGAAAATGATCTCGGACCTGGCTAAGGACGGTTTTAAAACAGTTGTGATCATTGACCCCGGTATTAGGGTAGACGATAACTATTCCGTATTTAAAGAAGGTAAAGAAAAACGCCATTTCTGCCGCCGCAGCGACGATTATTTTATGGAGGGCCATGTTTGGCCAGGCCGCTGCCAGTTCCCTGATTTTACCAATCCCGAGGTTCGCGAATGGTGGGGAGGTTTGTTCCAGGGTCTGGTAGATTTGGGCGTGGCGGGTGTTTGGAACGATATGAACGAGCCTGCCGTATTTGGTTCAGGCACCTTTCCGGATGATGTTCGCCACCAGTACGACGGTTACCGCGGCTCGCACCGCAAGGCACACAACGTATACGGCATGCAGATGGTGCGCGCAACCTATGATGGTTTGCGCAAGCTGATGAAAAACAAACGGCCGTTTACCATTACAAGGGCAGGGTATTCAGGCGTACAGCGGTTCTCATCCGTTTGGACGGGTGACAATGTAGCCTCATGGGAGCACCTTATTTTGGGCAATATCCAGCTGCAACGCCTGTCCATCTCCGGTATTCCTTTCTGCGGAACAGATATCGGCGGTTTTAGCGGCGAACCCGACGGCGAATTGTTTACCCGCTGGATACAACTGGGCACTTTTTCACCGTTTATGCGGGCACACTCCGCCGGTGACACCAAGGAACGCGAGCCCTGGAGTTTTGGCGAACCATACACTGCCATTAACAGGAAATTTATTGAGTTGCGATACAGGCTGATTCCGTATTTATATTCCGTTTTTTGGGAACATCACCGTTACGGCTTCCCTATTTTGCGGCCGGTGCTGATGCATGAGCAGGACGTTTATAAAAACCATTTCCGGCAGGACGAATTTACTTACGGCGATAAGATATTGATCTGCCCGGTACTTGCGCCCGACCAAGCCACACGGAATGTGTACCTGCCTAAGGGTAAATGGTACTATTTCTGGACCAACGAAATGGTCGACGGCGGCCAGGAGGTGGAAGTAACTACCCCACTGGATACCATGCCGATATTTATGAAAGCCGGCGCCGTTATCCCCGAATACCCGGTAATGCAATACGTTGGCGAACATGAAATTCAGGAAGTAAAGCTGAACGTATATTATGCCGATTATGAAGTAAACTCCTTCCTGTTTGAGGATTACGGCGAAACTTTTGCCTACGAACAGGATATTTATTTGGAGAAGAAATTTGTGGTGGAAGGCCAAAAAAATAAGCTGACCATTCAGCAAAGCATGGAGGGATTATACACGCCGCGTTATGAAAATTACGACTTTAATATCATAGGCCTGCCGTTTAAGCCAACGCGCATAATAGCAGATAACAAGGTGGTAAAGGAATTTACTTTTGGCAAGGATAAGGTTTTGACTTTAACCCTGCGGAAGAATTTTATGCACCTGGTGATTGAGTAGGGAGTGGAGAACCAGGAGTCAAGAACCAAGATTCAAGAGACTGAACGTAAAAACCAGACCATTTCCGCTAAGAAGAGGCAATTTTTTTATCTTGATTCCTGACGCTTGATTCTTGACTCTTTCCCCCGCGAAACGTACATTTACCATACAATTCAATTTATTAAACCGAAATAATATTTACCTTACCAGATGACCGAACAAGGCTTACAGCGGGCTATTGTTGAACACGTTACACCCGAAATTGATGCGGGTCGTTTCTATATAAAAAAAGTTCCCGGTGACATTATAAAGGTTGAGGCAGATATATTTGCCGACGGCCACGACCACATGGGCGCGCGATTGCTTTACCGGCACGAAAGCGAAAAAAAATGGTCGTTTGCGCCGATGCAGATGTTTAGCAACGACCGGTGGTCGGCCAGCTTTGAAGTAGCCAAAACAGGTTTTTACCACTATACTGTTACCGGTTGGGTCGATCATGCGTCCACCTGGCACCATGGTTTCCTGAAAAAATACCAGGATGGGCAGCATTTGAATGTGGAATTGCTGATCGGCGCCGACCTGCTGGAGTGGATGCTGACAATCGCTACTAAAGCCGATCACAAAAAGATCAGCGCGCTGGTAGCCCTGATGCGCAACGATAAAAAGTACGAGCAGGCGGTGAATGCTGTGCTGACGAAAGAAATGCACCATTTGATTGAGCAATATCCGAACCTTGAAAATGCAACTACCTATTCGCAGGAATTAAGGGTTTATGTAGACCGGGAAAAGGCCGGCTTCAGCAGCTGGTATTGTTTTTTCCCGCGCTCTGCCGCACGTATTGAAGGCAAGCACGGAACATTCAAGGATTGCGAGGCCCTGCTGCCACGCGTTGCCGAGATGGGCTTTGATGTGTTATATTTTCCGCCCATTCATCCCATTGGCTATAATTTTCGAAAAGGTAAAAACAACACCGTTAATGCTTTACCCGGCGATGACGGCGTGCCCTATGCCATTGGTTCAGCCGAAGGCGGGCATAAAGATATTTTGAAAGACCTGGGTACGCTTGCCGATTTTAAACATTTAATAAAGGCTGCCGCAGGGCATGGTCTGGAAATCGCGTTGGACTTTGCCATCCAGTGTTCGCCCGACCATCCTTATGTAAAACAGCATCCCAAATGGTTCAAATGGCGGCCGGATGGCACAGTGCAGTATGCCGAAAATCCGCCAAAAAAATACCAGGATATTTTGCCCATTAACTTTGAGAATGACGACTGGCAAAACCTTTGGAAAGAATTGAAAAGCATCCTGGATTACTGGTGCGAGCAAGGCATCCGCATATTCAGGGTAGATAACCCGCATACCAAATCCTTCAATTTTTGGGAATGGTGCATCGCCGAGGTACAAAAGAAATATCCCGGAACCATTTTCCTCTCCGAAGCTTTCACAAAGCCGAAGGTGATGAAGGAACTGGCTAAACTGGGCTACACACAATCATACACTTACTACGTTTGGCGCAATTCGAAGCAGGAACTGATCGAGTACATGACGGAGTTGACACAAACCGAGATGAAGGATTATTACCGCCCGAATTTTTGGCCTAATACGCACGATATCAACCCCTATGCTTTACAGGGAGGCGTTGAGTCCAGCTTTATTGCCCGTTATTTTATGGCGGCTACATTGTCGTCAAACTATGGCATATTCGGGCCGGTTTATGAATTGATGTATCATGAACCCTATCCCGGCAAGGAAGAATATCTCAATTCCGAAAAATACGAAGTACAGTACTGGGACTGGGAAAAACGCAATAAATTAACTGACGTAATTACCAAGGTAAACGCTGCCCGTAAAGTAAACCCTGCCTTGCAGGATACCTATAATATCAGCTTTTGCGAGATCCACAATGATTCCCTGCTGGCTTACTATAAAAAATCGGGCGACAACCAGATTTTGTGCATCGTAAATCTTGATCCTTTTAATACACAGGGCGGCCACGTACGCATTCCGCTGATGGAGATAGGCGTGTTCCCCGGCGAAGATTTTACCGTATTTGACATACTCACCAACAACACTTACCGATGGAACAGCGAATGGAATTATGTTGAGCTGAACCCATGGGAATTACCGGTACATTTGTTTAGAATTGAAGTGTAAAAAATGGTGAGCACTGACATTATCGGCAACACACATTCGCTAACCCTGGATAAGCCATGGGAAGAGTTTGCGCAGGATAAACAGGCCCTCACTTTTCTGGAAGAAAATGTGTTTTACGATTACATGCGCAAATGCCGCTGGTTTGCGGGCAAAGCGCGCATGGTCAAATTTTTGAAGGTGCAGCAATTGCTGGAAATACCTGTCGACAACAGCAAATCGTACCTCATCATCCTGCATGTAGGCTATACTTATGGCGACGAGGAAAAATATTCCATGCCGGTTTCTTTCATGCCGGACGATTATGAGCTGTTGGGCCGCGTCAATCATAAAGCATTTATTACCCGCATCAATGCCGATGGAAAATCAGGCTGGCTGGTCGATGCGATATACGATTTTCGTTTTCAAAAGCAGTTGTTTGAAAACATCTGGCACAACGCCGAAACCAAACAGGAAGATGGCGTTTTGCAGTACCACAAAGGCAAGGGACTGGCTGCTACCGACGAAAATATGTGCTACCTGTGCGCAATCCCCGACCTGGAGCAGAGCAATTCGTCACTCATTTACGGCAATAAATACTTCTTCAAGTTATACCGCAAGCTGTTCAGGGAGATCAATCCTGAAGTGGAAATGCTGCAGTTTTTAACCGAAACCGGTGGTTTTAAAAATATACCGGCTTTTTGCGGCAGCGTTGTTTTTGAACGTCCCAATACGCCGCCGGTGACCATGGGGCTGATGATGCAAAAAGTTGCCAGTAAAAGTGACAGCTGGGTGGCAACCGGCGATGACCTTAACGATTTTTTGTTCCGCTTCGTGGGCCGGGATTTCAGCATCCATGATGAAGTGTTTGAAAAGGTAGAGTTGCTGGGCAAACGCACTGCGGAAATGCACCTGGCACTTTTATCGGGCAAAAAAAATAAAGATTTTAAGCCCGAGCATTTTGAGCCGGGTTATGTTGAATTTGTTCAGAAACACCTTACCAACCTGCTGGATAAGAGGCTTAAACTGCTAAAGGAAAACTATTCGCGGCTGGATGAAAATGCAAAGGGATTAGCGGATGAGTTTATAAACAGCGAGACCGTAATCCGCCATTTCTTTTCAAAGATCAGCAGTAATGAAATGAAGGGTCTGCGTATCCGCATACATGGCGATTATCACCTGGGGCAGGTACTTTTTACCGGTTCCGATTATCTTATCATTGATTTTGAAGGTGAACCGGAAAGCTCCATAGCCGACAGGAAGATAAAACATTCACCATTGAAGGATGTGGCCGGCATGATCCGATCCTTTCACTACGCAGTTTGCGCCAAGTTGTATTTCAGCAGCGAGACCAAAGGCATTAACCCCCTGAGGCTTCAAAAGGCAGCTAATCGCTGGTACAAGCTAATCACCGATGCTTATGTAGAATCGTACCTGCAAACTATTGGCGATATAAAGCATACCTTCGGTGGTCGTACAGAGATGAATTTCCTGCTGCAGCTGCATTTGCTGGAGAAATCGGTGTACGAGTTGGGCTACGAGCTGAACGGCCGCCCCGATTGGATAAGGATACCCCTGAAGGGTATTCAACAAGTTTTGTTTGAAATAGAAAAATTTACGAGTTAAAAGGCCCCTGGCTAAACAATATGGCAAAAAAGAAAACCGATACCGCGAACGAAACACCTGCTAAAAAAGCAAGCGTTAAAAAAGCAGGCGCAGCCGAAACAAAAGCGACCGCGCCAAAAAAACCGGTAGAGAAAGCCGCGCCAAAATCTAAAAAACCTGCTGCTGCTGTAACTGCGGCGCAATCAGTACATACCATGAAAAATGTTGAACCTTACAGCCTTTTAACCGATTTTGATATTGGCCTGTTTAAATCGGGCAAGCACTATAAGTTGTATGAGAAATTGGGCTCGCATGTGGTTGAGTATGCTGGCGTAGTAGGAACCTATTTTGGCGTTTGGGCGCCTAATGCACATTATGTTGCGGTAATCGGCAATTTTAATGGCTGGAATAAAGGATCACATGCATTAAACCCTCGCTGGGATGGTTCAGGCATTTGGGAAGGATACATCCCCAACGTTGGTGTTGGCGAAGTTTACAAATATTTCATCAATTCAACCAACGGTGAAGACCTGGAAAAAGCCGACCCATTTGCTTTGCGCTGGGAAGTTGCGCCACGCACCGGCTCCATCATTGCCGATACTTTTTATGAGTGGCAGGATGAGCACTGGATGAAAACCCGCCATATGCACAATGCGCTTGACAAACCTTACTCAGTTTATGAGATGCACGTTGGCTCTTGGGCGCGTAACCCTGAAAGCCCCGATGAGTTTTTAACCTATACCCAACTGGCTGACAAATTGGTACCCTACCTAACGGAGATGGGCTTCACCCACGTGGAGTTTATGCCGATAGCGGAACACCCGTATTACCCAAGCTGGGGTTACCAGATCAGCGGTTACTTTGCAGCATCAAGCCGTTATGGTACGCCGCAGGAGCTGATGTACCTGATAGAAAAGCTGCACCAGGCCGGGATAGGCGTAATACTGGATTGGGTGCCTTCGCACTTCCCGGGCGATGCACATGCCTTGTATAATTTCGACGGCACGCACCTATACGAGCATGCCGACCCGCGTAAAGGCTTCCACCCGGATTGGAAATCGTACATATTTAACTACGGCCGCAATGAAGTACGTGCATTTTTGATCAGCAACGCATTGTTTTGGCTGGACAGGTACCATGCCGACGGCCTGCGCGTTGATGCCGTAGCTTCGATGCTTTACCTGGATTACTCGCGTAACCACGGCGAATGGGAGCCAAATATCTATGGTGGCAACGAGAACCTGGAAGCCATATCATTTTTAAAAGAGTTTAACGAGGCTGTTTATGCTAACTTCCCCGATACGCAAACTATTGCAGAAGAATCCACATCCTTTACCGGTGTAAGCCGCCCGGTTTATGCCGGTGGTCTAGGTTTCGGCATGAAATGGATGATGGGCTGGATGCACGACTCGATAAAATATTTTTCGCAGGACCCGATCTATCGTCAATATCACCACAACCAGATCACTTTTAGCCTGATCTATGCTTTTACGGAAAACTTTATGCTGCCTTACTCGCACGATGAAGTAGTTTACGGCAAGGGATCAATGCTGGGCAAAATGCCGGGAGACGAATGGCAAAAGTTTGCAAACCTGCGATTGCTTTATAGTTACATGTTTACCCACCCGGGCTCAAAGCTATTATTTATGGGCAGCGAATTTGGCCAGGGGACGGAATGGAACTACCAGCAGTCGCTCGACTGGTATGTGCTGGAATATCCGAACCACCAGGGTATTAAAGAGGTTGTGAAAGCCCTCAACCGCTTATACAAGGAAGAACCGGCACTATACGAAAAAAGCTTCCAGGCCAACGGTTTTGAGTGGATCGATGGCGGCAACGCCAATGATTCAGTACTGATATACGAACGCAAAGGTAATGAGGAAGTTAACAACCTGGTTATTGTACTGAATATGACTCCGATGCCCCATTTCGACTACAGGGTAGGGGTACATACAAAGGGAAAATGGGTTGAAGTTTTCAACTCGGACAAAAAAGAATTCTGGGGCGGCGGAATGGATAATCCGAAGCCGATCGCTGCGGAAAACGTTGCCTGGCACGGCAGGGAGTATTCTTTAAAGATCACTGCTCCTCCGTTGGGGGCTGTCATATTTAAAAAAGAAAAGGTTGTTCCGGCGAAATACGAATTGAAATAATAATTAAAATAAAAAGGCATCTTTTTTGAATGGGTTACGTAAAAGTGTGAAGGCCAGCAATTTTGGCTGTATTTCACTATAAAACTTTTACATTATGAACCCGAAGTATCGTGTTTTTTATCTGAGTGTTGGAGCGATAGGGCTTATTTTACTGTTTTACCAGATCATAAGCAATTTGCCCGACATTGACCCGGTGCGCATATTGTTAATTGCCGTTCCGGATATGCTGTTTGTTTTCCTGGCCTATAAAACCTATCCGCCTGAACCGGAAAGCAAACGCCAAACTTTTTCTGAGCGAAAAGTTTCCAATTATTAAGCTATCTGCCGGTTGGCACCCTCATTCATTTAAATTACTTTGGATATTGTCACCAGGGTCAAAAAACATTCATACTTTTATAATGTTTTTTGATCCTGATCGCGTTTGTATGAATCCCAAATTTAAGGTCCTTTACATCATAGCCGGTACGCTGGCCTTGTTGTTGGCCATTTACCAATTATTTACCGATAAGCCTGCTATCAATGTAACCCGCCTTTCCCTTAACCTGGTGATGAGCCTTTTTTTCTATTACCTCGCTTATAAAACCTACCACGAAAAAAAGGATAAAGAGCTGATGTGAATGTGAGTAAGTCACGTCAACATGTGAATAACAGCATATATCTATTTACAACCACCTACGTATAAGAGCCTAAGTTTAATTTATTTAGGATTTATTTTTTTATATGATGAACTCAAAACTTCGTCCGCTGTATTTGTTGCTGGGCTTCGCCGGGTTGGTTTTCCTGTTATTTCAGTTGATCGCTAATATTCAAAACCTCGATTTGGTTATGGTAATAGCCATTGCCGTACCAGATATGTTTTTCTTCTACCTGGCTTATTTAACCTATCCGCCAGATGCTGATCCGAACCGGTACGAGAGCTTCTAAGTAACTACCTAATTGCCTCAGCGTATTTGGTGATTACCCGCCAGGTACTGGAGTCCGCATCAAAAACGGAATTCAAGCCCTGTTCCTCGCCGCCGGGATCACCCATAAATTCATCCCCGTCTTTCCAGAAGGTTTGCCCGTGTATCGGCCGCGCAATACCGCCAAACGCCCAAAAGTTAGCGCCCGCAATGCCAGGGTTCTTAACCACATTGCCAAAAATAAAATCATAAAAATGGTCGCGATTGCGGGTAGTAGCGTCCAGGTTATACACATGCAGATCGCGCGGTAAACCAAATTCTTCTATCACCAGTGGTTTATTCAGGTGCTGCGCTATCCTTAAATGTTTTTGAATATCCCGGCCCGCACTGTCCAAAATAACCTTGTAACTTTTATTGATAGCGGTATCCTTAAACCAGCTCCAATTCTTCGGCCAGATATGGATGGTCATATAGTCGATGTTTTTATCTGCATGCATCTTTTGATAAACCGCCATATCAAAATCCGAAGCAATATCCCCCTCGCTGCCGGTGGTTAGCAAATGATTTTTGTCGATCGATTTTACCATCGCTGCTACATGGGCAATCCACTGCTCAAATGCCGGAACAGCCGCTTTTTCCATTGGCCTTGGTTCGTTTATAATTTCCCAGGCCATTATGGACGGGTCCTGTGTGTATTTTTTGCCGTTTAAGCTGTTGGTGCGGTGCAAAACATACCGGATATAGTTATCCAGCTCATCCATACAGGGCTTACAGCTATAAAACTGGCTGATGTATTGGCGCAGCTTGTCCCAACTGTAATAGCCGCCCAGGCTTTTGGGATAAGGCTGCTCGCCATAACCATTCCACTTTAAATACTGACCGATACCGCCGCTCCACTCCCAGGTATTGGTAAAGTGCAGTACGGCCTTCATATTTCGTTTAGCTAACTCATTCAACAGGTAGTCAAGCCCAACCATTATGTTTTCGTTAAACTTACCGGCTTCGGGCTGCAGCGTCTTTTCGTTGGGCGTACGGTATTTATAGGTTGTTATCCCCTCAGCCCCAACCATTACCCGCAGGTTGGTTACGCCGTGTTGTTTTAAAAAATCAAGTTCCGTTTTCAGGCGCTTTTTTCCGGCCTCGCCATTGGTGGCCAGCAAGCCGCCATACCAATAATTTGTGCCGATATAACGGTACGGTTTGCCGTCGATGGTAAATCCGGTTCCTTTAACTTTAACAAATCCAGGCTGCGCATAACCGTGGAGCGAGATTACCAGGCATAACAGGACTGCCTTAAATATTTTGTTCACTATAAATGTTTTGGTTCATAAATATATAAAACAGCCCAAGGCATGGCTAATACTGTTTTAACAAAAGATTTGCTATTTATACAGCATGGCTAAAGATAACAAAGCGCCGATGATATTCAGCATGCTGTGGGTTAATATACCTAACCTCAGGTCCCGCGTTTTATTAACCAGGTATACCATGGGCAGCAATGCTAAGATAAGCGTGAGGTATACATAGGGCTGCCAAAAATGATATAGTGAAAAGAGAATTACGTTTATTACAAATACCTTTTTGCCCCAGGTTTGCATTCGCGGCAGCAAATATCCCCTAAAGTAAAGCTCTTCGGCGGCAGGCGCTAAAATTCCGTTCAATAATAAATTTAGCAGTAATGTGGTTTTTACCTTTTCGGGTGAGTAACCTGCAAAGTTTTGTACAGTGTACCAACCTGGCAGCCAACTAAATATTTTATGGCTGATATAAAGATCAACCGGCTGTGTAATTCCCCAAATAATAAATGCACCCGCAACCAGGCCCAGCGAATAAAGGATCAATCTGCCCGTGCCGATCTTATTTTTAAAGCCGTTGACAGACCAGATGGATGGTTGACCCTCTTTGTTTTTGACCGACCAAAGATGTAGCAGCAATACCGGCAATGCAATCAACAATACAGCCAGCAGCATGCCAAATTGCGGCGGATAACCCAGCCGGATGCTCAATGGGGCCAAAAAGATAAATCCGGCAGTGATCAAAACGCCAGGGTACAAATGATAAATAATGGTTTGAGTTTTACTTAATTGTTTCATGATGATCTGTGATTTAATTAAAACCCAAATCACCGGCGTTTTTAAACGCTGGTCGACCGACTTTTAAAAGTCGAACGCATTTGTGTGCAGGATAAGCTAAGAATTGGCCTGTGGCGCCTGGCTTTTATACTCAGAAGGTGTTACCCCGGTATATTTTTTAAAGAGGGTATTAAACGAAGATTTTGAATTAAAACCTGTTTGATATAAAATTTCGAGCACAGTGATCTTTTTATCGGGATGATTGATCAGCATTTGCTGCGCTTCGCCGATCCGGTAACGGTTAACAAAATCAAAAAAGTTTTGGCCCAGCTGATCATTGATCAGCCTGGAAAGGTCTTTAGGGTACATCTTTACCTCAGCCGCCAGCCAATCGACCGTTAACTCGGGGTTTAAAAAAGGCCGCTTTTCTTTCATATAAACTTCAAGGGCAATTAATTCACTGGACTTTTTATCATCACTTAACCGGGTTGCCTTTTTCGCAACCGGCATTTGCATTTCTTCAACCCAGTTAAAAATTTCGGGGTTATTCAGCGCTTTAAATAACAGGCGGTTAACGAAATAAAACAGCAGCAAAATTATACCGCTTAGGGCAACCAAATGATAATCCTCGAGGTGCGTGATCTCAAAAAAATTATTGGCTACCGATAGCGCAAACAGGCATAAAAAGAAAATTATTGTATAAGACAACCAGTCGATATTTACTTTTTGATAAAGGGAAAATTTGTTTAGAGCAAGTAGCTTGTATTGTTTGATCATCCGCAGGGACGCTATCGAGTATATCCCGAAATGAATGGTCAGCAACAAAGCTATTAGGTAGAATTGTGCAGGTAGAGTGTGTAAACCGATAGACTCTAAAATGTGTATCTTTTCATCGAACGGTTGAACCTGGTAGCTAACTTCTGATGTGATAAACAGGATCGCGAAAGGAACAAAATGGAGAAGCTCTTTTCGCGCGAGCTGAAAATTATTATAAAAAAGAGATCTGGTATAAAGATAAAGCAGCGGACCATATAAAAGGGGGAAAGCGCCGCTAAAATTAACCAGTCCGGGATATTCATCCCTGATAATAGTTCTGCGTAATATGCTATCTGCAATGGCGAAAAATAAAACCAGGAAAAAGCAGGCCAGCAAACGATTGCTTATTGGTTTTGTAGTTTTCTTTGCAAAAAGAAACAGGCTTGCAAAAAGCAGCTGAAAGGCAAGCAGTACAAGCAATATATCCGGCAGGCGCAGAAGCATCGGCTAAATGTAGTAATATGCCTTTAATGGAAAAGCGTTAAACAAAAAAAGCCGGCCCCGAAAGGCCGGCAATTCTGCAATTTAGGATATTTGGATTTAAAATTTGCCGAGTTCCTGTACCAGGTCGATCAACTTGTTGGAGTAACCCCACTCGTTATCATACCATGATACTACTTTTACAAAGTTATCATTTAAGGCGATACCTGCTTTGGCATCAAAAATAGATGTGCGTGCATCACCTTTAAAATCTTCAGATACTACTTCATCTTCCGTGTAACCCAAAATGCCTTTCATGCTGCCTTCGGACGCTTCTTTCATTGCTGCTTTAATATCAGCATAAGTAGCAGGCGTTTTTAAACGCACGGTTAAGTCGACAACGGATACGTCAGGAACCGGAACACGGAATGACATACCGGTTAATTTGCCTTTAAGGGCAGGTATTACCAAAGCTACTGCTTTAGCAGCGCCGGTGGATGAAGGGATGATGTTCTGGTAAGCGCCGCGGCCGCCTCTCCAGTCTTTGTGCGATGGGCCGTCAACTGTTTTTTGAGTAGCAGTAACCGCGTGTATAGTGCTCATTAAACCTTCCTCGATACCAAATTTATCGTTCAATACCTTGGCGATAGGCGCAAGGCAGTTGGTAGTACACGAAGCGTTTGAAACAATCGTTTGGTCGGCCCGTAGTTCTGTATGGTTAACGCCCATTACAAAAGTAGGGGTGTCGTCCTTTGCAGGAGCGCTCATTACCACTTTTTTAGCGCCGGCGTCGATATGTTTTTGGGCGGTGTCCTGGGTAAGGAACAAGCCGGTTGATTCAATTACAACTTCTGCACCTACTTCACCCCATTTCAGGTTAGCAGGGTCTTTTTCGGCAGTAACGCGGATAGTTTTACCGTTTACCACCAAATGGCCGCCTTCAACAGCGATAGTGCCTTTGAATTGCCCGTGGGTCGAGTCGTATTTCAGCATGTAAGCCATATAGTCAGGCTCAACAAGGTCATTAATACCCACAACTTCAAGGTCGGGTCTTTCCATTGCGGCCCTGAAAGCCAGGCGGCCAATACGGCCGAAGCCGTTAATTCCTATTTTCATGATTTTATTTAATTTTAACTTGAATAATACGTTAACAGATTGTTTATCGGTTCCTTAATAATGTTGGCTATTTTCAGATTTGCATCAGCGGCGGCATCGTATAAATGGTTTTGAAACCCCGCCGCAACAGAGCCCGCAAAATACAAAAAAGCTTCGGGATGTTCATCATGCAAGGGTAATAAATACGTGTTCACCAGTTTGTCAAACCCTTTACGCACAGTTGTTTTAACATAATTGTCTTCCCTGTTCTCCACAAAAAAATCGACGAACGAACTCAAAAATATGGCGGGCTGTTTTTGGCGATATACTTTCTCCAGCAATGTCTTGCGGTCGAAATCGTATTTTTTTACAAACTTTTTGCGGATGCCTTCGGGGAGCGTTTCGTTCATATAACCTTTGAGCAGCTGACGGCCAAGCCAGTTGCCCGATCCTTCGTCGGCCAGGATATAACCCAAGCCAAAATTATTGGGCTTTACCTTACGGCCATCGTACCAGCCGGCATTTGAGCCGCTGCCAACAATGCTGATAATACCCGGTGAGTTTTGACAGCAGGCGATCGCGGCAGCAGAAATATCATGCTCCACAGAAACCTTTCCGAATTTAAAAAAAGCCTGCAGTGCATTCTGAACGACAGTTTTTAATTCGGGGGATGAAGCGCCCGCCCCGAAAAAATAAATGCGTTTGATCTCCTCCGCGTGGTGGATCAGGTTGATGTTTTTGCTCAATAACTGGATAATGCTTTTTTCGTCATTCAGGTAGGGATTAATACCACCTGTTTTAAAGGAAGCTATAATCTCGTCCTTGTCGGCAAGCCTCCAGTCGGCGTAGTTTGATCCGCTATAAACAACTGCAATCATTAATTTTTTCTTTTGCCTCACCCAAACCCTCTCCAAAGGAGAGGGCTTAAAAACCTTTCTCCTTTGCCCCCCCCTCTCCAAAGGAGAGGGGGGGGGTGAGGCGTTACCTTAGATAGATAGAATATCAGCCATCTTCATCAAATCTTCTTCCAGTTTAAATTCGTGTTGGGTAAGGGCCTCTTCAAGCCCGGTTAATTTAATGTGGTTTGCCTCGAGGCCCACCATCATTTGCGATTTGCCGGCAATCAGCGCATTTACAGCAGCAAAACCCAGGCGACTGCCCAGCACCCTGTCGAATGCTGACGGACTGCCGCCCCGCTGCAGGTGGCCAAGTATAGTAACCTTTATATCGTAATTTTTAACCTCTTTCTCAACCACTTTGGCTATATCATAAGCGCCGCCGTGTTTATCCCCTTCGGCAACGATCACAATGCTCGATGATTTCTTTTTGTTTTGCCCGTTTTTCAGGTTTTCGATCAGGTCTTCTATCGCGGTTTCCTTTTCAGGCAGTAAAATGGCTTCTGCTCCGCAGGAAATCCCCGCGCGCAGGGCAATAGCGCCCGAGTCGCGGCCCATCACTTCGATAAAGAACAGCCGGTCATGCGCATCGGCAGTATCGCGTATTTTGTCGATAGCTTCTATTACAGTATTCGTTGCGGTATCGAATCCCAGTGTATAGGTTGATCCGTACAAGTCATTATCAATGGTGCCGGGAACCCCGATCACCGCTATATCCGGATATTTTTGCGAAAAACGCAATGCGCCGGTAAAAGTTCCGTCGCCGCCGATCACCACCAGTGCATCAAGTCCGTGCTTTTTTACATTCTGATAGGCGGTTTCCATCCCTTCTTCGGTGCGGAAGGGCAAACAACGGGCGGTTTTTAAAACGGTACCCCCAAGGTTTAGAACGTTGCTTACGGAGCGCTTATCCATCTGGTACATATCGCCGTCGATAAGCCCCTGGTAACCCCGCCGTATGCCTGTAACGTCGAGGCCATTGTAAATGGCTGTCCTCACCACTGCGCGAATGCAGGGGTTCATCCCCGGTGCGTCGCCGCCTGAAGTAAGCACGCCAAGTTTTGAAATTTTAGGCATTTAATACAAAGAATTTTTTCGGCACGAATATAGTGTGTAAAAATTACACCATTAAATTTAATTTATTTTTTTTACATTAGCGGTTGACCAGTAAATTTAATTATTAAACCTAAAGTTATCGAAGTTTGGAAGTAAAACTACCGACATTTGACTCAGTTTTCTCCGTCGACTGTGTGATATTTGGTTTTGAAGCAGGCGAGCTTAAAATATTACTCATCGAGCGGAACGAAGAGCCCTATAAGGATTGGCTTGCCCTGCCCGGCTATATCGTGGAGCAGGACGAAAGTATTGACGATGCCGCCGAACGTATCCTTTATGAGCTCACGGGCCTTCGCGACCTGCATATGCAGCAGTTCCACACCTTTGGCGAAGTAAACCGGCACCCGCAGGGCCGGGTAATCACCGTGGCGTACTATGCATTGATCAGGATCAACGGCCAAAAGGAATTGCGGCCGGTGACGCAATACGCCCGTAAAGCTTTCTGGCACCCGGTAAATGAACTGCCAAAACTGGCATTTGACCATACCGAGATCTTTCAAACCGCTTTTAACAAGATCAGGCGGCGGTTAAATTACCAGCCTATTGCTTTTGAGCTGCTGCCGGAGAAATTTACGCTTACCCAGCTACAGTCACTTTATGAAGCGGTTGAGAACCGTAAGCTGGATAAACGAAACTTCCGCAAAAAAATGCTTAGCTATGGCTTCCTGAAAGAACTGGATGAAAAGCAAAAAGGCGTATCCTACCGCGCGGCCAAGCTTTACAAGTTTGACCGACGCAAATATGCCAAGATATTTCACAGCGAAATGAGCGCGGAGAAATAGTTGGCAGTTAGCACTTTGCAGTTGGCAATGTGCAGTTCGCAATTTTTTTGTTTATAATAAAAAAGAGCCGTGGTTCAGTCCCATAGCTCTTTTTCTTTTTAACTGCAAACTGCTCACTGGCAACTGGCAACTGGCAACTGCCAACTAAACGTGCTGCGCCAATTCCAAATGGAATTTCACCAGGTTATCTATCGGTGAGCGGATGATGTTGCCCAATACCATACCGTTTTCTTCAACCAGTTCTTCCAGCACATTGCGGAAGTTATAGCCAACGGAGCCGATACAGTTGAAGGAATATTTTTGGTAATCCGGGTAATGGGTCACCAGGTTGCGGAAGAAATCTTCAAACGAGGTGCGAACTATATTGCGCGAATACTCCAGGTGTACCGGGCTATCGTATACAAATTTGCTAAAACTGGCGCAAAAACGGTTGGCGCGGGGCTGGGTATATACAATCTCGTTAATATCATCGGGGGTAAGTTTATAAGTTTCCCAAAAAATTTCTCGTACGGCTTCTGGCATATAACCCCTTAAATAGTCGGTTAGTAATTTTTTGCCGATATAGCAGCCGCTGCCCTCGTCGCCGAGGATGTAAGCGCCTGAGTCGATATTATGCGTAACAGTTTTGCCATCGTAAAGGCAGGTGTTGGTACCGGTTCCTAATATAGCGGCAAAACCTTCGTTATGGCCAAGCAAGGCACGTGCAGCAGCCAAAAGGTCGTGCCCGATGAATACTTTAGCTTTTGTAAATACGGCCTGCATCGCTTCCTGCACAATTTTACGCATATCATCTGTTGAGCAGCCCGCGCCATAATAATTCACCTCGGTAATTTCATCCCGCTGCAAATCGGTTGGCAAAGTTTCGTCCAATGATTTAATGATGTAATCCTTAGGGGCAAAATATGGGTTGTAACCTTCGGTGTTGAAATACACCTTTTTACCTTCTTCGGTAACGAGGCACCAATTGGTTTTAGTAGAGCCACCGTCAGCAATAATGATCATAAATTAAGTTTATATTTTAGGAAAAATTTCGTAAAAGTATGATTTACTTATTGTAAAAAAAACACTTTGTAATTTAAAATAGTAAAAATGCATTTTTACAGGCAATTTTTGTCTTTTTGCCCCTAAAAAAATGCCAATCCTGTGTTTCTTTTAAACGTTTTTATGTCGCGTTGCTAACATCAGCATCGCTGCATCAGGGCCCCTATTCTATTGAAATTTCCGGGTGTTTAAAAAAGCAAACAGGATATAATTTGTACAATTATATATATTATTTATCAAATAATTCAGCTGTCAAACCTTTCGGTTCAAAAGGCGTTTGCAATAAGCGAACAATTTAGCATTTATTTTTCAGGTGGTTAAACCCCGGCGCAGGCAAACCATCATAGAAGATGAAATTTATTTATCGCTAAAACGTTATCGTTTCGGAGTTGTATTACGTGCAACCCGCCAATTGTAAACCCCATACAAATTGAAAGTTTTGACTAAATTATACTTCTGCCTTTTTTTAATTTGTGTTTTTAGCGACGTAGGCGCGCAAACCCGTTACCAGCAGTTTACTGCAGGCGGCGGTGCAGGAGCAGCCACAGCTTATGCAGGTGCTGATCTGCCGCAAACTCATGCAGCCTTTTATGCCGACATCGGTTACTACCCATTTTCGGTTTTTAATATTGAGCTGGAAGGGCAGAGTGGAACCCTGTCTGGAGTCTCGGCCGCTAACTCAAAGAGTCTTAAAAACTTTAATAATAATTACAAGGCGGTAATTTTGGACGCCAATCTTTACCTGGGCGTATTTTTTGACGCACAAAAAAACAAATTTCTGAATGTGATCAAAAACTTTTATGGGGGTGCAGGCTATGGCATTATTGCCGGTAGCATCAATAATGTTGAAATACCCATAACAGGCGCTGCAAATCATATTAATAATACGCTTAAAATAATACCGTTTAAGGCAGGCTATGAATATGATATCCTTAGGAATAATTATAACGAGCCGCTTTTAAAGATCGATCTATCGGCAAGGCTCAATTACGTGTTGGGCCAGGGGCTCGATGGGTATTATGACACCTATGCCAAAGCGTACAGCTTTTACGCTTTTTACAACGTGGGAATAAAATACACCTTCATTATCCACAGCACCTACGGCAAAAGCTATAACAAGTTCGACTAAGCATAGTTTTTAGCATCCCAAGCCGCTTTTTGAATGGATATTAACACCAGGTGGATAATCTGAAATAACAGGTTGCCGTTTTTTTAAGATTTTTGCATCTTTGCAGGGTTGTTTGTTTAAGTCAATAGTCTTAAGTTCTAAGTCGAAAGTCGACTTTTGGTTAAAGACTTTCGACTTCAGACTCAGAAAAAAGGTCTCATAGCTCAGTTGGATAGAGCAACAGATTTCTAATCTGTCGGTCTCAGGTTCGAATCCTGATGAGATCACGTTAAATGAAAAGCAGGTCAATAATGGCTTGCTTTTTTTGTATAATAGCAACAATATGGCCAGGTTATAAAGCGATTATCGTCATTTGACTAACTACGCGGGAGATTACACATAATTATGAGCATTTTTCTTGAGAATAGAAATGGCGTTTTCAGCAAGTTCCTCCGTCAGGCCAACTGAAGGACTTGTCAAAACCAAGTTGTTCTTGATGTTGGCTGGTAATCCATTCAGTAATTTATCATCATCTATAATGACAAATTCCTCATTGGGAGTATGCTCAGCTGTGTACCAATTTAAAATCTCTTCTTTACGGCTTGAATCTAAACTGTTAGTCGTCAGGCGATCAATATGTTTCGCATTTATACCCCGTGATAGGAAAATATTTCGCCATTGAGAAATGTTGTATTTTGATTTATGCGAGGTAGTTAACAGGAGGGATGCATCGGTTTCAGAAATAATTTTCTGAAGTGCTATTACCGACCTTGAATTAAACATAGGAAACCCATCCTCCAGAAACTCTGGTTTTTTCCAGGAGTTAGCCGGAACCATTACACCATCTATGTCCAACAAAATCACCATAATACGAATTTACAATTATTTTTTCAACGCCGGGTTATTTGAATCCGCGCCACTATGCAATATTAAAACCCGCAACTGCGTTTAGCCATTTTATCATCGAGCAACTATAATCCTTCGCCGAATAAACATATCTTCAATTGTTGCGTTTAGTATTGATAAAAGGTTATAAAAATGTGGCAAATGTTATTTAATATAGCCACAGGAATTTACAATGAGTAAAGTATTTACGATCACAGAGGGTTTGGAGAACATGGGTGCGCTGCGTACCGGTGGCCAGGGTTCGGTTTATAAAGGCCGGCGCATGGGACCCATTATCAGCGCGGTTAAGTTGCTCCCAACACCGATACATACAGCGGATAACGACGACAAAAACTTTCGCAATTTTCAAAACGAGGTGGCCAAGCTCAAAATGGTTAATGAGCAGCCAAACCCGAACGTGGTAAAGATTTTGAACTCGGGGTTAACCGAAAGTGGTTCATTCCCTTATATCGAAATGGAGTTTATTGAGGGCCCCGACCTGGAGGACTTGCTTAAACCACCGCACGACCCTGTTTTTACCCTGAAAGAAGTGTTAAAGCTTGCCGATCATTTGGCCAATGCGCTTTCGCACTGCCACATGGTTGGCGTTAAACATGGCGATATTAAAAGTAATAACGTAAAGTACAATATTCACTCGGGCAATTATGTGCTGCTTGATTTCGGGCTGGCCATTATGACTGACGAGCAGCGCCGCACCAGCATGCGCCATGCCGGGGCAATTGAATTTATGGCGCCCGAGCAAAATACCGGGGCAATGCACATGGCGACCGATATCTATAGCTATGGCATTATTTTATACGAATTGCTGGCAGGGCAGGTACCGTTCCCGCTGCATGATAGCGGCGAAACATCGCGCAACGCGGTGATGGTAGCGCATATGGAATCTCCCGTTCCCGACCTGATGGAGCTGCGTAAAAAGAACATCCCCACAAGCTGGCCAAAACACAAACGCGAGGTGGAAATGCGTGTTCCGCAATGGCTGTTGCAGTTGATCAGCAGGTGTTTGGAAAAGGATCCGGAAAAACGTTACGCCAGCGGCATGGCGCTGCAGGAGGCGCTGTTTGAGGGCAGTCTTTCTACCGAACAGCCGGTTGTATCGATCGACCAGTTGCCGGATAAAGCTGTACCTGTTCCTAAAAGATCATCACACCAGGCCGTTGCGCCTGTTCATATCGATAGCGATAAAATGCAAATATCAAAGGCCCTGTTTTTTGCATTGATGGGCATGTTTGCCATATCGCTGGTTACCTGTGGCTACCTGCTGCTGGATCAAAATCGTTCGGAAGTGCCCATCAAACCAATCGCCGCCGACACCACAAAAAAGCCTGCGGATACGCCTAAACAGGCAGTTGTACCCGATAATCGCGTAAAACACAAAGCGAATGATTCGGCATCGCAACAAGCGGTTAATGAGGTGATCAACGACGAAAAGCAAAAGGCCCAAAATAAACAAAACGCGGACAGCACAAATACCCTGCAGGATACAACAGTAAAGAAACCGGATAATAACCAATAGAATATATTAATTTTATCAAACATCTTTACCGCAAACAAGTTCAATAATAAAATCTTCAACCTGCTTAGCAATACATGGATCAAAAAGCTTCTTTATGGCAGCGTCTCGGCATACAGGATTGGTTTTTAACCAATGAACAAACCTCGGCCCAAAAAAAGCAGCAATCGCTTACCCCCGACGATGTTTATAATTACGTGATATCAAAATTTAACGATTCCATACGCGAATTATCCTTTGCCGACAGGGTGGTTTTTTACCATGAATATATCATCAGTTTTAACACCAACGATTACACCTCATTTTTAAATAACCGGCAGGGGATATTCGGGCTCATCGTTAACGAGACGGTAAACCGGTTTTATGAAACCCTGAAGCAATACCGCGCATCGGGCAAAACGGTAAAGCCATCAAGTTCAAAATGGGTTTTCCGACTGGTTTCGCACCCCGACTATGAGCCCGGCGACATCGGGTTTATCGGTAAGCTGATGCCTGGCAATAGCCAGAAAGAGGAGAACCTGAAGGTGACCTTCATTCCCCGGCAGACAGGCATTGCCCAAACGTTTGACATTAGCCAGGATATTTTAAAGGGTTTTAATTATTACAGCGAAGGCTACTACGAAGTGCCTTATGATGAAAACCTGGAGAGCGAAGAAGAAAAAAGCGCTAACCCCAATCAAAAATACTACGCCCGGTTTGAAACGATTTTGCCCGAAAAACAATTTGCAGGCAAAAAGGTGGAGTATTTGATGATGGATAACGAGATCGTGGTTTCGGGTAACGATGAAACGCGCGAGGATCGAAACATCTTCAAGATACCGACAGATTGGGTGAACACGCCCCATCTGCAGATCAGGCATAACCGGTCCGACGGGAAATTTTACCTGGCATCGTTCGGCGAAAAGACCATCCTAAATGAAAACGACGTGACCAAAAGTGATGTGAACGCACCGCAATGGGTGGAGCTGCCCGTTAACTCGAAAATATTACTGAACGGCATTGTAGGCGTAAACATTTTTAAATCCTGATTATGATGTACCAGTTGTTGTCATTCGGGTTATTGGGCGTGGCGGTTTTGTTACTGGTAACACATTTTGTTGAAATAAAAACTCCCCGAAAACCAAATGAGTGATAACGTTTTTGGCATAACAGACCTGGGGCGGCAAAGGAAAAACAACGAAGACGCCTTTATAGCGGAGCCTACCGCTAATGGCCGCTATCTAATTGCCTGTGTTATTGATGGAGTGGGCGGATATTCGGGCGGCGAAATAGCTGCTTCAATTGCGCGGGAAACTATTATAAAACGGCTTGCGAACCTTTCGGGCGAAGTGATCCCGGTGCTTACCGAAGCATTTGCTTTGGCGAATGGAAAGATTTGGGAGGAGCGGCATGCCGTTAAGGACCATAACAAAATGGCCTGTGTGCTTACGCTTGCCGTGGCTGACCTGTCATCAAACCAGTTCTATTTCGCGCACCTGGGCGATACGCGGCTTTATCTTTTCCGGGACGGCTCGCTGGTTAAAATATCCCATGATCAATCGTTCGTGGGTTTTTTGGAAGATTCGGGCCGTTTGTCGGAAAGCGAAGCCATCAAACACCCTAAACGTAACGAGATTGACAAGGCGCTTGGCTTTAAAGTGAATATAAACAACGGCGATGATATCGAAACCGGGCAGTCGCCATTTTTGCCCGGCGATATGCTGCTGTTATGCAGCGATGGCCTGACGGACGTAGTGGACAAAGCTGCCATAACGGAGGCCCTGGCTGAAGGAGGTTCATTAAAAACCATGGCGAATAAACTGGTAGAGGCTGCAAACGAAGGCGGCGGCAAGGATAACATCACCGTGGCGCTGGTTAAGAACAATAAAGAAAAGCAACAGCACGCCGCCACCAAACCGGCGGAAAACGCTTCCGAAGAAAAACCAAAAATTATGTCTGATGCTCGTCGCCAGGCCCCGGCGGTAAATACAACTGCTGAAAAAGGGCAGCACAAAAGCTATAAAGGCTGGGCAATTTTTCTTTTAATAATCGTGATCGGCCTTGCCGCGGCCTGTTTATGGCAGTACGTAACCTATGGTGCTCATCACGAAGAGAATTCTACTCCCCCAAAAGATACGGTTGCACAACAACCCCGGCAGCGTAACCCGCAGGAGATCAAACTGCAAAACGCCATCGATGCCAGTAAAGGGAAATTATTGGTGCTGAGTGACACAGGGTTCAAAAGCCCTGTCATCATTAGCCAATCGATAACCATTAGCCGTGACAGCCTGCATATTAAGGCGAAAGGAAACATTACTTTTCAAAGCGATCCCGGGTTTAGGCGCCCTGCGTTTGTGCTCACTTCAAATAGCAAATCGATAATGCTCGACAGCGTTTCCTTTCAAAATTTTAACGTGGCTGTTTCTGCGCATGACCAATCGCTGCAGCTAAAAAATGTGCGGTTTAAGGATTGCACTATCCCGGTGTTAAATACCTATGCATTTGCCGCCAAAAAATATATCAGCGGCGGAGCTACCGCGCCTGCGTTCCGGGCCGATTCTCTCCCAAAAACAAAATAGCCATGGGGAACGAACCGCCAATATCCGTCTCACGAAAAAAAGAACGAATTTTCTTGTTACTCATAGCGGCTGTGTTGCTGGTGCTGTTTGTACGGCTGTTCGCCGTATTGGAGGGTAGCTTTAGCGATGTGAACAAAAGGCTGAAAGACGGCACAATGGTGAACTTAAACGCCAAAGATCCTGCGCGGCGCCTGGCTGAAATGCTGCAAAAGGGTTACTATTTTGACGATCAGCGCGATATTGACCTGGTAGAGAAAACTGTTGCCTCGGGTATCAATACTGGCGAAAAGTTTGACAACATCGGCGAGCTGAATAAAAAACGCTTTAATGTTAATGCTGACGATGCTTTTGCCGACGGCGGCCAATCCTTTAAACAACGGGTAGCCGTCTCCAGGGCAACGCTCGGCTATACTGGGGACGACTCGACCAGGTTTGACCAGGAACGAAAATCACCACCGTCCTTCCCGGCGACTGCCGATATTGGTATGGGCGGCCCGTCCATCAGCGGAACGGTTTTAGATAAAGGCCAACCGGTGGGCGGCGTGTTAGTACGTTTGCAGTTGATCCTTCCGCAAGACAGCCTTTTCAGCGATGAAGAAGTCGATCTGACAAAAAAGGTCGTCCAAAACAAGCCATCGTTTACCGAAATCCTGACACCTGATTCGGCTAAAAAACTACACTTGCAATCGCTGATCGCTTTTGCCCGCACCGACGAAAGTGGTAATTATTCCTTTAAAAACTTACCCGAAGACCGGGCATTTGAGCTGCTGCCCCTGCAGCCGGGCTATCAATTCGGCAAAACACAAGGAACCGAGAGTTTGGATGATGATGCGATCTTCGACTTTCACCGCACACCACACACGATAAAACTGCTGTCGACAAAAGATTTTAATATTATCCGGAAAGAAAAATCCATCATCATCCGCACGCCGCACGAATTTGAATATTGGTATTGGATTGTCATCGCCGGTTTTATAGGAGGGTTTTTTATAATTCACCTGGTGTTAAGTTTCCGCTTTTCGGATGCCGACCAGCTGATCCTGCCGATAGTCATGCTGCTGACGGGTATCTCTTTTTTGACCCTGTTGAGCCTGCAAGATCCGCTGCGCGATCGTTTTTTTGCCAAAGATTCGCTGGTTTACCTGGTAATGGGTTTCATCAGCATGATCATTGTCCTGTTCATCAACCTGCGGCGTTTTAATGCCGATTCGGGCTTTTACAGGCTGCTGGTTTTTAAAAATAACGACAAAGCGGCAAATGGCTGGCCATGGATAGTGGCGGCCCTGGGTTTGCTTTTTTTAACTATCAAATTCGGTACCGGCCCCGAAGGCAGCGGCGTAAAAGTAAATCTCTTTATCTTTCAACCGAGCGAGATCGTAAAATACCTGGTGATCCTGTTCCTGGCCGGATTTTTTGCCATGAACGAACGGTTTATCAGCGAATATGCCAGTTGGCGCAAACGCTGGTCGTTCTTTTATTTTGCTTTGCTGGCCATCGGTGCAGCGCTGATGTTCTTTTTGATTTTGGGCGATTTGGGCCCGGCCATGATCATCTGCTTTACTTTCATTATTCTCTTCTCGTTCTCGCGCGGCGACTTTATGCCGATGTTCATGTCCGTTGTGTTTTACGTGCTGGTGACCTGGATATTTAAAAATGTTTGGCTTTCGGCAGCTTTGTCGATAGCTTTCCTGCTCATCTTATGGGCGACAGCGCGAAAGCGCCTAAGCGAATCGGCAATCATGGCGGTGATGGTGATCGCAGCGTTTATGACACTGGATAAAGTTCCGCACCTTGCAAAACTGTTCCCCGGTCCAGTTGAACGATTAATTGAACGCAAAGCCATCTGGCAGGATCCCTGGAACAACGAAGTGTACGGCGGCGACCAGGTAGCGAACGGTTTATGGGCCATGTCGGGCGGGGGTGTTGCCGGGCAGGGGGTAGGGGAGTCCTTTGCCAAAACGATACCCGAAGCGCATACGGATATGATACTACCTGCAATCGGCGAAAATTTTGGCTGGGCAGGTATTGTCTGTATCTTCCTGATGTTCCTGCTATATCTTCATCGGTCGATCATCATCGGGAGACAAACAGGTACGCCCTTTTTATTTTACCTGTGTGCAGGCATCGGATTATGCACGTTTGTGCAGTTTATATTGATTGCGGGTGGTTCAACCGGTGCATTGCCTTTATCAGGGGTTGCGTTGCCATTTGAGAGTTATGGCGGATCATCATTGGTGGCAAATTTTCTAGCAGCCGGTTTTTTGTTGTCGGTTTCAAGGGTTAAAGGCACCCAAATACAGATGGCCTTTATCACCAAACAGCAGGATAAAAACCTGGTGCCTGCATTGCTGGCGGCGTCAATCGGTTTGATTTTATTAACTGTTAACGTATCCAGCTACCTGTTTGATAATCAAAAATGGGTGGTTAAACCTGCTTTAGTGGCCGATAAAAGCGGTGCGCGCATGTTTAGCTATAATCCGCGTATTGCTATCCTCATGAACAAGTTGGAAGCCGGAACAATTTACGACCGGAAAGGCCTGGTTTTGGCGACCAGTAATCCCCAACTCATCGAAAAACAAAAAGACAAGCTAAACCAGGCAGGAACGGCCAATTACGACCTGGATTCGGCAATGCATAAACGGTTGACGCGGTATTACCCCTTCCAGGATCAATTATTCTTTTGGCTGGGTGACGCCAATACCATGGTATTTGATGGCGGTACCAACGGCTATTTTGCCGAGTACGAACACGCCGCCGAGCTGCGTGGTTTTAAAATGCCCATCTCTAACTATACCGTAAAAGCATCGCATTACCAGGAAGACCGCTTTTTACCACGGGGTGTAAAGGAAATGACCGTCGGCAAAAAAGATTACAGTGCCATTGCGCCGCTGCTGCTCGCCGGTATTAACAGCGATCAGGTTGCTGCGTTTAAAAACAAAAACCGCGACGTGCAATTGAGCGTAGATGCAGCCTTGCAAACCAGCATTGAGAAATCTATTGCCGCTGACACTGCGGTAAATTATAAAAGGATTTCGGTAGTGATCATGGATTCATCCACAGGCGATGTCATCGTATCCACCCAATACCCGCTGCCCCCTGTGCGGAATTGGGATCTGCTCAACATGAGCGTCCCTGATCAAAATAAACTATCGCAATGGGTAACAACCTCCGACCTTGGCTTTACCTACGCCACGCAACCAGGCTCAACCGCCAAGGTGCTTACCGCTATGGCCTCGTTTAATAAGTTGGGCGCCGATGCAACCAAGGTAACCTACCATGTAAGCACCGAGGAACGTATACGCACGAAAGGTATTGAGCCTGATGAAACCGGTACCATCACACTGGAACAAGCCATTGTGCATTCAAACAACGTGTACTTTATCAAACTGGCTAACCAGGAGCATTTACAGGAAGATATGGCAAATTTGTATCTGAAAGTCGGTATGTTCCTGCATGGGGTAGGTGGTTATTTTTATGAGAAGAAACCAGGCAACACCGATCCCGGTCAGCAGGAAAAATGGCGCGAATTGTGGCGCAAAACGGAGTTCAATACCAAACCGCGCTACGATCCTAACAATATACATAAAACCCGTGCAAAAGGCATTTCAGGCATGGCCTGGGGGCAGGGCGAGTTGATCGCCACGCCGGCGGCTGTGGCACGGCTGGCATCGGGTGTTGCCAATAACGGCACGCTGATGGAGAGCCGTTTTGCTTTGAAAATAAACGATACCGTCATCGGCACAAAAATTTCGGAAAAACTGACGGACCCGGCTTATGCGGGCTTACTGAAACAATACATGATTGAGCAAAGCGCGCCGAAGGTACCGATACTTAACCTGGCAGTGGCGGGTAAAACCGGTACGCCGGAGCGGATATGGAAGGGCCAAAGTATAAACGATGGATGGTACGTGTTTTTTGCGCCAAACCCAGCCGGAACGGGTTTCACGGTAACGTGTATCCGTATCGAAAAAACAAAAGGTTCGTCGGATGCGGTGCACCTTGCCGGCAAGCACGTAATACCTTACTTATTGAAAATGGGGTATATTAAGAGTATAGCGCCGGTGCAAACTGATGAAGAGGATCAAAACGATCAAACAGATAAAACCGCGCCGCCCGAACCGGCGGAGCAACCGGATACAACGGGAGGAAATTAATGATGGAAGAGAATCAAGAGACAAGAGTCAAGAATCAAGAAGGAATAACACGGACTGTTTTTCTCCTGGCTCTTGTTTCTCCAATCTATAAAAAGCATGTTTAACTTATTTAAAAACGACGAAAAGAACCAACCTGCTGACGTAAAAGCGGCACGCGCCGCTATTTTAAAAGCGGTTAAACAGCAGCTGCAAAAGGCTGAAGGGGGCGAAGGGAAAAATATAAAAGGTATAGAGTTATTTATTGCCGCGCCGGATAACGAAAAACATGTTTATGAAGCGGCGGTTTATGCCGAAGAACCGGCGCGTTTAAAAAATGAAGTGCAGAAAATAGCAGATGATTATGCGCTTGACCTGCCGGCCAACTGGACGTTCGATATCAGTTACCTGGCTGAACTGCCGGCAGAAGCAACGCGGGTGAAGGGAGTGGATGCGGCACTGTTTATCCGCACGAAGGATAACACGATCAAAAAGTCGGCTACGGCGTTTATAAATATTTTAAACGGCGAAGCCGAGAAGAAAACTTACCGGTTGGAGTCGACTGATGGGAAAACCAATATCGGGCGGGACAAAAATGTGCAAACGGCCGACGGCTTTTTCAGGCTGAACCATATTGCTTTCCCTGGCGACAGTAAAAACGAGATCAATAAATACATCAGCCGGCAGCATGCACATATCGAATGGAGCAATGATACCGGTAGTTTTATGCTGTTTGCGGACGAAGGCGGTGTGCCGCCAACTAACAAAGTGAAAGTGCGCGCAGGGGCGAGCGAAGCGCTTAATAAGCTAATCTCTACCCAGATCGGTCACCGGCTGGATGAGGGCGACCAGGTGATTTTGGGCGAAGGCGCCGTAATTGTTTTTACGTATAAAGAACCGGGAAATAAAAAGTGAGCAAAGTTTTTTCGATAACGAAGGGTTTGGATAACATGGGTGCGCTGCGTACCGGTGGACAGGGCTCTGTGTATAAAGGCCGCCGGATGGGGCCGGTGATCAGTGCCGTAAAATTGCTGCCCACACCTATCCATACCGAAGACAGCGACGATAAAAACTTTCGCAATTTTCAGAACGAGGTTGAAAAACTGAAAAAAGTAAACGAGCAGCCCAACCCGAATGTGGTGAAGATACTGAGTTCGGGCCTTACCGAAAGCGGCGGCTTCCCTTATATCGAGATGGAGTATATCGAAGGGCCCGACCTGGAGGATCTGCTCAAGCCGCCTCACGATCCCGTGTTTACCATTAAAGAAGTTTTAAAGCTTGCCGATCATTTGGCCAATGCGCTGTCCCACTGCCATATGGTGGGCGTTAAGCACGGCGATATTAAAAGCAATAATGTAAAATACAATATCCATTCGGGCAATTATGTGCTCCTGGATTTTGGCCTGGCCATCATGTCCGACGAGCAGCGCCGCACCAGTATCCGCCACGCTGGTGCAATTGAATTTATGGCGCCGGAACAAAATACCGGTGCGATGTATTTCCAAACGGATATTTACAGCTACGGGATTGTGTTGTACGAACTGTTGGCCGGGCAAGTGCCCTTTCCCTTAAATGATGGAGGTGAAACATCCAGAAATGCTGTTATGGTCGCCCACATGGAATCGCCTGTGCCTGACCTGATGGAATTAAGGAAGAAGAACCTGCCCTCCGGCTGGCCGGCTGAGAAGCAGGAGGCGGAAATGCATGTGCCGCAATGGTTATTGCAGGTAGTTGACACCTGCCTGCAGAAAGACCCTGAAAAACGTTATCCAACCGGGATGGCCCTACAGGAAGCGCTGTTTTTAAGCAGTGTTGAGCAGGAAAATTTTGTAGCCGGTGCGCAAAGCCTCGAGGCATTGAAAACGCAGAACGCCACGCTGACAGCAGAACTACTGGATGCCAGAGGAAAGGAAACCAATGATGCTGCGTTCCTAAAAATACCCAGGCGTCTGCTTGCCGGCCTCGTAATCATCCTCCTCGCTATTGTGGGCTTCGGGAGTTACGGCATATTTAAAAAACCTGAGGTACAAGTGGTGATTAAAAGAGATACCATCATTAAAGTTAAAAAGGTGCTGGTCCCTGATACGTTTGGTCGGGCCTATCGGCTGCACCAGCAGCAACTGCGGGACTCTGCCAGTGGTACAGATAGTAATAACCGCGGCAAAGGGCATAAGAAAAAGCGGAAGAAGTTTTTGGGTATTTTTTAGCGGGAGATTGTAAGATCAATTACCGTGAGGTTTTTATTAAATCAGTTTCGCCATCCATGTACCTGTCATTGGCATCATCGGAACCGGTATTATTCCCATCCAAACAAAACCAAAGTTAATTTTCCATTGTCCCCTAACACTTTTCCCGTCATCGGATAGGGTGCCGGTGTAATAAATTGGCGGATGCTTTCTGTCGAATGTTTTACGCGTACCCTTTTGCACCAACACTGTCAAAACGGGCATTTGTTTAATGAACGCTACCTGATCGCCGATTAATTTTCCGTTAATCTCCCCAATCCCTTCAGTGCCCCCGGTTTTTTGATCATCCCGAACTGTTCCCGCAAAAAACTCGCCGTCGGTTGAAATAATATCGATCATAAAACCAGTCTGATCAATACCACGTAACTCTTCAACAGACTTTCTATCATACTTATAGTGCCCTTTCCACTTGCCTTTTATAATCATGTTTGTCGACGAAGTTTAATTTTTTTTATGCTTTGATTATCGTAACATGGTTCTTTTTAAACATGTTCCAACTCCCTTGCAATAGTTAGATCATAAGCCGACTGCAGCCCCAGCCAGTATTCCGCACTTACACCAAGCACACGTTCCAATTTAACCGCTATGCGGGCGTTTATGTGCCTTTTGCCCTTAAATAGCTCGCTTAAGTTTCCCGGTAACAAGCCGATGCTTTTTGCAAATTCGGTTTTTTTCAATCCCCTTTCTTCAATTTCCTCCAGAAGAAACCCTCCAGGATGAAAAGCGAGTGGGGTCTTTATTTCATTACCTTCTTTATCAAATACATTTCCCATAACTATGAATAATGATTACTTAACTCCTCAATACAAATTATTTCAAGGCGCATATCATTGCCGTTCTTTTCAATTCTGAAAATAATCCTGAACGAATAGTTGACCCGGATTGAGTATTTACCATCAAGTTTGCCGGACAGTTTTTCAAAATGCAATGATTTTAAAGCCCGCAAATCATTGGTATTTGCGGCTTGTTCCATTTGGGTAATTCTTGTGACAAACTTCTCCTCAACCTCTTTATTAAATTGAGGTTTACCAACCGTAAATCCTTTATCAAACAATTCCTTCAAATACTCATCTTCAATAATAACCCGCATCAATTATTAATTTACCAAAAATAGGTAAAAGAATAAACTTTACCAAAAAATGATAAAAATATGTTGGGTGTTAGACTGTAAGTTGCATTAATTCCCGTCCGCCGGTTTCGCGGCCTGCTGCTGGTCGTCCTTCTTGTTTACGAAGGGTATTTTTTTCCAAAAGGGCTGACCACTTTCAGGCACTACGACGCCTTCGTTCCAGTTGGTAACATTAGTGAGGTCGCCTTTTGGGTTCCAGGTTTTCCACACGCCGTCTTTAAGTCCGGTTTTAAAATCGCCTTCCTCTTTCAGGTTTTTGTCAGGGTAAAAGGAAATATAATGGCCGTTGAGTAATTGCCCGTTGTAACCGCCCTGGGTGGAGTGGATCACTTTGTTGAGGTACCAAAAATAATAACGGTCATTCTTTACCTTCGGGTCTTTTTTAAACGGCAGCACATCAGCGCGTATCTCCTGCGTCGAGTCTGTGATACGGATTTGGCTGTAATCGTTATCTTCATTTGCGCCTTTATTGGGCGTATTAACATGGTTATTATTATAATTGCCGGCTGGTCGGCTGGTATTGTAATTGTTAGCCTGTTGGGCGTACACTTTGCCAAGCGAAAACAATAAAACAAACAGTGTTAGTTTTTTCATGCTGATCATCATGCCATTATGACAACGAATGGGGGCAAGGGTTTAGTGCGTGGGGAAATTTGTTGTGGAAAAATACATACTGGCATGTTTCTCTCATCTTCAATTTATTAAACATTTGAAGGCGTGGCTGGTTGTTTCTTGAGTCAGCGAGTTCAAATTCATTCATAATTGCAAAATGAGCGGTCCAAATACAACTTCGGAGCAATACCCGGGCAATTATAGTTTATTTAATTTGCGACGGGGATTGGTGCTGACGCTGCTTATTGTTCTGGTATCTTTTGTAACTCCACGATGCCACGCCTCCGACCTGGCCCTTGTTGGCGCAAAAATTTATCTTTCCCCGACTGACCCGCCGATTGAACATGGTACAATCCTTGTCCGCAACGGTCATATTCTGTCGATTGGTACGGTTGCAGCGGTTAAAATCCCGCGCGGTGTCACCGTAATCTGCTGCAAGGGCCTCGTTGTGACTGCCGGTTTTTGGAACAGCCATGTACACATCCTTTTACCGAGCTTGCTTCATGCCGAAAAATGCTCGTCCGGGCAGCTTACGGCAAAGCTTCAACAGATGCTGACACGATGGGGATTCACTACTGTTTTTGACATTGCCTCCGTGCTGCGGAACACTAATCTCATCCGTCGTCGCATAACAAGCGGGGAAGTAAAAGGGCCGAGGATACTCACAGTGGGCGAGCCTTTTTGGGTGAAGGGCGGAACGCCGGTTTACGTTAAAGGATTCCTCGATTCTAATCATGTAAATATACCCGAGGTGGAATCTACTACCCAGGCCAGAGAACGGGTGACTCAGCAGGTTCGTGACGGCGCGGACGGCATAAAGATATTTGCTAATTCCATTGAGAGTAACGATATCTTGACCATGCCTTTAGACTTGGCCAGGGTGATCGTTGCCGGAGCCCACCGTGCCGGTAAACCTGTTTTTGCACATATTTCCAATAATCAGGGGATAGAAATCGCGATTCAGAGCGGGGTCGATGTCATAGCCCACACTACGCCAATCGATAGCCCCTGGAGCCCGGCCTTCGCCCGTCGCCTGGTGGATGCTCACATGGCGCTTACCCCGACGCTCACTCTTTGGGACGAAGAATCCAAGAAAGGTAATGCCTCGCCCCAAGAGATCCGGCAGGTCATGAGCAAAGCGGCCCGCCAATTGGAGGCTTTCTCCCGGGCAGGAGGACAGGTTCTTTTCGGGACCGATGTTGGCTACATTAAGCAGTTCGACACTTCCGAAGAATTCACCTGGATGTCGCGCGCCGGATTGAGTTTCCGGGATATCCTGGCTTCGCTTACCATCAACCCCGCCAAGCGCTTCGGCTACGCAAAGCACAGCGGACGCATCGCTAAAGGATTTGATGCCGATCTTGTGGTGCTAAGCGCCGACCCGGCCCAGAATACATCGGCATTTTCAAAAGTTCGGTATACCATCCGGAATGGTAAGATTATTTATGCGGAGAAATGATGTTAACATGTGACTATATTTTAACGATAATCGCTTTCCCACTATAATTCACTGTCTTGTCCGCCTTCTCCGTAACCTCCCCACCAACGCCGTGCCCATCTTTAACCAAAACCACATGAAAAACCCGCTTGTGCTGCATCCCTGCAAAACTGCCTTTCCTGTCAGAAATGGACAGTTGCTTTAGCTTATCGTTCCACTTAAAAGTAAATGTAGCGTATTTGCCTTTTTCGTAATTGTAATTGTCGTTTTCATCTTCATAATACTTGAATGAACCGTCAGCGCCGGGGTAGATGCGCAATTCGATGGGCCCGGATGGGTTTTGCGTGGCATATTCAACATTTGGCCCCATGGGGACGATGGAGCCTGCCCTTACAAAAAGCGGCATCACATCAATTGGTGCCAATGCGTCGAGGACTTGGTCGCCATTTATAGTTACACCGGTCCAAAAATCAACCCATTGCGTGCCGGCGGGGAAGTAAACCCTGCGGGTGGTATGGCCGGCGGCTGCGTTGGCGCCGCTGTACATTTGTTTGGTTACCGGGTTTACCAAAAACGCAGGGCCGAACATGTACTGGTCGTTTATTTTGTAAACATTCGGGTCGTTCCTGAAATCAAAGGCCAGGCTGCGCATCATTGTGTAATTATCAAAGGTTGTTTTCGCTGCCAGCGAATAGATGTAAGGCAGCAGGCGATAGCGTAGCTTATCATATTTCAGCAATACTGCGCGGGTGTTTTCGTCCCAGTTTTTGGAGAACAATGCACGTTCGCCCTTACCGTGGATACGCATAATAGGGCAGAAGGTGCCGAACTGGAACCAGCGGGTAAACAACTCGCGGTATTGCGGCAGGGTCCAGTCGGGGATACCGTCTTTTGAAACATGCGACATATAGCCGCCAATATCCGATGTCCAGTAGGGGATACCCGATGCGCAGGCGTTGATACCCTGCGGTACCTGGTTCCTGAGCGAGGAAAAGGTGCTGCTGATATCCGATGACCATAGCACTGCCCCATTGCGTTGCTCGCCCGCAAATGATTGCCTGATGAGGCAGAAAACACGCTTGTTTGGGATATCCCTGCGCCAGCCCTGGTAAATGCCCTTGGAGTGCTCAAGCGAGTAGGTATTAAAATAATCCAAACCTTTGCCGACCGAGAAAACAGCCTTGCGGCGCTCGTCCAGCAGGGAGCCATTGTCAGGCTCACATTGGTCAACCCACCAGGCGTCCCAGCCGTAGCGTTTTACCACGCTGTCGCGGGCCTGGTCCCAGTACAGTTCGCGCGCTTTGGGGTTATGGGCATCGTAATAGGTATCGAAGGTATGAGTAACAAAGTTATCCCACTTAACTGTGGTAAGGAACTCTTTGCTTTTCATTGCATCAAAGTTTTTCGTCCCATCGCCATACAAAGGCCAGATGGAGATCATGCCATGCATATTGGCCTTGTGCAATTCGTCAAGCATGGCCTTTGGGTCAGGGTAATTGGTATGATCCATTACGTGCGAGCCTATCGGAAGTGGCGACCACCAGTACCAATCCTGTACCACCACATCCACAGGGATATGGTTTTGGCGATAGTTGTCTTTAACGCTCAATATTTCGCTTTGGTTTTTATACCTGTCCTGCGACTGGAACAAACCGAAAGCCCATTTGCCAAACATCGGCGCTTTGCCGGTAGTAATGCGGTACAGGTTGATCACCTGGTCAAAATCCGGGCCGTAGAAAAAGTAATAGTCCACCATTTTTCCGCTTTCCGAGCTGTACTCAAATTTGGTATTACTATCCTGTGCGCCGTGAAAATCTGACGCTGCATAATTATCCCATAGCAGGCCATAACCTTTGGTTGACAACAATACAGGTATGGCGCCGGTCATGTATTTGATCTCCAGCTTTTGGTCACGGCCTTTATAGTCGATGGAAAGTGAGTCCTCCGGATGGCAGCCGAGGCCGAACAACGCTTCATCGTGCGGGGAGTTAAATTGCGTGTTGCAATTATAGGTGTTGATGCCGACGATGGTCGCCGGCGTCATGGTTTTATTGTGTTCGCTTTCGGCGGTAATAACATTTCCCTTCAAATCTTTATAAACGATGGCGTTGGTAGCCTTGTCGACACTGATCACCAGCCTTGACGTTTTGATTTGTACCGTCCCGCCGTTTTCAGTAACGCTGAACGGCGTTTTTATGGTAAACGGGTTGTTTACCACCAGCGAGGTTTTTTGAGGCAGGGCATCGAAAATGGTGTACTTTACTTCGACGATATCAGCTTTGCATATCCTCAAATACATTAACCCTTTGTCGAGCTTAAAGGTAACGCCGTCGGGTGTTTTTTTGTAGGAAACGACTGTTGCTTTGGAAAGATTGACTGTTGCAAGGCTAATAAAAAAGCAAGCCGCTATTTTTGCGATCATCGGCTTTAAGGAGGTTTTTTTCATTTTTATGTTTTCGTATTGCTAAACCGGCGAGGTTGGATAAAACTACTTCCGATTTCTATAAGCGGGTAACAATATTTGTGCTTATTATAAAAGAAATGTTAATCAATCGCCTTGATATGATTGCTTTGTTGATAATTCATCCTTAAAAACGGCCAAACGGGGGGCCATGGTCTTTTCGAACCTCATTTGAAGGAGTATTCCCTGAAATCACCAAAATATAAATTACCTGTTATCAAAGGGAGCGTTTTGATAACGACGGAGAAAGATACAATAAAAGAAGTAATGAGAGTCAAGAGTCAGGAACCAAGAGTCAAGAAAACGATTGATGCGAAATAAAATTTGTTTAGAACAAACAAAATTGCACTGTTCGGGGCTGATTCAATTGAAACCTGCCGGCATTGCCTCTTGTCTTGAATCCTGGCTCTTTGTTTAAACCAGTACACCTTCCTGCTCTTTGCTGCGTACTTCGAGAATATATTCAGATGGCAGCATACCATATTCCTCCCGGAAAACCTTTGCGAAGTAAGCGGGATTGTTAAAGCCCACGTCATAAGCTACATTGGCTATAGCGCGGTGGCTTTTTGCCAATAGTTGCGTTGCCCGTTTTAGCCGTATGGTGCGTATGCAATCCACAGGTGTTTTACCGGTAAGCGCCAACAATTTTTTATAGAGCGAGCCCCTGCTTACATTCAAATGGCTGCTCAAACTTTCGACGGAGAGGGCAGGGTTTGCCATGTTCTGCTCAATATAGTCCAGGGCATTTTTAAGGAATTTATCATCTTCGGAAACCACGGCAATATCCTGCGCCTGGATTTCCACCTGCTTCTGGTAAGTGTCCTTCAACACCTGTTGCATTTTCAACAGGTTATGTATCCGCGACAGCAATATTTCAAAGTTGAACGGCTTAACCACGTAATCGCTGGCGCCGCTTTCCAGGCCGGCCATTTGGTCGGCCTCCTCGGTTAGCGCGGTAAGTAAAATTACCGGTATGTGCGAGGTGCGGCTATCTGCTTTTATCTTTCGGCAAAGCTCCACACCGTTCATACCGGGCATGTGTATATCACTTACGATCAATTTTGGGTGATGGGCCAGCGCCCTCTGCCAGCCATCTTTTCCATTGTTCGCCTCGATGATATGAAAAGCAGCTTTAAGGTTATCCTTCAGGTAGAACCGCAGGTCGTCATTGTCTTCTATCAATAAAATAGCGGGCTTCTTGCTGCTGCCAGGCAGTTCTTCCATATTTTTCGCTGCGTGCTTCGGCGGCAACTCCAGCAGCGGCGCTTCAATTGCTTGTTTGTCCAACTGCTCAGCGATCGGAAGCCTGATGGTAAAGCAGGTTCCATAATCCGTCTCACTGTCGATTTCGATGATGCCTTTGTGCATTTTAACAAATTCCCTGGTAATAGAAAGGCCAATGCCACTGCCTTGGTTGAGCAGGTCTTCGGGCAGATCATCCTGGAAGAAGCGCTCAAAAATCCGCTCCTGGTTTTCTTTCGAAACGCCGATGCCGGTGTCGACCACTTTAATTTCCAGGGATTTTTTCCCATTGATATGCTTTTCGGGGCTTGCCAAGCTTAAAATAACGCTTACATGCCCCCCCGGCGGGGTGAATTTGAAAGCATTTGACAAAAGGTTGAAAAATACCCGTTCGATCTTATCATGATCAAAACTAGTGACCAGCGAATAAATATCACTTTCAAAATGATACTGTATCTGTTTTTGATTGGCTATATCGTTGAACGATGAAAAAACATCCCTGGCGAACTGGATAATGTCGCCGTTGTTCATGGAGAGCTTTAACTCATTGTACTCCATTTTACGGAAATCGAGCAGCTGGTTAACGAGGTTGAGCAGGCGGCGCCCGTTACGCTTAATGGTTTGCAACTGCAGCCGCTCTTCTGGTTTATCGGACACTTTGATCAGGTTTTCAATGGGCGAGAGGATCAATGTGAGCGGTGTTCTGAACTCGTGGCTGATGTTGGTGAAGAATTTGATCTTCATCAGGTCCAGGCGATGCAGGCGGCGGGCTTCTTCGCGTTCGCCGGCAATTTTTCGTTCTGCTTCCAGCTTGTCCTGCGTTGCTTCAAATTGTTTTTTCAGCTTCAATATGCCGCGGTGACGAATATAGAACAACGCGCCAACCACCACTACAAAATAAATAAAGTAAGCCAGCCCTGTTGCCCAAAACGGCGGCAGCACTGTTATTTTTAGGGTGATCATACTGGCGCTTTGCGGGTTGTTGATGTTTTTTGCCCGCACCATAAAGGTATAGTCGCCGGCATCCAGGTTGGTATAGGAGACTTTGCGGTTATTGCCCGATGTTGTTATCCAGTTTTTATCAAAATTTTGCAGCATGTACTGGTAATCAACCTTGTCGGGGTTAAAATAATTGCAGGCGGCAAACTCGATGGCAAAAACGTTTTCGCTGTGATTAAGCGTAATTGAACTGGTTTGAGATATGGATTTGGTAAGAATAACCCGCCCATCCATCGTATCCCCGGCAGCTACTGTTTTGTTAAATAGTTGAAAGTCAGTGAATAATAGGTTCTGTTTGGGTTTAAACAAACTTATTTTTCGGGGATCGAACACATTGAAGCCATGTGCGCCGCCAAAGGCAAGCTCACCCTCGCGGGTTTTAAACGAAGCGTAGGCGTTAAATTCTCTTCCTTGCAGGCCGTCAAACTCGTTATACTTGTTTACCTGGTAAGTGTAGCTATTGCCCGTGTTGGTTAAACGGATACTTGCCAGTCCATTAGTATTGCTCAACCACATAACGCCGTTATCATCCTCAATTATATTTGAAACATTGGTGGCGGGCAGGCCAATATTCTTCTCAACATCTATAAATTTTCCGCTTCGGCTGTCGATAATGCTTAGACCATCTTTGGTGCCTATCCAAATCAGGCCCCTGCTATCCTGCATAATAATGTTTACATCATTGTCGGCCAGGCTATTTGGATTGCCGGATATGTAGGAATAATGCCGGATGGTGTTTGATTTTTTCAATATAACGTCGATGCCCTTATCACGCCCTATCCACATATTGCCCTGCCTGTCCTGGCATAATATGGAGGTATATTCCGAACTCATCGGGTAGCGCGGATGGCGGAAGGTGTTGGTCGTTCTGTCCAAAATATTCAGCCCTCCGGCAAAAGTGCCTGCCCACAGGTTTTTGTCAGCGTCTTCAATAATGGTGTACACGCGGTCGTCAGATATACTACCGGGTACATTATCGTTGTGCCTGTAATGGGTAAACGTTTTGCCGTCAAAACGGTCCATGCCGCCAAAATAAGTGCCGATCCACAGCTTATGCTCATGGTCGATCAACAGATGAATGATCACGTCATTGGAAAGACTATTCGGATCGTTAGGATCATGGCGGTACTCTTTATAGGTGTTTTTAGCCCGGTCGTAATAAAGTAAGCCGCCGCCATTGGTGCCTATCCAAAAATTATGATGTTCATCTTCGGCAAACGAGTTCACGTCCTCATAAGGCAGGCTGTTTTTATCCGTTACAAAGTGCCGCATCAGCGGAAACTGGATAATGCTGCTATGGTAGTAGTTGATGCCCTGCTTAAAGGTGCCCACCCAAATAATGTTGGCATCATCCTTATATAAATTAACGCAGTCGCCGCTCAGAGAACTTGGATCGTCCGCCCTGGATTCAAGATAGGTGATCTTATGGGTAGTGCGGTCAAAAACATCAATACCGCCATGGTCGGTGCCGAACCACATTTTATTATCATCGGCTTGTACAATGTTGTTGATGATGTTCGAGGTGAGCTTGCTTCCCTGGGTGTCTTTATTATAAAACGCGCAGCTATTTTTGGCGACATTATAGCAATAAACCCCCATTGGCATGGCCGGCGAATATATCCAGAGTGTTTGTTCGTTATCCGCCAGCACTTTGTAAAGTTGCTGTTTTCCGGGGGTCGCTTTGGCCACCGCATCGTACCGCGACTCCAGCCAACCAGTCGTCCCGTTTAGCCGGTCAACTGTTCCATCATCATAGATCAGCCAAATGTTGTCGCGATTGTCGGTTGCGATATCTGTAATAAAATTTGAATGCAGCTGTACCCTGGAGCCTGCTGATCCGAAATAGAATTCGGTAAAATGTTTTGAAGGGTCATAAAAATATAAGCCCTGGTTTTTGGCCAAAAACCAAAAATTGCCTGAGTTGTCCTTCTTAATGGCACTTATTTGCCCGGCTAATATTTTATACCGGGCTAAAATCGCTGGTATATAGTTGTAAAACTTTTCGGTAGCCGGGTTATATACGCTTAGGCCGCTTTTGGTAAATATCCACAGCATACCCTCGGGCCCCTCGTTGATATTCATTACATAATTTTCACCCAGGGAGGATGTATCTTTTGTGTCATGCCGGAATATCCTGAAATTATAGCCGTCGTACCGGCTTAGGCCGCCCGAAGTGGTGCCAAACCAAATGTAACCTTGTTTATCCTTAAAAACACAATTGATATGATTATCCGAAAGCCCGTTGGTAATATCCAGGTGCGAAAACTTGTATTGGCCATCCTGCGCTAACGCTAACCGGCTTATACATACAAGTAATAAAACAGTTATCCTAAATCTGACTCCCATAATCTTATAACTGGTTAGATGTGTGGCAAAAGGAGAATTTGGTGAAAGCCCTTTGTGCCAGTTTCGTTGGTTAGGAATAATTGTAAATGTAACATTAATAAAATCTTAAGAAAAGACGGAACGAAAATTCGTTATGGCTATTCTTAAATGATTTTATCGGGTATAACTGGTTACAAGTTGCCCATGTTATAATATCATCAGGAACCCGTTTAGTAAAAATATGGGTTTTTTTGCAGTGCTACTAACAAAATTGTATACACTGATACAACAAATGTATAACTGTATAGCAGTTTTGTTTAGGGTTGAGAAGATTTTGTTAAAAATTCATCATTATACAAAGAGGGAATTTTCTGCAGAATACGTTTCCCTGAATTGATGCGGGGTGCACATTTTTTTGATTTTAAAGATGCGGTTGAAATTCGACAGGTTGTTGAAACCGCATTTAAAGGCAATTTGTGCGATGACGAGATTGGTATCGATAAGCATGCGCGAGGCATAGCCCAACCGCATTTCGTTCAATACTTCGACGAACGTTTTCCCCGTACGCATTTTAAAAAATCGGCTGAAGGAGGTAGGCGGCATATTTGCAAGGTCGGCGGCCTCGGCAAGCGGGATGTGCCGGTGGTACTGGTTGTACATCAGGTCGAATATCTTTTCTATCCTCCTGCTTTTGTGCAAAATTCGCTCGTCAGTAAAGCCGGGGTCCGAAAGCAGCTTAACATCGGGACAAACCGACAGGGCATGAAAAATGGTGAACAATTCGATCACAGCCTCAAAATGGTTTTTCTGCTTCAGGTTAATGATGCGGTCGGCGATATCTGCGATGGCGCTCTTTGGGAACAGTATCCCGCGCTGTGCACTGCCCAGCATACTGCGTACCTGGCTAAGCTGGTTCTTTTTTAACAGATCGTCATTAAACAAGTCCTGGTGAAATTGTACAGTAACCTGCAGGATGGAGCCTGATGTACATTGATGTGTAAACCAGGCATGGTATTGATTGGGACCGATGAAAATAAGCTCCATATCATCCATAACCCCGATGCTGTTACCCACAACGCGCTTAACTCCCTTGCCGTTAAGCACCAGCGTGAGCTCGTACTCGGCATGGTAATGCAGCGGCACATCCAGATCCTTTTTTAACCTGGTTGATACGGTAAAACAATCACCCGGGCTCAAAGATGTAATTTCCCGCATGATCTTTGGATGGGCTGTCGGTTGCATTTTAAGAAGGTTATTTTTTGGAATTAAAGGTATACGTTTACCAGTCCGCCGACTAACACTTATGTTAATGTTTAGCAAACAAATGTTAATATTCAATTAGGCGCAGGGCGGTTTTGTAGAGACGCAATATTTTGCATCTCCGGAACGGATGGCAGGAGAAATTTCGTTACCTGCCAGCAGGCGGCTGTCTCAAAAGGCGGTATACTCTTGTTATGACGAATAAAATTTGCCCTCAGTGCTTTCTCTACCTGCCTCCGTGGTTAAATTTTCACCACAGAGAAACACGGAGAAGGCGCGGAGAGCCACGGAATGTTTATTTGTCAAAATATTATTTGCATCGTTTTGAATGATTTGCGTTTTGAGACAGCCTCTGCTTTTCGGGTCGATAACCTGTTTTTAATCAGCATAGATCAATGGCTAAACGGGCAATTTTAATTATATTTACTACTCGTGGATCAGGTAAAACAGGCTGTTTTTTTATGGAGGATAGCTTTGTGAGGTGACTATTCAAAACGAATTATTAACCGGTAAATGAAGAAATTTTTAGTTGTAATACTCATACTGGCCGTGCTTGCGGTCATCGTTTATTTAAAATTTAAAGGAGTCCCCCCAACCGACCCGCGCGGCGAACTGTATGCCGGCACGGCGAAGTGCATGAAGTGCCACAGTGATATTTCTCATTCGGCTATGCTCACTGCCCACTATTTATCATCTTCTGCCGCCTCGCCAAAAACCGTTCATGGCAGTTTTGCCGCCGGGTCGAATGTATTTGACTTTGGGCAGGGAAGAAAAATAGTTATGGAGAAACTGGATAGCGGGATGTTCCAAACCTATTATATAAACGGCAAGGTGAAGGAGCGCCACCGCTTTGACATTGTTTTCGGTGGCGTAAAAGGCGAAACTTACCTGTCATGGAAAGGCGACGGGCTGAACCAGTTGCCCATTTCGTTTTATACCAGGGAGCACAAGTGGCTGATCAGCCCCAGGTATGCTCCCGGATCTGTCGACTTCGGCCGCGTTATTACCAGCCGCTGCCTGGAGTGCCATGCTTCCTATATTGGTGATCGCGCTGATGAAACAACCGGGCTAAACGGGGTTGAGCGGTTTGATAAAACATCATTGGTGTACACCGTTGATTGTGAGCGCTGCCACGGACCCGGTGCACAGCATGTGGATTTTCAAACCAATAACCCGCAAATAAAAACTGCACATTTCATCACAAGTTATGCATCATTACCCAGAGCCCGGAAAGTAGATATGTGTGCTGTGTGCCATTCGGGTAATAAGAGCCAGATGATCCGCGCAACATTTTTCTTTAAGCCCGGCGATACCCTCGCAAGGTTTAAAACAGCCGATTTTTATAGCTCCGTAAACGATACAAGCCATTTGGATGTGCATGGCAACCAGGTGCAGTTACTGCAAAGCAGCAAGTGTTTTATTTATAGCAAAATGGATTGTGCAACCTGCCACGATGTGCACCAAAACCAGCGCAGCAATACAGCCCTATTCACCCAAAAATGCCTTAGCTGCCATAGCACGGTTAATCATAATTATTGTAAAATGGCAACTGTGTCAAATTCCGCAATGATCAAATCAAACTGTATACAATGCCATATGCCTGCTTTTGGTTCGAAAGCAATAATAGCCCCAAACATGGATAAAACATATGGGGCGAGTATAACCGTCCATACCCATCATATTGCTATCTATCCGCAGGAAGTGAAAAAGGTATTGCTGATGCTGGGTCGGTAGTCTTTAGTCGTAACGCTAAAGTCCAATTTGGTTCATTTTTGACTTAGAAACCGGGTGTTTGGAAGATTTGTGTTGGAGCTAAAATTCCCTCCCTGGGGAGGGGCGCGCTGGGCTGTGAAGTGGGGGGAGGGGTTTCGCCGCCATTTTGCAGGATGTTAAACAGTCGCCCGGATAGTTCGATAAACCCCACCCTTCCCCGCCCCAAGGCGGGAACCGACGAAGGAGCTCATGAATGCCCTTAAAAAACAAATTATAACATTCATAATCGCACGTGCCCGCTGCTTCTTTTAAGTCTGCCGAACATCTGTGGACTCGACACCAAAACGTCAATTTATAGATAACACATCACACCAGTATATTAAAAAAAAATGCCGCTCTTTTGAAGCGGCATTTTTAACTATTAACAACTATAATCTCAATAACCCGGGTTCTGTGTCAGGTTTGGATTTAACCCTATTGCGCTAACCGGGATAGGCAAGATATCCTTATTAGCAGGAAGCGCAGTGTTCCAAACACCATGGGTTTTGCCATCGGCAGTAGGCCCGAATGGGTACACAATTTGGTTGGTGTTGCCGGCCACAGTGCCATATTCCTGTTGAATAAAGGCTGCAGCTACACCAGGTCCAGCCCGGCGCAGATCATAAAAAGTAGAGTATTCGGCAGTAAGTTCATGACGATATTCGCTGTAAACCATTTGCAGCGGATCAACTATAGGCTGAGTTGGTTTGCCGTCCCAGGTTAGCCCGTCCTGCATAACAGCGGGCGCTTTACCCTGGCCTCCCCAGGCACGGTCTCTAACCAGTTTTATATCAGCTAATCCACCGTTTATATCGCCGGTCCTGATCTTGCATTCGGCCCTGGAAAGTAAAACCTCGGCATAACGCATCAATATCTGGTTTTGTCCGCCGAAGATTGCGCCCGAACCATTAGCGCCGGTAAGGGTTGGGTCGTGCCATTTTTTTGAATCATAATACCCCGAACGTGGCGTGCCATCGGTTCCATACCATGGATGAGCGATAGTTCCGCAAGTATTAATAGGGTTACCGGCACCATCAGAGTAAGCGTTCGGGTTGCTTTTATAGTTGGCCAGCACCACTGCATAACCTTTAATACCGCCCCATTTGTTTATAATATCCTGGCTTGTATTTTGATCGCCGGGGCCTAAAACGGTAGAAGCTTTGCGTAAATCTCCTGCCTGGTACGAATACCAAAGGCCTGGATTGGCATAGTCGTAACCAAAACCGCTAATTTCCTGCGGCCAGTCAAAATCATCAATCCAGCCTTCGTCGCCGCCGTCCTGCCAGCCATCGCCCCAGCTTTGATTGCCGGTAACCAGGAACTGAACTTCAAAGATCGACTCATCGTTGTTCTGGTTGGAATACTCGCCAACGGTCATAAAGTTCGGCAGTAAGTGATAGTTATTATTCAACTCAGGGTTGTTAAAAGCAGCTAATCCGGCCGTATAATTTTTTAGCCACATTTGCGCCGCGCCCTCGTAAGCGTAAGCTGCGCCTTTTGTTGCCCTGCCCAGGTCACCTGAAGCAAGAGCAGTCTTTGATACTAACAGCTTTTCGGCCTGCTGCATGTCCGACACCACTTGTGCAAACACCTGGTCCTGGGTGCTTCTTGGGGTTAAACCAGTGGTAATGGGGTTTAATTCAAGCGGCACGCCGCCAAATGTACCAGCCAGGTAATAGTAGGTAAGGCCGCGTAAAAAATAAGCCTCGCCTTCCAGCCGTGCACCCAAATCAGCGGTAACCACACCCGTAGCTATGGCATTTTTGATGATCGGGATGGCCTGGTTAGACCTGTTTATACCGATGTAGGCGTTATTCCAGAAAGTGGGAAGCGCATAAAAGTCGGCCCCGATACCGTAATAATTCCAAACAATATCACTGCCGTTATTGAAAAAATCATGCGTCTCGAAATTGGCATAATACCATATCGACTTCTTTAGCAAGTCGCTGCTTTGGTAAGTATTGTAAATCGAGTTTACAAGGGCGATAACGTTCGCCGGTTTGGTAAAGCCCTGCCCCGCCGTGAACGCCGAAGTATCGTTGGTGTTTAAAAACCCCTTTTTGCAGCTGAGCGGGACAATTAGTGCTGCAAATAAGACGATCAGAATAATCTTTGTCTTTTTCATATCTTAATTTTTTAATCTTTCTTTATTAAAAAGTTACGTTTAAACCCAATGTGTAATAGCGTGACGATGGGTATGCACCATTGTCTATGCCGTTTTGGGTAGCATTGCCACCCTGTTGCCCAATCTCGGGATCAAGGCCTTTGTAACCTGTTACGGTAAACAAATTTTGTGTCGATGCGTAAATCCTCACCTTTGTAAGGGATATTTTCTTCAAAAAATCAGCGGGTATGGTATACCCCAAAGTTAAGTTTCTTAACTTCAGGTAACTGCCGTTTTGCACATATGCGCTTGATGCAACGTTACTGCCGATCGCATCGTCGTTAGTGGTTATCCTGGCGTAAGTATTTGAAGGATTTGAAGGTGTCCAGGCGCCTGCCAAATATTGCTGGCTTATGTTTTCAATGCCCACAAAACCCCTGTTTTGGAAGCTTTCGAGAGAGCTTTCGGCAAAATCAAATATTTTGTTCCCGTACACACCGTAAAAGAACAAGTTGATATCCCATGCTTTGTAGCTCGCGGTCAGCGTTAAACCTCCGTAAAATTTCGGGATCGGGCTGCCCAGGCTGGTCTCGTCGCTGCCATTTACCGTGCCATCGCCGTTAATGTCTGCAAAATAGCGGTCACCTGGCTGTGTACCTGTTTTTTGGTAAGCCGCGAAGCCATGGGCTACGGCATTTTGGTTTAAGGCATTTATTTGTGTTGTTGACTGGAAAATCCCCAGTGATTTATACCCATAAAATTCTCCTACCGGTTGCCCGACAAATGATTCGGAGTAAACCGGCCAGCCAAGCATTGAAGGCGCATTAAGCGTAGGGTTGCCGAAGTTGGCCAACTCACTTGTACCTGAACTTATACTGGTAAGCCTGTTGTACACGGTTGTAATGGTTAAGTTTACGCCAAAATGAACGTCCTTGCTGGCGGTATGGTTGTAAGCTACAGCTACTTCAAGTCCTTTGTTATCCATACTACCTACGTTTTTGGTTTCAAAAAGGTAGCCTGATTGCGCAGGGGACGGGATATTCAACAAAAAGTCCTGCGATTTCCTGTAAAACCAGTCGGCGGTAATGGTTAGGTCGCCGTGTAAAAAGGCAATGTCTGTACCTATGTCGGTTGTACGGTCGGTTTCCCAGCGCAGGCTTGGATTTGCCGGCTGCGTGGAGTAGATACCCGAACTGAATACTTTGTTGAATACATACCCATTATTGCCTGAGGTTGTTTGGGCAGTACCGGCGGCAAACAAGGCAGCAAATGCGTAATCGGGTATTGCGCCAAGGTTACCTACCAGACCATAGCTTCCCCTGAAACTCAGATCAGTCAACCAGTCGGCATCCTTTAAAAACGACTCCTGTTTCGCTCTCCATTTTAAGGCGCCTGAGGGGAATACGCCGTACTGGTGGCCGGGTGCGAATTTGGACGAACCATCCCTTCTTACCGTAGCGGTTACAAAATACTTTTCGTCATAGTTATAACTTAACCTCGCAAATTCCGATGCCAGGGTAGTGATCTGCTGGCCGTTTCCTCCAGGCGTAAAGCTTGAAGGTGAGCTTTGTGCCAAATCCTGCAGAACGTTATTAGGGGGCACACCGCTGCCGGCCATCGCATTATAGGTTTGGTCCTGTTCGGTATAACCGGTAACAAAATTGATTGCGTGCTTGCCAAATGTTTTGTCGTACGATAAGGTATTCTCCCACAGCCAGTCAAACGTACTGTTTATGCCCTGCGAATAGAATGCAGCTGAAGCAGCCCCTGCCTGGGCGCCAAATTGGTTAACTAAGCGGTCATCTTCTGGTTGGAAATAGGAGCCTGAAAACCCGTTATAATTGATACCTGCATTGGTTTTAATTTTCAGCCCGTCAAAAAGCGTGGCTTCCAGCGAAGAACTGGTTAAAAAGAAATTGGTGATGTTTTGATACCGGTTAGTGTTAACGCTGTAAAGCGGGTTACTGTATTTTGCAACATAAACATAAATCGGGTTAAAAAAGCCATAATTACCTTTACCATCGCTTATATCGTTGGTAGCAGCATTACCGCCATCGAGCGTAGGAGGTAGTTCGCTTACACCGATCAATGACCCGCTTCCGTAGGGATTATTTGCGTTCTCATAACTGTATTTAAGGCTGGTCGAGGATTTTAACCATTTTACGGGCTGATAGTCCGTATTATTATTTATTGAGATCCTTTGAAAGTACGACTTCGCCACGATGCCTTTCTGGTCGTAATAACCTATTGAAGTTGACGATTGAACTTTATCACTTCCCCCGCGCACCGATAGGCTGTAACTTTGGGTAAGGCCGGGATTGTAAATTGCGTTTTGCCAGTCGACCGTGTGAAGTGAGGCCGGATCATTCCAGGTAGGCACAAATGTTTGAAAACTGCCACCGGAAGCCGCAGCCATCTGGTTTGCCAGCGTAGCAAATTGATCGGCATTTAAAACCTTATACTCTTTTGGCCTGCTTTGAAAAGCTTCGTACCCGTCAAAGTTGATCTGTACGCTGTTAGGCTTTCCTTTTTTGGTGGTTACGATAACAACACCGTTTGCAGCCCTTACACCATAAATGGCCGTGGCCGATGCGTCTTTCAACACGTCGATCGAAGCGATGTCATTAGGGTTGATGCTGTTGATGTTGCCGGCTTCAAGCGGGTAACCGTCAACCACATACAGCGGCGCATTACCGCCATTTGACAAACTGCCGGTACCCCTGATCAGCACGGTAATATTACCGCCCGGAGCGCCGTCGTTACTGGTAACCTGTACGCCGGCGGCGCGACCCTGCATAGCCTGGTCCAGTGTTGTAACCGGGGTTGAAGCAATTTGGGAGGCCGTAACAGAGCTGATAGCTCCGGTCAGGTCCTTACGCTTTTGCGTGCCGTAACCAACGGATACTACCGCTACTTCGGTTAAAGTATTAATATCCGGAACCAGCTTTACGTCAAGCACAGTGCTTGTGCCAGTGGCCAGTTCCTGCGAAACGTAGCCAATATAGCTGAAAACCAGGGTCGCGTTTGACGGCGTGGATAAGCTATAGGTGCCATCAACACGGGTAAGGGTACCGGTAGTGGTGCCTTTTACCTTTACGCTAACACCTATCAGGGGGTCTCCATTGTCGGATGAAGTTACCTTGCCAGATATTTGCCGGTTTTGTGCAAATGAATTAAAGCTTATACTTACAGTTAACAGGAGCAGCAGTATAGCGCCCCTGAACTTTATCAATTTGTTGTTCAGTACATCTTTCATCATACTAAATAGTTAATTGTTGATTGGGTTTGATTTGAATGTTTTGGGTTGATTGTTTTGTTTAACTCGCGGCAACTTTTGTTTAAGCGGGCGAAATGGATGATCTTTTCGCATCTTTATGCTTAAATTCCTGCTGTTTTCCGATGCCGCATGATATCCGGCAATGAGATCAGCTGGCGGTTAGCCGGGTTGCTTTCGAAAAAAATGTTTACACCTGGTGATGCGGCTTTTCGTCATAATTGATAATTTTTAGCAGTTAAATAATTGGTTTGACATACCGTAAATAGGCCTACAGTATTTAAAATGTGAAATTATCGCGGTTGAACTACCGGGTGTAACAGTTTTGTAGCTATTTATACGACAAATGTTTAATCGACATTATACATTTGAAGCGGAATATCTTATTCTATAAATTCGACGGATAGAAAAGTAAAAACCAATTAAATTTCTCCTGAGAACCCATATAAACTATTAGACCCGATTTATGAAACTTTACCGCTGCGCAGCTATCCTTTTTTGTTCGGTAATATTATTTTCCTGTAAAAAGCATACCCTGTTTGAAAACATTCCCTCCTCGCATTCGGGCATCCACTTTATCAATAAGCTGACGGAGAACGACAGCATAAACCCGCTTGACGTCACCAATATTTATAACGGTGGCGGTATAGGCATCGGCGACTTCAATAATGATGGCCTGCCGGATATTTATTTCAGCGGCAATATGGTTTCCAACCGCCTTTATTTAAACCGGGGCAATTTTAAGTTCGAGGATATTACCGAAAAAGCCGGGGTAGGCGGCTTTGGCGGGTGGGGCCGGGGTGTGTCAATTGTGGATATCAATAACGACGGGCTGCCGGATATATATATTTGTAATACCATATACAAGGACTCGCTGCGGCGCCGCAACCTCTTATACGTCAACCAGGGTGTTGACAAAGATGGCATACCGCATTTTAAGGAAATGGCTAAGGAATACGGGTTGGATGCGCACGCCCAGTCAACCATGGCCCAGTTTTTTGATTACGACGATGATGGCAACATCGATATGTACCTTACGGTGAACGATGCCAGCCAGAGTTATTACCCTAACGTGTTTGGCCAGCAACAAAACACCGGTGTTTCCGGCTCGGCCTCGGGGCGGCTGTACCATAGCGAGTGGGATCCGGCGTTAAAGCACCTGGTATTTCACGATGTAACGGTTAAAGCAGGCCTTAATATAGCCGGCTTCGGGCACGCGGCTACTATCGTAGATATCAACCGCGATGGCTGGAAGGATATTTACGTGAGCAATGATTTTATCACCCCCAACCTTTTATTCATCAACAACCACGACGGCACTTTTACCGAAAGCTCAAAGGCTTATTTCAGGCATACATCTTTAAATGCCATGGGGCAGGATGTGATCGACATTAACAATGATGGCCTTGCGGATGTGATAGAACTCGATATGAGCCCCGAAGACAATTACCGCAAAAAGATGATGCTGAGCGGCACCAGTTATCAAACTATACAAAATTTTGAACGCTTTGGCTACCAGCTGCAGTATGTGCGCAACACGCTGGAGCTAAACCAGGGGCCAAGGGTTTCGCAGGATGATTCCATCGGCGCCCCGGCCTTTAGCGATATCGCGTTTATGGCCGGAGTGGCGCAAACCGATTGGAGCTGGACACCGCTGGTTGCTGACTTTGATAATGACGGCTATCGCGATATCGTGGTGACCAACGGCTTTCCGCGCGATCTCACGGATCACGATTTTATTACCTATCGTCAAAACGCATACGCGATCGCGTCAAAACAAAATATCCTGCAGCAGATCCCGCAGGTAAAGATCCATAACTACGGCTACCATAACAATGGCGACCTGACCTTTGCTGATGCTACCGAAAACTGGGGCCTGATGCTGCCGACTTTCTCAAACGGGGCCGTTTATGCTGACCTGAATAATGATGGCGTAATGGATATGATCATTAATAATTTGAATGATGAACCGCTGATCTATAAAAATACTGCCCGCGAAAGTGATACCGTAAACACCCATTATATACAGGTAAAATTTAAAGGCGACAGCCGCAATATAAATGGTATCGGCGCCTGGGCCGACATTTATTACGATCATAACAAGCACCAGGTTTGGGAAAACACACCTTACCGCGGCTATTTATCAACCGACCAGGACATTGCACATTTTGGCCTTGGTAAAACTGAGGTGCTTGATTCAGTGGTAATCCGCTGGCCGAACGGCAAAAAACAGGTACTGCAAAATGTAAAAGCCAACCAACGGCTTACCGTTAATATCAGTAATGCAAACCAGGCTTACACCTGGCCGCAGCCGAAAATTGCAGACAAAACCTTGTTCAGCGAAGTTACGCGGTCGAAAAATGTACATTATGTAAATGCCACGCAGGATAATATCGACTTTAATATTCAAAAGCTTTTGCCGCACAAGTTATCGGGCTATAGTCCCGCGCTTGCAGTTGGTGATGTTGACGGCAACGGATTGGATGATATTATAGTGGGCGGAAACCCGAACCAGCCCGCGCAGGTGCTGCTGCAGCAGCCTGACGGCAAGTTTGTTCAGCGCGACCTGTTTCCCGGGAAACCGTATGGACTACTGAACTCTAAGGATGAAGGCCTGTTACTTTTTGATGCCAACGGCGACGGCAAACCCGACCTTTATATTGCCAGGGGTGGTTACATCAGTGCGGCGGGTGATACCTCGTACCAGGATCAACTATACCTCAATGACGGGAAAGGAAATTTCACGTTGGCAAAAGATGCATTGCCGGTAAACCATACCAGCAAGCTTTGTGTAAGGGCGGTTGATTATAATCATGATGGCAAACCTGACCTTTTTATTTCGGGAAGGGTGGAGCCCTGGAGGTACCCAAAGCCGGTGTCGAGTATGATCTTACGAAACGACAGCAAAAATGGGGTTGTTAAGTTTACCGATGTTACCGACGAAGTTGCACCCGGACTTAAAAACATCGGTTTGGTATGTGATGCTTTAGTGACGGATTATGACAATGACGGCTGGCCCGACCTGGTACTGGCCGGCGAATGGATGCCGGTCACCTTTCTTAAAAATGATCATGGCAAATTTAAAAATGTAACTGCTTCAACCGGGGTAGAAGGCAAAACCGGCTGGTGGAATAGCATAGCAGCAGGGGATTTCAGGCATACCGGGCGGATGGACTATATTATCGGCAACACAGGCTTAAATACACTCTATCGCGCCAACGAACAATATCCTGTATACATTACGGCTAAAGACTTTGACAAGACCGGTGCCTACTCTGCCATTACTTCTATTTACCTGAAGGACCAGCAAGGCATTAAAAAAGAATTCCCGGCGATGGGGCGTGAGGATATGCTGAAGCAGATGATCAGCATGAAGAAAAAGTTCACCAACTACAAATCGTACGCAGTTGCAACGATGGATGAAATTTTAACACCGGAGCAGCGCGAAGGCGCCTTGCGCCTGGAAGCAAATACCTCCGAATCCTGCTACCTGCGTAACGACGGTAATGGAAAGTTTACAATGATCCCGCTGCCCAAACAGGCCCAGGTTTCGATGCTGAACGGCATGACGGTGGACGATTACGACGGCGACGGCAACCTGGATGTGATCATTAACGGCAATGATTATGGCACCGAAGTAAATGTGGGCAGGTATGACGCCTTTAACGGCTTAATGTTGAAAGGCGATGGCAAGGGTAATTTCACCCCGCAAAGCATTTTACAAAGCGGCATTTACATTCCCGGGGACGGCAAGGCCCTTGTGAAACTGCAAAGCAGTACCGGCAGCCTGATGATTGCCGCCAGCCAGAATAAGGGAGCGCTTAAACTTTTTGAATTGAAAAGAAAAGTAAAGAACATAAAAATCAACCCGGACGACGTGAGCGCTATAATTCGCTATCAGAACGGCAGTTCACGAAAGGAAGAATTTTATTACGGGATGTCATTCCTTTCGCAGTCGGGACGGTTTATAACTGTTAACAACGATGTGGCGTCTGTTCAAATCACCAATAACAAAGGAGAAACACGGAAAACGTCGTTTTAAAATATCAATCCAAGCCGTCTGGTGTCATGTCAACATTGAAATGACGCTTAGCCGTTACAGCGGATTTTAAGTGTTTATAGCTAACTGGATAAAAATTAGTTTTTGACTGTTGACCACGGTTGCCCGGCCGGCATAATGTTAAGTTATTTTGCTGACAACCTTATGTCAGTGGGTGGGTTAACATAGATATTGCTGTATTCGACTGATTTTCATGTTAAATTATTGATTAACAGGTATTTAAAATAGGGTTAACATTGAAATATGTTAAGTTATGTTAACCCTGTTGTGTCATTATGGATGCGCGTTATGGGGTACATTCGCACTTAAGCAATCAAATTTTGTTATCATCGGCAAATAAAGGTCAAATCGAAATTCTGGTTATGATTATGCGATCAAAACGTGTTGACACAACACCAGGCCAATCGTGCGCGCCCTGTTTGTATAGGGCTGTTTCATTATTGGCGCATTCTGCATACACTTCGCGAGACCGGTTAAAGCGGAAAACCTTCTGGCATTATTTTTAAGACAGTCGGGCCATAAAAATATAAAACTTATGGAAACGACATCAAAAGCGATTGAGACATTAAATGATCTGATCCAGATCAACAATGACCGTGTGGCAGGATTTGAAAAGGCTGCTGAGGATCTGAAAGAAGAAAATCTCGACCTGAAATCTTTATTTGCCCAGATGGCGACAGAAAGCCGGTCATACTCGACGGAGCTTACCAGCCTGGTAAATGGGCACGGCTCAGAGCCGGACACAGGCACCAGTGCCTCCGGCGCTATTCACCGTGCCTGGATTGACGTTAGGGCAACTTTTGGCGGCAGCGACCGGAAAAGTATTTTGGAGGAATGTGAACGCGGCGAAGATGCGATCAAGAAAGCCTACCAGTCGGCGCTTGATCCGGAAAATGAACTGACAACTGAGGATGCCGGCGTAGTGCGAAAGCAGCAAACCGGTATCATAGCATCGCATAACAAAATAAAACAGTTGCGCGATAGTATCTCTTAAATTATCAGAGGCCGCCTGATCGGGCGGCCTCTGCTTCTCTGGTTATTGCAAATTTAAATCTTAAAACAACAACTTCTTGATGCTGTTATCTAAATAAAAATGAGCATGTTATCACACATCACTAAACGTCGCAAAAGGTTGCCTTTTTTACCCACGCTGTTGATATGTGCAACCGCAATCATCTTATACCAAATATTTAAAAGCCCCGAGCTTGACAAGCATATCGGAAAAGTAATGAGCACCCCAACCAACGAGAACTAAAAATGATGTCGATACAACAAAAAGACAAATGGCTTATTGCCGCAGGCCTCGGTACAGTTGCTGTCGCAACAGCGGCGTATTTGCTGTGGCCTAAAAAGGATGTCCCGGGCAAGGCAACTGTGGTGCAGCCCTTTGATTTTGACCGTTACTTGGGTAAATGGTACGAAATAGCACGATTACCAAACAAAGTGGAAGACAACGTTCAGTCATTAACCGAAACCTATACCCGCGGAAGTGACGGCCTGGTGGATGTGGTTACGCGCGCATTTGATACGCAAAAAAAGCTATGGGTAAAAGCTGCGGGTAAGGTAAAGCTGGCCGCCAAACAAAACCTGGGCAAACTCAAAGTGTCTTATTTTGGCCCGTTTTATTTCGCCTACAATATTTTGGATATCGATGACGACTACCGCTGGGCACTGGTATCAGGCAATAACCTTGATCACCTTTGGATATTGTCGCGCGAAACAACCATCCCCGAAGTGATAAAAGAACGGTTTTTACATCATGCCCGCGGCGTAGGCTTCAACATCGAAAAATTGGAGTGGCCGGCCACCGCCTGAAGATGGCTGAATTTAATTTTTATTCAGGCACCAGTAACCTGGTCGTCCCCGTAAAAAATAAAAGCTTTTTTCCGGAGGAATACCGGGACAAAACCCGCCTTTCCTTTTATGCTTCCCTGTTCAACTCGGTCGAGATCAACAGCAGCTTTTATAAAATGCCGCTCGCGCGTACCGTGGCCAAATGGGCATCGGAGGTGCCGGATGATTTTCGTTTCACGTTCAAACTCATCCAAACCGTTACCCATTCGGTTAAGCGGCAATTTGACACAAATCCAATTAAGGAATTTATGGAACGCATCAGTGCCGCCGGCGCAAAACGCGGTTGCCTGCTGGTGCAGCTGCCACCATCGTTTTCAATAGACATTGTACAGTTGGGCGAATTGCTGTCAACCTTTGCAAGTATTGAACCGGATCAGCAGTGGCCGCTCGCGGTAGAGTTCAGGCATGCCAGCTGGTACACTGATCCTGTGTTTGAACTGCTTAACAACTACAACGCAACCATGGTGCTGCATGACATACGCAAATGCCCGGCGCCTATTGAACTTACTTCCGATCAGTTGGTGTATTTGCGTTTTCACGGTCCCGAAGGCGGCTACCGCGGCAGCTATACCGATCAGTTCCTGGCGGAGTACGCAAGCTATATCCACGAATGGATGGATGAAGGCCGGACCGTTTATGCCTATTTCAATAACACCATGGGCAGCGCCGTGCAAAACCTGATGACGCTGAATGACCTGGTGAAAAGTGATTGAATGAACGCGCCACCTGTTAATATGTATAAATAGCGTATCCCCAGGGTTCAATAGTCCACGACTTGCCGGTCAACGACAAGTGTTTTTGCCCGAAGACATCGTAAACCGGCCCTTTAAGCGAGGCATCAGTTAGCTGCACGGTTTGAGCGGCGCCCGATAAATTCAAAACCACCAGCACTTTTTTCCCGGCTTTTTCTCGCACAAAAGCATATACCGCCTTATCATTGCCCAAATGTACTTTACGGAATGAGGCATCCGATGCCAGCGCAGAGTTGGTTTTACGCAGGCCTAACAAGGTTTTATAAAATGCCGCACGTCCATAGTTTTTGAAGGTTATGGGATCTTTATCAAAAAATTTTATCGCCCGCAGCACGGGTTCTTCCTGCCCGCTGTAAATTTCGGGCACGCTGTGCGGCAGGGTAAAAGTAAGCACCGCGAAAGGGGCGTGAACGGGGCCTGGGAATATGCGGTAGTCGGCGCCGTTGTCGCTGTTCTCGTCGTGGTTACTGGTAAAATACATTTCCAATGCGTTTTTCGGGTACTCCGATTCGTATTTATCTTTTACCGAATCCAGCGCGGTAGCCGGGCGTTTGCCGGCAGCCACGCCGATCATTGCGTGAAACATCTCCCACGAATAAGTGATATCGAAACCGCTGGGGTGCAGGTAGGTTTTGTCGCCCTCGGCCAGCATCACCAGGTTACGTTCCTTGCGCAGGGTACCAATACAGCGTTTCCAAAAGCTGCCGGGCACGTTCCATGCCACGTCACACCTGAAGCCGTCGATATTGCAGTTGGTTAGCCAGAATTTCATCGCATTGATCATACTGTCCTGCATCACCACGTTTTTATAATCCAGTTGGCGCACGTCCATCCAGTTATAGGGCGGCGCCGGTTTGCCATCGGCGCCTTTTACAAAAAAGTCGGGATGGGTGGTGAGCCATTTATTATCGGCGCCGGTATGGTTGGGCACCCAGTCGATGATCACCTTCATACCCCGCGCATGTGCAGAAGCTACTAGACGGGTAAAGTCGCTTAAATTGCCAAACTCCGGGTTAACCGCTGTGTAATCTGCCACCGCGTAGTAACTCCCGAGCGAACCTTTCCTGGCCTCTTTACTGATAGGGTTTATCGGCATAAACCAAAGGGTTTGTATGCCCATGGCTTTCAACCTGTCCAAATGTTTGGCAAAGGCGTTAAACGTACCCTCGGGCGTGTATTGCCGTACGTTAACCTCGTAGATATTGCCCTGCATGATCCACGCGGGGTGGCCGTCCAGGGTTTTAGGGGCGATTCGGGCCGGCTGGCGGATCTGGCAAAAAGCCGAGCTAAAAAAGCCAGCAAAAAGGGCAAGGGTAAAAAGGAATTTTTTCATAACGGTAAAATTGGTGGTTAAATGTAGGGAATTAGGATGGAAAGGAAAATGTGCCCAATCAAACGCAGTTCCGCAATTCAAAAATTATTATCATCGTAATGATTTTTCGTACCCCTACGGGGGATGAACAAAAATGAACCCTTCCGGGGGCTGCTTAAACAGCATTCTTTGCATAAACCCCTGTCGCGGTAAGATTAACGTTTTCGGGATTCTTTTCCTGTGAAAATTTAAAACTTAACTTCCGTGTATTGGCAAACAAAAAGCCCAGCCAAAACAGCAGTACGGGTACCACTATATCCAGCTGGCGCGGGTAGGCGCTCAGCGCGCCGCTCAGCAGCAAATACAGAGTGGTAATAGCCAATGCAAACTTTACGGGCCAAATTATCCTCCGCCAGTTCAGTAAGGTGCTGATCAGTCCAAGTATAGAAGCCCACAAAATAAGGGATCCACGTAGGATATTGCCCACGATGGCACCGTCCTGGTACGAATAGGAGTAGGGAAAATTAAACAGCATGCGCGAACAATTGTAGTAGTAATTTACCGCAAATTTGACAGGGTGCTGCCGGATGTTGCGGAAAGCGGCTTGTTTAAAAAGCTCGTCCTGCTGCAGTTCATCATGCTTTAATATAAAAGCCATCTCTGCGGAGTGGTTCTTTTTTAAAATCACGTCGGTCTCGGCGGATTTGAACGAAATGGGATACTGGTGATTGGTAAGCTCCGGCAGTTTCCAGTCGCCGTATTCATTGTTATAGGGGCTGCTCATCCAATACAAACTCATGCCGCCCGAATCGCCCCAGTAAAACGCCTTGCCGGTGATGTGGTAAGTATAGGCCAGCCAGGGTAGTGTAATGGTTAAAGCGGTAAGAAATATATAAACCGGTCGTAGATAGTGTGTTTTGTCTTTTTTAAATAACAATAAAAGCAGGCATACTGCCAGGCCGATGAACAATACATAGCCAAAAATTACCTTGGTAAGGATAAGATAGCCGAATATTAAGCCTGCTAATAAGCCATACCACATATTTTTCCGGCTATAACAAAGGGTAATGCTGTAAATAAACGAAGAAACCAAAAAGCCCGTAAAGGCCTCGGTATACAGAATAGGCAGGATAGACAGATCGTTAGGGTAAACTGCCAGTAACAGGCTAAAAATCAATGCTGTTTTTTTGCTGGTGACGATGCTGAGGCCTTTATACAGGAACACCACTGAAAGGTATTGAAAAATAGCGTTGAGCAGCGTTATGTACAGCGCATGAATATGCATAGCCATAAAGGGTGCAATAAGCAGCGGATAACCGGGCCCGTTCCATAAATTGATATGCGGCGGCGGCGGCGAATAATAGCCGTGCAGTATGCCCCAGGCGAAATCTGCATAACGTATCTCGTCGCCATACAGCGTGGGCCATTTATTGATGATAACTACATATCCATAAAAGAAAAGAAACGGCAAAAAGAAAATATAGGGGTTGCGGAGCAATTTCTTAGCCATGATAAGCAGGGATCGAGGGTTAAAAGTAGAGAAAAATACGGGCATTGCAAACCGGGGGGCGGTCTATTTTAAACGTTCAAGCAAGTGGATAATAACCGTTTCACCTGCTTCCTTGCCGATCAGCTGTCTCAGATCGGCTTTAACCGGCAGCTTGTGCGTTCCATCGCCCAAAGCCATAAACGAACTTTGGAAAGGATGGCCATCAACCGTTGCGCGAACTTTTACCAGCCCCCGGGTTTTAAAAAATGCTGCCGATTCGGGCCAGGTCACGTAAGTCCAGCCGCCCTTGTTGGGGCTTTTTTGCAAGGTTGCGGTAAACTGTTGATCAAGCTTATTCATTGGTCGTACTTTTAGTTTTCGGGCTATATCGCGTTTAATATTTAAAGGTATTAAAAATTGCCGATGGACTAAACTGCCGCCCAGTAAAGTTGAAATATCCAACCATAATAGCCATATTTACTAAATGAAACCGAATGAATTGATTGGCCTGGTCACCGCTGCCACTGCTGCGCTCATCATTTTTTTGGCATGGTTGATAAAATATCGGAAAAAGGTGAACCTGGTTTCGGGCTATGACGAACAACTGTACCCTGATAAGGATGGTTTGGCAAATTGGGTAGGCGGTACACTGTTTATAACGGGACTCATCTCGCTGACGCTTGCTTTGGCCATGGTGATTTTTTCGCAATTTTTATTGGTGTTCGCGGTCCTTTTTGCCCTAACACTTTTGATCGGGCCATTAATGGCCGCTATCGGCGGCAACAAGTATAAAGTTAAAGACTAATGGGGGCGCCAATCAAACTACCGGGAAAGAAGTACCTGTTTTACATCCTCCTGTTTTTTGGCGGACTTTGGTTTACCAAAACGCTGCAAAACAACAGCCAGTCCGTCGCGAACCTTACTGATGCAGATACGGGCAAGGAGCTTAACATTATAAAAGGGCAGGTGTTTAAACTAACCTTACCAAACCATGTCGATGGCGGCTACCGGTTTGATAACATTCGGTTTAACCACGCCATTATCGCATTGCAAAAACATACCACCACTTCGCCACCGCCAAACAGCCCCCGCGGGCGCTCCGGGGCAGGCACCTGGCAATTTATTGCAAAGGCAGCCGGTCAAACCGTTATTAAAGTGACCGCCACCCGTCCGTGGAAAGGCGGCGGTACGGTAACCATCTTTGAGAATAAAGTTATGGTTAAATAATCTATAAATTCCGGATTAATAATTATATAAGTACTTACTTAATAGTTGTCACGCGGTTCAGGTGGTTTTATAAAACAATTTCCGAAACATTGGCAGTTAAAGAAACTTCGGTTTTTTATCGCCAAACATACGCAACAAAGTTGCCCGCAAACCATTGCTTTGTAACATGTTTTTTACATGAATTTTAATTGAAAGCGGACTGGTTTGATAGGTTAAACGTTGAAAATAAGACAGTTTGTGCAATAATTACCTGCATGGTTTGGCTTTTCGATCATTTTTGTTTGAAAACAAATCAAAAATGCGGACTATGTCTTAATTATGCCCTGTTTTTTGCTTTTTTTAGTCCAATTCAGCTAAATATTGTGTCAATTATAAGTATTAAAAAAAATTTATGAAATATTTTTTGTTGAATTATTAATCATTATATTGCTGATATAAATATGACAAAACAAACTATCGCAAACTATTAACTATTAACTAAATAAAAAAAACAACAAAAATGAAAAGAAAACTCAAACTAACTGCTTTACTCTCAACTGCTACGGCAATGCTTATGATCTCGGGATGTTCGAAAGACCAGGTTAAACCAGCAGCCCCGGCAGCCGACCAAACCGTAGCTACACTGCCTGCAACTCACGACGGATTGCACGTTTACGGTTTATTAGCAACCCCTGAGTCTGAGTGGTCAAAAGCGCCGGTTTACAACCAGGTTCAATTTGCATTGGATCACCATCAAATGGATGCTGCAAAGTTATCAGGTCCAGTGGTTACACTAACTTCACCAGCCGTGCGTGACCAGGGGCAACTCGGCTCGTGTACCGGTTTCGCAGGTACCGAAGCCTATGAGATCACTTACAGCTACACACATGGTGCTTACCCTGCGTTGATGAGCCCCGCGTTCCTTTACTACCAGGAAAGGGTACATATAGAAGGTTACAAAATTACAGCCGACCCAGGCGCCAATATGATTAATGTTGGACAAGCCTTAACAAAATATGGTATCAGCACAGAGGCATTGATGCCTTACCCGAACCCGGCTACTCCAAAATCAACCGCATTTAAAACTGCTCCTACTGCTGCAGCAATCTCTAATGCGCTTGGCTTCGAAGCGATTAGCGCGACCCTTATTAACCAGGGCGACACTGCAGCCGTAAAAAATTGTTTGCGCAACAACGTGCCGGTTTATTTCGGTTTCAATGTTTATGATAACAGCGCTTACAAATATTTTGAAGGTTTAAATACTACCAGCTACACTTACAATCCACTAACTTCTGCGGGCAAACTGGTTAGCGGTGTTTCATTGCTGGGTGGCCATGCTAACGTTATCATTGGTTACGACGATACCCAAAAAGCTTTCTGGGTTGAAAACTCATGGAGCACTACATGGGGCAAAGCCGGTTACTACTGGTTGCCATACTCAGTATTCCAGAGCACTAAGATCGTACCCGCAGGTAACGTGTATTACATGACAGTAAAGTAATTTAAGAAATGCGCAGGCAAAAGCGTTGCCGACTTCGCTTTGTCAGGTTGACATATAAACTTACACCAAAAGCCCCCGATACCGGGGGCTTTTGGGTTTTATATACTGTCTTGTTTTTTGGCGAAACTTACTTTATTTTCTCAAAATCGAAGCCGGTTTTTATGAACTGGTTTAAAAACACCCCTTTTGAACCGGCGGTTTTCATTTTTTCATAAATATCTTCAGGCACCTGCTTATAATCATAAATATGCCCCGAAACATAAACAACGCGGAGCGTGTTGGTTTCCGGGTTATATTTCATGGAAGCTACAACTGATGACGGCATGATAAACCTGCATCAAGATACATGCCGAAATTTAAGCCGGAAGCTTTTTTAGCTATAATTCAGGAGATGCCAATATCGCAGGCAGGCGGTTGAATAGCCTGCAGATGTATTTTAAAGATGACAGGAAGACAAGACTTTACTGCGTCTTTTTTCCGTAGTGACTAACGTAAAAAAATACTGCGCCCACAAAAGTGGTAAGGATGCCGATAAATAAAGGCCATTCTGCTGTCATTTCGCCATTGCGGTTAATTGCAACCGGTTCCGAGTCAACAGGGTTGGTTTCGGGGCGGTAATAAATGATCAGGCCGATAGTTAAAGCTACGCCAACTAAAAAGATAAGTATGCTAAGTTTTTTCATTGTAAAACTGCTAACAACTTCGATGCTGTTATATTCGGTGTAAAGGTAGAAATATTTGCAGATTTTTAATTCAAATTTTATCCCTTAATTTGAACAGGTTTGAGCATTGGCCAGGCATTTATAATTCAAAAAACCACCCCCTTAAATTATAGTATCATGGAAAGAAGAGATTTTATTAAACAAAGTTCCGTTGTGGCAGTGGGTTTAACCATTTTACCGGCAGGCAGCCTTTTTAGCAAGAATAAAGATAAAGTAAAACTGGGTTATATTGGCGTTGGATTACGGGGGCGAAGCCATATAGGAGAAGGCTTGCTGCGCGATGATGTGGAAATTGTGGCCATCTGCGATACGCAGGAGAGTTCGCTGCAATACTGCCGCGAGCAGTTTGAAAAGGCGGGTAAGCCGAAACCGCAGGAATATACCGGCGGCCTGGATGCATACAAACGCCTTCTCGACCGGAAAGATATTGACGCAGTGATCATCGCGACGCCATGGCAATTTCATCACCCACAGGCCATTGATGCAATGAAAGCCGGTAAGTATGTGGGCTGCGAAGTGATCGCCGGTTTAAGCGTTGAAGACCACTGGGACCTGGTTAATACCTCTGAACATACCGGTATGCCTTACATGACGCTTGAGAATGTTTGCTACCGCCGGGATGTTATGGCGGTACTTAACATGGTACGGCAGGGCCTTTTTGGCGAGATGATCCATTACGAAGGCGGGTACCAGCACAACCTGCGCGATGTATTGTTTAACGATGGGAAGCATTTTTACGGCCACGGCGTTGAGTTTGGGCCTAATGCTTTAAGCGAGGCACAGTGGCGCACGCAATTTAACATCGATCGGAATGCCGACCTGTATCCAACCCACGGCGTTGGCCCGCTGATGCATTATGCCGATATCAATTACGGCAACCGTTTTACCAACCTGGTATCCTTCAGTTCCAAAGCCAGGGGACTGGCTGCATACGTTGAGGAAATGGCGCCCGGCAATAAAAATGCAAAGATCAATTACAAAAACGGCGATGTTACCACCACCATGATCAACTGTGCCAATGGCGAGACGGTATTGCTATCGCACGATACGCACCTGCCCAGGCCGTACTCGCTTGGCTTCAGGGTTCAGGGCACAAAGGGGCTTTGGATGGATGTGGCTAAAAGCGTTTATATCGAGCACCAATCCAAAAATGATGATGAATGGGACCTGGTGGATGATTGGTTTAAAAAATACGATCACCCGCTGTGGAAAAAATACGAAACTAATGCGGAAGGCGCCGGCCATGGCGGTATGGATTGGTTTGTATTTAATGCTTTTGTACAGGCCGTTAAGCAGGGCCGCCAAACTCCTATCGACGTTTACGACTCGGTTACCATGAGCGTTATTACGCCTTTGTCTGAAAAATCTATCGCCGGGGGAAACACCCCGCAGGCGTTTCCGGATTTTACAAAAGGCAAATGGCAGACCAGGAAAAATTCTTTTGCGCTGGACGACAGCGGGTTTTGATTTCCTGCTATCAGACTGGAAACTTAAACCAAGCGGGCACGTATAAAGGCGGGTTAAAGAACTTGCCTTTTATGCATCCCGAAATTGACGAGATATTACATAATTTAGACCTGGAATACCCCGTTCCATCGCCCGCCGTATTAAATAATGCGGAACGGATACTAAATTATATGGATGATATCTACGTAAAAAGGGTCGGGAAGTTTGAACACACGCCTGCTGAAAGCCTTTACATTATGTGGAGTATGGAAGGGCTGGAGTTTCATATCGAATGCCTTAAAAATGGTCTTATCCTGTACACTTTCCGTAAGGGCAGCTTAGGCCGGCTTTATGGCTCATGTACCATCGACGAGTTTATTTTCCTGTTGCAAAGCTATTTGCTTGCGGGCATTTACGCCAATTAATTATTACAACGAAATTTTTGTTATTTGTAGATAAACGGTTTAACTTAGATTGTTCCTTGATCTGAAAACCATTTATTTAAAGCGGTATTATGGCTTTTTTTCGAAAAGCAGTACTAACTGCTGCGGCTCCACTTTTAAGTTGTTGTGGATTGGCGCAGCAGACGATGCAAAACAACCCAGCTAAGTTTGAAGCCGGCACTCAATCCTCGTTGCAATCGTACTTCAAAAATTATCCGCAGGAAAAGCTGTTCGCGCATCTTAGCCAGGATGCGTATAGCAGCGGTGAAACGTTGTGGTATAAAATTTATGCAATGGCTTATGGGAAGCCCTCAGCCCTGAGTGGAATAGTTTATGTTCAGCTGACGGACACGGCTGGAAACATCATTGTTCAAAACAAGTTGCCGTTAATTGAGGGAAAAGCGCACGGAAATATAGATATCGACCCAAAACTGAAAACCGGCTGGTATAAATTAAGCGCATTTACATCGTGGATGATGAATTTCGACCATGAATCGTATTTTAACCAGAAAATATACATCCATAACTCCTCGGCTCAGGGGTCTGTTACCGGCGAGAAAGAGGTGATTGAAAAAAACTACCACATCGCCTTTTTTCCGGAGGGTGGGGACCTGGTCAACGGAAGCATTGCCCGGGTTGCCTTTAAAGCCTTTAGCGACGATGGATTGCCCGCAAAAGTAGAAGGTATTGTTAAAGATAAGGCCAATACCATTATTAGCAAACTGGTTACCGTTCACGACGGGATGGGCGAGTTTTCGATAGAACCAGGTTCAGATATTACCTATTCGGCGACGGTAAAATTTCCTGACGGAAGCAGCCAGGTTGTACAACTGCCAAATACAAAGGCGGAAGGAATTTCGATACAGGCCAACCAGGTACAAGATGCGGTAAAACTTACTATCACATTTGCAGCCACAAAGAAAAGAAGCGAAAATTGCTTACTGGCAGCGGTGCAAAATAATGGCGTAGTTAACACTTACCCTCTGCAGTTATCAAATGGCTTTAATGAGTTTAACCTGCCGAAAGCACCTTTTTCAACAGGCATTTTACGGCTCACCTTGTTTAGTGATGAAGGGATGCCCGTGACGGAAAGGTTAGTATTTATTAATAAGCACGACTTAAAATCTTCAGACCTGGCGGCAGATACGCTATCATTTTCACCAAATGGGTTTAATTCGTTTTCTGTCGCGATAAAAGACCAGGCAAACCAGCTGGTAAAGGGAAGTTTCTCCGTATCGATTACGGATGGCAATGCCTTTGGCAACGTAATCAGCCAAAATATCTACTCGGCATTATTGCTTAGCCCGGAATTAAAGGGGGAAGTTTATAACCCCGGATATTACTTTAAAAATTCGAGCGATTCACTGGCGCAACAACTCGACCTGGTGATGCTGACGAACGGCTGGCGGCATTTTTCGTGGCAGCGGATATTGAACAATGAAAATTATGTTATCACGCATGCGGTTGAACATTCGCCCTATATAGCAGGCAGGGTTTTGGGTTATACTGACCTTCAAAGCAACGACCAGCTGAATGTTAAGCTGATGATATTTAACCACGATTCGACAAAATTTGTTGGCTATGCGGTCCCGGATGCGTCGGGCAGTTTTATTTTAAAGGATTTTAACCACCAGGGGATTGCTGATGTGTACATCCAAACCGTAGATAAAAAGGGCCGCAACAAGGGCAGAAAAGTGAAGTTGTACAGCGTGCCCGGCGACAGTTTAGCGCTGTTGAAGGCAGATGCTTTTGCAGAACAGGCGCTCCCCCGCCTCCCAGGGTATTTTATTTTAAGAGCCGAAGCTGAAGCAAAAAACCGCGAGTTTGAAAGCACGGTTATGCTAAAAACAGTTAACGTAAAGGCTAAAAAGGTTACGCCAACGGAAAAACGGATTGCAGAGCATGTTTCTCCCGAACACCAGGTCGACCACGAGTTTACCCTGGACCTGGTCAATAATCCAACGGTAAACATTGGCATCATCAATTACATTAAAGGAAAGTTTCCCGGCCTGCTTGTAGTTGGCGACAGCAACCGGCCCCAGTTTCTTTACCATGGCGGTAATAGTCTGGAAGGGGCTCCGGGGCAGCTTAGTGCGAGTGCCGCGCAGCAACAAAGCGACATGTCGCAGGATAATCATTTCCTGCCTTATTTTTATTTGAATGACGCACCGGTGGAATATATGGCGGTGAAGGACTTTTCCCTGGATGATATAGCGCTGATAACTTTTATCCCGCCGCCGGTATGGTTTGCGCCTTATAATGGTGGAAATGCCGGGGCTTTAATGATATATACCAAAAGACAATCAGACCAAATAAAGGAAGTAACCGGAATTTCGTCCACCTATGACCATTTCATTTTTAACGGCTATAGTATTACACGCGAGTTTGCCCAGCCGAACTATCGCAAAATAAAGCAATCGGGTTTATTGGACGACCGGATCACATTGTATTGGAACCATGACATTGAAACAGATGCCAAAGGAATTTTAAGGTTTAAGTTTAATAACACCGATGTCGCCAAAAAATTCAGGGTTGTTATCCAGGGCATGGATAGCAGTGGCGGGCTGGTGTATGTGCAAAGAGAATTTCAATAAAACAGGATTCGAGCCGCTGGACTTTTGCCTTAAGACTTTCGACTTCAGACTTATTTAGTGTTCCACTTAAACCATTTAATTCCCAAAAAAGTAAATACCATGGTATAGCCGATCGCGACCAGGAGAGCCGTAGTGGTACCGGCGTTCCAGGTGGATGGTTCCATGCCGGTTGATAAAATGGTTTTAACTGCTCCATATGGTGAATAATGAACAGCATCTGCGAGAATCTTATCAACCGGATCCTTGCTTAATGCTACGTACATTTCGCCAAACATACCCGTCACAATAAAACCAATATAAACCAAGCGGGTCGTCGAGTTTACAGTTTCAGGATTCTTTATAAATCCAACGATCATTTGCCCGAGGCTTAATGACACCAAGCCGCCAATTACCGCCGTGAAATAACTAACCACATATGCAACTGGACTCAAACTTATATTGTCGAAATTTTTCCCAAGTATAAAAACAACAGTGGTAATCAACATGATCATTACCAACTGCACGAAAAGACGGCTACCCATAATTGCCCACGAGGGTATCGGCGTAACCCGAAGCCGCTGAAAAATGCCTTTATCTCTGTCGCGGGCTATAGTATTGGAATAACCCATGAGTCCGGATGCAAAAAGCCCGATTGTTATCGCATTTGATAATACAAAAGGCCCGCCTGCAGTGGCCACTAAACCCTTCCACGATAATATGATCACTCCCGGGACGATAAGCGTTAATATTACCGCCCTGCGATTACGCCACTGGGTAGTAAAATCGGCCCTTAAAAGCGATGAAAGTACAACGGATGTTTTAGGTATGATGGTCTCCATTTTAATGAGCGAATTAGTGAGTTAGTGAATTAGTGAATTAGCGAATTAGTGATTATTAAAATTCTTCTATGGACTATGAACTATGAACTAAAAATTATTCCCGTATTTCTTTCCCCGTCAGCGCGATAAACACATCTTCAAGCGTTACCCGGCCGCGGCGCGAAACGGCTATCACGTCCGGCTCATTTTTGTGGCTGTCAATTATTGCCTGGGGGGTATCGATCTCTATTATTTTCCCATGATCGATAATAGCGATCCGGTCGCAAACTGATTCTGCTTCTTCCATGGAGTGGGTGGTTAGCAAAATAGCATGACCTTTATCGCGGATCGCTTCAATACGCTCCCAAAGCTGCCGGCGCGATTGGGGGTCCAGCCCGGTTGTAGGCTCATCGAGTAAAACCAATCTTGGATTATGTATCGTAGCGATAACGAGCGAAACCCTTTGCTGTTGGCCGCCTGAAAGTTCCCCAAATTTCTTTTGCGCCTGGTCCTGGAGGTTGATGCCCCTTAGTATCGCCATGATATCGTTTTTACTTAACGAAAGCCCGTAAACGCCTGCGTAAAGCTGCAAAACTTCTACCACGTATAGTTCCGCCTGGAAACTGGTGGATTGCAGCTGAACGCCAAGGGAAGCCCGTACATGCAGCGGTTTTTCCGCCGCATTATGTCCGTCGACAATAACAGTTCCAGATTGCGGTTTTAGCAAACCCTCTATAGCGCTCAGGGTACTGGTTTTCCCCGCGCCATTCGGCCCCAGCAGACCGAAGATCTCGCCCGGGCGTACGTTAAATGAAACATCCTTCACCGCCTGGAAAGCGCCATAGCTTACATTAAGGCCCGCAACGGTTAAAATGTTGGTATCTGTCATGTTTTTGTTGTGTTTAGATTGAATAACAGGCGTAAGTTACGAGTTTATTAAACCGGCAGAAACAAATATTTATTTTTCATCAAAGGCTTTCAATATATAGCTAGTACTTCTTCCACCCTGCGATTCTTTTATCAATATATCCTGTTCCATCAGCAGTTGAATATCGCGCAAAGCCGAGTCCTGTGATGACTTGGTGATCTTTGCCCATTTTGATGTTGTCAGCTTGCCGTCGACCCCGTCGAGCAGCTTGTTTAACATTAATTGCTGGCGGCTATTAATCTCTTTTTCTTTCAGCATTTCCCAAAAGCGGGCTTTTATTAGTATTCCGGATAATGTTTCTTCGCTGGTCGTCAATGCCCGATCAAGACAGTTTAAAAACCAAACCAGCCACTCAGTAATATCAAGGCCGCCTTTTTGTGTTTTTTCAAGAATGTTATAATACTTCGCCCTTTCTTTACGAATTTGCACCGACATGCTATAAAACCGTTGCGTTGTGCCGTCAGCGCGTGCCAATTGCATATCCGCGATGGTGCGGGCTATCCTGCCGTTGCCGTCGTCAAAAGGATGTATGGTAACAAACCAAAAATGAGCAAGCCCGGCTTTCAAAACCGGATCGGGATTATCAACCGCGTTGAACCACGTAATAAAGGCCCGCATTTCTTTGTCCAAATTAGATGCATCAGGGGCTTCAAAGTGCACAATCTCTTTACCCATTGGACCGGATACCACCTGCATTGACCCTGCATCGCTGTTACGCCATTTGCCTGTCGTGATTTTATGCGACCCGCTATGGCCGCCCGGAAACATGGCAGCATGCCATCCAAACAACCGTTCGCCGGTTATGTCGCGCAGGTAGTTTTGAGTTGCATCTAAAAGCATCTCTACGACCCCGTCTACTTTCCTATCTGCCGGGATTAAGCCGGCGGCATCTATACCTAATCGCCGGGCTATCGACGAACGCACCTGCTGTTTGTCGAGAACATCTCCCTCAATCTCGTTTGATTTTATTACATCCAGTGTAAGCGTTTGCAAAATGGCTTCCGATCGCAGTGAAAATCCGATATTTTCCATTTGACCCAATAACCGGCCCTGTTTATGCCTAACGGCGGAAAGTAACGGCAACAATAAGTCATTGCTCCACTCAAAGTTTGGCCACGCGCGCTGCTGATATATGTACATAAGGGCTATTCACCGCAAATTATGCGGTGAATATAGTACTTAATCTCCGCATATTAAAATGGAAAGCCCTAAAACCTGATCACGTCCGTATCAGGCGGCGTATAACCCAACAACCGGCACATCGTCATGATTTGCCCTTTGTGGTGAAACTCGTGTGTGGTAACGTGTGTGAACAATTGCAATGGGGTAACGCTCACCTCGCCGGCGCGGTTATGGATCCCTGAGACGGGGGTATCTAATGTAGATTCAAAATTTTCGAGGAACGTAGCAACGATTTCGTCCGCCCGGCCATAAAGCTCGCGGATTAACTCAATGGTTACGAAATCCTGGTTGCTGATCGTTTTACGAGGCTGTTTTAAAGCAAAGTAAGCGAGCCAGTTTAAATAGCAATCGGCGTTGTGCACCAGGAAATAGCGGATAGTATTGCCACCGAAAGCCAGTATTTGGGTGTTCAGGCCTTCGCCGACTTCCTTCTCCATAAAATTAAAAACAACCTGGCGTGAGCCTCGGATAAGTTCGTATTGTTTCTGCAATAAAGGGATCATATTAACAGGTATGTTTTTGTAAATTGTATTTCCGCCCTTTCAGTTTCACGCATTTCAATTTGATTTAGTTTGAATTTTTATTTAATTTTGAATATGGACGAAGTGAAATCCAATATTCTGCAAAAAAATAAAAAGCCCGCAAAACCTAATCCCTTCATTCAAATGATTGAAGATAAAAAAAGAATTGACCAGGCTATTCAAAACGGCGAGCCGCTTTCTTCTCTCAAAGATATTAAGTTTGTTAAACCTGAATAAATTAAGCCCTACCAAGGCGAGATTACAACCTTATCCCCCTCAAAAACTCCTCTATCCCCATCTGCTTCTTACCTTCCAATTGTACTTCGGTCACGTTTACAAAACCGTCGGGCGCAGCAAATTTTAAAAAGGCTTTACCATCGGTAACAAATTTTCCCGGTTCAACATCGGGTTGATCGTGCTCAAACTCCGACCGGTATATCTTCAATATTTTGCCGTTAAAACTGGTATAGGCGGTAGGGATGGGGCTCATACCCCTGATCTTGTTATAGATCGCTTCGGCGGGCTGGGTCCAATCTATCTCACAGTCTTCTTTAAATATCTTTGGCGCATGCCTCAGTTCAACTCCTTCTGCCAGCTGCGATTGCGGATGCTCGTTATACCGCCCGCTTTCAACACCCTTTACCGTTTTTACCAGCAGGCCGGCGCCCTTGTACATTAACCTATCATGCAACTCACCGGCGGTTTCGCGGCCGGTAAGGGTTACTTTTTCGGTGAATAATATGTTCCCGGTATCAATATCGTGCCTTAAAAAAAAGGTGGTTACGCCGCTTTCCTTTTCACCATTGATCAACACCCAGTTGATCGGCGCCGCGCCACGGTATTGCGGCAGGAGCGAGGCATGCAGGTTAATAGTGCCCCTGGGAGGCATGTTCCACACCACCTCGGGCAGCATCCTGAAAGCGACCACCACCTGCAGATCGGCCTTAAATGCAGCAAGCTGTTCCAAAAACTCAGGGTCTTTCAGTTTAATCGGCTGCAATACCGGGATGCCATTGGCTGCGGCATACTGTTTTACGGCAGACTCGTGCATTTTCTGTCCCCGACCTGCGGGTTTATCCGGCGCAGTAACTACCGCGACGATATTGCACCCTGCGGTGATCAGTTCATCCAGCGATATAACAGCAAACTGGGGTGTCCCCATGAAGACAATTCTCATACAAACATTTTTATTCTAAATTATTCATGGCCATTTGTTCCATTTTCAGCACATTTTTCCATTTTTAAATCCGAATCCGATAGCTATCGGATCGAACCCCGATAACTATCGGGACCGAATTCCGAAATCTTAAAGCGGGTATAACAAGTATTTTTTCCGCATCTCTTTATAGTTGCCAAGTGCCGGTTCCCAGCTTTTGCGTATTTCTTCCTCGCTCAGGCCCTGCTCAATTTGTTTTCTTAATTTATCCGTCCCTGCCAGCCTGGTAAAATATGCATTGAAAAAATGCGGTTTATCAGGGAACGCTTTATACAACCCAATCAGCCAGCTCAAATTCAACTCCCGGCCCGAGCGGATCAAGCTCGTATTGTAATCCCTCAAATCAATGCCATAACAAACTTTATCCCTTTGCGGCGGGTCTTCGCTCATGCCCGGGATACTTTTTGGTGTGAACGAATAAGTGTACTTCCCGGCAAGGGTAGGGTCGCCTATCTCTAAAAACGGGGTCATCGTCCCTCTTCCCAAACTTAATGTCGTGCCTTCAAACAGGCACACCGGAGGATACAGCAAAATTGATTTTTCGGTGTTTAGATTAGGTGAAGGGTTTACCGGCAGTTTATACGAGTCACTGTGCCGGTAATTGGCAACCTTAATGATCTTTAACCTGCATTTTACGTGGTTTTTTAGCCAGCCCTCACCGTTGATCATTTGTGCATACTCGGCAATGGTAAGGCCGTGAACAACCGGGATAGGGTTCATGCCGACAAAAGAGCGATATGTAGTGTCCAGCACCGGCCCGTCAACATAAAAGCCGTTGGGGTTGGGGCGGTCCAGTATCATCAGCTCAACATTATTTTCGGCACAGGCTTCCATTACGTATTGCAGGGTGGAGAGGTAAGTATAAAACCGTGCGCCAACGTCCTGTATGTCAAATACCATCAGGTCCAGTCCCTTTAAATCTTCAGCCGACGGTTTATAATGTTTGTTCCCGTAAAGCGATACAACCGGTATACCCGTGGCGGCATCAACCGTACTGTTTACTTCGGCGCCGTTGCTGGCGTTGCCCCTGAAGCCATGCTCGGGCCCGAATATTTTTTTTATGGCGATACCCAGCCGCAGCAGGCTGTCAAGGGTCGGCGTTAGTTTATTGCCGATAACGGAAGTTTGGTTGATCAGCATCCCAACATTTTTTCCCTTAAGATAATCAATATAAAGGGTAGTTTGATCGGCGCCCGGAATTATTTTGTCTTTTACTGCTGCAAGCCCTGGTTTGGGAAGTTGATGAAAGGATTTTTGAGCGGTTAAACTACCGGCCGCCATAAGGCAGACAGCAGATAACATTAAATAAAGCCCGGATATTTTCATAAATGCCCCGCCGTTAAATTTAAAAGAGCCGTTTTTTAACGGCAAAACCGCATATTTGCGAAGGTACAAAAAATCTGCTTCCCATTGAATTTCGCCTGGTTCGTCGCTAATCGCATAACATTTAAATCAAAACGCACTTTTTCAAAGCTGATCGTGCGGATAGCCATCGTTGGCATTATGCTGGGCCTGGGTGTGATGATATTAACGCTGGCCATCATTCGCGGTTTTAAAGGGGAGATCAGGAGTAAAGTGCGCGGATTTTCGGGGGATATGGTCATTGTTAAAAATGATCTGAACGGCTCTTTTGAAAATTCTCCGATAGCGTCGGACCCGGAACTTGTTAAAAAGTTAATGGCTAAGCCGTTAATTACCCATGTAATGCCCTTCGCCACAAAACCCGGCATTATAAAAGCAAAAACAGAAATTGAGGGGATAGAACTGAAAGGGGTGAACAAAGATTACGACTGGACGGCGTTTAAAAAAAATATGGCCTCCGGAGATGTAATCGATTTCAGCGACACTGTAGCATCAAAAAAACAACTGCTCATTTCGCAAACAATAGCCAACCGGCTAAGCCTGAAAGTAGGCGATAAAGTTTTGATCTATTTTGTACAGCAGCCATTGCGGTACAGGCAATTTGTAATAAAAGGGATATTTAGCTTTGAGCTGGAAGAAGTGGACAAAACATATGTCGTGGGAGATATGTCCATTATTGCGCGGATAAACAACTGGGCGCCAGGTGAGATTGGCGGGTACGAAGTGCGGATAACAGATTTCGACCAGCTAAAAATTGCAGAAGAACAAACAAATGATGTGTTACCCAGTAAGCTGAAATCCATCAGCCTGGAGGATAATTACCCTGCTATTTTTGCATGGCTCGACCTGCTCGACGGCAACACAAGTGTTGTTTTGGTGCTGATGATCCTGGTGGCCATTATTAACATGATTTCGGCGCTGCTGATCATGATATTGGAGCGTACCAATATGATCGGGATGTTAAAAGCGCTTGGCGCCGCAAACTGGCGAATACAGCAAGTGTTTTTATATAATGCTTTTTACCTCATATGCCTCGGTATGGTATTAGGCAATGTGTTTGGCCTTGGCCTGGGGTTCATCCAAATTAAAACTCACTTTCTTACACTCGACCCTGCTTCGTACTACATGAAGTTCGTCCCGATCGAATTCCATTTGACCGACCTGGTTTTGTTAAATATCGGTACCCTGCTGGTTTGCCTGCTGGTGATGATCATCCCATCGATGCTGGTAAGCAAAATTACGCCAGTTAAAGCCATTAGGTTTAAATAGTAGGGACGCAAAATCTTGCGTCCACGAACGGAATGCCTGCATTTACCCGAATTTCTGATGGTTTTGTTCCAGGACGCACTATTTTGCGTCTCCGAAACGAAATGCCTGCATTTACCTAATCCCTGATTATTTTGGTCCTGGACACAAAATTTTGTGTCCCTACGGGTTCAGCCTTATCGCCAGCCCAAACCTGATCAGTTCGCTGCGCGTGTATTGTGCTGAAGGGTTATCGTTCAGAATATACTCAGTGAAATTTTTCAAGCCGTGCGCATAGCTTGCGGTGAAACCATATTTTTTATACCAGGCGGCGGCGCCAAAACGCAGCCTGAAATCCGCCGGACCTGTGCCCGCGTAATTGCTTGCCTGGTAGTGATTGCCCGCGTTGTCCTTTGCGTTAAAGGACCGATAACTGCTCACGTTATAGGCCATATCCACGCCGGGCATCAGGTCGATCTTCAGCTTT